>Ga0187886_1003188_pt1 | contig 12435 bp, 12 predicted proteins | sample June2016WEW_20_1_FD_133001 | JGI IMG/M metagenome (GOLD analysis project Ga0187886, IMG submission 133001) | Peatland microbial communities from SPRUCE experiment site at the Marcell Experimental Forest, Minnesota, USA - June2016WEW_20_150 | ecosystem: Environmental > Terrestrial > Soil >...
CCTCCCACGATGTATATCTTTCCATCAGCAACAGCATCCATGTGCCAAATAGGCCATATGCCATAGGGTGTTTCAGTTCCGCTGCTTCCTGTAGTCCAGTTCCACAGGAGCTTCCCTGTTTGCACGTCAAAAGCATTCACATTCCCTCCTAAGTCAGCTGTGTAAAGGTTGCCATAAGCGGTAATTGAGAAACCTTCATAGAAACTCCAAGGATTGCTAGGCCCTGTAACTGGACCCCATAATAGCTTCCCTGTCGTAGTGCTGTATTCACTCCATGACATGGTTTCCTTTGTGAATATAGTATATGCTCCATCGCCAGCAGAAGTCAACATCAGATAGCTAAATGGTGTTTCCGTTTGGTTAATCGGACCCCACACAAGTTGTCCTGTACTTAGGCTGTACCCTTCGGTAACAATGTAGCCCGGCTGGTTAAACGCTGTAGTGGGTCCTTGTATGTCAGTTACAATTATCGTATCGGAAATTATAGATATGGCTAGAGGTGATGCTAGACCAGCGGACTGAGCATAAGCTGCATTGATGTTTACCACTGTTCCATTGTCTGCCGTCATATTCGTGACCATCGGTACCGACCATTGTACTCCTGTGCTCCAAGGAATTAATGCTCCTTGTGCAGGTCTCCAAGCCCATGTGTTAGTATTCTGACCTGAAGTGAGGCTGTATTGTTGGATAGCTAGGGTTGAGTTCCACAAATTCAATGTGCTTGTTGTTGAGTTAACGTTGACAATGTAGTAAGCTAGCAGACTTCCATCAGCGGCCTCCGCAAGCGTATAAGCAAATCCGTTGACGTACTGGTTGCCAAAAGGCATGTTGATGCTGAGTATGTAATTTCCCGTCATTGCGTCATACATTTCAAATGAATTACCGAGCATTTGTCCTCCTGATGAACCTCTTGTTACGTTTGCTATAGGCGAAGCCCACAGGTACGCGAGGGCTCCGTACTGGTTAGGCGAGATGTAATCGAGTAGCTCACCACACCTTAGCACCGAAGTAGTATTCTTAGTCCATATAGTTTGCCCAGTATGCAAATCTACGGCGACCCAACCAGCTGGATTCTGATTACTGTTTGGATACCAAGTATAGTAAAGTACACCATTCATGATTATTGGTGCAAATTTGGGTTCGTACTGGGAAGTTGACACGAAGTTGCTGCCGTATTCGCTGTTACCAAATTCCCCTCCGATGAGACCTCCGAACGCATAGGGCTTTGTCCACATGATGTGAGCAGTGTTTGGCGCTGCGGCGTATGGAGCGAAGTTTTCAGTTGCATTATACATCCCAGTTGCGGCGAATGACGTTGGTGCCAGTCCAAGCCAGTTTCCGCTGATATTGTACCAATTCGTATTCGTAGCAAATATGGGGCGTGTCCAATAGTTTGTCGGAAGCGGAGTTGACGGATAAGGTATTACTGCTGCCTGCTGTACGGTCAACATAACTTTACTGCTGGTGCTGGGTTGATAGTAGTCACCAACATTCTGAGGATTTTGGGTGCCGGTGATTGGGCTGGGATTGACGTTAGCTGCTGTTTGTCCACCGAAGTTAAACACGAAAGTGTAATTGCCAAGTTGGGTGGGGGAATATGTAGTGAATGCTCCTCCCGAAGCATCAGAGGAAAATGGTCCTAAGGTTTCAGTGGTTCCATCAGGCTTTGTGACCGTCACTGTAAAATTTTGCCATCTATCACCGTACTGTTGCATTGCCGTTGGTGGAACCTTATCAAGCCAAAAGTTAACGGAGACCGTTTGGCCTATCCCCACCGGGTTAGGGTTAACAGCGAGATAGGCGTAGGTTGGAATAGTCCAAGCTGGGGTGTGCGCGTTAGCAGTTGGTACTAGTATCATTGAAGCTCCCATTGAAGCTGTTAAAAGTACTGCGATCATAATAGCCAAAGTTTTGTTTTTTAGCTTTTGCATTTTTCTTTTCCTTCTAATTTTTATTTTTATTGAGCAAGAAGCCTTAATGCTCTCGCCCAATAGAGCTCTCTCTGTTTCCAACTTACTTATAAAACCTTGCAAATAGTGAAAACATTGGAAATTGAATGGTGACGACAAATATAAAACTTGCTGAAAGATGGTGATTACGACAAGAAACGAACAAACACTTTGCCTTCGAGATAAATTAAATTAAAAAAGAAAGAGGTATTGCTTGAGGTTTTGGAGAAACATGAGTTAGTGACCAGAGGAGTCTATTCTCGTATTAGACATCCAACCTATACTGGTATAATTCTGATGTTTCTGGCGGGCACCCTGCTATTTCTCCACATAATTCTGTTCGTGGGCTTTCTTGCCATACTCGGCATGGCATACAGGAAGGCAGTTCTAGAGGAGGAACTCCTCTCTTCTGAGAAAGGTTTTGGACAACAATACAGAGATTACATGATGAAGACGGGGAGATTTCTGCCAAGACTGAGAAAACTTAAGCCTCCTCAAAATTAGTACCTGCTAACGTTTAAGTACAGAAAAAAGGGGGTGACATCCAATATGGCAAGCGAATTACAAAATCAACCTTTCAAGAACCGTGAGCACGTAAAAGCTGAGATTAGCAGATGTGCGAGGTCGAGTACCGTTTTTGCGTACCTTAGCTTTTTGTTCGCTATAATAGGAATCATTGGTGACGCTTTGAAAACCACTCTTGTCCTACAACCATTGATTTGGCTACTGCTGGCAGTCTTTACAAGTCTTCATGCTATAGTTCCAGCTATACATCTTGTAGCGGCTAAGCATCTGCTAGGCATAGAAGCTGAAAGCAAGAAATAGAAGGGTTTGGAATAGAACTTCCCCAACAAACACAGGTTTACTGTTGTTTTGCTGTCACCAGAGCCCACTTTTGGAGAAACCCGCCCCTTCGCTCGACTCTGAACCCTTCAAGTGTTTTCTCCCACTCCGCCCGATTCACATGGCCAAGAGGCGGCGGCGAACCTAAGCTGAGATAAGCTTTTCCTGTTGGCTTGATTATGCGTTTTATTTCGTTCACGGCTGCCTGTCTGTTGCCAGTCATTACGCATAATAGTCCATTGGCAAGAACGAAGTCTATCGACCTGTCTTTTATGAAACTCAGGTCGGAGGCAGATGTAGCGTGGAATTCGATGTTGCGGTAACCAAGTTCATCCGCCCTTTTTTCCACGCCTCTAATGTTGTCTTCCTTCAAATCAACTGCGTAGACCCTTCCTTCAGGGCCAACGCATTCAGCTAGAGCGAACGTATAGTAACCTGTATTACAACCGAGGTCAGCAACCACCTGACCCTTTTTGACGTAGGGTTCAATGCTCCTCTGAGGGTTCTCAAACAGCCTAAGGAGTGGATTCAGATTTAGCTTGTTATTTGATTTCTCTTCCCCGACTTGATGTTTATCTTCGCCTACAGTCACTTCATCAATCTCCCCTTTCATCCCTCAAAGAAACGAGTATATTCATGGTTCCCCATCTGGTTTGGTTCCGCAGCAGAATATTACATCGTCTGTTATCCGAGTGACTCTTTTTCTTTCAAAGTACCTGCGGGTTTTCTCGGAATCTGCAGAGATTTTGTCCGAGGGAAACTTTGCGTACCACCATGAAGCTGTAATAGCGGCAAAGAAATCGTATGCTTCCCCGCCAGATGGGAAATCATTCCGCCACACTGCTCTGAACGTTTTAATGTTAGTCAGTCCAGCGTGAACCAGCATGTCTTCAACATCCTTGTCTGTGCGTGGCCAGAATTCCAGTCGGTAGCCGAAAACGTACCTCTTGGTAACGGCTCTGAAAGTGGCATCTATTGCCTCCCAGTAGTGTTCAGGGCCATGAGCACCTACAGAAACCAATCCATTAGGTCGCGTTACCCTTGCCATTTCAGTCACCGCTTTTTCTTGATTGGGCAAAACGCCCAAAGTCATTCCAGTCATGGTGACGTCAAAGCTGTCTTTCTCGAAGGGCAATGACTCTGCGTCAAGTTGGCGAAAGACTATCTGATTTTTGTCATATCCAGCAGCAGTTGCTTTTTCTTGAGCCTTGTCAAGCATATACTGAGAAATGTCACCACAGACTACTTTTGAAGCACCTTTTTCCAACGCGATGAAAGACGAAACTCCAGTGCCGCACCCGACGTCCAAAACCTCTTTTCCTTTGAAATCTATTTCAGCCAGTTGCAGACTGGCAGCTCTAAGTTGATTTTCCAATCCAAGCTTGTCATATTTGTCCACATGACTAGAGAATTCACCGTTATACCCCAGCTTTAGGCGTTCTTTCATGGCATTTGCGTTTTTGGCATTTCCATTTATCCACGCTATTGCGTTACTCAGATTAACCAATAACTTCATTGACTTTGTGAGTTTACCAGTCCAGAATACAGGAGGCATGTTTTTCCCTTATTTACTATTGGTGCCATTCTAATATAAAGCTAAATTTGACCGTTTTTAGCACATACTCGATTCCGACTATAACTATACGCAGGATTGTTTCAACTCTTAGCCAGTCAAACCAAAGAAAGGAGGGATGTGCGGGAGATATCTCCACTTGTCCTATGGTTCAAATCCCAGCGTCAACGCAGGGTTAATGACGTTTCTGTCCAGCCGGATTCAGAAAAGCAATGCTGTAGAGGTTAAATATCGGGAAAAGGAATAGCAATCATGGAAGGTTGAGAAAACGTTAGCAGCGAGTCTTTTCTCAGGTGGCAAAGAATCCGTTTACGCCATATTTACTGTCGAAAAACAAGGTGTTAAGGTTAAGCATTTAATTCACCAGATTCCAACTTTCTCATCGCCTCATGCACATAATATTGAAGCCCTAATAACGCTTGCGAAATCCATGAACAAACATTTCGCAATCGTAGATCTTCACAAAGGTGAACAAGAACTTGTTGACTTGCTCAAGAATCTCAACATTGATGCACTCATTGCTGGAGACATCAACGTTCCACAACACATAACGTGGCTCCAAAATATATGCAGTCAAGCGGGCATAGAACTGCTTGAACCTCTTTTCGGGAAGAATACATCAGTTTTATTCCAGGAAATGTTTAGTGAGCCCAGGTTCAAAGCTACAATCATAGGCGTAAACACAAAATATCTAGCAGATGAGTGGTTAGGGTTTACAATAAGTAGTGAAACGTCTGAAAACTTCTTATCGAGAACGCCACAAATAGATCCTCTTGGAGAAAACGGTGAATTCCACACCATAGTTGTTGAGAGCCCTCTTTACTCCAATAAATTCAAAATAAAGCCATTGGAGAGAATAACTGAAAAAGACATGACGTATCTTCGCGTAACCCTAAGTGAGTGATATTGGAGGAGCATAGTGGCATTCCCTGTTTTACTTGTTTGTTATCATCAAAAAGGGGTTTTGCGGGTGATATCTCAATGACCCTGTTAAGTGATTCTGTGGGCTTCTGGGGTAGTGGCGAAGGCATTGGTATGCGTCTTGGAATGCTTAGCGGCTCTATCAACACAGGATCCTACAACAATGCACTTCAAGTGTTAGCGCCCGCGTATGGCATTCAGTACTTCAAGATGTCAGGTCCGCAACCAAAATGCGAATACTGCATCCGATATTATGGGCGCATCTATCGGCAAGGCATGTTCATGCCCGAGTTTCCTGCACACCCGTTTTGCCCACATCTGTGGGATGTGTGGTTTCCTTTAGCAGAATCCGAGTTTGCAGCATTCTGGATTTCTTAAGAAGTAACTGAGCTTAAAGGCTAAAAAATCTAAATAGCTGTCGGGACTCAAGAGAGACCATGATTTTAGAAGAATAAACTAGAAAAGATTCCTATGAAGACCGGAATATCTGTTCCTGCGTGAAATAAAATAGACCCTAGTACGCTGTTTGTGCGTTGCATAGTATAACCCCAAATCAGCCCAAGTGAGAATGTGAAGATTACTAGAATCCAAATAAAAGGCGTATAAGCGTTGAGTCCTACTCCGGCTACTGAGTGGCTTAGAGAGAAGATTATTGCTTGTAAAAGATTGGATGTTTTTAACCCGAGTTTTGTCTCAAATTTCTTTAGGAAAAGTCCTCTATACAGTAATTCTTCTCTAACTCCGTTCAGCAATACAATAGGCAGTATCCAAGGCAACCAGGCAACAACTTTTTCTAAGGTAAGATTTTGACCTTGAAACAAATACTGAGCCGCTGGAATAGATGTTAATGCAAAAAAGAAAAACCCGGCTAGCCCAATTATCAAACCTAACTTAATGTTTCCTTTATTCAGAAATATCGAGCTCAGGGTATTGCCAGAAATCCGAGTTAAGAGAATTATTGTGCCTACAATTATTGAGGTACTCACCAACATATCTAAAACTAATCCGCTCATAGTCCCGGATGGCATGTTGATTAAGAAGTCAAAAAATATTGCCAACGAAGCTATGAAAAGGGCAAAGAAAATTTGCCAATAACTTTTCAGGCTTTTGTGGCGCTGCAATAGAATTGCAGTTAATAAAAATGCCAAGGACAGTGTTATCGTATATGCAAGTGTTAATTCAGCTGGCACTATTGAAAAAGGAAAAACAAGCAAACCTGAAAGCGAAGGTAAGCTAACACCGCAAATTAGTAACAGCACAAACAAGTAAATGCGATGTTTCATTCTCAAAGTGCCCTCTTTATTATCGATTTTGCTACGTCGCATTCTTGAGATATTTCATGGAAGGATGTCGTTGTTTCGCAAGAGATGCTATTGTCGTCTTGATAAGTCAATGAGTAGCCCCTTGTCTGCAGCGCTTTTAGCAAACGTAAGGTTTTTTCCAGACGTGACAGATTTACTTCGCCGTTTTCCGTGGAAAGCTTTACAATTACCTCAATGAAAAGAGTCGAATTCGGTAATTCGGTCCTAGCTCCGACGCCGATCCGATAAGACGGAGTCTTTTCTAGCAATTTGTAAGCCTCTTTGTCTCTGGATGTTTTGGCCTCTTCTATCAGCGCCTTCGTGTCAATTGGTTTGGTTTGATTCATTTCTTGTTCACCAGATAGGATAGAGTGAATTAGACTTTGTAGTATTTCGCGTAAAGCGCCACACCCACAGCTAATATAGCCACGCACGAAACGGAAACTACAGCAAAGTCAAGCATTATGGCTGAGCTGGTGATGGCAGTACCCCTGAGAAACAGCGAAGTTAACGCATTGGTAACGTAGTAGCTGGGTACGAATTTGCCTGCAACTTGAGCGCCTGAAGAAAGCGATGCCCCGACGAATGTGCCAAGGAACAGTTGAGGTAGCACGAATAGGAAGCTTAAGCCTGTTGCTGCACCTGCAGATTTTGAGATTGTCGCCGTGATTAAGCCGAACCCAACGTTTGACACTGAGAATATCAGTACCAGCGTAAAAGCGAACACGTAAGTGGATATGCCAATGCTGGGTCTGAAGCCTAAAGCATACGTCATTGCAAATACTAAGGCAGCTTGGATTAGTGCTATGCCCATGTATGAGATTACTTGGCTGGTCATAAACTCTGCAGGTGTTGTTGGCGTTATGCGGATGCGTTTCATCATGCCGTTTTCTTTGTCCTGGGTGAATGATTGGGCAACCATCATTATGAGGAATATTGATGCAAACGTGAACATGCCTGGAGCAATGAAATCCAGCGCAGAGGTGGTCTTCACTTCTACTAGCGATGCGGTTTGCACTTGGAATGGGCTACGAGTTTGCTGACTCTGGCCAGCTATGGCTGTTAGGGTTTGCTGTATGATGGGTGGTATGGCTTGGGTGGCAACTAAAGAGCCTTTATCTAAGTACAGTGAAACAGTTGTGTTTGTCCATTGAGCTGGGTTGTTAGGTGCTGCTTGGTATGAAGCTAAGCTTTGGCTGAAGTCCGAGGGAATTATCATCACTGCTTGTACGTTACCTTGTGAAAGGTCATTTTGCGCCGTTTGATTGTCGGCATAGACCTGGACGTTTATTATTTTCGTATCGGTCAATGCGGCAAGGACTGTTTGCGAAGCATTCATCGAGCTTTCATGATCCATGTTGACTATGCCAATATGGTAGGTAACTGTTTGGCTACCGCCAACTCCCCCGAAAGAAGCTCCAAAAGCGAAGACGAAGATGATTGGAAACAGGAAGATCATGAAGAGCACTACGGGTTCACGGATTGTTTTCTTTAGTTCTTTCTTGGTTAGAGCAGCTATTCTTTGCAGCTTCATTTATGCTTCCTCCCGAATGTTTCTTCCCGTCAGCTTGAGAAACAGCTCTTCCAAATTATTCACTTGATTCTTAGAGATCAGTTCTTTGGGAGTACCAAGTGCGATGAGTTTTCCATGGTCGATTATGCCCACTCGGTCGCAGAGTTCTTCTGCCTCTTCCATATAATGCGTTGTCAGGACAATGGTTTTTTCTTCTCTTTTCAGCTCTTTTAGGAAATCCCAGACTGCATGGCGGGACTGAGGATCCATGGCAACTGTAGGCTCATCAAGGAAGGCGATTTGGGGGTCGCTGATTAAGGCGAGTATTAGGCTCAGTCGACGTTTCATGCCGCCGCTGTACTTGCCCGCTCTTCTCTTTGCGTCCTCAGCGAGTCCCATCTTTGTGAGGAGCATGTTGCGTCTTTCTTTAAGCTCAGCTTTATTCATTGCATGTAGGTTTCCGAAGAGATCCACATTTTCTGCTCCCGTCAGGTAGGGATAAATGGCGGTTTCTTGGATGCAAACGCCAATCAGATCTTTGACCTTCAATGATTCCTTCACTACATCGTAGCCGCAAACAGTGGCTGTGCCAGCTGTGGGTTTTACGAGTCCGCAGAGAATATTTATGGTGGTGGTTTTGCCTGCTCCGTTAGGTCCTAATAGACCGAAAAGCTCGCCTTTTCCAACCTGCAGGGTAAGGTCGTTTAAGGCGGTTACATCTTGGTATTTCTTGCCAAGATGCTCGATTACTATTGATGATTTATTCATGTTTAATCACTTTCCATTGTGATTTGTGAATGTAGTTTGGTGTGGGCGAATTTAGTTTCATGTCAACTGGTGAATGCTAAAAAGAGAACAAAAAAGGCTTCAGATGGTCCTTTTGTCACATGGGTGGTTGAAGAAGTGGAACTATTGATTTTCGACCAGTCGGTCTCGCCACGTATTGAAAATGTAACCCGTATAGAGTATGTTGGGCACGATGGAGGCGACGCCTGGCTCCTTCTCGAGGCTTTCACGCAGGCTCTGCAGTTCATTCATGTTGTTGGTCCAGATTGTGTAGGTTACGACGTTTGGGATGTTAACAAAGCACCAGTAGAACAGAGTGTTCGGAGCGTACTTTCGAAGAATCTGGTAGGGCACTATAGTAATGTCGGCGTCGGATTTCAAGTGAAGGTCTAAAAGAGTAAAGATGTCGTTCGATTTGTCTGGATACCATTCTAAGCCAAGCTCTATCAGATTATTCTTCGTCATCCGTATGAGACGCCGTCGAACAGTTTTCGCTGACACGCCTACTTCAGTTGCCACCTCAGAAACGGCTTTGCGCGAATCATCCTTGAGTGACCGTATGATTTTATAGTCTAGGTCGCAAAGAGCCAGGTCAGTCGGCTTAGGATTTGGCGTAACTTGAAGTGGGGCGGATGCCATAATGCCGACCGTTGGTTCAGAAAGCCCAGCTTCTTTCTTCACGAATACGAGCAGGTCACTAAGCTCATTTAAAGTCTTTAGGAAGGCACCGATGAATAGGAATTTTCCGCCACCTTCAGCAAGCCAGTAAATGGAGCCATGCTCCTGCAGCTTATCGGGCAAATCTTGAAAAGACCCGAGTTGAGAAGTGCCAGAAACAAAAACCACAATTGCGTTTGCACTAAACAGGCTGATTTTTGCCGTGAACTTGCGGATTACGCCTGTCTCGATGAGCAGTTGGATTCTCTTGTGGATAGCGTTTACAGACAGGTTGAGTTTTTCAGCCAGTTCAGCGTAGGATAATCTGGAATTAGCTACTAAAAGCATGATTAAACTCATGTCTGTCTTGTCCATTTTGCTTCTGAATGACCTTTATACTTGGAACCTGCTTAAAGATTTTAAGTCTATGACCCGCTTCTAAAACTTGGATGGAAAAAGAAGGGAATCGCGGGTAACATCTCCACTTGGGTAAGGGTTCAAATCCACCCCGGCTCACTTATTCCGAAAAAAGTTATACCCAAATTGATTCAGGATTCGCTTAATAGTTTAAACGAATCCCAGCGGAATCGCACTTAGGGCAAAACTCCGAGTAAATATTAATTTTTGAACAATTCCAGAAAAGGCACTTAATTTGCCGAAGATCATTTATGGCAGAACAACTTACTCTTAATCGGTGAAGGCTTAGACTGAATTTAGTAAACCAACAAGTCTTCAGGCTAAACAAAAGCCTAACTGCTTGATTTGGTCTGCGGCTTGAACCCTTTTGGGTTCAAGTTCGGCTCGACCCATTTTAGACTTATCTGCCAGGCGTTGATTGTAAAGGAAATAGGGGAAGTCTAGGTGGAAATTACTCTGGGAACGGTAAATTCCAGGCTTCTAAACGCTGATTTAGCCACCAATGCAGCCAGGCTCTTTTTAGAAAGGCATCTTCACAATAGCTTCACCATTGGGAAGCGGAGCTACATACTCGAAGCCCTGATTAAGGTATGACTTTACGTCGTTGATTGAAATCACTTTCTGCCTCAAACCATTATTTGATAGAACGCCTAAAAGTTTTTGTCTAACTTTGCCTTGAAGCTCTTCATCGCTCATCTCTGCCAAATTCATCTTTTCAACTTCTTCTTTCTTGAACCCAGCCACTAAAAGAAACTCCTCCTTCACAGCCTTTCTCATCTGGTCTTCGCTGGGCGAATCGGCAATGATTGTCTGCATCAAGTTGGAGGCTTTCCTGAAAGCTTCCCTCATTTCCTCCACCATCGCGGGTGGAAGTCTTGTTTTGTTAGTAGAATAACGGGCCTCTATGTCGCCTTTGTGACCCATAAAAAACATCCTCCACGGATGAGAAGAGATTAGTCCTTTGCTTTCAGCAATGTCAAAAGCTGTGTCACAGTAGCATCTTAGAACGTAAGGTCTCCAGCTAAACCCTGCGCCACGCATAGCTTCTCTTATATCTCTGGTTACCAAAGCGGTTCTAAGAAACGGGTTTGTTTTGCCGCCTCTATTGTCAACCTGCAAAAGTGGACTTTCAGGACAAAGTTTCTCCCCCGCTTTGACCCTTGCCTCCAAGTATTCTTCTATGTAAGTTGCCGTTTCTTGCGGGATAAAGGTGAAGTACTGAAATTTACCTTTGCTAAGGTTACTTCTTATGGTAACTATGCTTGGGACTTTTTCAAACTCTATTCCGTTTGGAGTAATCTTGGCTTCTTTAAAATCGCTCAATCTTATTCCGTCTGTACCATGATAGTCACCTAAACTCTCAGGTCTAAGCCCGCTAAAAGACATCATAGCTATGGATACTCTCCCCCTTAGACTAGATTTTCTCAAGGTTTTAGATAGCTCTTCTTTTGTCGGTACACATTCGTTTGTTAGAGTTGGGGTGTCGGCTGCGCCTTTTATATTCACTTTCAATTTTACTGGTAAGCCGTTATAGGCAAGCCAAGAGAGGAGAACTTTCTTGTACCTCATTATGTAAGAGCCAGCTTTACTCTGACTTTCGAGTTTTCTCACAAAATCCATGAAGCTGTCCCTGAACGCTTTTGTCTCTGCTTCTTGCAGAATCTTCTTTGGCGTGGAATTTTCCAGTTCGCAGTAGCGCCCTAAACTTCTCAAATAAACCTCAGCGGTAATAGAGGAGCCTGCGACTAAATTGTCGTACCATCGCTTTACATCGTCGTCTTTGAGGAGATAGTCGTATTTGACCATAAATAAAAAAGTAGCGAACGAGTCATATAAAGGATTCGCTTAATGTTATTGGCGGGTCCGATGGGATTTGAACCCACGACTTTCAGCTTAGAAGGCTGACGCGCTATCCGTACTGCGCCACGGACCCTTTAGAGCTCTTTAATGAAAACACTTCCAGATATAATTTTACCTATCGCTTCACCCAAAAAATTAACCAAACTTCCCGCTCAAAATTCAACCAGCGAGCACTAGAGATCCATTCAGTTCTTTATGTGACCAACTCTTAGTTTATCCACATCAGCCTTGTCGGGAACCGACACGATTAGCGTTTTGTTGAGGGCTTCTCTGCCAAAGTTTACTTTAACTTTAGCAGTTTCAGCATCTGAATAATACGCGGTTAATTTGGCGGCTGTTTCAATGGCTTTTTTTGTTTTGGGTCCCTGCAAAATCGTTATCGGACCAACAATGTCAGGTAATTCAAAATAATATTCGCTCGGCGTCTTTTGTGCAAATAAAAGCTTGTTTTCTGCTTCGTTTCTGCCGACAATAATCTTGTTTTTGCCTAGCCTGAAGTGCCTGCCAACCCTAAGCAAAGCAATATCCGCCATGGAAACACGTTTCTTGTTGGCGAAAAGGTCTCTGAGTTTCTTTGAGTATTCTTCGCATGTTAGCAGGCATCCGCCAGCAGGA
>Ga0187886_1003189_pt1 | contig 12432 bp, 12 predicted proteins | sample June2016WEW_20_1_FD_133001 | JGI IMG/M metagenome (GOLD analysis project Ga0187886, IMG submission 133001) | Peatland microbial communities from SPRUCE experiment site at the Marcell Experimental Forest, Minnesota, USA - June2016WEW_20_150 | ecosystem: Environmental > Terrestrial > Soil >...
CCCTTGCTGCAGAGCTGGTCTTGATCTCTGCAGGGGTGCGCCCCGATCTCCAACTGAATGATTCGCTGAAACTCCAGATCGGCAAAGGGCTGGCGGTGAATGATTCTATGGAAACAAAGGTCGAGGGGGTCTATGCCGCCGGGGATCTGGTGGAGCATCGGGATCAGTGCTACGGGATCTGGCCGGCGTCAATGGAGCAGGGGCGGGTCGCCGGAACCAATATGACAGGCAAGGAAAGCGCCTACACGGGGACGCTGCCGGCGAATGTGCTGAAGGTCGCGGGAATTGGCCTTTTTGCGGCTGGCGATATGGATCCGGAGGGGAAAAGGGAGGCGATCGTCCAAAAGGACGAGGCTCAGAACAGGTATCGCAAATTCGTTTTTCAAGATCGATTCCTTGTGGGAACGATTCTTCTGGGAGATACCCGTGGTCAGGAGGAGATCCAACGGGCCATCAAAATAAAAAAGGATATGTCGTTTTTTAAGAAGAACCTTGCCGACGGTCGGTTTGATTTTTCCTGTCTGGAGTAGAGTGAGGTATTTGAGTGAAAACGGGCGAATATTTCAGGACGGCAAAAGGAACCGGCGGTAGAAATGGGGGACGCCCTTTGCTTTTCAGTTATTTTTGGGCGTGTATAAAATTTCTTATAAAGCTCCTTCAGCTCGATCCGCTCTCCACTCTAACCCTAAAAAAGGACACACATGTTAACGAGTGAACCTTTGCTGAGAAATCGAAGCATCGCCTCCTTTATATTATATGGCTTGACGATTCTTACAGTCGGGGTGGCAGCGGCGCTTCAACGGGCATTGGCGCAGGCATTCGGTCCTCTTCCAACCTACGTCATATTTTATCCTGCCATGATGCTTTCAGCCCTCGTTGGGGGGGTCGGCCCGGGGTTGCTCGCTACCGGGCTCGGAGCTCTTCTTGCCGACCGGATGTTCCTTTCTCCCTTAGGCCCGCTGGGAATCGAGCTCCGCAGCGATGTTGTGGGGCTGTTCCTCTTCTGTTTCAATGGCGTTTTCATCAGCCTCATCGTCGGCAGGTTACGGGTAGCGCGGACTGAAGCAGAGATCGCCCGCCAGAGTGAGGAGCGGTTCCGCGCCCTGGCCGACAACATCGCGCAGCTTGCCTGGATGGCGGACGGTAAGGGGTTGGCCTTTTGGTACAACCGGCGATGGTATGATTACACGGGAGCCACCGTAAAGGAGATGGAGGGATCGGGCTGGCAGAAGCTCCACCATCCCGACCATGTCCAACGGGTAGCGGAAAAGATGAGTTACTGCTTGCAGAATGGAGAAATCTGGGAAGATACCATTCCCTTGCGAGGGAAGGACGGACAGTATCGCTGGTTTTTCTCCACAGCAATCCCCATCCTGGACAAAGCGGGGAAGGTCTGGCGCTGGTTTGGGACACATACGGATGTGACCGGACTGCGTGAGGCCGAGCAGAACCTGCGCCGCTACGAGCTGTTGAGGTCCCAAAGCCGGGACATCATCTTATTCATACGTCGCGACGATGGGCGGATCCTGGAGGCCAATGCCGCCGCTGTGAACGCCTACGGATACACCCGTGAGGAGCTGCTGACACTTTCGATCCACGACCTGCGCGGGACTGACACGCAGGGGCTGATCGCCGGTCAGATGGCCGAGGCCAACGCCCATGGCCTCCTTTTTGAGACCGTCCACCGCCGCAAGGACGGCAGCACCTTCCCCGTCGAGGTCAGTTCGCGGGGCGCGAGCATCGACGGTATGCCCACCCTGATAAGCGTGATCCGGGACATCACCGAGCGCAAGCAGGCAGAGGAAGCGCTGGCGGATCGGACCGTTCAGCTGGAACGCATGAATCGGGAGCTTGTCGCCCTCAACGCCGAGCTCGAGAACTTCACTTACCTGACGAGCCACGACCTGCAGGAACCCCTCCGAACTCTGACCGCCTTTAGCGATCTGCTGCGCAAGGACCTGGGGCAGTCGCTGCCCGAGCGAGCGGCGCAAGACTTAGGGTTCATCACGGATGCGGCCCAAAGGATGCAAACGCTCATCCGTGATCTCCTGGCGCTCTCGCGAGCAGGCCGAGTAGCCAAGAAGAGGGAAAAGGTCTCTCTCAGTGAGTGCGTCGACCAAGCCCTTGAGGCGTTAGCCATACGGGTGAATGAAACGGGAGCCGAAATTTCTCGCGACAAGCTGCCCGACGTCTGGGGCGATTCGACCTTATTGACGCAGCTCTACCAGAATCTTATCGGTAATGCTCTGAAGTTCAGCGGAGATCAGCGCCCGATCATCCAGTTGACCTTCGAGGAAAGAGAGGGGGAGCAGATCTTCGGGGTTAAAGATAACGGCATCGGCATCGAGCCCAAGTATACCCAGCAGATCTTCCAGCCCTTCAAACGTCTGCACGGACCGGCCGAGTACGAGGGCTCGGGCATTGGATTGGCCATTTGCCGCAAGATCGTCGAGCGGCATGGAGGCAAGATCTGGGTGGAGTCTGAATCCGGTAAAGGGGCTCACTTCCGGTTCACGCTACTCCATAGAATGAGGAAACGATGAGGGCAGCGAAGAAGAGGAAACTCGCGGTCATCCTTCTGCTTAAGGATGACCGGGGCGATCAGGAGGTGACTCGGCGGGCTCCTGCAGAAGCCAAGATCCGAAATGAGTAATAACATTATCCATGCTTGCACTCGGTAATCGTTAATAGTTCAGCCTTGGCATATCTGAATATTTGTAGGTGTGGCACAGGAATTTCATGTTTGAAAAAATAATTTCTGGAGGACAGACGGGAGTGGATCGCGCCGCTCTGGATGCGGCTCTGGAACTGGGCTTTCCGTGCGGCGGGTGGTGTCCAAGGGGACGAAGGGCGGAGGACGGGGCGATCCCTGACTCCTATCCCCTGCAGGAGACTTCCGCATCGGACTACAGGGTTCGGACGGAAAAGAACATAGAGGAATCTGACGGGACACTCGTCCTGGGCTGGGGACCCCCGATGGGGGGAACTGCCCTGACCCTGAAACTGGCCAGACGGCATCATAAACCCTATTTTGCGGTGGACTTAGTTCACGGGGGAGACGCGCTGGGCGTTCAGGAATGGGGGTGGACAAAAAAGATCCGCATTCTTAACGTCGCCGGTCCCCGCGAGAGTGAAGCCCCGGGAATACACGCCCGGGCTATTTCCTTTCTTAAGGAAGTGCTGGGCAATGGACCAGAGGAATCTCCCCGACCCCTTTAAAGTTTGAAGCGCCACTTCTTGAACGAGAAATTTGAATCGAGGAGTCGTAATGAAAAAAATTGAAACAAAATTTGGAGAGGCGTTTTATGAGGCTTTAGTTAGAGGGGTGACCGGCATTTCTCCAGACATCCTGCGATTAATGGAGGAAGCACTGGCTGAGGAGAAGTCCCCTCCTGCCCAAGCCATGCTCGAAGCAATGCTGAAGAATGTGGAGCTGGCCCAGAAACTTCGAAAAGGAGTATGCCAGTCACCCGGAATTCCCTGCATCTATGTGCGATGTGGTCCTAAAATGGCTGGAATCGATGTCAAGAAAATTACGGGGGAATCGATCATCCGGGCGACCCGAGAAGGTTATCTTCGTCCCAGTATTGTCCATCCTCTGACGCGCAAAAATACAGGGGATAACTCGGGGCCTGGCATACCCAATTTTGAAATCGAATTAGACCCGAAGCTTGAGTACCTCGAAGCCATCGTGAGTTTCAAGGGATGCGGGCCGGAGCTTTTTAATACTTTCCGGACCTTTACCCCGGAATCTCTCGGTAAAAACTTAGAAGGATTCAAGCGTTTCCTGTTGGAGACGGTCATCAACGCAGGGGGGAAACCCTGCCCCCCGATCGGTCTGGGAATCGGGATAGGGGGGCAAATGGATGGTGCAGCCAAGCTCAGCCGGAAGGCGATCAGTACCAGGAAATGGAATGATCAAAACCCAGATCCAGAGTTGAATCTTCTGGAACAAGATATAAGAGACCGGATCAATCAGTTGGGAATAGGACCCGGGGGCGTGGGAGGCAAGACGACGGCACTGGCGGTCAAGATCGGAATCGCCTATACCCATACGGCTATTTGTCCAGTGGCGCTTAACTTTCATTGCTGGGTAGGCCGCAGGTTCGGTTTTAAGTTTTATAGCGACGGAACCCGGGAGGAAATTTTATGAAAAGACCCGTTCATCTTTCAACCCCCCTTGCTCCGGAAAGCATCCGGAACCTTAAAGTGCATGACATCGTGACCCTTACTGGAACGATTTATACAGCCAGAGATATGGCGCATCTAAAGCTCAAAGAGCTCAAAGAGAGCGGTAGACCCATGCCGGAAGTATTTGCCGGAGGGGTCATTTTCCATGCGGGTCCAGTCGTCAAAAAGGCGGATAAGGGTTTTACGTTACTGACGATCGGTCCTACCACCAGTATCCGGATGGAACCTCACTCAGATTTTATGGGTGATCTTGGCGTCAAAGCCTTGGTAGGAAAAGGAGGGATGGGAGACGGCAGTCTCCGGGCTTTTAAAAAATATGGCATGGTATACCTTTTGGCGGCTCCTGGGTGTGGCGTCCTCCACGCTCAGGCAGTAAAAGAGGTCAGGCAGGTTCACTGGCTGGAAGAATTCGGAATGCCCGAAGCCATCTGGGTGCTGGAAGTGACTGAGTGGGGCCCGCTGACGGTCGCCATGGATAGCCATGGAAATAGCCTATTCCACACCATCAAAGAAGAAGGACTCAAAAAACTGGACGCCTTAGTTAAAGATTGGAAACGATCCTCAGCTTAACACCAGCCGCTTAAAGGGCTCCGCGAACTTCAGTCCCTGGGAGGCACCGGCATTTTCCGCCCGCTTGCGCAACCATTCTTCCCATCTTGGCCACTGGCTCACCTGACTTTGATGTTGCCCCAGGGCTTTGATCTTCTTATCCAAAGTCTGCTCAATGTCCACCCAGAAATCAGGCTGATCGGAAGCAAAGAGCAGCGCTCGGCGTACGCGGCAGGGGTTCAGTCCTTGATCAATCTGTTCCGGAAAGTAGAGGCGATCGCGGGCCGAGATCATGGCGTCCAGGGCCAGAGTCCCGGAGGCCCGATGGTCCGGGTGTAACTGGTAGCGCATCCAGGGGTCATGGGTGACTAGGACTTCCGGCTGATATTCCCGAATGATCCGCGTCAAAGCCCTCCGCCGCTCCATGGTTACTTCCAGCTCGCCATCCCCGTTCTCTAAAAAGAGAACTTTTCCCACTCCCAGCTCTTCGGCAGCCCGAAGCTGCTCCTCCCGACGCAACCGCGCTAAGGCTTCCGCGATCATGGAAGGATCCTGTGTCCCTTTATCTCCCCTGGTTAAGACGACGTAGGTCACTTTTCTACCGGCCTCTACCCAGAGGGCGATCGTTCCCGCGCATTGCACTTCCGCATCATCCGGATGGGCGATGATGACCATCGCCCGCTGAAATTCCAAATCGAGCACAAATCTCTCTTTCTCTTATCGCAGTGCTAAGTGCTGAGTGTTAAGGGTCAGGGGTGAAGTATTTTTTGTCTTTCGCCTATTACCTATAGCCTTTTGCCTATTGCCTTCTTATGGATTCATGAGCCGCTGAAAATAAATATCAACACCGTAAAGGGCGGCCACCGGGTTATGCCCCAGCACCCGGTCCTTGGTCACAAGGACCGTAGTCAAAGCCTTGGCATTTTTTAAAAACAGGGCATCGTGGCCCACACAAAGGCCCACCAGTACGTTAAAATCCGTCCCCGCTTCGTTGAGAAGCTCAGCCTGGGTGATCGGGTTGCACATGGTTTCGTATCTTCCGACTCTCACCTTCTCATCGTCGCTGAGACCCAGGAACTCCTTGGGGATCCCTCCCACCTTGCAGCAGACCGAAACCACTTCGAACCCATGTTTCTCCAGGATCTGCACGAAGGTTCTCCCCTCGGAGAAAAGGCCAGCACAGAAAGCCACGCCCAATTTCCGGTAGTCCATTTTTTTGGCAAATTCGATGATCTCCTCTACGCGCGTCTTGGTCGGCCTCAGCACGAAGGGCTTTTCTTCCCGTCTCACGTAACATTCGGCCTCCTGTAAAGAGGAAGCTCTGGCGAAGCGCATCGTCTCGGGGTCGGCATATTTTTCCAGGGTTTTGTGGATTTCTTTTTCCCTGGTCTTTGTCGGGCAAAATTTTGGCCCCGTCCCTTCCTTGGACTGGCAAATTCTTACCTCGACGTTACACAAAGTACACCCCGGGGGTAGTTCTTTATCCATGATCCCTTCCCTCATCCTCCTCTCTTTTGTCCTTTGCCTCTCACCGGCTTCAGTCCGCCGCTTTCTTCCTTTACGGCCAGAAGAGGCATAAATTTTTTTACGGCCGTAACAATCGCCTGGATTAATTTCAACTGGAAGCGCTCCTGCCGGAGGAACCTTTCCTCGACGGGGTTGGTGATGTAGGCGGCTTCCACCAATATGGATGGGATGCTTGGAGCCTGGAGAACTCTAAAGCCCGCTTCTCGCGGCTGGGTGAATTGGATGGAGTTGATGCGGGAGAGCTCGCTGAGTGCCAATCCGCCCAAATGCAGGCTCTCATTGATCGTATGGGTCTGCTCCAGGTCCAATAAGATGGAATCCAGGTCCCTTTCCCTCGGAGGCATAGAGATGCCCCCCACCATGTCCGAGGCATTTTCCTTCTGGGCCAGCAATTCAGTGGCTTTATCACTGGCTCCCTTGAGCGATAAGCAGTAGACGGAAGACCCGCGGGCCTCGCGTTTCCTGCTCGCATTGGCATGGAGGCTGATGAAAAGGTCGGCTCCATACTCCTGGGCAACCTTAATCCGATCCTCCAGAGAAACAAAGTAATCCCCGCGGCGGGTCAAGAAGGCCCTGACATCACCGCTCTCTTCCAAAGCTTTTTGTAATCTCCTGGCGATCGCCAGGACAATGTCTTTCTCCCGGGTCCTTCCGGCGCCGATGGCTCCAGGGTCTTCCCCCCCGTGGCCTGGGTCGACCACCACGATCCTCGTTCTCTTGGATTTCAGCTTTTGGCTGACCTGCCGGTCCGCTTTCTCCTTTTCTTGCAGGTCCGGCCTAGAGACATCGATGACCAGCCGGTCCGGCTTGTCCAGGTAAGGTTTCAGGGCGAAAACATTCCCGCGCACCGGCCTGACCAAGGACAAGGTGACTTCCGCCCCTTCCGTGGCCCCAGGTTGAACCTGAATCTTTCGGATCACTCGATCGTTGACCCAGATCTCTCGCCCCCCTTCTGGGAGAATAACCTTGGGGAGGTTCACCGTTAAGATCAACGGATCGGCCGGTGCTGGAATTTCGTAGGCCGGAGGACCGTCCAGGTCGATGACCACCCGAGTATGATCGGGGGCAGTCCACTGGCGGATGTCCAATAATCTGGAGTTGGCCGGGGCCTCCGCAGCCATTAAACCCGGGGCCTGAGAAATAGCCAGAAAACCGGCCAGAGCGAGCCAACCCTTCTTCATCCCACAACCTCAGAAGCGAAAACGAGCCGGATCCCCTCTCTCTCGATCTCCGGGATCATCTCTTTGATGGCCTGGGCGGTTAGAGGATGGGGGTGGCCAATGGCCACCACCTTCCCCTCTTTTTTTGCTTTTTTCATGGCCAGACGGAGGGCCGCCTTGATGGCGCCGACGTCTTTCTCTCGATCGATGAACTTGTCATTCTGGGCGGACGCCACCCCTACCCGTTGAGCCATCTCCGGTCCCAGCGTATGAGGGCTGGTATGGCTGTCGATGAAATAGAGTTTTTCCTTCTTCAGGGCCTGCATCAAGGCCTGCATGACCTTCGGGTCCTCGGTGGCTTTAGACCCCATATGGTTATTGACTCCGCGAACATAGGGAATCTGCTTCAGGTCATCATGCAGTATTTTTCGGATTCCTTCCGCACTCATCCCCGTTCGCACGGTCTCTGTTTCCAAAGCATACGCCTCCTCTTCTTTTGGTTCCATCGGAAGATGAAGCATGACCTCGGACCCATCCCGATGGGCCATGAGCGCGGCTTCCCGGGCATGGGGGGTGTTCGGCAGAATGGCGAAGGTTAGGGCCTTGCCCATTCCCAGCATCCCTTTAAATTTTTCTGTATTGTATCCCCCATCGTCTATGATCAAGGCCATCCGGGGAGGGGGCGGTTGTCGAGTTTCCTCTTTTTTTTCCTCCGCCGGAATTGGGGGAGGGACGATCTGGCCCTCGCGCTTCTTTTTCGGCGGGGCCTTCCACAAGGTAAAAAAAACAGCCAGGAAGAGGATCAGGATGGACGGAATGACGATGAATGCCACTTTCCGGGCTTTGTTTCTTCGATTTCGTCCTTTCTTTTCCCCCTTAGCCATTGAAGATTAATTCTATATGAGCTTCTCCATTTTCTCAATAGAATTGGTCATAGGAAAGGCAATGAAAATAAAAAGGGCGGACCTTTTATGAATGCCCGCCCCTATTCGCTATGCGCTATGCGCTTTGCGCCTAGCGTGGCGACAAGCCCAGATCTCTTAATTTCTCCGGGGTGGGGATGCCTTCTTCGCTCCATCCCCGGACCTGGTAATATTCGCTGAGCATCTCCCCCAGCGGAGGAAGGTTTGGGGTAAGGCCTTCACCCGTGCGCTTCAAGGTCAAAAACCTTGCCGGCAAAGTATCATCTTTGCGGCTGATTCCGCAACGCACATTGTAGAGCCTCTTCTGATTGAAGATCCGCTCCCCGATTTTCAAAAGCTCAGGCACATCCAGCGGAACGCCGGTAACCATGGTGTACCAGGCGGCGATAGGCGTAAGCTTCAGTCCGCCAAAAAGCGTGAACTTGCAAACCTTCAGGGCATCGTACAGGCCCATGACGTTTTGAGTCTTGGCGGCCAATTCTCCCTTCCCTTTCACCTCCAGCCTGGGCAAGGGCTTCTCGATGCCAATCTCCGGAAGCGAAAGAATACGTTCAAAGGTGTGACTGAACCCGGCCAAATGGCAGGCGCCCCGGTTGGAGGTCGCGTAGCTCACCCCGCCGGCGTTGTAGCACCTGGGATCATGGCCGGGAATCTCCAGGCCTTTCACGTGCGGGGAGAATTCTACCGCGTTCTTCCCGATCTTTTCGGCGGCGATTCTTACCCCCTCTCCCAAGAGATGGCCCAGGCCCTCGCGCTTGCCGATCTTCTCTACCATCTTCACCACAACATCGCCCCGGCCCCAGAGGAGCTCCAGCTCGCCGGTCTCCTTCTTGGTGATCAATCCCTTTTCATAGGCCTCCATGGCGAAGGCGATGGAACCTCCGCAGGAGATCGTATCCATACCAAACCGGTTGCAAAGCTCATTGGCCTTGGCGATCGCTTCTAAATCATCCACCAGGCAAAGACTGCCCAACAGGGCAATGGTTTCATATTCTGGCCCCGCGCCTTCAACCCCCGCATAGGGACCCTTGTCGATCTTCACTCTTCGGCCACAGCCGATGACGCACTTCTCGCAATAATAGATCCCCGTGAGGATCTTCTCTGTCATGGCCGGGCCAGCGATCTTCGCCGCTTGTTGCTCCCAGCGGCCCTGGTATTTCCAGTTCTGCAGCGGCAGGCTGCCCAGAGCTTCAAACGCGGCGACCCCGCCAGCAGTCCCATTCTTACGCATCCCTTCGGCATTCTTGGCCACCATGGGGCTGATCTCCTTCAACGAGGCCCGCAGGCCTTCGGGGTCGGCCATCTCAACCTCCTGCTGGCCATGGACGGCGATGGCCTTCAGGTTCTTTGAACCCATGACCGCCCCGGCCCCACCCCGTCCAGCCGCGCGGGCATCTTTGCCATCATTCATGATACTGGCAAACCGGACACCTTTTTCCCCTGCCGGGCCGATAGAGGCTACAACGGCTTCGTTCCGGGTCTCTTTCCTGACGATCGCGTCCAATTCATACGTATCTTTGCCCCAGAGGTGGGTCGCATCCCGGATCTCGGCCTTCCCCTCTGAAACCCAGATGTAAACAGGCTTCTTGGATTTCCCGGAGATGACCACTCCATCGAAACCCGCCCGTTTGAGGAAAGGTCCCCAGGTCCCACCCGAATCCGATTCCGCAAAAATTCCGGTGAGGGGAGATTTGGTGACCACGGCGTGTCGCCCCGAGGTGATCACCGGCGTGGCCGCAAAAGGTCCCGTCATGAAGATGAGGCGGTTCTCAGGACCCAGCGGATCGGTCTCCGGTCCGGTCTCATCATATAAGATCTTGGCGGCCAGCCCGCTCCCCCCGATAAATTTCTTCGCCAGGCCCTCATCCAGCGCCTGCGTCTCAACGCGGCCCTTGCTCAGGTCTACCCGCAGAATCTTTCCCGTATAGCCTTTCATTTATCCAACCCTCCTTTAGGTTTTAGATTGCCCCTTACAAATTTTGCAATTGGCATTTTAAAATTTGCATCTTATACACAACGACCTAAATTTTCTGCTGTTCGTCATTCCGGGCTTGACCCCGTATCAAGTACGGGGCAGGCTCCGGATTCCAGTGTCATTCTGGATTCCAACTTCGCGAGAATGACGTGCCGTGTCTCTATCAATGCCGTCATGCATAATTTACCCCCCGCTGATCGGGGGAAGTATTTTAACCACGTCTCCCTCCCGAACCAGGTCTTCCAATTTAAGAACCTCGTCGCCCCGCACCAGGATTACAAAAAAACTCTGGACCTCATCCCCTGCTTTGCGAACGTAAGGCTTGAAAGCCGGGATTCGCTTCTCTATGATTCCCAAAAGTTCTTTGACCGGGATTGGTTTCTTTAGATCGAGGTCGATTTCTTTCTTGCCCGCAAGTTCATCGAAGGGTTGAAAAAAGCGGACTTTCATCGATTCTTTTCCCCGTTTACCATATTTTATTGTCCCCATTGGAACTTGAAGATGTCAAGGAAAATCTCAAGCATATATTGTTAGGAAGAAAAAGAAAGTTATTGAATGGCCGCAGCCAGAGATGAAATAAAGACTCCTACCCGATGGATTAAGCCCTCATTCCCCGCTTCCTCCTCCACGATCTTCACCACGGCACTCCCCACGATAACCCCGTCGGCAAAGCGGCTGACCTCCTTGGCCTGGTCTGGGGTCGAGATGCCGAAACCCACGGCAACCGGCTTCTTGCTTTCCTCTTTAATTCGTCGGACTGCCGATTTAAGTTCGTCCGGCAATTTCCCCCGGGCTCCCGTCACGCCTGTTATGGAGACATAGTAGATAAACCCGCGGCTTACCTTGCTCACCAATCTTATTCGTTCGGGTGGACTGGTTGGGGCTGCCAGAAAAATGGTATCCACCCCCAATTTCCTGGCCTCCTCAATCCACGGCCGGGCTTCTTCCGGGGGAAGGTCGGGGATGATGACCCCCTCGATTCCGCTTCTTTGGCAATTCTCTGCGAAAGCCTTTAGGCCATACCGAAAAATGGGGTTGAAATAGGTCAGGAGAACCAGCGGGGGGGTTATCTCTTTCAATTTCTTTGCCAGGCCAAATATGCCCTCCAGATTGACCCCCTTTTGTAAGGCCCGCTGGGAGGCGGCCTGGATGGTCGGGCCGTCGGCCAGCGGATCAGAATAGGGCACACCCAGCTCGATGATGTCCGCTCCGCTTTCAGCCATTTTGATGACCAGTGCTTCGGTTGTTTCGAGGTCGGGGTCGCCGGCAACGATGAATGGAATCAGGGCCGCCTGGCCGCTTCTTTTTAATCTCTTGAATGTCTGCTCGATTCTGTTCATAATTCGACTCCCATCCTAAGGGCCACCGATTGAACGTCCTTATCACCACGTCCAGACAGATTGACAATCATAATTTGATCCCGCCCCATGGAGGGGGCGATCTTCTTGACATAGGCCAGCGCATGGGCGCTTTCTAATGCCGGAAGGATTCCTTCCGTCTTGGCGAGGAGGTGGAAGGCCTGCAGGGCTTCCTCGTCCGTAACGGTCACATATTCCGCCCTTCGGCTCTCTTTTAAAAAGGCGTGTTCCGGCCCGACCCCTGGATAATCTAAACCGGGCGCAAAGGAATGGGTTTCCAAGATATTGCCAGAATCACTCTGTAAGATGTAGCTCATGCTTCCGTGCAGGGTTCCGACAGAACCCGCATTCAGGGAAGCAGCATGCTTTCCCGTGCTCATTCCCAGGCCGGCGGCTTCCACCCCGATAAAACGGACGCGATCGGTGCGGAATGGATAAAAGAGACCGATGGCGTTGCTTCCGCCCCCCACGCAGGCTACCAGGATGTCAGGGAGACGTCCTTCCTTCTCCATCACCTGTTTCTTGGCCTCCCGCCCAATTACGGACTGAAAATTCCTGACCATCAAGGGATAGGGATGAGGCCCCACCACAGACCCCAGGAGGTAATACGCGTCCTGGACGTAAGTTACCCAATCCCGGATGGCCTCGTTGACGGCATCCTTCAAAGTCTTGGACCCGGACGAGACCGGAATGACTTTGGCTCCGAGAAGTTTCATCCGGAAGACATTCAGGGATTGTCGTCGGATGTC
>Ga0187886_1003190_pt1 | contig 12430 bp, 9 predicted proteins | sample June2016WEW_20_1_FD_133001 | JGI IMG/M metagenome (GOLD analysis project Ga0187886, IMG submission 133001) | Peatland microbial communities from SPRUCE experiment site at the Marcell Experimental Forest, Minnesota, USA - June2016WEW_20_150 | ecosystem: Environmental > Terrestrial > Soil >...
ATTGATAATTGGCAATTGACAATTAGATCGGTAATTCCCTCGTCTGAGTATCAACGCGCTGTACCCGCTGCGTTTCGGATTGCTTCTTCCCAATCGGCAATCGGCAATCGAAAACTTGTGGTGAGCGAAGTCGAACCATCGACAATTCCCATCCGCTCTTCATCACCTCACCAGACGCCTCCACTACACGCTCGACGTCATTCTCCGTTACCCAATCATGCTTTACGAGCCAGGGGCGAGAGAGCATGCAGTCCGCGCAGAAATGTTTTTTTCTCCAGCCAAGTCAGCGCACTTCATTCTCAAAATCAACCTGACAGATGTCACTCATACTCAAACGTCATTCGAACGATTCTTGCGGGAGAATCAGAATAGTCCTATACTGTGAAGTCGTGCAGCACCGCTGTCAACTTCGAATTTGATCCACGGGGTCCTCCCATGACAAGACGCTTCTTTCTTTGTCTGTCGTTCACACTCTTCGTTCCATTGTCGCTCCTGGTTGCGAGGCAACGAGCAACAACCCTCATCCCCGGATTCTCGATCAGTCCTTATTATGGCGAGCAGGTCCTCACCTTCAAATACTATCCCGACGTGCGGATACAGATCAACGCCCCGGCTCCAGATTGGTTCGATCCATCGAAACCGACTGCCTTGATCTTCTTCGCTCTTCCCAATGGTAACACGATCGAGCAGACCGTCGGCAAGCAGCTGCTGCCGGGTGATGACTGGCATTACGACATTCAACATATCGGCGCACAGACCCGGTTTCTGCGAAATGCGGTCAAAGACACAAACATCGTCACCATCTATCTCGAGGCAAACGCTTCCGCAGGTTCACTTGCATGGTCGACCTGGAGGAGTCAGTACAGCAACAATGCCGCTTTGATCAAAGGGCTCGTCGATTCGATGATGACGCTGTTCGTGGCGTATCACCCCTATGTGGTTCTTTCCAGTCACAGCGGCGGCGGGTCATTCGAGTTCGGCTATCTCAATGCCGTCACGGCGATCCCTCCCGAGGTCCGGCGCATCAACTTCCTGGACAGCGATTACAACTACGACAACAGCTACGGCGCGAAACTCCGGACCTGGCTCGATGCCTCGCCAGACCATTTCCTCAGCGTCCTGGCGTATAACGACAGCATCGCACTCCTGGACGGAAAGCCTTTTGTGAGCGCAACCGGGGGAACGTGGTACCGGACGCGCATGATGGTCGCTTATTTTTCAGGGATCTACCCCTGCACGTCAACCGTGAGTGATACGTTCATCACCTGCCGGGCCCTCAACGGTCGCATTTCCATCATCCTGAAACAGAACCCGACACAGGCAATCCTGCATACGGTCCAGGTGGAGCTGAACGGCTTCATACAAACGATGGTCTCCGGCACTCCGCTCGAGGGGCAGGGATATGTCTACTTCGGCCCGCGGGCTTACTCACAATACGTGCAAACCGGAAAGCCACTCCCGAAGCTTGTGCAGATTCCTGCTCGTCCAGCCGGGTCCATGACCGGCCCGCAATTCATGGCCTCCGTCTCTTCCATGACGTTCGATCAACGCGAAGCCGAGATCTACAAGGAAATCTCAAAAGGGAACATCCCCGACTTCATGCGCTACCTGAAGAAGCTCCAGTCTTCATTCACAGATGCCAGCGGCACAGCGCACACCGTCATCTACGAGGTGATGCCCGACTATCTTTGCATCGGCTCAAACGAAGACTTCTGCCGCATCCCGATGGGACCGATCACCGCGCAGAAGCTGGCCAATCTGTTCGGGGCAACGATGCCAACGCCAAAGCTCGTCGACGACATCTACGCCAAAGCCGACGTGAAACTCGCACCTGTCACGTACACCCCTGTCGGGAATCAGAACGAGCTCGTTTCGAAATTCGTCGAGCACAACACCGCGATCGAAGCCCAGCGGACGGCAACCGGAAAACCGCTCGGCTTGATCGTCGGCGGCATCAAGAAAGACGTGGTCATCAGTAACAAGATCACAGATCCAGCCAGCGTGAACCACGTTGTCATCTACGGATGGCATCAGCTCAACGGAGTTCCTATACAGCCGATTTACAGCGGGCACATCAATTCGTACGTGGACTACAGTCACGGCATCCGGCTCATCAACAACGAGCTTCTGCTCGATAGCGTGGTGATGACGACGGGGCAAATCCTCACGAACGCGACGATGTACAAAGTTCTGAGTAACGAGTCGGGTCCGATGTCCCAGACAAGTTATCTCAAGGACAATTCAATTCCGCCGGACCCGAAGTCTTTTGGGATCAAGACAGAATCAGGAACCTCTCTGCGCCTGATCGTCAAGCCGGACTCGACGGCAGCACAGTACGTGGTCGCAATCGGAAGAGATGGAACGACATTTCCCGACTCTCTCACGTTTGCTGGCGGGGACATGGTGATTTCGAACCTGCAGAGGGACTCGCTATACTTCATGAAGATCAAAGCAGTGAACCCGATCGGGGCATCGGCGTTCTCGGAGGTTCTTGCGGGAGTTCCATCGTCGGCTCAGCCGCAAACGCTCATCGTGAACGGATACGACCGCGCATCACCCGGCAACACGCGCGATTTCATCAGGCAGCACGCAGCGGCGTTCATGGCGAACAAAACACCAATCGCCTCTGCCACGAACGATGCAGTCATCGACGGAGTGTTTTCACTGGGAGACTATACGCTCGTTGACTACATACTCGGGGATGAGAGCACGACGGACGAAACATTCAGCAGCACCGAACAAACGAAGGTGAAAACATACCTCCAGAACGGGGGAAGGCTTTTTGTCTCCGGTTCCGAGCTCGCCTGGGACCTCGACGCAAAAGGGAGCGCTTCGGAGAAGGATTTCATCAACAACTATTTGAAGATTAAATACGTCGCGGACGCTCCGAACGGCTCCCAGGGCTCGGTTTATCAGGCGGAAGGATTGAGTGGCAGGATGTTCGATGGCATTTCTGCAATACCATTCGACGATGGTACGCACGGGACATTCGACGTGCAATGGCCTGATGTGGTCAAACCTTCCGCAGGGGGAATCGGATGCGCGAAGTACACCGGCCTGGACACGGCGTCAGGATTCTGCGGAGTAAGCTTCAAAGGGCAATTCCCCTCGGGCACGAAAGAAGGAGGTGTAGTCGCTTTCGGTTTCCCATTCGAAACCATCTACCCGCAGGATATTCGCACAAAGATCATGTCGAAGATCCTTGTTTTCTTCTCGATGATCTCTTCGGCCGGCAAGGAAGAGAGTCTCCCGCACGAAATTGTCCTGGAACAAAACTACCCCAATCCGTTCAATCCCACGACAGCCATCAGCTATCGGCTATCCGCCGTCAGCAACATAGCCTTAAAGGTCTTTGACGTCCTTGGGAGAGAAGTTGCAACAATCGTCAACGACAAAGAGCAGCCAGGCACTCACACCGTCCGATGGGATGCATCCCACGTTCCGAGCGGCGTCTACTACTACCGGCTGGAAGCGAACAGCGTGTACCTGACGAAGAGGATGCTCGTCCTCAAGTGACCCAACGTTTGCAGCGAGTTCTCATGAGACATTAACATTCCTTCATCTCCCTCCCACCGAAATTCATGCCGCAACTTGATACACTTTCTCATCTTGACCCATAAAATGTAGAATCTCCACCCTTGTCGAAACCAAGAATCCCATTAAAACCTGACCCGCGACACAAACGGCATATGGCACGCCGATTGATACATAAGGGAGTGTGAATTCTGGCCTTGCGTCTCGCTGGACATTTTCGTGTGGCAACTCCGGAAGTATGCGAAAGCGCCCTGTGACATGCGTCATTTGACATGACTTCCAAATTATGGTAACATACCGCCAGTATACGCATCGTTCCGCGGGGGGATCACATCCCTCATCTACAGCAATTAATCTGAACTAGAGGAAGGACGAGACTGTGGGCACGGGTCAAACAATCTTAACTATTGGAGCCCTCACGCTTCTGAGCTTCTCGGTACTATTGACGAACCGTTCTTCGCTCCAATACGGCTCGATCATCAATCAGACGGAAATAGATATTTATTCCGTTTCACTCGCTGAGTCCATCATCGAGGAAGCGGCCGGCAGGGCGTTCGATCATTATAGTGCGAGCGACACCGCATCAGACGGCGCCGTCATCACGTCACTCACACAGCTCACCGATCCGGCCTTGCTGGGAGCAGAAGGCGACGACAATTATACAGGTTCGTCAGGATTCGATGATTTCGACGACTACAACTCCTGGTATTCTCATCCATACGTCGTGTATGTGCCGGGAGTGGACTCCTTCCACATACAGGCTCAAGTATTCTATGTTGACACAACGAATCCTGATTTGGCTCTCAACACGCGAACATGGCACAAGAAAATGATTGTGAAGGTGTGGCCCACGATTACGCCATGGGGAGAGACCACAGCCTCCGGCAAAGCGAAACCCGATACGGTAATCATGTCATATTTATACAGTTACTGGTGGTTCAGGTGATCCTATGGGAACAAGTACAATTCTTGACATCATCACGTCCGCCGTCATCGCTGGGGTGCTTCTTCTGATAGCGCTCAGGCTCAACGCTCAGGCGAATGAATCGACGATGGTTTACAACGGCAGCGTCATACTCCAGCAGAATATAACGACTCTTGTCGCATGGATCGAGCATGATTTCAGACAGATCGGCTATTGCAGGGATTGGACGAAAATCCCGAAATCGTCGGCTGCGTTCAGGAGAGCTGATTCATCCGATATCACGTTCTGGACGGATGTGAACAATACAGGCAACCTTGACTCGATTCGTTGGTTCATCGGCCCCCTCACGGATCCAGTCGTGGCCGCAACGCCGAATCCGAGAGATCGTTTGATCTATCGCGTTGTCAACGGCGCAGCGACAAAGGGGTGGAATCTCGGCGTGACGCAATTCCAGCTGAAGTACTTCGACTATACCCGCCGCGTGCTGACGACGCCAGTTGCATCACCTGACATGATCTTCGAGATTCAAATCTCGATCGCCTGCGAGAGCCCATACAAATTCAGCACGCAGTGGCAAAGCTCAAAGAATGGCTCCGACAGCTCGGACTTCCAAGTGTTCTGGCGACAGCTTCGCCTGGCGGCAAGGAATCTCAAGGCTCGATAAAAGGGGAAGGACTACCGATGGGACGAACATCCATACTCATGATTCTTGCTTTCAGCACGGCGCTCATCCTGAAAGGGTTCAACCTCTCAAGAGTGTCCGCCGATGCCTATACTAATGTCGTGACCTACTACAGCCGGGCCGCGGCACACAGTATTGCAGCAGGTATGGCGAATATGGGCTCGCAGGTAATCTACAGAACACCGAACGCGTTCCCAACGTGGATGAATCGCGCCTTTGCGGGGGGAACGGTCAATCTCTGGACGAAGACAATGGATTCGCTCGGAAGGATGCGTTTGACTGTGGCAAGCAACTATAAAGGATACCTGGACACAGTCAGCATCGTGTGGGGTCAGAGCAATTTCTCCAAGTTCGCATACTACAGCGCCACCGAAGGGTCTATCAACTGGGCAGGTAAGGACACCATCTACGGACCGTTCCACACCCAGGACAAGATGACTGTCAACGGAGGCACTCCGCCCATCGCAAATCCGGTCTTCTGGGGTAAAGTGACGAACAAGCTGGGGATGACGAAAAACCCATCAACCACAACACCAGAGTTCCATAACGGATATCAGACTGGCATCGACATTCCAATGCCATCGGATTTCACTCCATTGAAGAATGCGGCCCTCACAGCAGGGAAATATATCCACGGTCAGGATGTGACAATTACGTTCGATAGTATGAGCACCGGATACATGACAATCAAGATCGGCGCGGCCGCCGCGCAACACGTGCTGATCAGCACGTACGCCCCGAACGGCGCCCTAGTCATTGACAGCGCGAACGTCCGAATCAAAGGAATCTTCAAGGGCCAGTTAACCCTTTCTGTTCAGTCGGGAGGTGTGGCCAATAAAGGAAAGTTGTACCTGGATAGCAGCGTTGCGTATTGCAGGAATCCCTTGGATCATCCGAACCCCCCCGATATGCTTGGCCTGTGCGCCACAGATAGCATCGTCATTACGAGAAACACCAACAACGCCAACAATATTACTATTCAAGCCGCTCTTTTCTCGCTCACCAAAGGCTTGGGGGCCGAACAATACGACAACAGCAACTACGGCACCCGTGGGAGAATAAACCTTCTGGGGGGAGTTTCACAGAAACAGCGCGCCGCCGTGGGAACCCTCGCTGGCGATGGCAGCGTAGCCACGGGATACTCGAAAAGTTACCGTTATGACGATAGAATGATGAACCAAAATCCACCATTCTATCCGACAACGGGAAGCTACGAGATCCTCTCGTGGTATGAACGTTAGCTGCTCTGCCCAGCTCTACTCGATTCAAAAAACCCTCTTCCTTGAAAGAGGGTTTTTTTTGCCCAGTTGACTTCTTGCTGGGTTTGTCCCCTGCTTGCCTTGTTTGCCTCCCGCTGGCTATCCCCTAAAAGCCTGGACCTGTCACGACTCATCAATACTCGGTAGGACCACAATTATTCGAGAATCCTCCGAAAAACGACGGATTATGAGCACCCATGACCTGTGACAACCGTCATGGAACGGGGGAACTTCACCACAAAGCACTTCGTTGAGACGCATAAGCAGCACAGGTCCGTTTGACCTGAATCCCTCCATAAAGAGGCGAGCCAAATCAAGAAACCTACGAGGGTCGTGAATGAACACAGGGCAGACCATTTTAACGATCGGCGCTCTCATAATCTTGGGCATGTCTGTGTTGACTACCAATCGTACTTCATTGCAGCACGGTGCGATCATCAACCAGACAGAAATTGACATCTATGCAGTCTCTTTAGCCGAGGCAAAAATCGAGGAGGCCTCAGGAAAGGCCTTTGATCATTTCAGTTCAACAGACACTGCGGGCAACGGTAATGTCATCACATCTCTGACGCAGCTGACGGACTGGAATGTACTTGGAAAGGAATCAGATGATACTGTTGCCGCAGGCCCACCGATGCATTATTTCTTCGACGATTTTGACGACTACAACTACTACAGCGGTAACAATCCATTTAAATTGTACGTTGATGGAGTCGACACGTTCCACATTCAGACAACCGTGTTCTACGTCGACACTACGAACCCGGATGTAAACGCCGGGACACGCACGTGGAACAAGAGAATGATTGTTAAGGTTTGGCCGTCGATAACACCGTGGGGAGATGCGCATCCCAAACCAGACACCGTCATCATGTCATACACTTACAGTTACTGGTGGTTCAGGTGATCCTATGGGAACAAGTAGCCTTGTCGATATCATCAGCTCCGTTGTCATTTCCGGATTGCTTCTTCTCATTGCCCTGAGGCTCAATGCACAGGCCAATGAGACGTCGGTAGTCTACAACGGCAGCGTCACGCTTCAGCAAAACATGACAACGCTCGTAGGTTGGATCGAGCACGACTTTCGCCGGATCGGGTACTGCAAGGACTATACGAAGATCCCTTTTCCGACACAGTCGATCCGGAAAGCGGACACGTCGGACATCACGTTCTGGACTGACGTCAACAGCACCGGGAACCTCGATTCGATTCGCTGGTATATTGGTCCAACGAGCGAGATGTCATCCACACCCAATCCACGCGACAGGAAAATCTATCGTCAGGTGAACAACGCGACTCCCGTCGGCTGGGTCCTCGGCGTGACACAATTCCAGCTTCAGTATTTTGACTACGACGGCAAATTGATTCCAACTCCCGTTGCGCAACCGTCAGGCATCTATTCCATGCAGATCTCAATCGCCTGTGAGAGCCCGTACACAATCAAAGAACAGTACCGGTCGGAGAAAGCAGCCGATTCGCTGACGGATTTTCAAGTGTTCTGGCGACAGCTTCGTTTGGCATCACGTAATTTAAAGAATCGATAAGCTGAGAGGAGCGTTTTATGGGAAGAACTTCGTTGCTCATGGTGATGGGGTACAGTGTCGCGCTTATCGTCATGGGATTCAATCTGTCAAGAGTATCCACATCAGCCTATCAAAACGTCACAGACTACTATGACAGAGCAGCCTCGCATAATCTCGCGGCAAGCTTTGCCAATATGGGCTCGCAGGTAATCTACAGGACGCCAAACGCGTTTCCGACATGGACAAACGTTTCATTGGGCGGAGGCAAAGTAAGCCTCAAGACTGTGACGGTAGCGGGTCCCGGAACTCCTCCCGCGCAAAACGTACAGTTGACGGCAACGAGCAATTACCTGGGCTACCTGGACACTGTGATCATCGTGTGGGGACAGAGCAAATTCTCAAAGTTTGCCTATTACAGCGCTGTCGAAGGCTCCATCAACTGGGCCAACAAGGATACGATCTACGGACCGTTTCACACACAGGATAAGATGACTGTAAACGGTTCTCCGGTTTTTTGGGGAAAGGTGACGAACAAGCTTGGAATGACCAAGAGTCCATCATCCTCAACGCCGCAGTTCCTCGGTGGATATCAAACAGGGATTGACATTCAAATGCCAACAGACTTCACCCCGCTCAAAACGGCAGCTAACTCAGGAGGGAGGTACATCCACGGACAGGATGTGGTGCTGACATTTAACAGCGATAGCACGATGACGATCAAGATAGGGGCCAAGCCAGACACCATTGTGAAAATCAGAACTTATGTACCCAACGGGGCACTTGTCATTGACACCGCCAATGTCCGTATCAAGGGGAAATTCACTGGCCAACTAACGCTCTCCGTGCAGTCGGGCAGCGTAGCCAATAAAGGGAAGATGTATCTTGACAGCAGTGTCGCCTACGTAAATAATCCGCTCAATGGACCATCGAACGATATTCTGGGCCTCTGCGCCTCCGACAGCATCGTGGTCACGAACAATAGCAAGAATGCAAGCAGTATCACCATTCAGGCGGCCCTGTTCTCATTGAATAAAGGTCTCGGCGCCGAGCAATACAGTAATGGGGTAACGCGCGGAAGGATCAATTTACTTGGAGGTATCTCGCAGTACCAACGCGCTGCCGTGGGGACATTGGACGGCAGCGGGAATGTCAATTCGGGATACTCGAAGAGCTATAGCTACGATAGTCGATTCATGACTCAATCACCGCCATTCTATCCGACAACGGGAAGCTACGAGATCCTCTCGTGGTATGAACGTTAGCTGTTGTCAATCCGCAGCGCAGATCCCGAGCAAGGCAAGAAGTCTGAAGTACAGGAGAGTGCCCGAAATCAAACCACGATTCCGGGCACTCTCGTTTCATGACATACAGACACACCGATTACTCTTTTCCCGTCACGCACCCACCCGCTCACTTCAGAAGAAAGCCAACGACCGACCGTGCAGAAACCGCGTAGGAATCCTGCACGACCATTCCTTCGCCGTCTCGTGGATCAGCAAAATCGCCCGGGCTGTCGAGAGACGTGTCCAACATGCGATGCCATTGCTTGCCAGCGGCAGGAAACGGAAGCTGGAACGTGAGAGGCTCAGAGAATGCGTTGAAGATGAAGTAGAGGTCGCTGTCCAGCCCGTCGAACTGAAGCTCTACGGCAATGGAGCTTGAGTGCCACGACCAATCCGGCCTATGCAATTCCACCCCATGCCAGATGATCTTAGGTATTTCAAGTCCCTGGCCGATGAATTCCCTCTGCCGGAACAAGGCGTGATTCCTCCGAAACGCTATGAGGCCTTTGAAGAACCTTAAGAGGTCCTCGTTCTCCCCGGCCGCATTCCAATCGAGCCAGCTCACGTCATTATCCTGGCAGTAGGCGTTGTTGTTCCCATTCTGCGTTCGCCCAGATTCATCTCCCGCGAGAATCATCGGAACGCCCTGGGCGAGGAGCAACGTTGCAGCCATGTTTTTGATCTGCTGTCTGCGAAGTTTCAGGATGGACGGATCCGTGCTCGGCCCCTCTTCCCCGCAATTCCAGCTGTCGTTTTCATTCAACCCATCGCGGCCCTGCTCGCCGTTTGCCTCATTGTGCTTCTGATTGAAGGAGACGAGATCGGCCAGCGTAAAGCCGTCATGGCTGGTGATGAAGTTGACACTGTGGAACGGCGCCCTGCCGCTCCCGCGATAGAGGTCAGCACTGCCGCAGAATCTGGTCGCGAGCGCACGGACCTTATCGGGATGGCCTATCCAAAATTGGCGGACATCATCCCGGAATCGGCCATTCCACTCAGCCCACCGACCCCAGCTTGGGAAGCTCCCCACCTGATACAAACCCGCAGCGTCCCACGCCTCGGCGATCAGCTTTACATTTGCAAGCACGGGATCGGCTGCGATACGTTCAAGCAATGGCGGGTTCGAGAGAACGCTCCCGTCGGTCCCCCGGCCAAGAATGGAAGCAAGGTCAAACCGGAAACCATCGATATGCATCTCTGTTACCCAGTACCGGAGTGAGTCGAGTATGAGGTCCCTGACAACCGGATGGTTGCAGTTCATCGTGTTGCCACATCCGGAGAAATTGAGATATGCACCGCTCGTCTGATCGGCGATATAGTAGACCGAGTTGTCAAGTCCGCGAAATGAAATCGTTGCCCCCTGATGGTCTCCCTCTCCGGTATGGTTGAAGACCATATCGAGAATGACCTCAATGCCTGCATCGTGAAACTCTTTGACCATCGCCTTAAACTCGCGCACCTCGCTCCCCAGAGATGGATTTGAAGCATAGGATGCCTTCAGCGCAAAGAAGCTGATCGGATGATAGCCCCAGAAGTTCAGCAGTCGCTCTCCGTTGGCCGGGTTGCAGGCGAGGCAATCTGTCTCGAGAAAGTCTGTCACGGGCATGAGCTCGACGGCCGTCACGCCGAGCTCTTTCAAGTAGGGAATCTTCTCAGACAGGCCATGAAAGGTTCCAGGATGGCTGACATCAGATGAAGGATGGCGCGTGAAACCGCGGACGTGCAGCTCATAAATTATCGAATCGGCGAGATGCCGGTTAAGAGGGTGATCATACTTCCAGTCAAAATCCGGATCGATGACCCGCGATCGGCGAAGCCACGCGGCATTTCGATCTGCCCGCCCCCGACCCCAGACCTCTCCGCCAGTCAATGAGCGGGAATACGGATCAATGAGGACCTTTTCAGTATCGAACCGGTGGAGGTGGGGGGCAGGATTGCCCAACATTACGACCCTGAAGCCATACTCAACTCCTGGATCAAGGCCTTTGACGCACGCGTGCCAGATATCCCCTGTCTTGTTGTAACGAGGATCGAGCGGAAATTCCGCAAGCGGCTCCGCCTGTGAAGGGGCGAACAACACGAGGCTGACATCCGTGGCATTTCTTGAGAAGAGAGAGAAATTGACGCCACCCCGGACTGATGTCGCTCCCATCGGAACCGGTTGTCCCCGCGCAATTTCGAATTGCTCGGTGACGACATCCAGGATCGAGATTTTTGATTTCGTTTTCGACATTACCGTTTACATTCAAGTGTTTTCATCGCCGGTTTCTCCTCCTCAGCAGCACTATCGACATGCTCAGCGAAACCAAACCGATTTTGTCCTCAACGCACGGACCGTTTCGAGTCCCCCCTCTCTTCTTCCGGCACCTGAACGGAAGATTAGCAAACGATTTCCTCAACTACAACGAGACCCCCCCTAATACCAGTTGGCACAGCGTTGATTCCCCCCCTTTTTTTGTGCACATTGGTGAAAACAGGAAGACTCAACGGCACACACCACGATGTTGGCCTGGATCAAACATATCATCATGCTGGTCTTCAGACCTGTGCGGGATTATTTCATCACGCATCCCGCGCTGCTCTCAGGGTATATTATCTATGCGTATTTCTTCATTACGACAATGGACTTCTACCGGGATGTGAAACAATCCCACTTCAAGGTGAGGGGCATCTTTGAACGATTTGATGCACTCGTTTGGATGTGGCTTCTGGCGGTTGTTCTGGTAAGGGTGATCGAGTACCGTAATAAATTGAACGAGCAGGAAAGGATTCGCCTGGAGAAGGAAAAAGAGCTGGAGTTGAAGAGCATTCAGTTGAAAACTGCTCATCAACTGATTCGAACCCTGCAGCACCAGATCAACAATCCCCTGACCATTATCCTCCTCTATGTCCAGCGGGCGCTGCGCAAAGGAGAAGCAACACCCGAGGTCCTGGACAACCTCTCACAAATTAAAGACAGCGCCGAACGCATTGCGACGACGCTCCGCGATTTTGCTCACGCCCAGGGGATCGAAACAGTTGACTCCCCCGTTGGCGACCTCATTACACCACGTAAGCAGGATGACCCAGCACGAACAATGGATGAAACAGGCCCTTCGCGAAGCTGAGAGGGCGTACGAGCAGGATGAAGTACCCGTGGGAGCCGTCGTCGTGCAGAAGGGGAGAATCATCGGCCGGGGGTATAATCAGATTGAACGCCTGCAGGACCCGACAGCACATGCGGA
>Ga0187886_1003192_pt1 | contig 12427 bp, 11 predicted proteins | sample June2016WEW_20_1_FD_133001 | JGI IMG/M metagenome (GOLD analysis project Ga0187886, IMG submission 133001) | Peatland microbial communities from SPRUCE experiment site at the Marcell Experimental Forest, Minnesota, USA - June2016WEW_20_150 | ecosystem: Environmental > Terrestrial > Soil >...
CTCATTATGAGTCGCAAATCCCGATAAAATACATATTATGAGACAAGGGATGATGAAATTGTTGAAAAATAAGGGGAATTTGCACTGGCACGCAGATTGATAAGATATATCAGAAGATGAAATAAATTCAATTACAAAATATAAAGGATACAGCAATGAAAAAATTAATGATGGTTCTCGTGATTGGTGCAATGAGCATGTTAATTGTTGGATCTGCTTTTGCTCAGACATCTACAACTCAAACTCTTTCTCTTACCGTTGGATCGGTCTACAAGATGACTGTATCTGGTAGCCCAGCGGCAATGAATATCACTACAGGAACAGCCGGCACAGATGCTCTAACACCGGTCTCTGATAATTCAACAACCTACAGTATCACCCAGAACAATGGAAATACGGTGAAGATTACTGCAGGATTGAGCACTGCCCTTTCAGCCGGATATACGTTGAAACTTACTTTGGCAAGCACCAAAGGCGTAAGCGCTGGAGCTGTTACTCTTTCTACAACCGCTGCCAGTGTCGTGACTGCTATCGCAAACGGAGCTGATGCAGGCCAAATGATTAATTATTCATTTGCAGCAAATGCGTCTGCTGGAACATTGTCTACGACTAGTGAAACAGTTACACTGACATTAACTAATTAATATTTAATAAACTATTAACATCCTAATATAAAGGAGACAGCAATGAAAAAGTTAACGATGGTTCTCGCAATTGGCGCAATGAGCATTTTGTTTATTGGATTTGCCTATGCTCAAACAGCCACACAAAGTTTTCACCTCGCAGTTAATTCGATTTACAAGATAGCCACAGTCGGCACTGTGCCAGATTTAACGATCACTGATGCAGTACCTGGATCGGATCCAACAGCAGTCACTGATGCTTCAACAACCTATAGTATTACCCATAACAATAAAGATCATGGTGCAAAGATTACCGCATCACTGGCTCCTGTCCTTACAGGCGGATATACTTTGACAATTGCTCTGGGCGGCAACGCTCCCGTTGATATATCCACCGCTACTCAGGATGCTGTGGGAAATGTCGCTGCAGGTGCTTCTTCAGCCCATGCGATTGCTTATTCATTCTCAGCAACAGCAGTTGCCGGACCGTTAGCTTCTGTTAACGAGACTGTTACGCTGACGGTAGTTGGTCTATAAACTATTCCTTTTCAATTACCTCGGAGCGTTTGCTCCGAGGTAATTTTATTAACCTCCTAATTGAATGGAGCTACAATGAAAAAGTTAACTATTCTTATCGCCCTTGTTGCACTGAGTGCTTTCGCTTTTCAGGCGGCGTTTTCTCAGACAGCAAATCAGCTTGTCACTCTTGAAGTGAAGGTGGTGAATAAGATAAACATCTCTGGTCCAGTGTCATTAACGATTGATGATGCTATCCCTGGAGGCGCTGGTCTTCAGCCTGTTTCCAATAATGCGACATCTTATAATATTACGCACAACGGTTCTGCAGCAGGTAAAATTACAGCCGCTATAAATTCAGGTTTACCAGCCGGAATTACACTGGAACTTACCTTAGCAAGTGTCCTCGGAACAAGCAAGGGTATTCAGAATATATCGAACGCAACAGTTGCCATCGATGTTGTGGATGCTATTGGCAGAGGTAAGGATGCAACTCAAATGATTACTTACAACTTCTCAGCGACACCAGAAGCTGGAGTATTTAGTTCAACAGTAAAGACGGTTACGTTAACGGTTACGGACTAATTCATAGTTTGTAGGGAGACTAACTAACTCGCGGAGGCTCAGATTGCATACTTGAGCCCCCGCGGTTTTGTTTGTATAAGGATTATGAGATGCGAGTATGGATTATGGAACTAGAAAACTGATGGTAGGCAAAGAGAAAAAGAACAACTGTCATTCCCGCATGTTTTTAGCGGGAATCCAGAAAAATGGATGCCCGACAAAAGCATTCGGGCATGACAATTTCAATTTATTAGGCGCTATTCCTATAGTTCTCAAAATTAGTTATGAAAATTCAAATGGAAATTGGTATATATAAGTTGTATCTGATTATGAGGATTACTATATTTCAGCGCGTTATAAAATGAAAACAAGAATGACATCGCTCTTCTATAAAAGCAAAATTTCCTTCATAGCAATCACATTGTTTTTAATCTTATTACCTAGAATTTCATTTGGCCAAACCTATGGAACTGCAAGCCATAATGTTACTGTTATCGTCAATGCGATTACGGTTATATCGGTGACGCCAACAACTGTTCCTACTCTCACGATACCCGGCGGCGCGACTGCGGTTGTGACGGCAGGTGTAGATCAAATGACCGTAACGGATAATACCACCGTACTAAAATGGGGTACTAATCAGACTCTCAGAAAAATCACAATTTATACAAGCCTTGCATCGCCACTTTACACGTTACAAGTTTTAGCAACTAATATAGTAGCCACACCGGGCACTGCTGGTTTAGCAGCGGGACAATTTACTATCTCAACTTTAGCTCAAGATCTTATAACGAATCTTGCACAAAGCTCGGGTCATTGCACTTTGGTATATACAGGAGTCGCTCTTGCTTCAAAAGGAATTGGGACTGATTCACATACACTCACATTGACTATCACAGCGCAATAATATTATGGACAGGTCATTTCTTAGAATATATCATCTCCTATGCGTTCTTGTACTTGTATTCTTGATCGCAAATGAAGGCTTTAGTCAAGCGATTAATATCAATGGAGGAAATATTACATTGACAATTACTACGGGGATGCCGGATGTACAACAGTTAACGTCTGTCACCAATTCGACTTGTACAATGCAGTATAGAAGACAAGCGCGAATTTCAAAGATAACTGTTGCTGCAACTTGCCCGGGTCAAAGTTTCAATTTAAGTGTGGTAGCCACTAATATAACAATAAGCGGTACAGCTCAACCGACAGTAAGTCTTATTAGCGGTAATCCTGCTATGGATTTCATCAGAGATAATTCGACCGCAGGAGCTCGCCGCTCTTGCACGCTCAATTATACTGCCTCAGCTACTTTTGCACAAGGTTGCAGCACAAATGTTGGCAATGATGTTTATACGGTTACATACACTCTCGTCGTACAATAGGAACATACTTATGAGACTATTTTCTTTTTCGTTTCTGCGTGGAATATTTTTTATTCCCATTCTTGCTTCATGTCTCACTGCACAGGTGTCTATCATTGGCGAACTGAGCCAGGATAAAGATGCTCTTCCGGGTGATGTGTACACAGGAACAATTGTCATTCGGAATGATACGAATGAACCGCAAGAGGCAAAGGTGTACCAGACCGATTACACGTTTCAATTCAATGGGACGAATAATTATGGTGAACCTGGAGTAATCCCGCGGTCGAATGCAAAATGGATCGCATTTAGCCCTGCGTATGTTACCCTGCCGCCTCAAGGGACGATGGCTGTAAATTTTACTGTGACTGTTCCGAAAGATACAGCAAAAAAGTTGATCGGTACTTATTGGAGTATGTTGATGATCGAAGGGATTCAGAAAGGTTCGGCAGAATCCTCTGTTCGTCCGAAAGATGCAAAGGCGCAAATGGGTATTATGCAGACCATTCGCTACGGAATCCAAATTGCCACAACCATTGTGAAGACAGGAACAAAAAAGGTACAATTTGTTGGCCACGACGTTATTAAGAAAGAAGACGGCAAACGCATATTGCAGATTGATATCGAGAACACAGGTGAGATTGCAATGCGGCCAGACGTCTACGTGGAACTTTTCAATGAGCAAGGAGTGTCGCTTGGAAAGTACCCAGGTGTAAAGTACCGCATCTATCCCGGCACCTCTGTTCGCCAATCCATTGATGTAAGCAGTGTTGCACAAGGAACTTATAAAGCGTTAATCGTTGTCGATGCAGGCAGTGATGATGTGTTTGGAGCACAATACGCATTGAAATTCTGAGTGCCGACATTGAAAACATGGTTGACACATGATCCGGTTCGACTTAACCGGATTTTTTTTATTTGTTTGATGGTGATACTATCATTATCAAGCGGATTCGCCCGCCAACAAGAAAACTTTCTTGTTCGTCCAGTTCAATCGCGTATAGAGGCAAAGCCAGGAACGATTGCTGCAGCATCAATCAAGGTAACAAATTTAACTTCTGAACAGCAGACATACGATGCTACGATCGATCTTCCTGAAGGATGGAAACCGGTTATTCGAGAATTTCCATTCGAAATCAAAGCTGGAAATGCGGATGTTCGTCTCATAACATTTTCTATTCCTTCCGACGCTCCTGCCGATCGTTATAAAGTTCGTTATTCTGTTCGAGACCATGCTTCACCTGTTCATGAGTCTGTTGCATCCGTCGAAGTTGTTGTTGTACGCGTCGTTCAATTAGGCCTCGAACTTCTTCAGGCGCCTCGATTTGTTATTGCAGGGACAACGTTCACCACTACAGTTCTCGTTACGAATCAGGGGAATTCGGCAGGTTCTGTGCAGCTCAGTTGTCGGAGTTCGTATAATTTTCCGGTCCGATTAGACTCGACAATGATCAATCTAGCGCCAAAGGAGACCAGACAGGTACAGTTTTATATCACGTCTGATGAAAAATCGGGAAAAGTTAATCACACACTTGAAGTCGAAGCGAAGTCGAGGCAAGACACAACAATTAGAGTTAAAATTTCGAGCGTAGTAGAAATTATTCCGCGTACAACGAAAGTTGAAGAGGAATATCTTCTGTATCCTGTCTCTCTGAGGTTGCGAGAGGTCGGTCAAGACGGCAAGTTCTCCCCGCAAGCAGAACTCTATGGGTATGGAAGCTTGAACGAAACAAAAACAGATCGACTTGAGTTTCTTTTCCGAGCGCCGGAAACACAAGCCGTTTCGACATTGGGGCAAAGGGATGAATACCGAATCTCGTATCGCCGAGACAGTCTTGAACTATATGTGGGAGATCAAAATTATTCACTTTCAACTTTAACGGAAACTGGACGCTATGCCACAGGCATCGGGGGAAAGGCACAGATCGGTGCGATATCAGCGGGTGGATTCTATAATTCAACACGGTGGACGACATCAAATCAAAAGGAAACAGGTGGATTCCTCAATTATGATGTTATGAAGAGTGCAACTCTTGGCGTGAATTATATCAGGAAGCGAGAACAATTCTCCAGCGATATTATGAGTGTGCAAGGCCTTTTTAAGCCGGTCACCGGCACTATTCTAGATCTTGAATATGGTACCGGCGTAAAAGACGACAAACACGATGATGCCTATTCAGTCCTGTTGCAAGGTAGTCAACGATGGATTGCATACGACCTACGCTTTGTTCAAGCAGGACCAGATTTTGGAGGTTACTACCGGGATATCAATTTTTTCTCGTCGAGCATTAACCTTCAACCGGTACGAAACGTGCGTGTTGAGACATATATGAGGCTGGAAAATAGAAATCTCGCGCGCGATACAAATCAAGCGCATGACGCCTCCTTTCAGATCGGTGCAGGATACTTGGATTATTTCTCAATTTACTATCGTAATAATAGTCAGCAAGATCAATTCGATAGCTCAAAGTACAAAACACGGGAAGACGCGATTCAAGCCAGAGTAGGGTACAACTTCACTATTGCAAACATCAATGCAAATATGGATCTTGGAACAACACGGGATGAACTTCAAACAAAAGAATTACCTTACAAGCGCTTGGCTCTTTCTGCAAGTTTCAATCCAATTGCGAAACAGAGCTATAGCACTTCATTTGAGTATTTCACCTCTATGGATCCCAATACAGGGAAGAATCAGGAACGCCTCTCAGCGAACCTGAACGCATGGATTCTCTTCGGTGAATCAACACAAGCACAATTGAATATGTACGGAAGCCGAGCCATTGCATCGATAGAACAAACATACAGTATGTTTGAAGCATCCATCGAACATGTATTTCCGTTCAATCATAAGATTACACTGCATGCACGTCTCACCAACATCACACCATCTGTGACTAATAATCAAGTCGCTTATACTTTGGAGTATGCTATTCCGATTGGAATTCCCATCAAACGAATTACAGCGGTTGGACAGTTGCGCGGCTCTATTCTGGATGAACAAGGAAGGGGGATTGCCAATGTATTGATCAATATTGGCGAGAATGCAGCATTGTCCGGCAGAAACGGTGCATTCTTTTTTGCATCATTGAAACCGGGTTTGGTGTATCTCGCAGTGGATAAGGCAAGCATTGGATTTGATCGAATAACAATTCAACCTATGCCGATGGAAGTTCTCATTCGCGGAGGTGAAGAAACGAATCTAATGCTTCGAGTAACCAGAAGTGTGGCAATTGCAGGAAATGTTCTTCTATTCAGCGCAAAGGAGCAAGGATTTTTAGATACATCTAAAGCGCTTATTGAGATGGGTGGAAAGTCGGGTGTGTTTCTTGAACTCTCGAACGGCGCTGAAATTCATCGGAGGGTAAGCGACAACAAGGGAAGATTTCTCTTTGCAGATTTGTGTCCTGGACAATGGATACTCAAAGTTATTGGCGGCGATATACCTGAATACCATACTCTCTATCCAGATTCAATGAGTATCGAGTTGAAACCCGGAGAAAGAAAGGATGTAACTTTTGAACTTCGGCCTCGCAAACGAATTATTAAGATGTTGAATGAAGGTGCAGTGATTGAAGAATCACCTCCGGTTGAGCAGAAAAAGGTAGAGCAGCCCAAGGTTATTGAACAAAAAGAGGAACAATCTCTAGTCACGTATGATGAAAAGAGAAAAGGATATATTCTTCAAATTTCTTCGTGGAAGCGGCAATCGAACGCACGTAAAGCGGTAAAAAGTTTGGAAAAATTGACGGGACTGAAACCATTTATACAAACTGTCGATGTCTCATCTATCGGCCGACGATACAGAGTATATATCGGTGTTTTCAAAACAGAAGAAGAAGCTATTGTCTTTTCCCGCAAGTATAATTTTAAGTAGAAGTCCTATAAAGCGTTCGTTTTTGTCGTTATTCTAATTAACTTGATCACCTGCAATATCAACATTGTAGAAAATTCAGTTTCCCTAAATTAGTGCCGCGCGATTATAAGCGTTTGCCTCTTTGTCAACTCCTTCCTTTTCAACAAATTGGTCGTTTTGTTCAATATTCATATGGTCTTATATGCTTGGCACCTAAATTGAGGTATTGAGATTAGCGATTATGAAAAACAGACAATCAAATATGAACCCAATTTACAACTTGACAATGAAGAGCTTTTTTTCATATCATCCTATATCCACTTTTGTGAATACAATTTCTATCATATTTTCACTGATAGTTGTTACCAGTGCTGGTCTTATGGCACAGGGTCGTGGCAGCAGTGCAACTCAATCTGTTACATTGGAAGTGAAACCAATCGCTAAAATCTCTGTTGCAGGCACCCTGGCTCCTCTTATCATTAACGATGCTTTACCCGGATCCGACCTCACATCTGTGAGTGATGAGAATACCAAATATAGTCTCGTTACAAATATTGATAATATGAAAATCGTTGCATCCATTAACGACCGGATGCCCGCAGGGACTAAGTTGATGATCAAATTAAAGAGCAGCAAAGCAGCGAGTGCTGGAATAGTTGATTTATCAAGCGCGTTGACTCCAGTGGATGTGGTGAGAGGTATTGGAAGAGGAAGCGATGTTGATCAGTCCATTAGCTATACTTTTGCAGCAAATGCAGATGTTGATGATATCCCGTCACAATCAAGAATGATTACACTAACACTTACGAATTGAACCAAGGTCATGAAAAAAAATTTTATCATAGGTTTGTTGTTTATTCTCATTCTTCTTGTTAGTTCGCAGGCGAATTCGCAGATGAATAATTCGGCAACACAGATAGTAACGTTTGCGGTTAACCATACAGCAAAACTCGCCCTGAAAGTCTTTGCAGACTCTCCGAGTATAAACCTGTCTTCGAACTCCTCTGGAATGATAGCGTTTCGGAGTTCATTGGAAAAGATGTCTGTGAAAGTGACAATTGCTAAAACTTCAGCCAACGCAGCAGTATCGAAAAATACTTCAGATGTTCACATGGATGTAAAATCTATCCTTCAAACGAAAAATTCAACCACGGTTGATAGAATGTCAACCATAGTGACGATTACAGAATAATCTTTTCTCAGTTGAGCTGCTCTTACATTTATGCCGCTTATCCCCAAAAGCATAGTGCATCAATGCCCATCTTGCCTTTTTTCATCTCACGTATATTGTCACTCTCTTCATCGAAGAGGATTATTAGAAGATTCTAGATATTCCAACAGATCCTTCTCAAGACAATGAATAGTTGAATGTTCTTGAATATCCAAATGCTCTTCATCTACTGGAGAAAGAGACTATCTTGTTGATATTGTGATAGTTTTTGAAAGAGGATCTAAACTCCCTCTGTTTCCCTAAGCCAGAGGGAGTTTATTGCTTTCAAGAAAACATGTATTCATATTCTTCACGGCACGTCTGGAACGTACATCGACATGCAAGGGTAAGAACGAAGTGACTTGGGACAATAGCGAGATCCCTAGTATAGAATGTTATAGTAGTAGCCTTCCTCATGGATTTTTCTAAATAGAGTTCTTCTCCTACAACTGTCTAAGGTATGCATTATGCCAAGTCCGTTCAGGTCTGAATTAAGGTTTTTAAAAAATTAACCCTTATTAGATTATCAGGTTAATAATCTGTTATGGATTTGATAAGCTCAAAACAAGTTTTAGTATAAAAGAGATACGAAGAATTGAATAAATATTAGAATAGCATGTGGTTTTATTGGCAAGTTCTTTGTTAATTATATGCGATAAATGCTATCCATCAACTCTTTTGGAGAAAGCAATGAATAAAGTAGGAAGAGGTTTAAAAAGTCGTTCTCTCGTACGACATATTTCTTTTCTCACGCTCAATGTAGTATGTATCTTGAATCTTTTTGCTCAACCATCAGCATTTCAACTCGCTCCTTTGTTCCAGGATAATATGGTCCTTCAACAACAGCGGAATGTACCTATTTGGGGCAAAGGAACTCCCAGTAAAAGTATTATTATTAAAACATCGTGGGGGAAAAAAGCTTCTACAGATGTCCTTCCGGATGGTAATTGGATGGTCAAGTTGCCTACTCCAAAAGCCGGTGGTCCGTTTCAGCTTTCCATTCGATCTGGAAATTCTCTTATAGTCTTGAGAAATGTTTTAGTGGGTGACGTATGGTTGTGTTCCGGTCAATCAAATATGGAAATGCCGCTTGAAGGATGGCCGCCTTCTGATACGATATCAAATAGTGCAAACGAAATCGATCAAGCGCTCTATCCTTCTATTCGATTATTTACTGTGATGCGTGCGTATGAAGCAGCACCAACCGAAATGTGTGTGGGAAGCTGGGTAGAATGTTCCCCGGTTGAAGTCCGAAGTTTCAGTGCAACAGCTTTTTATTTTGGCAAGATGTTATACACATCACTTAAAGTCCCCATTGGACTTATCAATTCAAGTTATGGTGGTACATTCGTCGAAGCATGGATGGATAAGGAATCGCTGGCCCCGTTTGAGGAATATGCAGCTACATTAAAGAAGCTTGATGAAAGCTTTGAGGATTTGCGTTCGCTTACTCAATGGATTACGAAACATCCGAGCATCACTATTCATGAACAGGACCCTCTGCACAAGTGGCTCGGATTAAAATTCCAGGATGATCAATGTTCCCTGCGAAATTATAACGACAGTGCATGGCAGGAAATGAAACTACCGACATTGTGGGAACAGACTTCTATGGGCGAGTTCGATGGTGTTGTCTGGTTCCGAAAACAAGTCACGATTCCCTCTGCGTGGAAAGAGAGAGATGTCATATTGCAGCTTGGCCCCATCGATGATATGGATGAGACATATGTGAACGGACAAAAGATTGGTGAGCATATGAGCGATGGCTTTTGGAGTGTCAACCGTGTGTATAAAATTCCCGGAACGCTTGTTCAGGATTCATTACTTCAGATTGCTGTTCGTGTGATTGATTTGCGCGGAGGGGGAGGTCTCTGGGGAAATGGAACAAAGATGGTTGTGGCACAAGATTCTGGAAGTACAGGAATTTCGATTGAGGGTGTTTGGAAATACCTGCCGGTTGCGGAATTGCGCTCTAACACATTCTATGTATATGGAGCAGAGAGAAATGAGTACAGCAAGCGTCCAAAGTTTCCCATCGATTTTTCCCAAGCTACACCAACATCGCTCTTTAATGGTATGATCAGCCCGCTGATTCCGTTCACCTTGAAAGGGGTTATCTGGTATCAGGGTGAAAACAATGTACCCAATCCGATGATCTATAAGAAACTTTTCTCCTCTCTCATTACCGGCTGGCGGAAAGATTTTCAGAGCGGCGATTTTCCATTTTATTTTGTTCAGATTGCTCCATATGATTATGGCAAAGACTCAAAATCGCAACTTTTACGGGAAGCACAGCTCCAGACATTATCCGTGAAGAATACTGGTATGGCAGTGACACTGGATATTGGCAATCCGAAAAACATCCATCCGGCGGACAAGGAAAATCTCGGGAAGCGGTTAGCAAGTTTGGCACTCGCTAAAACGTATGGAAAGAAAATTACCTATTCCGGTCCAATTTATAAATCCATGAAAGCTGCAAAAGGCAAACTCGTTTTGTCTTTTGAGTATGCAAACAAAGGATTAGTTCTTAAAGAGAGAAACAAGGAAAACAATTTCCTCATTGCAGGAGAGGACAAAGTGTTCAAGAAAGCGGTCGTCAAAGTTAATGGAACAAAACTTCATCTTTCTCATCCTGATATTTTGAAACCCGTTGCTGTGCGCTATGCTTGGAGTAACATCGATGAGGGTACGTTATTCAATAAAGAAGGATTACCTGCGCCATCATTTAGAACGGATGATTGGAAAGAATGATACTATACAGAATAACTTCAGAAAAATGATTAATAATTATAAAATATAAGAGGAAAAGTGCATGAAACATGTTTGTCTGCTCGTGCTTGCAGCGCTCATGATGTTCACCAGTTCACTCTATGCTCAGAAATTTGAGGGATTGGCTCTTACGCCGCCTATGGGATGGAATAGCTGGAATACATTTCAATGTAATGTCGATGAAGCATTGATTCGCGAAATGGCCGATGCAATGGTATCGAGCGGAATGAAAGATGCTGGCTATAAATATGTAGTCATTGATGATTGCTGGCATGGTGAGCGGGATAGTCTAGGATTCATCCAGCCTGACCCAAAAAGATTTCCATCTGGAATGAAGGCACTCGCCGACTATGTTCATTCCAAGGGGCTAGAACTTGGTATCTATTCTTGTGCTGGCGATAAAACCTGCGGTGGCCGACCGGGAAGCCGTGGGCATGAATATCAAGATGCGTTAATGTACGCAAAATGGGGTGTTGATTATTTAAAATATGATTGGTGTAACAATGCAGGACTTAATTCAATTGGTGCATATACCACCATGCGCGATGCAATTCATGCCGCGGGAAGGCCTGTCGTATTTAGCTTATGCGAATGGGGCGATACTAAACCATGGGAGTGGGGAAAAGATGTTGGCCATCTCTGGCGCATCACTGGAGACATCACAGATTGTTTCAACTGCGAAATAAATCACGGCACTTGGTCTTCTTGGGGGATCATAAAAACTATTGAAATGAGAAAAGGGATTCGCCAGTATTCCGGGCCTGACCACTGGAACGATCCCGATATGATGGAAGTAGGCAGAGGGATGTCTCTAAATGAAGACCGGGCGCATTTTTCAATGTGGGCAATGTTGGCTGCCCCGCTGATGGCTGGGAATGATCTGCGAAATATGAAAAAGGAAACGATAGAAATCCTTACCAATAAGGATGTGATTGCAGTTGATCAGGATTTTCTTGGAGTGCAAGGGCTAAAATTTAACGATAATGAAAGCGGTGTTGAAGTTTGGGTGAAACCACTGAAAAACGGTGATTGGGCGATTTGTTTCCTCAATAAATCCGAACAAAAACAGAAAATCGATTTTGATTGGTCAAAGAAAAACATCAACGATGATATTTCTAAGAAGACTTTGAATACCAAAGAGGTTGTCTATTCTATCAAAGATCTATGGACTAAGAAGGATATTGGAGATACAAAGAAGAGACTCACCGGCGAGGTTGGTTTTCATGATGTGTTGATGGTACGATTAGTGAAACAGTAATCATTATCCCGGAAATATGTAGTTGACACTTGATAGATTACCATGGAGGCACGATGAATCAAAAAATTTTTATTGTTTTTATTGCTGGTGTGCTGTTCTGCGATGTTCAACTGATGGAAGCTCAACAAACCAAAAACAATGCAGCATTATTTGATTGGAATAATAATTTTGACCGGGGGCACCGGCAGGTTGATAATCCCAACGCAAAAAAACTTTCACTCATCGAAGTAAAAGGAAAAAGATTTGTCAATGCATCGGGAGACA
>Ga0187886_1003196_pt1 | contig 12419 bp, 8 predicted proteins | sample June2016WEW_20_1_FD_133001 | JGI IMG/M metagenome (GOLD analysis project Ga0187886, IMG submission 133001) | Peatland microbial communities from SPRUCE experiment site at the Marcell Experimental Forest, Minnesota, USA - June2016WEW_20_150 | ecosystem: Environmental > Terrestrial > Soil >...
ATTGGATCGAGGAAAGAATCCCACCAGGGGAGTTGGCTGCGGTGGGTCATCGCGTGGTGCATGGCGGGCCGAAGTACAGCGAACCACAGCGAATCACACCAGAAATGGTCGAGGAGTTACACCAGCTTCAGGCTTTCGATCCCGAGCACCTGCCTGAAGAGATCCTGCTGACCGAGGCATTTTATCGCCGGTTTCCCGATCTACTGCAAGTGGCGTGTTTCGATACGGCCTTTCACCACGACCTGCCACGTGTAGCCCAGTTGTTGCCGGTCCCGCGCCGCTATGAAGCGCAGGGCGTGCGCCGGTACGGGTTCCATGGATTGTCGTATGCGTTTCTGATGGAAGAACTGGCGCGCCTGGCTGGACCGCAAGCCGCGCGCGGTCGAGTCATTCTCGCTCATCTCGGCAACGGCGCCAGCCTGGCGGCGGTCTACGAGGGCAAATCTGTAGACACCAGCATGGGTTTCACGCCAACCGGAGGCGTGCCGATGAGCACCCGTTCTGGCGATCTCGATCCCGGCCTGGTTTGGTATCTGGAGCGAACTGAAAAAACCACCGCAAAAAAATTCAATGAAATGGTTAATTTCCAGTCAGGGTTGCTCGGCATTTCTGAAACCAGTTCCGATATGCACGACTTACTTGAGCGCGAAACGAAAGACGTACGCGCAGCCGAGGCGGTTGCGCTGTTTTGCTACCAGGTAAAAAAATGGATCGGCGCATTCGCAGCGGCGCTGGGTGGACTGGACACGCTGGTGTTCGCCGGCGGCATCGGGGAGAACGCATCCGTAGTCCGGGCGCGCATCTGCGCCGGGCTGGGATTTCTTGGAATCCAGTTAGAAGAAAAACAAAACGTAGCCAACGCCGCTGTGGTTTCCGCGCAGGCCAGCCGGGTCACTGTGCGCGTCATGCACACAGACGAAGAATGGATGATCGCAAAGATGGTCTGCCGTGTTTTGGGGCTGACCATAGGAATGGAAAATTATGATGAAAACGAAAAAGACTAACCTTACGAACAAACCGTTGTCGCCCGACCTACTGCGGAAGATGGATGCCTATTGGCGCGCGGCCAATTATTTATCGGTCGGCCAGATCTATTTATTCGACAACCCACTGCTCAAAAAGCCGTTGACGCTGGAAGATGTGAAGCCGCGATTGATGGGCCACTGGGGCACCACACCAGGCTTGAACTTCATCTATGTTCACCTTAACCGGATCATTAATAAATATGACCTGAACATGATCAATATCACTGGCCCCGGTCACGGCGCACCGGGAATCGTAGCCAACACGTATCTGGAGGGCACCTATAGCGAGTTGTACCCAAACATCTCCCAGGATGAACAGGGTATAAAAAAACTTTTCACCCAGTTCTCGTTTCCTGGCGGCATCCCCAGCCACGTGGCGCCGCAGACGCCCGGTTCCATCAACGAAGGTGGCGAACTCGGTTATTCCCTGGTACATGCCTACGGGGCCGCCTTCGACAATCCCGACTTGCTGGTTGTGTGTGTCGTGGGCGATGGCGAGGCGGAAACCGGCCCGTTGGCCACCAGTTGGCACTCGAACAAATTTCTAAATCCCGTCTATGATGGAGCTGTGCTTCCCATCCTGCACTTGAATGGCTACAAAATTTCCGGCCCCACCGTGCTGGCCCGTATTCCCCACGACGAGCTCGAAGCCCTCTTCCACGGCTACGGATACATCCCCTATTTCGTCGAGGGCGACGACCCACTGGAAATGCACCAGCTCATGGCCGCCACACTCGACACGGTGGTCACCGAGATTAAACGCATCCAACACGACGCCCGCGCCAAAGGGTTCCACGCATGCCCGCGCTGGCCCATGATCATCCTGCGCTCCCCGAAGGGCTGGACTGGCCCGAAGGTGGTCGACGGTAAACCGGTCGAAGGGACATTTCGCGCCCATCAAGTTCCGTTGGAAGAGTTCGCCACCAAGCCCGAAAACCTGAAAATGCTTGAGGCATGGCTGAAAAGTTACCAGCCTGAAGAATTATTCGATAAGAACGGCAAACTTATCCAGGAACTGGCTGAGCTGGCGCCAAAGGGCGAGCGGCGCATGGGAGCGAACCCGCAGACCAATGGGGGCCTTCTCCTTAAAGAATTGAAAATGCCGGATTTCCGCACCTACGCCGTTAAAATCTCGAAGCCCGGCGTTGTGGAAGCCGAAGCCACGCGCATCCAGGGTGAGTTCATTCGCGACGTGCTCCAGGACAATGCCGAAGCCCGCAATTTCCGTGTCTTCAGCCCGGACGAAACCACCTCGAACCGTTGGAACGCCGTGTTCGATGTGACGAACCGCTGCTCAACCGCGGAAATCATTCCCATTGACGACCACGTCGGCCCCGATGGCCGAGTGATGGAGATGTTGAGCGAGACCCAGTGCGAGGGTTGGCTCGAAGGTTACCTGCTGACCGGCCGCCACGGCTTTTTCTCATGCTATGAAGCGTTCATCCATATCGTCGATTCGATGTTCAACCAGCACGCCAAGTGGCTCGAACAGGCTAGCCACGTCCCGTGGCGGCGGCCGATTGCTTCCCTGAACTACCTGCTCTCTTCGCACGTGTGGAGGCAGGACCACAATGGATTCAGCCACCAGGACCCGGGTTTTATTGACCACGTGATGAATAAGAAGGCAGGCATCATCCGCGTGTATCTGCCGCCAGATGCCAACACCCTGCTGTCGGTCACTGACCACTGCTTGCGCAGCCGCAATTATGTTAATGTCATTGTGGCGGGTAAACAGCCGGAATTGCAATGGCTTGACATGGATGCGGCCATTAAGCACTGCACGGGCGGGTTGGGTATCTGGGAATGGGCCAGCAACGACGAAGGCGGGGACCCCGATGTGGTCATGGCTTGCTGCGGTGACGTTCCCACGCTGGAGACGCTGGCTGCGGTCGAGATCTTGCGCCAGCACTTCCCGGAGCTGAAGATCCGGGTCATTAACGTGGTGGATCTGATGACTCTTCAGCCCCAGAGCGAACACCCTCACGGGCTGAGTGACGAGGACTTCGATGTCCTCTTCACCAAGGACAAGCCGATCATCTTCGCCTTTCATGGGTATCCCTTGCTGATCCATGAGCTCACGTATCGCCGTACGAACCATGATAACATGCACGTTCGCGGTTTTAAGGAAGAGGGCACCACGACAACACCGTTCGACATGGTAGTGTTGAATGAACTGGACCGTTTCCATCTGGTCGGCGACGTGATTGATCGGGTGCCGGGGCTGGGTTCGAGGGCTGCCTACGCCAAACAGTATTTGCGCGACAAGCTGCTGGACCATAAGGCTTACATCGACAAACACGGCCAAGACATGCCTGAAATTCGAAACTGGCAATGGGGCCTGGCCAAAGTGGACAAACCCTTGTGAAATCTACCTGTCCGCAGAAGATAGTCGTTATTCTAACGGCCACGATGAAATGCAAGGAGTAATCTGAATGAACAAGAATCCATTATTGGGTTTAGAGACCTTTGGGCAGAGTGTCTGGCTTGACTTTCTCAGCCGCAATGCTCTTGATAACGGAGAAATTCAGGGGCTGATCGATCAGGATGGAGTCAGCGGGCTGACCTCGAATCCCTCTATCTTTGAGAAGGCCATCGCAGGTAGTCACGATTACGACAAAGCCATTCGCTCTATGGCACAGGAGGGCAAAAGCAGTGACGAAATATACGAAGCGCTCGCTATAAAAGATATCCAACGTGCCGCTAATCTTTTCGGTCCCACTTATAGCCGGCCGGAAGGTGGAGACGGGTTTGTCAGCCTGGAGGTTTCTCCCAAACTGGCTCATGATACCGCCGGTACGATTGCTGAAGCCCATCATCTCTGGGCTGCGGGGAACCGGCCTAACCTGCTGATCAAAGTCCCGGGAACCCGGGAGGGACTGCCTGTTATCCGACAATTGATTGGGGAAGGGATCAATGTCAACATTACGCTCCTGTTCGGACTGCCGCGTTACCAGGAGGTGGTGGAAGCCTACCTGGTTGGGCTGGAAATCCTGGCAGCTCATGGCAAACCCCTGACCCGCGTCAGGTCGGTAGCGAGTTTTTTCCTGAGCTGCATTGACACCCTGATCGACCCTATCCTGGAGAAAAAACGACTGGAGGGGGGACCTGCCGCTGAGATTGTGGCTGGCCTACACGGACAGGTCGCGATTGCTAGTGCAAAAGTGGCCTATCAGATTTACAAGGAATTTTTTGGCGGAGAACGATATCGAAAGTTAGCTAAAATGGGTGCTCGTACCCAACATCTGCTTTGGGCGAGCACCGGCACCAAAAACCCTGAATACAGCGATGTAAAGTATATCGAACCGTTGATCGGCCGAGAGACAATCAATACAATACCTCTGGAAACCCTCGCTGCTTATCGCGAGCATGGCAAACCGGCCTATACGTTGGAAGAAGGTACGCAAAGAGCCTACCATGTACTGGAAGGCTTAGGTCAGGTCGGAATCGATCTGGATGCCTTGACGCAACAACTCGAAGATGAGGGGGTAACTAAATTCAACCAGGCCTTCGAACAATTGATGGCTGCGTTGAAGGAAAAACGAGCTGCTTCTTCTCAAGAACCGGTGACCTTATGACCCTCTCTTCCCCTATCACGACTTTATTTCTGGATATCGGCGGTGTCTTGCTTACGAATGGCTGGGATAACAATATTCGAAAAAACGCGGCTGACAAATTTGGCCTGGACTTTGAAGAGATGAATGAGCGCCATCACCTGACCTTTGATACTTATGAAGAAGGCAAGCTCAGCCTGGACGAATATTTGGATCGGATTGTTTTTTATCAAGAACGCTCTTTCTCACGGAATGAGTTCAGGGCGTTCATGTACGCCCAGTCCCAACCTTTTCAAGAGATGATTGAGTTGATGCGCGGCCTCAAGGCTCAATACGGCCTTCAGGTCGCAGCCGTCAGCAACGAAGGGCGCGAGCTTACGGTTTATCGCGTCCAACAATTTAAACTTGGCTCATTCATCGACTTTTTTATCTCATCCTGCTTTGTCCACTACCGCAAACCTGATGCCGATATGTTCCGAATTGCCTTGGATATCGCTCAAGTAAATCCTCAACAAGTCGTCTACATCGATGACCGGCCCATGTTTGTCGAAGTGGCTCAAACTCTGGAGATCCAAGGCATCATCCATAAGAGTTATGAAACCACCCAGAAAGCCCTTGAGAAAATGGGGCTTTCGTTAGGGATATAGGTACCTCGTAAATGATTCAACCTCATTAACCTTGCCAAAAATACGAGAAGGAGATTAAGAGATGGCAGGACAAAAATACGAAATCGGAATGGTCGGTCTAGGGGTAATGGGGCGCAATCTGGTATTGAACATTTCCGATCATGGATATTTAGTGAGCGGTTACGATAATGATTTATCGAAAGTTCAGGAATTACAAACAGAAGCTGGAAGGCGGGCCATAAACGCCGCTCAAGACCTGAAAGGATTTACCAGTGCGCTTTCTACACCGCGGGTCATCATCATGTTGGTGCCGGCTGGGCCAGTAGTGGACACTGTGATCCGTGAATTGTTGCCTTATTTAGAAACAGGCGATCTCATTATTGATGCAGGCAACTCACATTTCAAAGATACGGACCTGCGCGCAAAATCCCTGACTAATAACGGTATTCTCTTTATGGGGGTTGGGGTCTCTGGCGGCGAGGATGGCGCCCGGCATGGTCCCAGCTTAATGCCTGGTGGTCCGCAAGAAGCTTATGAGCGCGTCAGACCCATCTTTGAGGCGGTCGCGGCCCATGTGGAAGGAGTACCATGTACTGCTTACCTCGGGCCGGGCTCGGCCGGTCACTATGTCAAAATGGTCCACAATGGAATCGAATATGGTTTGATGCAGTTGATCGCTGAATCTTACGACCTGATGAAGCGCGGCCTGGGGCTGTCGGATGAGGAATTATCTGTTGTTTATCGCCACTGGAATGAAACGGAACTCAATGCTTATCTGATAGAAATAACGTCTCACATTTTCCGTAAGGTGGATGAACGAACCGGAAAACATCTCCTCGATGAGATCTTGGATGAAGCCGAACAGAAAGGCACCGGGATGTGGACTTCACAAGATGCCATGGATATCCAGGTGCCGACACCCGTGATCGATGCGGCAGTGATCGCACGCAATTTATCTGCTCTGAAGAGTGAACGAGAGGCAGCCAGCAAGACCCTTAAAGTACAGATTCCTCATTTTGAAGGGGATCGAAATGCAATTTTGACTCAACTCAAAGGCGCGCTCTATGTCTCAATGATCATCACCTATGCCCAGGGGATGGCCCAGCTCCGTATTGCTTCTAAAGTTTATGAATACCATATAAATTTGGAAGAGGTGGCTCGCATCTGGCGCGGCGGTTGTATTATCCGCGCCGCCTTACTCGAGGATATCCGGGCGGCATTTCGCTCCCACCCTGATCTACCGAATCTGCTCAACGATGAACATCTTAGTCAGGCAGTTATCGACAAACAGAAAGATCTGCGCACAGTGGTATGCCTGGCTGTAAAACTTGGTCTTCCCATTCCCGGCCTGATGGCTTCTCTGGCTTATTTCGACGGCTACCGCAGCGCCTGGCTGCCGGCTAATTTGATCCAGGCCCAGCGTGATGATTTTGGCGCGCACACTTACGAGCGTGTGGATTCCAAAGGCGTTTTCCATACTCGCTGGGAATTAGAATAACCACTTGAAAGCGTACTTATTATGTCACATCAAAAAGAACCAACCATTCTGGTTATTTTTGGGGGCATGGGCGATCTGACCTGGCGCAAACTGGCTCCTGCTCTCTACAATCTACTGCTTGCCCAGCAGTTGCCCAAACGTTTCGCCGTGATAGGGCTGGATATCAAGGATGGAAGCACGGATAAATTCCACTTGCGGCTGAGAAGCGGCGTGAATAGCTTCTGTAAATGTGGGGACCCTGATGCGAAAACATGGCAAAAGTTTACTGCCAACCTGTCGTATATCTCAGGCGATTTTGCCGATCCCGCAACCTACGCAGCCCTAAATGAACAGCTTAAAGTATATGAAAAGCAATGGGATTGTCCGGCTAATCATGTTTTTTACCTGGCTACACCACCAGGTATCGTGGAAACCATTGTCAAAGGGATTGGCACGGCCAGGCTGGCTGACGACAAACACCGTGTTCGAATCGTTGTGGAAAAACCTTTTGGTCATGACCTGGGATCTGCGGTTGCCCTGAATACTATCCTCACGGCAGTTTTTAAGGAAGCCCAGATTTACCGGATCGACCATTACCTGGGCAAGGAAACCGTTCAGAACATTCTCGTCTTTCGCTTTGCCAATGCATTGTTCGAACCGATCTGGAACCGCCGCTACATTGACCATGTCCAAATTACCGTTGCTGAACAGGTAGGTGTGGAGCACAGAGGTGCATATTACGAGCACGCCGGGGCTTTGCGCGATATGATCCAGAACCATCTTATGCAGATTTTATGCCTGATTGCCATGGAACCCATGGTCTCCTTCGAAGCTGATGAGATTCGTAACAAAAAAGTGGATGTCCTGCGGGCTATTCGCTCGATCCCGGAAAACCAGGTTCAGCAGTTAGCTGTGCGCGGCCAATATGGGGCGGGCCGGATGAATGGTCACAAAGTCCCTGCCTATCGAGCTGAACCGGGCGTAGCCGCCGACTCAACTTCCGAGACGTTCGCCGCATTGAAATTTTTCATCGATAATTGGCGCTGGCAAGATGTCCCGTTTTACCTGCGGACTGGCAAGCGGTTAAAGACGATGGCTTCCGAAGTGACGATCCAGTTTCGACCTGTACCGCACCAATCTTTTCCAAAGGCAGCTGCTCTCGTCTGGCAACCCAACCGCCTGATTATTCATATTCAGCCTATGGAAGGAATCATACTGAGTTTTCAAGCCAAGCAGCCTGGTTCAATCCTGCATCTGAGCCCTGTGGATATGCACTTTTCTTATCAGGAAACATTTAAATCAAGGTCACCGGAAGCATATGAAACCTTGCTAGCAGACGTCATGGCGGGGGACGCAACCCTCTTCATGCGTGCCGATCAGGTTGAGGCTTCGTGGTCAGTCCTGACCCCGATTTTGAAAGCCTGGACCGATCTCAAGCTGGTAAATTTCCCCAACTATCAGTCAGGCACCTGGGGGCCGCAAGCTGCGGACGCGCTGATCGCACAGGATGGCCGAAGTTGGCTGGAACCTATCCTTAAGGAGGATATAGAAGGGAATCAATAAGTTTCATATTGGATATAAGCTCTCAAGTTCCCCGGTAACCCTGTGCAATCGAACGACCACGACAAGCTAACTGAAGTCCTGGCCTGGTGCGCCTCTGTCTTAGGCCCTTTCGAGGTGGTGTCAGATGCCAGCCGGGAGCATGCTGGCCGGCGCGCCGCCGCTCACCGGCTGCGTATTTCGTCCGGCGGCTGCTACGTCAAAATCCACCGCGACCGCTCGCACTGGGAGAACGAAGTCCACGCCTACGAGCAGTGGGCGCCGGCTTTCGGCGATTTTTCACCCCGGCTGCTGGCGGTGCGGGCTGAAGAGCCGCTGGCGCTGGTGATCAGCGAGCTGCCCGGTAGTGTCCTGGAAGAAGTCCAGCTTACTCCCTCCCAGGGGAGGGCAGTGTGGCGCTCTGCCGGCCAGGCGCTGGATGCCTTTCATAATTTGGCCGTGGGGGAATATTTTGGCGCCTGCCGGCGGGATGGCGCCTGCGCCGGAACGCCGGTCAGCGATGCCAGGCAGTATGTTTCCGATATCATTGAGGAACAGGTGCAGCGCGGCCTGAAGGGCGGCTTCCTGAGCGAGAACGAGTTGGCGGTGGTGCGCTCCGCCTTAGCCCTGCTCCCGGCCTTCGAAGGCGAACGCCCGGTTCCCTGTCACCGGGACTACTGCCCGGCCAACTGGCTGGTCAGCCGCGCCGCCATTTGGACGGGCGTGATCGATTTCGAGTTTGCCGGCTGGGATGTGCGCGCCTCAGACTTCACCCGCTATCCCAACTGGGATTGGATCGACCGGCCCGACCTGGCGGAGGCTTTTTTTGAAGGCTATGGCCGTTCCTTCACTCCCAAAGAAGAGCAGCAGCGCCTGCTTGCCCACACGCTGTATTCCCTTAGCGCGGTCGTGTGGGGCATGGAGAATTCCTATTTTGGTTTCGCCGCGGATGGACGGCAGGCGCTCAAGCACCTTGGAAAGCTGCTGGGTTGACCGGCAGTCAGAAGCTGTAAACAATGATCCAATACGCTGTACAATATAATCAGATCCATGTCCACTGCCCTTCTGTCGACCAAATACCACCTGCCCCCTGCCGCCCCCGACCGCATAACGCGGGCGCGACTGCTAGAGCGTTTGGATGAACTGCTAGCGCCAGGTCAGCGCCTGGGGCTGGTGTCTGCCCCGGCCGGCTCGGGCAAAACCACCCTGGCACGCGCCTGGGTCGAGCATCTTGCCCCTGCCAGGCCGGGAAGGGAAAAAATTTCACCCCTCAGGTTCGCCTGGCTTTCCCTGGATGAGGAAGACAATGACGTGGCAACCTTTTTATCCTATCTGGCGGCTGCCCTTCAGGCTGCCAGCGTGGATTTTAACCCTGACGTTATTGCCACCCCGCCGCCCAACCAGCCCGGGCCCCTCCCGCCGCCGAGGGTGCTTTTAGCCGGGCTGATCAACCAGCTTGCAGACCTGCCTGGCCTGACCGTGCTGGTGTTCGAAGATTACCATTTCATCTCAGCCGCGGCGGTCCACGAATGCGTCGGGTTTCTACTCGAACACCTGCCAGAAAATACCCGCCTGGTCATCCTTACCCGCGCTGAGTCGCTCCTGCCCATCAGCCGCTTGCGCGTGCGCGGGCAGTTGGTGGAAATCCGCCAGGCCGACCTGTGCTTCAACCAGGCGGAAACCGCCGAATTCTTCAACGCCTGTATGGGTTTACAGCTAACTCCAGCCGAGATCGATCTGTTGACCCAACGCACCGAGGGCTGGGCGGCTGGCCTTCAAATGGCGGCCCTGGCCCTGCGCGCCCTCCCAGACGCAGCCCACAAATCCGCCGAGTTTATCCAAACCTTCTCCGGCAGCCACCGCTTCGTCCTCGACTACCTGATGGATGAGGTTTTCACGCGCCTGCCTGAAGAAACCCGCTCTTTTTTGTTGGACACCGCCATCCTCGACCGTTTCTGCGCCGGACTGTGCGAAGAAGTGCTGAGGGAACACCCGCCAGGCGGCAGCGAGGCCCTGCTGCTGTCGCTGCAAAACGCCAACCTCTTCCTGATCCCGCTCGACGAGCAGCGCTGCTGGTACCGCTACCACCATCTGTTTTCTGAACTGCTGCGCAGCCGCCTGCGCCAGTCAGTGTCCTCCCAAAAATTAAATGAACGCTTGCAGCGGGCGGCTGCCTGGTTTGCCTCGCAGGGTTTGACCGAAGAAGCCATAAATTATTCTCTGCAGGCCGGCGATTTCGAGCGGGCAGTTGTGCTGATGGAGTCATGCGTTCGAGAGGTGATGTCCAGAGGCCAGCAGGGCAAGCTGCAGCGTTGGATGGCGGCTTTGCCCGTTGCGCTTGTAGTAAAGCACCCCTTGCTGCGCATGTACCAGGCCTTGGCACACTTTTTAGTTGGCGATTCTTCCACAGCCATAAAGATAGTTGAGGAAACCAGCCGGGCTCTGGATGAATTGCCGGAATCGTCCGATCTGCGTGCACACAAGGATGAACTTCTTTCTATCCTGGCCATGTCCAGCCTGAACGTTGATGATCCCCAGCGGGTCATCCTGCTGGCGCAGGATGCCCTGGACCATATGGCGGAAACGAAGCTGACCCCTCGGGCGCGCCTTTTGTTCGCCCAGGGCATCGCTTACTCTATGACGGGTGATAAACGCGCCTTACCCCTGATCACACAGGCGCAAGAACTGGCTCGCCAGGCGGGCAATCTCTACCTGGTTTCCAATATCCTCTCCTTCCAGGCGTATGCCCTGAATTCCTTCTTGCTCCAACTCCGCTCAAGTTGGAAACTGTCTCAGCAAATTATCGACCTTTGCACACCGCCAAAAGAAGGTGGAGGACAGTCTTGTCTGGTCGGATTGGGACTGGTGGGGCAGGCCGGAGTCGCCCTGGAATGGAATGACCTGGACACAGCCGCCCACCAACTGAGCCAGGGAATAGAGCTAACATGGCAAGGCGGCCTCACCGCTTATTTCTTTTTTGCCTTGCTCACTCAGGCGCGCCTGGCACAGGCCATGGGAGATCTGCCCGCCGCGGCTGCCGCATTGAATGAGGCTATGCGTTATAGTTCCCTCATCAGCAACCAGTTGACGGTCGTTCTGTTGATTCAGGCCCAGGTGCGGCTGTGTCTGGCAGCCGGCCAAATCGAAGCTGCCGCCCGCTGGGCGGGCGGCGAAGAGCTCCCGATTGGCTCGGCCTTCCTCGGACTCACTCAAGAGATCCTGAGCCTGACCCAGGCGCGTTTGCTGCTTGCCCAGGACCGTCCGGAAGAGGCGCTCATGCAACTTGATAGGTTTATCCCCCCGGCAGAATCAGGCGGTCGGATGGCGCATGTGCTCAAGGGCAGCCTGCTTAAAGCCCTGGCGCTGTATATGCTCCACCAGGATGCCCTGGCGCCTCTGCGACGTGCGTTCCAACTGGGTCAGCCGGAAGGCGTTACGCTCCTGTTTCTCGAAACCGGGCAGCCCCTGCGAGACCTGCTGCTGGCCTACAGGACACGCCTGGGCGATCTTACCGCCGAAGCCGAGCGCCTGCTGCGCCTGCTGCACCCGCAGGGTGAGCCAGATGCCTCCAGAACGTTTGCAGCGACGGACTTGGTCGAACAGCTCACCCTACGTGAAATAGAAGTACTGCGCCTGCTGTATGCGGGGAAGTCCAACCAGGAAATCGCTGCGGCGCTTTTCCTCAGCCTCAGCGCGATCAAGAAACATACTGGCAACATTTATGGCAAACTGAGTGTCGCCAGCCGCGCTCAGGCCATTGCCAGGGCGCGCGAACTGAAACTCGTCTAAATTGTACCGGTACACCACACCGATGTAACCCTGGTTGCAGGTGTACCTTCGTCCACGTCCCTTTCTAAGCTAATTGTGTCCTTTTGACTACCGGCAAACACCGCCTGGTTTGTTACACTGTCTGTGTAGTAATAAAGGAGGCATATGCCTGGACAAAATTATCGCATCCGCATCCGCAGCCACCTGGACCAGGGCTGGATTTCCTGGTTCGACGGGTTTTCCATCGAGCACGAAACGAACGGGGAAACAGTCCTCACCGGCTTCATCCCGGACCAGTCAGGGTTATTCGGGACACTGATGAAACTGCGCGACCTGGGCCTGGCCCTGATTGCCGTCGAGCCGGTAGAGGACCAGCCCGGGGAAAAGGTGTAAGGAGAAATGCCTTTTTCCGGTCGATTACCAACTAATCATA
>Ga0187886_1003197_pt1 | contig 12419 bp, 7 predicted proteins | sample June2016WEW_20_1_FD_133001 | JGI IMG/M metagenome (GOLD analysis project Ga0187886, IMG submission 133001) | Peatland microbial communities from SPRUCE experiment site at the Marcell Experimental Forest, Minnesota, USA - June2016WEW_20_150 | ecosystem: Environmental > Terrestrial > Soil >...
GAGCGAACAATTCATCTCCGGGAAACCGTCCCCCGTCGGCTTATCGTATGGGCTGCTGTGTCTGGCCAGGCCCAGCCGGGTCTCATACATAAGATTCAGCCCCGCAAAATCCGGGTAAGGATGCTCAAGCAGGTCTACAATTCGCAGCGATTGCCGATTGTGCTCGAAGCCGCCAAAATCCTTCATCAAATCATTCAGGACACTCTCGCCGGTATGGCCGAAAGGCGAATGTCCCAAATCGTGCGCCAGGCATATCGCCTCAGTCAGGGTTTCATTCAGGCCAAGCGCCTTTGCGATTGTCCTTCCGATTTGAGCGACTTCAATAGTGTGCGTCAGGCGTGAGCGGTAAAAATCATTCAAGCCGGGGCTGAAGACCTGCGTCTTGCCTTCCAGGCGCCGAAACGCAGCACAATGAATTATCCGGTCGCGGTCCCGCTCGAAATCAGACCGATAGGGATGCGGCTTTTCAGCAAATACCCGCCCCTTGCTGAACTTTTCGGTTACCGCGTAGGGAGATTGTTTTTCACACATATCAATTTTGCCACAGAGAGCATAGAGAATTAAGCACCAAATCACCTTTAGACGTAATATAAATCGCTGCCAAAGAACACCGCTCGTATCTATACCGGCAGACCAAGAGCGCTGCGTGCAATCCTGCGGAAGAATCGGCATCGCCGGACAGCATCAAGAGCAGATTCCCTATTAGCCGACTCACCTGGATAACGAAAACTTACTGCGAAATCAGAAAGATAAGCTAAATCTTCGCGGAAAACCTCCCAATCCGGCTGAATAGCTTTTACCTGGTCAAGCAAAGCTACAAGGTCGTGAACTTTGCCGAATGAGATATCCGCTTCGGCCAATCGGGCTTTAAGATATTTTTCCGCACATTGCTGGGCGTGAAAACAAATTGCGTCATAATTGGGATTCTTTCTTGCGCGGGCCTCTCGCTGCATTGTGGCAAAATCACCCTCTGCCTTTTCAATCCATTCAGCTGTTGTCGGCTTCATAAAGGACTTTGCCCCCCTGAAGAATGTCTTTTATGAACCGGTCGCCCATCGCCAATCGCTCTCGTATCTTTTCAGGCGTGCGTATAAGCAGGTCAACAGGAAACGCCGGACGCAGTTTCAACCGGATTTGCACCGATTTATCGACGCTTCTTCCCTCGAAGGAAGCGATTATGAGCAAATCAACATCCGAATCCTGTTTAGCCGCCCCCTGTGCGTATGAACCAAAAAGAATAACCTTCTCGGCGCCAAATTCTTCGCCGATTCGCCTTCCAAACTGTTCTATCTCATTCATCGCTGCCATTTTACCTCTGCGGCAAATAAATTTCACAAGGCAGGAAGGCCGTTTTTTTCGCTGGTTTGCTTAAGCAGGGCAAGAAGCTCGGATAAGCTTTGGCTGATGAGGTACGTGTCGCTGCAGGTGCGGACAAAGTTGGTGTCGCCGGTCCATCGCGGGACAATATGAATATGCAAATGGTCGGGCAGTCCCGCGCCGGCGCACTTGCCGATGTTTATACCGATGTTAAAGCCGTGCGGCTTTATGGCAAGGGTCAGCACCTTTTGGGTATCTCTTGTCAGTTTTGTCATTTCGAGAAGCTCGTCGTCGCCGGCCGCGTCGAAGTCCGGAATGTGCCGGACAGGGGCAATAAGCAAGTGCCCATTGTTATAGGGAAACCAGTTCAGAACCGTGATGCAGCTTTTTGTCTGCCACAGGACAAAATTCTTGTCGTCATCCTGAGGGGTTTTGATGTTTTTGCAAAAGAAACACTCGCTCTTGTCGGCAAGACCCTGAATATATCCGATTCGCCACGGCGCCCAGAGATTCTTGTGTTTCAAACTACTTTAACCTCCAAAATATTTCTCATTGATTATTGATGATTGATTATTGATTATTACAAAGAGCAGACACGGCTAAAAGCTGTCAGGTTTTTCAAATCATCAATTACCAATAATCGATTATCAATTCTTTTTCTCTGCATTCGTGTCGGCAATGCGTTCTGCTGTCAGTGTCTGGTCAATGGTTATCTGCGGATTGATGCCCAGTCCCAGAGGCAGCGACGCCCGAACGTGCATTGTGTACTTCTGAGTGTCTTTTTCGATACGGCCGGCGCTTACATCGAAAAATTCCTGTCCCCGCCCCTCCAAATCGAGCAACTTGTAGCCGCGAAGAAAGCCGAAAGTCCCGCTCATCTGGAATACCTCGGTATACGGCACAGGCCACTCGGAGGGACTGGGATAACTAAGGTGATAAGTGCTGTCTATAACAGCAATCGTGCCATTCGGGTCCCGGCGTATTTCCGCAAGCCGGTAATTCACGTCCCTTGCCGCAAACAGTATCATTGAGGCCGGCGCTGAAATCACCGACTGCCACTGGTCGCCGACGGCTACGCCTTGTGAGGGGTTTTTAATGCTCGATATCGAATCCCAGAGAAACCACTGCGACGCGATGAAATCATAAATCATATCCGGCTCTTTAACCAGGCCCTTGCTCCTGTTGGACCGAAACGCGTTTTGTCCCGCTTGGCGAATAACGTCATAAAGTTTGGAACGGTCAACCATCTTTCCCGCCGCATCGACGTTAAAAGTCCAGCTTTTCCCTGCGAAACTTTCCGCCGCGTCGGGCCTGGCCTGCTGGCGGGTTGATTGGGCTGTGCTGGTAACCTTGGCCGATTCACAAACGGCTTTTATCGTCGTTAGACCGAACTGGTTCACTTCGACCGGCGTGTATGAAACTATCAGTTCCAGCGATTCCGTCGACTTATCGACTTTGCTCTTGGCCGTCTCGCCTTTCATCTGGCCCCAGTCGATTGATATGTCTCTGCTGCTTAGAAACCTGTATTTGAGCGTTTGCTCCTGCTGGAAATCGACCGTCAGCAGAATTTTACCGGGTGCCGACGCCGGCTTTTGCGCCAGTGTGCAGCCGGCCAAAATGCCGACAATTAAAGCCGTAATAAGAACCTTCGCTGCGTCCAATTTTGTCCCCTGCCTACTTGACTTTTTCAAGGTCATACGTTCGTTCTGCAGTCAACCTCAACACCACCGGCTGGTTGGCGTCCTCCGTCAACGCAGGGCTTGATGGAATCGCCGCAATCCAGCTCGTCCGGAAATTCTCGTGGTAATTGTTTATCCAGCCAGCGGTCAAATCGATTTCTCCGCTGCCGGTGTACGTTTCATTGGTGTCGAATCTTCGTGGAAATTCAGCGTTTGCCTGCTGATTACGGTATTTTTCCTCAATTTCCGATGTGGGTATGGCGTTCATATCTATAATCGCAATCTTGTGGCCGGCCACGTCCCGTATTCCCTTGAGAGTATAAATCTTCTCGTAAGATTTGATGCCCATACGGCCGAAAGAAAAGGTCTTGACCCTGCTCCATCTGCCCCCCGGCTCAAGCCGTGCCTCGTCTGCCCGCGGCAAAAGCAGGGTCGCGTGCCTGTCTGCAATTGCCTCGGGTGAAAGCAGATACCGTCCGGCTCGGTCGGCAGCGGTGTTTGCGTCCATCAATCGCGCAATCATCGACGCGGCGGATATAGAAGCAATATAGTCGTTTGGCTCAACTACTATCGCGTAGATTTGCAAAATCAGTTTGGCCAGCGGGCTGTTGGCGTCCGACTGCCTGGTACTGTCGAAATCCATGATGGTTTGATTCTTTATCGTCGAAAGATACTTCAACTGTTTTATCATTATCTGGTCGATAATCCTGCCGCTGAGGTCCAAACTCTGTACCTGCTGATTAAAAACCATCTCGACCTTATCCTCATTGGAGCTTTCTTCAAATGCGGATTTTCCCGGGACGGGGCCTTCCCATTTGACGCTCCGGCGCGCCTGGGTCGTAACCTTATAGTCGGCCTGGGCGCCTGCTGCGGGTCTTAACTCGATTTTGACGCCTGGCTGTTCCGCCGGCCTTGGCGCCTCTTTAACCGCTTGGGGCGCCTCTTTAACCGCTTGGGGCGCCTCTTTTTTCGGCTGTGTAGGCGTTGTTACGGGTTTTTCACCCTGCGGGCCACAACCCGATGCAAACACAATGCTGCATATCCCGATAATTATTATATGCCTGAAAATCCTGTCTATTGCCATTTTTTTGTCTCCTAAAGTTTATCTTTTTTTTTCATCAAAACAGGCATTATATCCGTCAAAACCGCCGATGCAACCTATTTTTCTTCAAACCCGTCGGCCCTGTCGTTAAAATAGCACGATTGTTTTAAATAGATTCTCTTGAAAGGAAGACGAATATGACGAGTGATACAATAAAGAAAGGTTTTCAGCGGGCGCCCCATCGGGCGTTATTACACGCCTGCGGCGTAAGCGACGCCGACATCAATAAGTCCTTCATCGCCATCGCCAACAGTTTCTGCGAAATCGTCCCCGGCCACGTACATCTCAACAAAGTGGCCCAGATTGTCAAGCAGGCGGTTCGCGAGGCGGGCGGGGTGCCTTTCGAGTTCAATACCATAGCCGTCTGCGACGGTATTGCGATGGGGCACACCGGTATGAAATACTCGCTCGCATCGCGGGAGATAATCGCCGACTCGGTTGAGACAATGATTAAGGCGCATTGCTTTGACGGGATGGTCTGCATTCCCAACTGCGATAAAATCATCCCCGGTATGCTGATGGGAGCCATCCGGCTCAATATACCGACAATTTTTGTCTCGGGCGGACCTATGGCGGCGGGCAGGACTAAGGCCGGCAAGACCATTGACCTCATAAGCATCTTCGAAGGCGTCGCGGAATTCAACGCCGGGCAGATAACCGAAGAGGAATTAAAAGAGCTTGAATTCGCCGGCTGCCCCACCTGCGGAAGCTGCTCGGGAATGTTCACCGCCAACTCGATGAACTGCCTTTGCGAAGCCATCGGTATGGCCCTGCCCGGTAACGGCACAATCCTGGCCGTTGACCCGAAACGTCAGGAGCTTTATAAACAGGCCGGAAGACAAATCGTTCATTTAGTCGAAAAGAATATCAAACCCCTCGATATAATCAGCGCCAAATCAATGGATAACGCCCTCGTGCTGGATATGGCTATGGGCGGCTCGACAAACACCGTCTTGCACACCCTGGCCGTCGCAAGTGAGGCGGGCATCAAATATGACCTTGAGCGAATCAACAAAATCTCCGCCAAATGCCCCAATATCTGCAAGGTCTCGCCGTCGAGTCAATTCCACGTCCAGGATGTCGATTCGGCAGGCGGCGTAAGTGCGATATTAAAAGAAATAAGCAGGATTCCCAAACTGCTCAACCTCGATACGCTCACCGTCACGGGCAGGACCCTCGGTGAAAACATCGCCGATGCGAAGATTAACAATACCGATGTTATTCACACAATCGAAAACGCCTACTCAAAGACGGGCGGCCTTGCCATTCTTAAAGGCAACCTCGCACCAAAGGGCGCCGTCATCAAAACAGCAGGCGTCGCCCCAAATATGCTCACACATTCAGGCCCGGCCGTCGTCTTCGACAGCCAGGAAGATGCCGGCGAAGGTATCCTTGCCGGCAAAGTAAAGGCCGGCGACGTCGTCATCATCCGCTACGAAGGCCCCAAAGGCGGACCCGGTATGCAGGAAATGCTCAGCCCCACCAGTTATATTATGGGTGCGGGTCTTGGTGAATCGGTTGCCCTGATTACCGACGGCAGGTTTAGCGGCGGCACTCGCGGCGCCTGCATCGGCCACGTCAGCCCTGAAGCGGCTGTCGGCGGCCCCATCGGCCTGCTTAAAAAAGGTGATATAATCGAAATCGACATACCTAACCACAGGATAAACGTGAAATTGTCGGCCAAAGAGCTTGCAGCACGCAAAAAGAAATGGAAGCCGAAAAAACCCAAAATCACCGCCGGCTGCCTTGCCAAATACGCCTCAATGGCCACAAGCGCCGACACCGGCGCAGTCCTCAAATGGTAAGTCACACAGCAAAAAGTTATTATTTAGGGTGCTTTTAAAATGTTAAAACTTATCGATTTAATTGAACTGGCCGGAGTTAAACTGGGTGAATTTAAAATTCATTGCGCTACCCCTAATAAAAACGAGCCGTGGCTTGAAACACCGTTGGAAGCTTTCTTTGATGGGAAATTCAAGCAGTGGCAAGAGTGCCAGAATCAGAAGAACTTTGAACACGAGCAAATTTTATCGCTTATAAATCTCGAAAAAGACCTGTGGCTTTTTGCAGGAGTATATTTTGTTGACGAACGTGCCAAACCGAGTTCCACGGGTGGCTATCATTACTCTACGCATGAAGTAAGTGGCCTGGAAGACCTTGTGGGAAAAGCTATTGTCCTGTTCAAAAAAGGATTTCGAGCATCTTATTTACTTGGAAAGAAATATGCAGATAAATTGCTCATAGTGGAACTTCGTAATCAAAGGATGACCATCGGTGATTTTCCCGGATACAAATCCGTATTGTTATCTTATAGCATGCTCCAAACAGTTATTCGAGAATCTAATCCGTCTTGGCGAACAGCACTTTCCAACGTGGGCGGGGTATATCTTATTACTGATACATCGGACGGCAAACTTTATGTTGGAAGTGCCTACGGCGGCGAAGGTATATGGCAGCGATGGACAGCTTACGCACAAAATGGGCATGGAGGAAACAAAGAAATTGTGAAACTTCTTCTCGAAAAAAACAACTCTCACGCAGAGCACTTCCAGTTCTCTCTCCTTGAAGTCTGTGACATAGATTCAGACAGTGAATATGTCATTAAAAGGGAGACGCACTGGAAAACAGTCTTGAAAACTCGAGAGTTTGGGCTAAACAAGAACTGATCTATGACTAATCTGAATGATAGTGATTGTATGAAACGAGGTCAATGGTTTGCAATCGCCGACACCGGCGCCATGCTGAAATGGTAAATTATCTTAAGCTTAAACAAATAATACCTCTCTGGTAAAGTAAGTCCTATAAAATCTTTGTGCTTGCAAAATTGGTCAGGGAATGTTAGAAGATTGATATGGAGGAGTGGAAGTTGATTTTCACTCCCGCCTCCGGCTCGACGATTGCTTTTGCTCACCGCCGAGCTCGCTGAGAACGCAGAGAAAACTCAAATTAATCTCAGCGGTCTCTGCGTTCTCCGCGGTGAAATTTTGATGGTAATCAGAACAGAAACTAATGCTGTTGTTTTAGAGCTGCAAAATGAATTTCGGCAAGACAACGGAAAACAGGATTTCAAACCAGAATAACATAAACGGGGAAAAGTTCGTCCCCACCTGCCCGATATGCGGAGAAAAGCACTGGCCGCATCATCCACAGGTGCCCTGCTTCAACGCCAGGAAGGTAAAAGAACGGGCAAAGGCCGAGGCAAAGGCAAAGGCGCTTGAAGAAAAACTCGCGAGGGCGCAAGCCAAACAACAGGCAAAAGAACAGGCCCGCGCGGAAAAACTTGCGATAGCACAAGCCCGGGCGCAGGCCAAAGAGCAGGCCCGGGCAGAGAATCTCGCGATAGCGCAAGCGAGGGAACAGGAAAAGGGACAGGAAAAGGCCGAGAGGCAGTCCTATTATGATTCTATAAAAAAGGCGGAGGAAATTGCACATCAGGAGGCAAAGGCCAGGGCCGAGGCCGAAAGAATCGCGCAGGCCGAGACAAGGGCGAGGGTCGTCGCCGAAGAAAAGGCAAGAATCGAAACCGAGGCCAGAATCAGGGTAGAGCAGCAGGCACGGGCCAAGCTCGAAGAAAAAACCCGCGATTTTCAGGAATCGCAAAGGCAAATCGAGGGGCGATTACAGGCCGAAGTTACGGCCCGGACCCAGTTGCAAAAACAGCTCGACGAACATCACCAGCTTATCAGCGAGCTTAGAGAAAAACTCGAAGCTCAAAAAAAGGCACAAAATACCGCCGAGCAGCAGGCACAAACCGAAACGCAAACCAGAAAGCAGACCGAACAGTGCCTACAGGAGGAAATAACCACTGGACAACAACTGAGGGAACAACTCGACTCGCAGAGCAGGATAATCGCCGAACTTAAAGAATCGCTCAAATCACAAACGCAGGCCCGCACAGCCGTTGAAGAGCAGATACAAACCGAAACGCAAACCAGAAAGCAGACCGAACAGCAATTACAGGAGGAAACAACCACTGGACAACAACTGAAGGAACAACTCGACTCGCAGAACAGGGTTATCGCTGAACTTAAAGAATCGCTCGAATCACAGGCGCAGGCCCGCCTGGCTGCCGAGCAGCAGGTCCGGATGGAATCACAGGCGAGAACCCAGGCGGAATCGACTTTCCAGGAGAATGCAATCGCTTTCGAGCAGGCGCTTGCTGAGGTCAAGTCAAAGTTACAGGCCCAGACCCAGGCATTGCAGGAATCGCACGACAAGCTTCGGCAGTTTGGCGAGAACCTTGCACAAACCGAAATCCAGCTGAGGGCGGAGGAGCAGGCAAAACATCAGGCAGAAGAAAAACTCAGCAGGGAGCTAAAGGCAAAAACTGCTGCCGAGGAGCAGGCGAGGCGTCAGGGTGAACTGCGAATCAAGGCCGAGACGCGTGCCGAGCAGGCCGAGCAGCAGATACAGGTTGAGGCACAAGCGAGAATCAAGACGGAAACACTGGCGCGAACCGAGCTGGAGGAAAAGGCCCGGGATTACGGACAGTCGATTGCCTCGGCTGAAGAAAAATTGCGCCAGACAATAGAATCGCTGGACACCGCAAGGAAACGTGAGGCCCAACAAGCAGCCGCAGGAAAAGAATTTGAACAAAAGCTTAAAGAGCAGACGCAGACAATCGCCGAATTAAATAAGCGTATCGAGACGCAATCGCAGACAATAGCCCAGTTACGGGAAAAATCAGACGCCCAGAACGCAGCATTAACCGCCGCCAGAGAGCTCGCACAGGCCGAAACCGAACAAAGGGCCAAGGCCGAGGCGCTGGCACAGGCGGAGACAAAGGCGAAACTAAACGCTCAACAGCAGACCCAGCTTGAAAAACAGCAACGCCTGCAGGAAGAAGAAAAAATAAGGGCCCAAATCGAGGAAAAGGCCAAGGCGTACGGCCGGCAAATTGCACAGCTCGAAGAACGGCTCAAAACCGCCTTAGACACAAAAAAACAAGCCGAAGAACAACTGCACATTCAGACGCAATCGCGAATTGAAGCAGAAACAAAAATAAAAAATACCACCCTTGCACTGGAACAGCTTCAATCACAATTCAACGAGCAAAAGAGCAGGCGGGCGGATACCGAGCATCGTTTGCAGACGGAAACAAAAGACAGGCAAAAAGCCCAGGAGCAGGCAAAATCGCTTATTATTAGTACAGCCGAGCTTGAGCAAAAGTTGCAGCAAACAACCAAACAGCTCGCCGATACGCAGGAGCACCTTCAGGCGGAAATCAAAAAGCGAACCGCTGCCGATGAAAAGACACGCCAGCTTAGCGAAGAAGTCGTCAAAACAATTGCGACAGCACAAGCCGAGCAGACCGCCAGAATCGAAGCAGAAGAAAAAGCGGAGGCCGCGTTACAGGCCGCGACGGTTACAGAAAGACAAATAAGGTCGGAGCTTGAGGAAAAGGCGCAAGCTTTCGGCGAGGCGATGGGTAAAGCCGAAGAAAAAGTCAAATCGCTGACTGATGCCCTTGCAAAAGCCGATGAGAAATCAAACGCTGAGACGGCGGCAAAGAACCTTGCCCAACAACGGGAAAAAGACAATGCAGAACAATTGAATGAGCTTGCCGGGCAGCTTGAATTGCAGCTCGAAGCCCGTGTTGAGCTTGAGAAAAAACTAAAAGAGGAAAATCAGGCAAGGATAAAGGCCGAGCAGTTCGCCGCCCAAACAAACGAAGAAAAACTCCGGATTCAAACAATTGCACAGGCCGAGGCGAAAGCAAGAGTCGAGGCGCAACAGTCGGCAAAGCTTGAGGGCGAGGCAAAAATCCTGTTGGCTGAACAGCTCACCAGGGCCGTCGAGGCAAAGACGCAGGCCGAAAAACTGGCCGAGCAGTACAATGAGGCACGATTGTCGGCCGAGAATAAGGCCCGGCTCGAAGCCCAAAGCTGCGCTCAGGCCCAGGAACGAGTGGCAGCAGCCGAAAATGCCAGAGCCCGCGCCGAGCAAACAGCAAAAGAACAGGCACAGGTGCACGCAGAGTTTGTGCGGGATATGACCGGGCAACTGGAAGAAAAGGCCAGGGCATACGCGCGGGCAATCACCGTCGCACAGGAAAATGCCAAATCATTTCAATTACAAACTGAGCAGCTTCAGCAGAAACTCGAAGATGAATCGAACATACGAGCGTCTCTCTCAGAACAATTGTCGCTCGAACAAAAATCCTCGGCCCAATCAGTTGAACAAACAAAGCATTTATCGCAGCAAATTGAGCGATTGCAAACCGAGCTGAATGAAATTATCACGTCAAAAACACAGCTTGAACAGAAACTAAGCGAAGAAACCGAGACAAGGGAAAAAGCGGAATCAATTGCGCAAGAAGAGTCGCAAAAATTAAAATCCCTTGAGATAAAACTGAAACAGGCAACCGATTCCCGCACGGAAAGAATAGCCATTGCCGCAAACAAGGCAAGGGTTAAGGCACAGTTGGATGAGCTGCAGGAAGAACTGAACAAGACAAAACAGCAAATCATACTTCAGGCCAATGTGGCCCAGGAGGCCCAGGAGCGGCTGAAAACAGAAGCCCAGGCGAAATTGAAAGCGGAGCAGTCGGCTCAACTTGAGGCCCAGCAGCGGGTAAAAGCGGAAGCAATCGTCGAGTCGCAGGAAAAAACCCTCCTGCAGGCGCAGGAAAAAATCGAAACACAGTCCCAAAAATGGCAGCAGCTCGAGCAGCAAATAAGGGACGAGCTGGAAGAAAAAGCGACAAAATATGGCCGGACGATAGCAAAGGCGGAGGAAAAGACGAGAATACTCGCCGAATCGCTGCAATCGGCTGAAAATCGGCTCAATGATGAGTTGAGCCGTCGCGACCAAATCGAAGAGGCATCCAGAAATTACCGGCAAAAGCTCGCTGAAGCCGAAGAAAGGATTGCCGCAGGGGAAAAAGAAAGAGCACAGGCCGAAGCGCAATTAGCCGCTGAGCGGGAAAACACCGCACAACTGCAGGAACAGGTCTCTGAGTATGCAGAACGGCTGAAACAAACGGAACAGGACCTCAATATCGAAACCACCGCCAAAATCAAAGCTCAGGAGCAATTGACCAAGACAACCGAAGAACGTTTGCTTGCCGAAGAAACAGCACGGCAGGAAACTGAAGAACGGGTCAGGGCGCAGACCCTTGCGCAGGCACAGGCCGAAGCAAAAGAAGCAGCAGAAAAAAGAGCAAAAGCCGAATCGCAGGCACGGATACAGGCCGAGCAGCAGCTCAAAGCCGAACTCGAAGAAAAGACGAGTATATACAGCGAGACAATAGGCAAGGCCCGGCAGCGTATCGAGACGCTCGACGAATTGCTAAAACAAAGTGAGGAAAAGTTGTCGGCCGGCGAGTCGGCCAAGACCGATCTCGAGCAGCAATTGCAGCAATACGCCGACCGGCTGACGCAGCTTGAGAGCAAACTCGACGCACAAACCGCTATGAACGCTCAATTAGAGGAAAATCTCGAAAACGAAACTCAGCAGCGAAAAGAAACACAGCAGCTCCTCCAGGAGGCAATCAGTCAAAAGGCACAGGCCGAGACGATTGCTCAAACCCAGGCGCAGGAAATAGAATCGGCCCGGCAAAAAGAAAAAGAGGCCGTTGAATCAGCCCGAGAGATTAGACATCTCGCTCAGACCGAGCTTCAGCAGCAGATAAAAGATTTTACGCAGATGCTGTCGAACGTTCAGGAACAGTTGAACCGCCAGATTGAGGCCAGGGCATCAGCCGAACAGCAGACAAGCTCTCTTGCCCAGACAATCGAACAACTAAGGCAGCAGTCAGCCGCTCAGGCACAGGAGAAAACTGCTGTCGAGCGGGAGCTTAAAGAGCTCAGTGCCGCTATAACTGAATCGCGGAAAGAAATAGATAATGAAAGCCACGCAAGAAGCCGGCTTGAAGAACAGTTGAAAATCGAATTAGCCGCAAGAACCCAAGCCGAGGAAAGGGCCGACGGCTTGGCGGCAAAGCTGGCCAGGACAGAGGGTATCGCTGAGGCCGAAGAAAAGGCAAGGCGATTGTCGGAAGAAAAAGCACTGGTCGAGGCCCAGGCAAGGGTAAAAACCGAACAACAGGCCCGGGAACAATTAGAGGAAAAGGCACGCGCGTACGGCGAGGCGATAGCAACCGCACAGGAAAAAGCAAGGTTTTACGAAAAAGACCTGGTGGAGGTCAGGCAAATACTCACCGAACACCAAAATTCGGCCCAGCAAACAACCGAACGTCTCAACGACGAAACCGAGGCCCGGCTGCAGCTCGAAAAGCAAATCGAGCAATACCGCCAGCAAATCGCTAAGGTTCAGGATAATCTCAAAACTGAAGCATCGTCAAGGCAGCAGGCCGAAAC
>Ga0187886_1003198_pt1 | contig 12418 bp, 9 predicted proteins | sample June2016WEW_20_1_FD_133001 | JGI IMG/M metagenome (GOLD analysis project Ga0187886, IMG submission 133001) | Peatland microbial communities from SPRUCE experiment site at the Marcell Experimental Forest, Minnesota, USA - June2016WEW_20_150 | ecosystem: Environmental > Terrestrial > Soil >...
ACCGACTTAACGTTGGCATACAATCTTTCGACGAGAAAGTGCTGCAATTCCTCGGTCGGAGGCATTCCTTAAAGGAGGCCCTCTCCGCGATCGAGCATTCCCGTTGGGCTGGTTTCCATAATTTAGGAGTGGATTTAATCTACGGGATTCCTGGTCAGGGCATAGAATCTTGGCTGGAATCTCTGGCCCGGGCTGTCGATTTTGCTCCGGAACATCTTTCGTGCTATCAATTATCCATCGAGAAGAACACCCTGCTGGAGAAAGAACTTGAAAGAGGAAAATTTTCTATTCCCGGGGAAGGGCTCCAATATGATTTTTTTATAAAAACAGCCGAATTTCTGGAAAATTCCGGTTACCTTCACTACGAAGTATCGAACTTTGCCAGGGGGTTCAAATATTTTTCTCGCCATAATCAAAAATATTGGGATCACACTCCCTATCTCGGCCTCGGCCCGGCCGCACATTCCTTCCTGGGAAATCAGCGTTGGTGGAATCATCCTACCCTTCACCCGTATCTGGCTGAAATCCAAGAGGGGAGGCCCCCCATTCAGGCATCCGAAGTCTTGACGCCGGAACAGTTGCGGCTGGAAGCTATTTATCTAGGCCTGCGCACCCGAAAGGGGATCCAGCTGAAGGATCTTCTGGAAAATCATAAATATGACCTGCTTTCAGAGAAAAAAGGACTTCTTACCAAGCTGCAGCAAGAAGGATTTCTGGCCATCGAAGAGGACTATTTGTATCCCACCCGCGCCGGTCTTGCGGTAGCGGACCGCCTGGCGTTGATATAGGAAGGGAAGAGTTTGGAGCCTGGGACCCCGCATCTTTCTCCAAGTAGATTCTGGCCCCGGACCATGATAGGATTTATCCACACCTGCGAAACCGATTTTCCAGATCGATATGAAAATTTTTTGAGGAGGAGACTTGATGGATCTAAAAGAAAACCGCGTCAAGAAGGCGCTCAAGGCAGGGCAGGTTTGCCTGGGCAGTATGATATCCAGTTTTCGTACTCCCCAAATCGCCCAGATCTATGCCGTCCACGGCTGGGATTACCTCATCATGGATACGGAACACAGCTTCTTCGACTACGGCGCCCTGGCTGACATATTTACAGTGGCCCGGACCGAGGAAATCGTACCCCTGGTTCGGGTAACGGTAGCCACCTATCCCTATCTTGCTCGAGCGCTTGATGTTGGAGCGATGGGGGTCATCTGTCCCCACGTGGACACACCCGAGGAGGTTCGCCACATTATAGATAGCTGCCTTTATGCTCCCCTGGGGCAGCGCGGCCTCTCCCTGAGCAACATCCATATCGCCCATCGGCGAACAAACCAGAAGGAATATGTTGAATGGGCCAATGCCAACACATTGGTTGTGCTTCAACCGGAGACCCAGAAGGCCATCGACCATATCGAAAAACTCGTTTCCATCTCGGGCGTGGATGCAGTCATGATCGGTCCCCAGGATCTCTCTCTTTCCCTCGGGATTGTGGGCCAACTGAAGCATCCCATGATGGTCGAGGCCTACGAGCGAGTCATTGCTGCTTGCCAGAAGTATCATGTGGCCCCGGGTATCCATCTGTCCGAGTTCGACCAGGCCAAAGAATGGCTGGCCAAGGGTATGCGCTTCTTCACTTTCCAAAACGACATCCGCATGCTCATGGATGCAGGAAAAGCAAACACGAGTCAGTTACGAGATTTTATCGGCCAGAAAAGATAAGATTTTTCCTTCCTGCCTGGCCGGGCCACTTATGTTTTTCAATCCCGGGCTACGAAAGAAGATTTGTTGAGGATCGCGATATCAGAGAAAAAGCTTTTATTAAGGAAAGTATGAAAAGAAACGGGCAAAATTTAAAGTTAAGGAACATCGCCATTATCGCCCACGTCGACCACGGCAAGACCACGCTGGTGGACCATATGTTCAAACAGAGCGGCGTATTCCGCCCCGGCCAGGAGGTGGTGGAAAGGGTTATGGATTCTCTGGATCTGGAGCGAGAGCGGGGCATCACCATCGCTGCCAAAAACTGTTCGGTCTATTGGCAGGACGTCAAGATCAACATCCTGGATACTCCGGGCCACGCCGACTTCGGCGGGGAGGTGGAGCGGGCGCTCATGATGGTGGATGGCGCTCTCCTGCTGGTGGATGCCTCGGAAGGCCCCCTGCCCCAGACGCGGTTTGTCCTCAAAAAGGCCCTAGAAGCCGGCTTGAAAATCATCGTGGTGGTCAACAAGATTGACCGCAAGGACGCCCGGCCGAAGGAGGTGTTGGAGAAAATCTACGACCTCTTCTTCGACCTGGACGCCACGGAAGACCAGATCGATTTTCCTTTTCTCTATGCCATTGGCAGGGAGGGGATCGCCCAGAAGACCCCGGAGGAGCAAGGGCGGGACCTCAGGCCTCTCTTCCAGGCCATCCTCGACGAAATCCCGCCGCCCACGTATGACCCGGATGAGCCGTTCCAGATGCTGGTGGCCGACCTGGACTACTCTGACTACCTCGGGCGGCTGGCCGTGGGCAAGGTCTTTCATGGCACGGTTGGGTGCAATGAGGACCTGGTCTGCCTGGACAGGGAAGGGAAAACCATCCCGCTCAGGATCTCCAAACTCCAAGTGTACGACGGGATCAGCCTGAAAGAAGTGGAATCGGCCCAGCCGGGTGACATCATCATCCTGGCGGGGATCGAAGACGTGGAAATCGGTGACACCATCTGCACCCACGAGAAACCCAAGGCCCTGCCGCGGATCACCGTCGACGAGCCGACCATCTCGATGCTCTTCACCCACAACACCTCTCACCTGTCCGGAAAAGAAGGGAGGTACGTGCAATCTGGCAAGATCCGCGAGCGCCTCTACAGGGAATCCCTGCGCAACGTGGCCATCCGCGTGGAAGACGCCGAGGAGGCAGACAGCTTCATCGTCAAGGGGCGCGGGGAGTTTCAGATGGCCATCCTGATCGAGACCATGCGGCGGGAGGGGTTTGAGCTTACGGTCGGGCGCCCCCAGGTCATCTATAAGCAGAGACTCGGGAAGACCCTTGAGCCCATCGAACAACTCTTCATCGACTGCGACGAAAACTTCATCGGCGTGGTCTCCGAGAAACTCTCCCGGCGGAAAGGGCGCATGGTGAACCTGGTGAACCATGGGACCGGCCGGGTCCGCATGGAGTTTACCATCCCTTCGCGCTCCCTGATCGGGTACCGCAATGAATTCCTGACCGACACCAAAGGAACCGGGATCATGAACTCCTACCTGAAAGGCTACGAGGAGTACCGCGGGGACTTCGCGCTGCGCCTGACCGGGTCCCTGGTCTCCGACCGGCAGGGGGAGGCCGTGTCCTACGCCCTCTTCAATTTGGAGCCCCGGGGTACCCCCTTTTTGATGCCCGGAGAGCCGGTCTACGAGGGAATGATCATCGGGGAGCACAACCGGGAGAACGACATCAATGTCAACCCCTGCAAGATGAAGAAATTGACCAACATGCGTTCCTCCAACAAGGACGACAGCATCCAGCTGACCCCAGTGATCCCGTTGACCCTGGAGAAGGCCATCGAGTTCATCAAGGACGACGAGATGGTGGAGGTCACCCCCCGCAGCATCCGCCTGCGCAAGACGATCCTCTCTGCCGACAAGAGGCACCGGCTGCATGCAAATGGGGACGCCTTTAAGTAGTTGAGTTCGTATAGAATGGGCCGGCAGGAGCATCAGAGGATGATGCCCAGGTCAGCTCACTTTGGTTTCCCAAGGTGCTCTCCCCATCGATTTCCATCGATGACTCAGATTCCACATTCCATTCTTTGGCTCTTCCTTCTACCGGGAACCGGATACTCGGTGGATTCCCATGTGAGCGGATGGGGCGGTGGATAGGATTGGGAGGAAGGGTTTTGGAGTCTTTTTTGTTGATCCCCAACCCCCTTTTCCGTATACTGACCTGACCTAAGAGCGAGTTCTTAGGTATTGAATGATTTTGTCTACATCCTCTGGTGTAGCAGAAAGGAGGCGGGTTTAATCTAGCTCATAAGATTCATGGTTGACGTTTTGACGAAGAGAGGGCCCTGTTCGAAGTAACTTATTATCTAATTCTGAAAGGAGCGATGAAAATGGCCAAAATCTTTGAACCTATCAAAATTGGAACGCTGGAGTTGAAAAATCGCCTTGTCGCTTTGCCCGTCGTCCAAAATTTTGCAGACAAAGAAGGTTTTGCCTCCCATCAGATGATCGAGTCCTATCGTAAAAGAGCAGAGGGAGGCTGGGGCCTCTTCATCGTGGAGGCTACGTTCATGCGGCCGGACGGAGGGGCCTTCTTCGGAATGCACGGTATTTATACCGATAGGATGCTCCCTTACTTGAACGACATCGTCGAAGCCATCCATGAGAAAGGGGTCAAATGCGCCATCCAGATTCAGCACAGCGGGCGTCAGGCGAACCCGCGCGTCACAAAACTTCCTTTGATTGCCCCATCCGCCCATTCTAATCCCTTTGCGCCGGGACCGGCGGGCGAATCGCGGGCGATGACCCGAGAGGAAGTATTACAATTGCTGGATCAGTACGTGGAAGCGGTAGCCCTAGCCAAGGAGGCGCGCTTTGACGCTGTTGAGCTCCACGGCACGCACGGGTTCCTGATCAACCAGTTCATGAGCCCTTTTACCAACAAACGGGATGATGAATTCGGTGAACTTCTCGCTTTCCCCACTGAATTGGTGCGCCGCTGCAAGAAGGTCTGCGGAGCGGATTACCCGATTATCTTCCGCTTTACGTGTGACGAGAAATTATGGGTATTAGGCTTGCCAGGGATTGACCTGGAGCTGTCCAAAACATTCATCCGCCCGTTGATCGAGGCTGGGGTGGATTGTTTTGACCTTGCCAATAGCACTTTCGAAACGTGTGATTATAATATCGAGACGCTCTATTTCACCCCTGGAGCAACAATTCGCAATGATTTTGCCCCTTTTAAAAAAATTTCCACGGTTCCTTTGATTGGACGGGGCCGGGTGAACGATCCCAGGCTGGCGATGAAGCTTGTGGAAGATGGTCAGATCGATATGGTCGGCATGGCCCGGCAGTGTCTTGCGGATCCGCTCATTCCCAGAAAGATGATGGAGGGCCGCTACGACGACGTCCGGAGATGCATCGCCTGTGACATCGGTTGCTCACAGCGTCTCTTTGATCAGGTACGAATCCGCTGTGCGGTCAATTTCAACTACGGGATGGAATACCGCGAATATTACGGGCCACCCAAGGCCCAAACGCCGAAAAAGGTCCTGGTTGTAGGTGCGGGACCTGGTGGATTGGAGGCCGCTCGAGTCTGCGCGGAGCGAGGGCACAAGGTAGAGGTTTGGGAAAAATCTGCCCAGGCGGGAGGAATGGTGAGACTGGCCTCGGCGACGCCGTCCCTTTTGACCCGGGACCTCATCCATGCCGTCACGTGGCCCCAGAGGGAATGCAAGAAACTCGGCGTGGAATTGAAGTTCAATAAAGAGGCAACCGTGGCTGACATCGAAGCGGGAAGCTGGGACGCCGTGATCATTGCCACGGGCTCCAATCTGGACAAACAGGCGATCCCAGGCCAGGAGCAGGCTAAAGTCGTCTATCTCGATGACTACTATCTCGCCAAAGCTCCCATCGGGAAGAAAGTCGTTGTCATCGGCGGACAGTACGGCGCAGAGGCGGCCTGTTCCCTCGCCAAGGAAGGGAAACAGGTCACGCTGATCTCCACGACCGGGACGTATGCGGATCCTTCGTACATTTATGTCCTCCGCAGCATCAACTTACAGCGGCTGATGCAACAGGAGAAGAGCCTCACAGTGATGACAAATGTGAAGATTCACGAGTTCACTCCGAAGGGGCTAAAGATCACCGATGGAACCGGCAAGCAGACGATCTTAGCCGCTGACACGTTTTTGTCTGCTTTGGGAAGGGTCTCTAACAATGAGCTCGCCAAAGCCCTGAGAGAGAAACAGCGTCCCAATGTGTTCGACATCGGGGACTGCAAGCAACCGCGCCGGATCATGGAAGCCATCCATGAGGCCAACGCTGTTGCCCGGATGATCAATTGATATTGAGGCCGGGGGGCTTCTGCCCCCCGGCTCTCGGGATATTATGGTAAAAAAAATTCACCATATCGGTTTTGTGGTTGCGGATTTGGCTGGAGCCGAAAAGAAATACCAGGCGGGCCTTTCGCTCTCTTTTGAAAAAATATTAAGAATGCCGGAATATTTCGTTGACGTTGGGATCATACGGGTTGGGGGGGTTCTCCTGGAATTCATTTGCCCGACATCACCCCAGAGTCGGTTCTCTTTTTTCTTAAAGGAGCATGGGGAAGGCTTCCACCACATTGCCTACGAGGTGCCGGACATTCGTGAGGCGATGAAGCGGATAATGGAATCAGGGGTTCAACCTGAGGCGATGGAACCCATCCGGGGAGTCGAAGGTTTGATTTGCTTTGTGAAGCCAGAATTCCTGGGGGGAGTCTATACTGAACTACTGGAAGTTTGTGGGGATCCGGGACACCGGTAAATTATAAGGAGAGCCTAGAGCTTTTATGCAAGAAGGGGTTCAAAGCATGGCTAAAATTTATATTCGCATGGATGATTGTCTTTATTCGCGAAATGGCTGCTTGCGATGCGCCCAAGAGTGTCCGATGCAGCTTTTGAAAATTGAACCCCTGCCAAACAGGGAAAATATAATGCTGGATATAGACCTGTGTATCGAATGTCGAAATTGCGAGGTCACTTGTCCCCCCAAATGCATTAAAGTTGAATCCTAAAAGGGATCCAATCTGCGAGAGGCGTTAGAGATGGAAAGAGCCCATATCTGGAATCCAGAGATAGAAACCATGCCCTGGGAGGGAGTACGGGCAATTCAAGAAAAAAAGTTGAAACAAGAACTGGCCTATGTTTACGAACGAAGCGAATTTTACCGGCAAAAGTTCCAGGCCGTCGGCTTCGTGCCGGGGGACTTACAGAAACTGGAAGATCTCGGGAAGCTTCCCTTTACCCTGAAATCAGAATTACGGGAATCCCAGATTGCCTCCCCCCCCATGGGAAGGCATATGGCGGCGGACCTGAATCGCGTCATCCGTATTCATTCCACCTCCGGAACAACGGGGAGGCCTGCGTACATCGGGTTAACCGCCCATGATATAGAGGTCTGGCAGGAAGTGCATTCCCGCATGTATTGGTGTGCGGGTTTCCGGCCGGGCGACCGGGTACTCTTCGGGTATGGGCTGAGCATGTTCGTAGGGGGAATCCCGCTCATTGAAGCCCTGCAACATATTCGTTGCACGCTGATCCCGGTCGGGCCGCGGGAAGGAACCCTCAGGTTGCTCAACCTTTCTAGTGACCTGCAGGCCAATTCAGCTACCTTCACCCCTTCCTTTGCCCTTTATTTAATCGAACAGATTCCGCAAATTCTTGGCCGAAAACCGGCGGAAATGGGATGGAAGAAGATGGCCGTAGGGGGAGAGCCCGGGGGAAGCGTTCCGGCGATTCGGCAGCGCCTGGAAACGGTATACCAAACCGATGTCCGGGACTCCGGATGCGGGGGCGCCGAAATGATCGCCGGAATGTGGGCCGATTGCGAAGAAAAGCAGGGAATGCATTTTGTAGCCCAGGAATATTGCCTTCCCGAAGTGATTGATCCCGAAACCCTGGAGCCGATGGAGTGGCGTGATGGGATGGAGGGAGAGATGGTCTACACGGCCATTGACCGGGAATGTACTCCGCTCATCCGCTACCGCACGAGAGACCGGGTAAAGGTCTGGACGGAAAAATGCGACTGTGGACGCACCTTTTTGCGCATGATCTGTTCCGGACGAACGGATGATATGCTGATCCTTGGCGGCATTAATGTGTTTCCTTCGGCCATCAAGGATATTATTTCCAAGCATTTCCAGGAATTGACCGGAGAGTTTCGCATCATCCTCACTAAGCCTCCCGTGGGATCGGCCGTGGACCTGCCCCTGCGAATCGAAGTGGAGCACACAGGGTATCTTGGAGAGGAGGCCTTGAAAAAATTCCACTTCAACCTGGAAGGCGAGATTCGCCAAAAGCTCCTCTTTAAACCGGAAATCATCTTCGTTCCACCGCAAACCCTGGAAAGGAGCGTTTTAAAAAGCTCCTACCTGGTTCATGCTTATGAGAATAAGGAAAGAGAGTAAAAGAACGGGAATATTCCTTTAGGATCGTAAACTCAGGATTTCTCTTTTCCAAGAAAGGAAAATGAAATGGCGGTCAGAAAACTCATGGTCTTTTCCGGGGGTTTTTTGGAACATGATAAAGGATTGGTAATCGCTGGGAAATCAGGGTTGATCACTGCTCCTTTACCGATATACCTGATCGAAACGGACGAAGGCCGTATTCTTTACGACTGCGGAGTGGATCCCGATGTGGTAGAGGAACCGAAGAAGACCTGGAAGGGCTTGCTGAAGCTCTTCCACCCAAAGATTACCCCTGCGGATCATATCGTGAACCGGCTCAGGGAGATCGGGTTAACCCCGGACGATATCGATTATGTCGTCCAGTCGCACCTGCACTTCGACCATGCGGGGGGCTTACGGTTCTTCCCCCGGTCCAAGATCCTGGTCCACCGGGAGGAATACCGGTTTGCCCATAATCCCGATCCCTATGCCCGGGGAGGGTATCTTTTAAAAGATTTCCATTACCCGGATTTGCCTTGGGAATTCATCGACGGGGACCGGCAACTGGTCCCGGGAGTCACCATCGTTCTGGCCCACGGCCATACGCCGGGGATTTTGTCCCTGGTCGTCGACCTGCCCGAGCAAGGGACGGTCGTGCTGGCCAATGATAGCATCGGTCTACAGGAAAACATGGATAAGATGATCCTCTCCGGAGTCTGCTGGAACCCAGGGTTGGCCTATCAGGCCATTTTGCGACTGAAGGCCATTGCCGATCGATCGCACGGACGAATCTGGCCCAATCACGATATGGAATTTTGGACGGCGCTGCAAAAAGCCCCCGAGTTCTATACGTGAGGTTCCTCCGCATATTTCCCCAAGGAGGCTGGTAGGGTAGTAAAAAGAATGTGAAGGGAAGTGTCAGGTCTACACTTTACCCTCATATTCGTGATTAAAGAGGCGGATGGCTCCCAAATAAAAATTTTGCCAATAGTGTAGTAGGCCTGACACTAAAACCGCGGCTTCTCTTTTAGGGCTTGACCAAGCACATAGTAGTTCTCCCCGTTGAATGATTATTGAGTTATTTTTTCATTTTGCAATCGTTCTCCTCCATCAAAAAAATTCCCGCGTAAAGCTTGAGAACACGAGTATCCGTACATTTTTGAACAAAATTTGTTCTTAAATGGCAAATCCAGCATTTTTAATTCTTATTAAAATTTGAAATAAATATTAAAAATTAAATAGTTATCAAAATGAGAGCCAAATTTGTTTCTCGGTATAATTTTTGCTGTCAAATTGAGAAAAATCCAGAAAAGCCTAGAAAAACGGAGGGCAAACTGATGCCATTAATGGAAAAAGATGTAGTATTAACAACCAAAGAAGCTCTTGAATATTTGAAAATCTCCAGACCGACTTTCTTGAAATATATTCGCCTTGGAAGAATTAGGGCTACTAAGGCCGGCAATGGTTGGAGAATCCACCAATCGGAATTATATCGATTTCTAAAGGTGGGGAGAGATAACCCTTTATGAATATAGTTCGTAGTGATCATGTTAGTAGCAAGGCACGCATCCGCCCTGAATTAAGCGGACAAGACTCTAATCTTCAAGGTGCACCTGGAAGAAAGGAGCGAGTCATGAAAAAGATTCTTTGCGTGGACGACGACGCTGGCCTTCTTCACCTTTACCAGGAGGAACTTTCCGAAGAGGGGTATGAGGTCATCCTGGCCAAGGATGGAAAAGAGGCGATGGAGAAATTCAAGGAGGAAATGCCTGAGGCGGTAGTTCTGGACATCCGCATGCCCGTAATGGATGGCATCGAAACATTGAATGCCATCCTAGGCAAAGACCGCCAAACCCCTATCATCTTGAACACGGCTTTCCCCCAATACCGGGAGAACTTCATGGCCTGGGCGGCTGAGGCTTATGTAATTAAATCATCCGACCTCACGGAGCTTAAGCAGAAGATCCGGGAAGTCCTGGATAAGCGAAATAATTTAAAAAATCTTGATCCGAAAGGAGGCCAGCACTTTCGGGAACAATTCATGGATATCACTGTGAGCAAGCGGACGGGGAAAGCGCGGGCTGATCGGACCGTTCAGCTAAAGCGTATGAATCGAGAACTTGTCGCCCTTAACGCTGAGCTCGACGACTTCACTAACTTGGCCAGCCACGACCTGCAGGAGCCACTACGAATTTTGACCACCTTTAGCGATTTACTGCGAAAGGACATGGGTAACTCGCTCCCCAATGGGGCAGCACAGGACCTGGGCTTCATCACCGATGCGGCGAAGAGGATGGAGAGGCTCATCAGGGATCTCCTGGCGCTCACACGGGCCGGCCGAGCAGCCAAGAAGAGGGAAAAAGTCTCTCTCAGTGAGTGCGCCAACCGGGCTCTTGAGGCGTTAGTCATGCGGGTGAAGGAAACCGGAGCTGAGGTTACCCAGGACGAGCTACCCCGCGTCTCGGGTGATTCGACATTAATAACGGAGCTCTACCAGAATCTCATCGGCAATGCATTGAAGTTTAGGGGGGATCAGCGTCCGATCATCCGGTTGACGGTCGAGGAGCGGGAGGATGAGCAGGTTTTCGGGGTGAAAGACAACGGCATCGGCATCGAGCCCAAGTATGCCCAGCAGATCTTCCGGCCCTTCCGGCGGCTGCACGGTCGGGCCGAGTACGAGGGCTCGGGCATCGGACTTGCCATCTGCCGCAAGATCGTCGAGCGGCATGGAGGTAAGATCTGGGTGGAATCTGAACCCGGAAAAGGATCTCACTTCCGGTTCACGATTTCCCATGCAAAGAGGGAGCGATGCGGACAGCGAACCAGAGGAACCCTGTCATCATCCTTCTGGTTGAGGATGACCGGGGCGACCAGGAGTTGACTCGGCGGGCTCTGGAGGAAGGCAAGATCCGAAATGAGCAGGAACATTATGCACGCTTTCACTCATTAATCGTTAACTATCCATGGCGTCTCGATGTGAAGACTTTATAACATACTCAAAGAGTAGGAGGCGGAAGCGTTAAAATCAACATAAGGGCGAAAAATTCCGAGGAAAGAGAGGACTGCGAATAAGCGTCATCCTGCTGCGAAGTTGCAGAATGACGCCTGAAGAACGGAGCCGCTGCGCTCGCCTATGGCGATTCAATCATACCTTTGCAGTTTTTTCGTACTGAAAAGCAGGTGAGTCAGGATAATTGGTGTCCGTTTTGGGTTGAAACTGGTCATCCATGGGTGGCAGAAACGTTATGGATTGGCCCATTGGTGGTCGGGGTGTATGGGAATATACGATTTTGGACAATAGGATGTCACGGCAAAAAAGAATTTTCTTTTCGCAGGGCTTTGGAGATATGGTTTTTGCATCGGGAACGGGACTCATCTGAATAACTCCGGTGGGCTGTTGCATCTATAGGGGCGCAGAAGCTCTATCCTGAACATCCTGCCTTTTTGACAGACGGGACAGGTAGTGACATCGATCCCGCAGATTCTGAGCAATTGTTCCTGCCAGGTCTCCTGCCTGTCGTTTTCTTTTGTTACCGTTTTACCGCGGCCGAGGATCTTACGACATAACGCGATATTGTCTTTGCGGTTTCTGTTTGCCAGCAGGCCGAAATGACGTATCCGTACATAGCGAGAGGGTAATACATGAAGAAGGAACCTCCTGATAAATTCATCTGCCTTCAGCGTCATGGTCTTTTGACGGTTACCGTCGGCATAATCTCGCCAGAGAAAAGAAACATTGCCGTCCCGGTTGGCAAGGATGCGGTTATTGCTGATGGCGATTCTATGGGTATACCTGCCGAGGTACTGAAGGACCCCCTTGGCGCCATCGAAGGGCGGTTTGCAATAGACGACCCACTTCTTGTGGTAGAGATGTCTCCTGAAAGATTCGAAGGTTCCGGGTTCCTGGAGATGGCTGATACTGCCGGGGAATACAAGATCATCCGACGTGAAGCATTTTTTGAGCAGATCAAGGAACTTCCCTCTGAACAATGCCGACATGACCCTTACGGGGATGAAGAAGCCTTTACGGCATGATACCCAGCGGCCCCCGTCAGGGGATAGTCCACCCCCGGTGACCATACAGTGGATGTGGGGATGATCCATGAGGTTCTGACCCCAGGTATGCAAAAGGCCGATCGCCCCGATCCTTGCGCCAAGATGTTTCTGGTTATGGGCGAGTTCCATGAGCGTCTCAGATACGGATCGAAAAAGAAGATCGTACATGACCTTCCGATTCATCGCTACCAGGGGATTCAGTTCCGAGGGGATGGTGAAGACCACATGGAAA
>Ga0187886_1003199_pt1 | contig 12417 bp, 10 predicted proteins | sample June2016WEW_20_1_FD_133001 | JGI IMG/M metagenome (GOLD analysis project Ga0187886, IMG submission 133001) | Peatland microbial communities from SPRUCE experiment site at the Marcell Experimental Forest, Minnesota, USA - June2016WEW_20_150 | ecosystem: Environmental > Terrestrial > Soil >...
CGCTGCCTTGCAATGCTACCGTTCTCAGCCAGTTGCTTGCTGCGCGACTGACGTGACCGTGTGGCTGCATGAGGATTCTGCGCACAGAATTGTCGCGAGAAATTAAGCCGTTTCTGATGGAGATCACTAGAACAAAAGGCAGACATTTCTATGATGATATCAGATCGCTTCTCAGCACATTCTCTCTCGATCTATTTCCCGATTAGACCAACTTTGGATGCGTGTTCTAACTGCAACATCATTGGTGACTATCCCCGAATATCCACCGCAAACTTGGATTGCTGGCCGTGTTCTCTGTCAAGTTGGCAGATCTGGAGCAGGTTTGGGCTCATTCATCGGACAACCTGTGATTAGCTCCCACCCATGAATGGGTGTGGGCTTCTCGGCTCGCAGGCTACTATCTCTCTTGCCTGTTCATTCCGAGCATAGGCCAAATCATCTGTGGCCCTTCGGGTCGTGGCCTTTGGCATGAAACGCGACCCGATATTGATGCTACTGTTGTAGTCAGCGTTGTAGATGAGTTCACAGTTCCTGAAGGCTGACACGCAATTCATCCCACCCCTAAAGGGCTGTGGGGTTTCTTGCTCAATTCCTCGCTAAGGACGGGAAGGCCAGCAATCGTATCGCATACGCATAAGCGAGAACCCTGTTCCTGTTCGGGCTTCTCACATGGGGCTACGTTGTTTTTCCTTCTCCTTGGTCTGATCGGGAAAGTCCGGGTGTCGTCCACCGCGACTCGTGTGGAGTCGATGGGTATCCGAAGAAGAACCCGGTCCAGATTCAGTACATTATGGAGGCCTACGCAACCACGTAGGTCGAGCACGGGCCATTGGAGTAGAACTTGACGATGCTTGATATATTATTGAGCGAATCCGCCCACGAGACAGCCCCTGTCTCCCAGTATGAGGCTTCTATCGCACAAGAGGGCAATAACATGATAATCTGATGAGGCTCACCTGGCACAGAAAACCTGGCAGTTTCCGTGTAACTGCATCCGGGCATGGAAACGGTTCTAGTGTTCCACACCAAGGTTGGAATAGACTGATACGATTCCACGAATTGTGTGGACGCTTGCTCTGAATAGAGCCAAGATTGAAAGTTTCTGCTAGAATTAAAGAGAACGCCTCCAGGCACAACAAGGAGGACAAGCATGACTATAACAGGGAGGGAATTGATCCTGCAAGTTCTGGTAGCTACGATCGCGATTCCAACGGCCAGAAGGGGACTCGTCATCAGCACGGCACGCTCGACGTACCCAATCCCGCCAAGGGAAAATCCCAAAATGTAGATCACAGCGCTTGTACCCAAAACAATTGCGAGCACGTCCCCGAACTTACTGATGCGTCCCTTTAGCCACAAATAGGCTGGGACGGGCAGGCTGAGCAAGTAGATGATCGCTGTGAACGCAATCTTGGAATAGACAAGAGTTTGGTAGAATGGGTTCGGGCGTACGATGTCGCGAGAGAAGATCTCTGCGAATAGCCCAGAAGCCAAGACGCTAACCACACTTCTCAGCTGCCCCACCAAGGTTCCAAATGTGTCAACTGTCACCCAGAGCAGATAGCCCAACCATATCAATAAGAAGAGCATCGTGACCCCGAGCATGGCTCCGCTCCTCTCGGCGCGCCTGAACAGGAATCTTTGAACTCCTTTGAAAACACCGAAACTCGCGAACATGGCGAGAGTGAACAGTGAAGCGGCTTGGTGTATCGGAATCATGGCCGCGGAGAGAACGAATAGAGCGACGAATCGCTCCCTGTTGAGTCTTCCCCTTAACAGGAGTCCCGCGACAATTATAATCAGCGGTAACACGTAGATCTGTGCTGAATAGTGATATCTCGGCGACGGCCACATGATTGCCAACGTCAAGAAGACGAAAATGGAGAGCTCACGCGCATTCTTGAAATATGACTTGCCAAGAAAGATGACTGCTGGGACGTAGGCAAGAGCTACGAAGAACAGTGGGAACCACTTGGAGATCGCCTCAGGTCCAATGCCGGCAACTAGCATGAAGGCCGCTGTGGAAAAGAAAACGCCAGGCTGCAAGTCAAAGTAACTGTCAATGCTTACATTGATCCTTCCATTGTTCAGAAGGTATACTGTTCTTGCAATGTGCGCCGGAGTATCATAGTAATTCGTTGCGACGTAACGTTCGATGGCATCAGGCAGAAACAGCAGGTAGACTACAATCAGGGCCAAAGGCAAGAACAGTAGCAACCAGCGATATGCACCTTCGCTTTCATGAGACATGCGCCTGAAGATATAGCCCATAGCGAGAGCTATGACGACTGCAAACGGCACAAATACTGTTGGAAACCTGGAGACCGGACCATAGAGGTCTGCCTTCGTGTAGTAGCCTACATTAAGGACCACGGCAAAGAAGAAGATTAGGACTAGAACAGCCGCGCAGAAGATCAAGAATAGGGTGTCTCGTTCCTTTGTGGTCACCCTCCGCAAGTACTCGGCCAATAGACAGACACGGAGATTCATGTTACATAGCTCGTCGAGAGTCTTGAAGAATCCAACACGGAGTTCATCGTGTGTTTACCTGTCTCACCTAATAACTGATGATGTCGTGCGATGCCTCTAACAGGACTGATCCCTAGGCATCACAGCCCGGGTCAGCCTACTCTTGACTACCTCTTACGGCCCCGCTCGTAGGCCATGAATAGTCTCTCCCAACGTGACTTCGTGCTCTGCTCCGCAAGTATATTCACTTGTAATTTTGTAACTCCCTCTGAGATTCCAGAGTTACAGCGCGTTCATCGTGTCGGCTCCATAGAAGGTCCGTGAAGCGACCAGACAATGTTGCCGACACGAAGAACAACTATCGGATTCGCCCTTTTACTTCTATTCTCCAGCCTTCCTTTCGTGCTTCAAACGGCTGCGGCGATCAGCACCAGCGCCGCTCCAGCAGGCGCTCCGATCATGTTATTCGCCAAGGACGGACAGCCTAGTTGGTCGACAGACCCTCGACAGGATTCGAACATTGTTTACTACTCTGGCAGGACACACATCGCATACATGTCGAATGAAGGTTTCAACGGATCTGATACGGGTGGCTACATAAAAGTCGTGACATACGATCACGCGACGGGACAATGGCTTGGCCCATTCAAGGTCTCAGATCAACCTGTTTATGATGATCATGGCTACCCTGTCCTTGCTGTCGATTCGAGCGGTTATCTGCACATAGTATATGATGGCCATCAGATTCCACTGAAATACAAGCGATCCCTGCATCCGAACGACGCTTCAGCGTGGACCGCAGCTGAGCAAGTCGGCCAGATAGGAACCTACCCTCACCTCATCGTAGCTCCCGACAACACACTAATCCTCTTCTATCGTGAGCGAGGCAGCTCGTATGATCGATGGGTTGAGCAGATGCAGACAAAGCCAAGCGGGGGTGGATCATGGTCGAGCCCAGTCACTATTCTCGACGCACAATGGAAACCCAATGATCCGGCTAACAACTATGCTGTCACCGTTCAGAGCGTCCATCTTGGCCAAGATAATGTTATTTATATAACATGGAGCTGGACCTTGAGTGGTAATCCAGATACATACTATGATGTTGCATTTGCGAAGTCTGCAGATTCTGGAAGGACATGGACTTGGGCCAACGGGACCTCTTACAACTTACCGATAAAGCGGACAGGTAGCTACGAGAAGCTTTGGACTGGACTCTATGCAGCAGCTGAGACAGGTCTCGCAACAAATAGAAATGGTCAGGTAGTTGTTCTCCTCTATAATTATACAAGCGACTGGAACAATGCCATGATTTATCTGAGATCTTGGAGTGGAACAAGTTGGTATGGCGCGGTTGTGGCCACAGGATTTCTGAACGCGAAGATAATGATTGATCCTAGCGGGGTTGCGCATGGCTTGGCCATGACGGAAGGTTATGGGTACATCACGTACATGGAAGCACGGGCGCCATACACTTCCTGGACTTTCACAGACGTGGGCTCTACCTCGAACAGTTTCTATCCCATTATATTGATGTGTGGAGACGGGCCATACTTCGAGGGTGTCTGGCAACATCGGATAGCATCAGACCACGCTGAACTGTACATGGTCAGCTCGCTTGTCATGTCTCGCAGAGCCTAGTCGTTTGAATTGAAGCCGTCACCGTAAAGATGAAGGCGGGCAAAATATCCAAGATGCATCTATCATTTGGGTTGTACTTTCGGGACATCGGCTGTTGCGTGCGCAGAGTAGATTTCGTATACCTCCTTCGCGGTTCCCATCCATGCGTTCATCTTTTGCGCTTCCTGGATAAGTCTGTCGTAGATCCTTGACCAACCTGGGAATTCTTGCTTGTTGAAATATTGAGAATGCCAGACAAGTGTAACGAGTCCATGATTCTTTCTGGCCCACTCGAGCAGCATCAGGCACTTTTGCCAAGCCAACGCCATCGAGCGGCACTCTCGAAACAGGTAACCATCCATTATTGTGACTGGAATAACAAGGAAATCTTCGCCAATGGGTCGAAACGGGCGTATCCAGTTCTCGTGGGCTTCCACTAGTCCAGGGGCACCAAATGACGAGTCATATTTGAATCCCAGCTCCCTTTGATACAGCCAAGTCGTGGGAACTTCCAGCCGAAGATAGTGCTGCCGGACGCCAATTATCCTCTTGCCGAGCACAGATTCGAGAATCTCTTTCTCTTTACATAAGAGATCCTTGTGATCGCATGACATGTACGATCCATGCAGCGCGATCTCCCAAGACTGTTTGTCGAGCTGTCTGATGGTGTCCTTAACCATGGGGTCAGTGAGCCTATAGCTTGAATAGTATAACTTCCACTCCATCGGTTTGAACAGGGACCTTGCGGGTCTGTCTTTGAATAGATCTTGTTCATTCAAGAAGAAGAAAGTGGATCTGATCCCGTGCTCAGCCTCTAGTTGCATGATCGTGTCGATGTTCCAGTAGGGATCTTTGTCCCAGTGGGAATGGTGAATGTGACTTAGCTTGCGGTCTTTGAGAAAGTAGTAGGCGGAGTGGAACCTAGTCTTCGTGATTCGATCCACGTCGTGTGTCAGACACACACCAAAGTCTGTGCCATCCGGCCAGTCGACCCCAGCTAACCTCTTGCTTATCGCGTAACCCTCCAAACGTTCGCGAGGAGAATTCTTTCGGGAAACGACTATTTACAGTTCAAGTTCCTGAACACGCCAGCTCAAGTTGGCGGACGAGCTTAATGCTTAATCTCAAAGGCCAGTGTGTCACAGAAAACTCAGCCTCAAGGCACATTGGGTTAGGATCGGCAGACACGCCGATAGAGCTAGATGCCTCGTAATGATCACGAGGTTGCAAGATTCTTCTTCCATTCTGACAATAACCATGTCTGCTCACATCCTCGACCCGTCAGCCAATGATCCCCACACAACTCTGGGCGTTCACGCGTTGGAAAGTCTCGTTAGAAACGTTCGACCAGAATCCGACTGACATTCTTAGACGCTTTGCCATTACCGAAGACTTGGAAAGAGCGACTTGTGTCAAACTTGGTGGCACTGGAATGCAGGAGGACTTTTTTCAAAGAACATCTATTTGGTTCGGCGCACACATTCGCTCCTTGTCTGAGCGTTTCGGGCCATGGCGTGCTCTTGAAGACAGTAAGGCAGGGAACTCCAATCCAGAACGCTTCCTTCTGTAGTCCGCCCGAGTCTGTCATGACCATCCGGGCCTTGGAGAGCAGAGCTAGGCTGTGTTCATAGTCGACAGGAGGCAATAGGCAGACATTTCCTGCATGAACTAGGCTCTTCCACGATCTGAAACGTTTGAGATTCTTTGCTGTCCTGGGATGGACCGGAAACACGAACCTTAACCGCTTTGTGGAAAGCAGTGTTTGCACTATGGCGTTCAGTCTTGCGGGATCCTCGGTGTTTTCCTGTCGATGTATTGTTGTGAGTACGTAGCCAGGCTCGATGCCAAATTCCTTTCTCACATCTATTCTCAGAGAGGAGGGAAGGTGCTCGATTAGGCAGTCCAGCATTGTGTCTCCCGTGAAGGCGATCCTGCTCTTGGCGAAACCTTCTCTCACTAGGTTTCTGACAGCGGAAGGGCACGGTGCAAAGGCAATGGTACACAAATGATCTGCAACGGTCCTGTTCGCCTCCTCTGGGTTTGATAGGTCGAATTGTCTAGGTCCTGATTCTAGGTGAGCGTAAGGTATGCGGAGTTTGTTGGCTGCAAGTGCCGCGGCCAACGCCGAGTTTGTATCTCCAGGTACAACCACGACATTGGGCGAAAGGTTTGGCAACACACGCTCCAGACCGATCATCATTGCAGCGGTCTGTTTGGCGTGAGTGTCTGCGTGCACTCCGAGGTTGATGACCGGATCAGGAAGGCTCATCTCCTTAAGGAAGACCTTGCTGAGCTGATAGTCATAGTGTTGGCCGGTGTGGACAACAGAGACTTCACATTTGTCAATTCCTCTGAGGTACTTTATCACCGGCGCGGTCTTGATTATCTGTGGCCGAGTACCAAGAACAAAGACTACTTTGAGCATGAAGCAGACGACTCCAACCTTGAGTAAAGCGCAATCAATCTCGAAGACATGACCTCCCAATTGAAGACCTGATCTGCTGAGCGTCTGGCGGCCAGACGCATCCTCTCAAGTCTCACATGGTCATTGGCCGTTGAAAGAATGATTTCCGATATGCGCCCGGCTTCGTCAGATTCCAAGACCAAGCCGCACTCGAGTTTCCTGACCAGATCAGCGCGGAACGTACCATCTTCCACAACTATTGGGACGCCGCATGCGAGTGATTCGAAGAATTTCCATGGCATTCCTATCCGAGAGTTAAGTGACATCCTCGGGTCCCGATAGACTACCCAAGCAAGATCGCTCGCCTTGGTGTACAAGAGCGCAGTGTTTCGAGGAACTTGGGGTAGGATAATCAATCGCGCAGCTCCCATCTCTCTAGCTTTTCGCCTGAACCATGCAGCTAAAGGACCTCCTCCGACAACAAGGAAGCAACAGGCGCTCTTCCCTGCTGCCGAAGCGACGCTAAGCATTAGGTCTAGTCTATGATCGTATCTGATGGTTCCAACATGGGAGATTATGAAAGCATTTTGTGGCAGACCGAGCTTGACCCTTGCCTGCGCTTTTGTGAGTTGTGGTATGTCCTGACTACTCGGGCAATTATAGACTGTCTCCACTGAGCGATTGAATCTTCTGAGATATTGTGCGATTGGATCACTCACTGTGATAACGGCATCGACGGATCGAAGGCATTCTTCCTCGATGATGCGCACGACAGCGCCCATTAGAGGGTTGAACAGTTCGGAGTATGCTGCATAGCTGAGTTCATGGCAATCATAGACCAAAGCCGCGCAAAGCCTCAATCGCTTCAGGAACCATGCAGGAACGAGAGTGTTGAAATCATGGGCGTGGATTATTGGCCTTCGCCTGAGATGGCCGATCATTATTAACGCATTGAGGAGAAGTAACACTTGGAAGATCATCGCCCCCAAGGCAAGCCCGAGTGCTGAGGATCGCCTAAGATTCACATGACTGAATGAAAGGACTGTCACCCCGTCCACCTTTTCGAGAGCCTCAAATTCAGATTCACGATCCCAGGCGATAACAGAGACTACGTAATTGGCGTCAACAAGTGACTTTGCCTCCTGCCTGACTCTCGTGTCAGTCTGGAATGCTTTCGCAAGAAACATGAGGACTGGAGATCGCTTCGTAAAAGTGCTAGCTCCTGCTAATTTCATAATCATCGCATACCAAGCTAATGGCTAGTCTGAAGATTCCTATGACACAAACATTGGGGAGAGCAACGAGGCCATGCACCTGCACCATTCGGTGCAGTTTGGTCGGAGACGCCGGAATAACACAACTCGCGATGAACAGTGCCATTGAAACCAAGTCCGAGTGCGACTCCAGCCCTTGAGAAGGCCCCCCATTCCCCCCCGCGTAACGGAAGGAATCAATGCACCGTCTGCCTCTCCAAGGGGTATCCAGAATCAATTAGAGTCTTCGCTTCCTGCGTAGGTCTTGGATCTGTTTGAAGCACTTCCAGGAGCAGCATGACCACGAGGTGGCGATTGCAAACAAGGTGAGACTCGGTTTAGGCTCGACAATGAACGATGAGTTCTATCGTCTCAATCCCAGTCGCAGCAGAATTGGTGGAAGCAAGATGTCTTTCCAGTCTCTAAAGACCCTTATCTTGGAGTAACCTCCCTTGTGTGACCGTGGGTATGTCTTAGTCACCGGTACTTCGCAATATCTGTATCCACAGGTAAGTGCCTTGAAGTGTACATAGTACTCCAACGCATAATTGTCAAGCCAGCGCTGGTCAAGACGAATTCTTCTGTCAAGAAGGATCCGCATATCATAAGCCCGAAATCCATTAGTTACCTCTGTCAGTCTCTTGCCGACTAGCAAAGACCAGATGAGTGGCCACATTCGGCTGAAGATAGCCCTGAGAAACGGAGTGCGATCAGCCTTTCCACCACGCGCGAAACGGGAACCCTGAACATATTCGTAACCTTTCTCAAGCGCCCTTGTGAATCGCGGGATCTCTGACGGGTTGTCCTTCCCATTGGCCGCCATGAGAACGACGAACTTGTGACCGTTATCTTGACAGTACCTAAGCGCCTGTCGTATTCCAAACCCGACGCCCATTCTCCTTGCGTTGACGATGACTTTCAAACGAACGGGCAATCCTAAGCCAAGTCTGTTCAGTTGGTCTAGCAAGTCTGGGGTGGGCTCGTCGGCTATCAAGACAACTTCGTTAACATACGGCTTGTCGATGCTTTGTATGACAGCAAGGACTTTGGGGTCGCGCCATGATGTCATGATCAGCGCAGTGCCCTTTAGGAATCTCAGGTTCGGTCACGAACCTAGCGTTCGAATGTTGGCTAACTTGGCACGATGATCATAGAACCTGTAACGACGATTTACCAATAGAATGTACTCACTTGTGCAGACTCAACCGGTGTCTTATGCCCAAGAATTGCTGATATTAACCTCGGCGCAATTCCATGAATAGTCTTACTTGCATAGAACGGAAAAACGCAATCATAGGAGGATAGTTTTGCCAATTCTCACTTGTGGTCTTTCGCGCATTCCACTATGATGTCTTTCTCCGGGTCAACGTGTGCTCTTATTCGAGCGGGGACTCCGTAAGCCACTGCATAATCAGGAACATCCTTGGTGACGACCGCGCCAGCACCCAGTACCGATTGCTTTCCAATCGTAACGCCGGGGAAGATTATAACGCCAACCGCTATTCTTGCCCCGTCCTTGATGATAGGCCCGCTCAAAAGGTCCCAATGCTCACCCGTTTGTGAGTATTCTTTCCTGTAGTAATAGAGCTCGGGGTCATTCGTCGTTACACAAAGTGGCGCCATGAAAACGTAGTTACCTATGCTGGTTTTCTGCCCGAGATGATTGTTTGAGTGTATCAGAGTATGATGCCCTATCGCAATATTCCCTTCTAACATGCAGAGGTTAGCTACCGTTGAGTGTACGCCGATCTTCGTGTTGAATCGAACGATCGTGTTGTGCCCTATGATGCTGTCGTTTCCAATTTCTACGCCGCCGTGGATCACGGCGCCGGAGTCTATTTTCACTCTTTTGCCAATGGTTGTTCTCTGATTCTTGTACGGGACAAAGACCACAGAGGAATGAATCTGAGCACCTTCTCCGACAACGACCCAATTCGGTGTTTCGCCGATAGGTGCGGCAACTCTGTTCTGAACGTCCTCACCAACCTTAGTCGACAATTCTCACACTCTCCATTATGAGATCGATGCGGTTTGTTCGAGATTGTGCTCTATATTTCCAAATTCCTTAAGAAAACGCAAGCCGACGTCCGTGATTCCGTATCGCACACCTTCCCGAGTTGCAGTGGACCTGATAAGACCTAGCCTCAGCATCATTTCCAAGTACTCCTCGAGTGTGTCGTTTCCCGTGTGTGTGTGATTCACAAGCAGAGGCTGCTTAGATCCACCACCAACGCTCTCCAATATGCTCACCATGGTCGCATTATGATCATGCACGACTGGCTGAGCAATCGGGAGAGGCCGTTCCCACATGGATTTTCGGATCGCCTCCAGCACCTCGACCGTTCGGGCGCCGATGAGACCCGACTCTATGTCGAGATATCTTCGGCCAACACAATCAACGAACCAGCCTATCTCAGCCTCGATAGTATTGTTGGCTGTAACAGGCACTTCGGTAGTGCTTCCAGCCTTATGCAGAGTTAACCGCTGATGGAGACAGTCGACGACGAGCCCCCCTTCCGAGCCCACGACCGTTGCTTCTCTCGCCTTGCCAGGGTGAAGCCAACTGAGCTCAATGTGAGCAAAGATTTCATCATCAAATTCCGCGAGCCCATACGCGACCTCATCGTGATGCTTCGAGTTACGATAAGCTCTTGCGAAACCACTAACCTGAGTAGGCCAGGAATCGAGGAGCTGATTGAGCACATCCACCGGGTGAGGACCCAGATCAAATATGATATCTCTGCCAGGCAAATACTGCGAGTCCGTCCACTGGAGTCGTGCATAGAAGATCTTGCCAATGGTTCCCTTGTTGAGAATCTCACGTGCCTTACTCAGTGCCGAGTTGAATCTGAATATGTGTCCGACATGAAGCACAAGCTCGCGTGAGGCTGCAAGATCCACTAGCTCGTAGGCCTCACGAGAGTCAAGCGTCATAGGTTTCTCTACAAGGACGTCTTTTCCAGCTTCCAAAGCCATCTTCGCAAGCGCATAGTGTGTCTGATTCGGCGTGGCAATGTGTACAGCAGATATCTCCGGGTCCCCGATCAGGTCTTCAGCGCTGTCAGTCAGCAACTCGTCCTTGACCGAGAACTTCTCCTTGCAGAAGAGACGGGCTGAAGGAGATGTGTCGCATACACCGGCGAGTTGGACGTTTCCTTTCTTGCATTCCGCCGACATGTATTCGTATACGAGTTTCCTTCCCCAGTAGCCAGCCCCGATTACTGCCACGTGAACCGGTTTCATTATGCTGCTACCTCGGTTCGGATTCTTTCTTGGTGGAAGTCGTGGATTGCTCCGCTGATGAACTTCACATCCTCTGATGTGAGGCTCGGGTGCATAGGGATGCTCAGTTCACTGTTGCATAGTGTTTCGGAGTTCGGGAACTCGCCACCCTTGTATTCGAACATCTGGCGATAGATCGGCTGCAGATGAATTGGGGCCGTATAGTGTACGCCAGTTTCGACCCCCCTGCTGGTCAACCAATTCCTCAGTTCATCTCTGCGGTCGCAACGGATGGCATACATATGGTAGACCTGGTGGAGAAAGGAGTCACCTGCCGGAGGCCTGATTAGGCCGCCTAGGTCAGACAGGGAATCATTGTACTCTGAAGCGATCTGTCTCCTTTTCTCGTTCCAAGTGTCCAAACGTTTCAGCTGTACTCGTCCGATCGCGGCTTGGACTGTGTTCAGTCTCTCCGTGAAGCCCAGCAGGTCGTGAGTGTACTTGCTCCCTTTTGCCCTCCCACAGTCCCTGAGGCTTCTCACACGCTCAGCGATCGCTTCATCGTTTGTCACCACCATGCCGCCGTCACCTCCGACAGTCATATTCTTCGAAGGGAAGAACGAGAAGCAACCCACGTCGCCAATTGAGCCAACCTTCTTTCCGTAGTAAGATGCGCCGTGAGCTTGTGCAGCATCCTCGACCACAGCGACGCTCCGTTCAGAAGCAAGCTCGCAAAGCTCCTTCAATGCCGCGGGAAATCCGTACAGGTGTACCGGCAACACTGCCTTCACTTTGTCATTAAGCGTGGCTCGAACTTTCTCAGGATCCACCGTGTATGTCTCGAGATTGATGTCAGAGAATTTTGGCGTTCCGCCTGCATGGATGATCGAATTCGCGGACGCAACAAAAGACGCTGGTGTTGTCACGACCTCTCCGCCCCGGACTCCTATAGCGATGAGCGAGAGCACAAGCGCGGCTGTGCCGGAGGCTGTTGAGACCCCGAATCGTGTCCCGCAGTATCGAGCGAACTCCTCCTCAAACTTATGCACGCTCTCTCCACCGACGAAGCGCTCGTTCTGGAGCGCAGAGATCGCTGCTTCCTTCATCTCCTCGTCCAGTATCGGCATCGAGAGGGGTATCTTCGCATTAGCCACTAATCGAATCGCTCCTGAATCACGCTGACGCTTTCTCTTCCGGGCTGACGCTTGTCGTGGCGGGTTCAGGCTCGAGCGGTGCTGGTGGAGGCGTCGTAGCCATCGTCCACCCAATCCAACCTGCGATGACAAGCACCGCTGCAACTGCAATGAACGCCGTAATCTGTAGAATCACAATCGCGTAAGCGAAAAGAAGCCACGCGTAAACGACTATACCCACTATGCTCGCAACCAGAAGCACGGCGCCGATTCCCTGATCTTTGTTCATTCTAAGCGTTCACCTCCAATACACCAA
>Ga0187886_1003200_pt1 | contig 12416 bp, 12 predicted proteins | sample June2016WEW_20_1_FD_133001 | JGI IMG/M metagenome (GOLD analysis project Ga0187886, IMG submission 133001) | Peatland microbial communities from SPRUCE experiment site at the Marcell Experimental Forest, Minnesota, USA - June2016WEW_20_150 | ecosystem: Environmental > Terrestrial > Soil >...
TACACAATCGGATGAGCCTTTGGATTGTCCTTTTAGTTCCATGTATTCTTTTGGCCTTCATGGCATCTCCCCCTCAGATACCATGATACCATATGTCGCTTTATTTATGCAAGGCTATATAACGCTTTATAAGCGCCATGTATATCTCCGATAGCGTACGTCTTCATTTTCTTAATTCTATCCAATATTCTTGTAAAAATGAAAAAGCGTCTGCCATTGTCTTTTTTGTAACACCACAATCTTCGGAAGGGATTGGGGTCAAAGCTACATTATACACTTTGCCGAGAACTGGCTGGGGAAAGACCGTCTTTGAAACTGTCACCTACCCCTTCCATGCTCCACAGAGTTAAAAATTAACTTCCGATTGACCACCAGGGGATAGCCAAGACTTTTGAATGTAGCCATTTGATAGACCCTCATGCACGCAGATGACGTGTCAGGCCTTGAAAGATGAATCAAGGTCAAAGACAGTTTCAAATAATTTCTTCTCGTCAACCACGAGAAAGAGTGCGAGCAAGTCTATTTTATTAGCATTCTCTCAAGTCTTATCACAAGACGTTCGTATCTAAATGGTGCCTCTGTCCGTTCATCACGTCTTAAGCCCCTGCTTCTTTCTCACAAAATCCATCCAACCGCTACTCTCGCAATTCTGCACTTCATGCAAAAGCTTATTTCTCCCCGCAACTGAAGTCAAGAATCAAGTTTTGTTAGGGAGAAGCCACTACCAAATCTGACGGTGTTTGTTAATTCAAGTGGAAGTGTGCATGTGCTTGAAATGAGAATTGAAAGAGTTAGAGTTGCTAATCTATTGTCAAATCTTATGAGCTCGGTGTGATTATTTTGACCTTTGGGAAATAGGTTCGATAGCGAGCGATATCCCTGGTTAACAAAGGGATACCAAGAACAGCGGCATGGGCTCCGATAAAAAAATCAGGGAGGGGAGAGCTTTTCTTTCCTCTTCTCCGGCGATATGCTAAAAAGCATTTGGCCGCAAGGAAGGCCGCCTCCCATGGAATGGGGTCCCGTCGGAAAAAAGCCGAAGGCAATACTTCCTCAACATCCTCAATTCGATCAAAACCTACTGATACCTCTGCATAAATAATCGGATGGATGACCAGTGTATGGGTCTCGGCATACTTGGCAAGTGCTTGGGAGGACCAGGGAAACCATTTCTTATCTTCTGTGACGATGTCCAAAATCACATTGCTATCCACCAGGATGTCCATGGGTCACCCTCGGGTCAGCACCAAAATCTCATCCGTCGTCATCTTTACCGTTGCTTTCCGACGCATTTGGTTGATCAGATGACGGCTCCGTTTCAACTTGCTAATGTTCACTGCCCTTCTTTCAATATTTTTTTTAGAATAGTAGGCCTTGCTTTTTTCTCTCAAAGTTGTTTCTTTTAAAGACTCGGGCTCTGAATACACCTCATTCAAAGCATTCAGAAGTCCCCTGGATTTCAATTTCTCTAAGAATTCCTTGACCGCCATAACGAACACTTCGCTTCTCGAATACCGATGTTCCTTGGAAAACCTTTCTATTTCCTGAAATATTTCATCTGGAATGGATATTGCTATTTTCATGAAATTATGATGACAAGAAGTTATACCGAAGTCAATACCAAATTGGACATTGGCTGCGCGTCGCAAAAAACAATTGATAGATGAAACAGGTATCCCGCCTAATTCGCTTCACGTGGGGTGGGATATATGGAATCCATCACAGAAGAAGGGAGCGTGGTTAGAGGTAAATACAGGAGGATCTCTTCTCAGAATCGACGCGATGGCAGGATGTCTCTTGAATTCCTTGTCTAAGAATTGCCTGATCAATTGCCTGCTCCACCCTTTCGGATGATCGAAACTCGTATAAAGGGAAAGGTCTCCTTCATAAAAGGTTTTTGTTTCCATCTGTTGGGCTTCCGGTCCGTAGATCGGCATATTGAATATGGCAAGATTCAAGAAACCAATGCAATCATGATGTTTAACAACAAACTCAAGGGTCCTTCGCGCTTCTATCAGGCCTTCGGGGGGAGTTCCAAAAAGAAGATAGACATAGGTAGCAATGCCTGCCTCTTTCAGGTTCTTTAAAGCGGATGAAGCCTCCTCAAGATTGACCCCCTTTTGCAGATCGTCGAGCACAGTCTGGTCTCCTGATTCAAGCCCAATTTTTAACATCACACATCCTGACCGCTTTAAGGCCAAACAGAAATCCGGATCTGCAAGATGGCGAGTCATCCTGACAAAGCCATACCATGGCACACCCGGAGGATGTTCAGAAATTGCCTTCATCAGTGACGGACTGATCGCATTGTCCAGTAAATGGATGAGAACCGGTTTCTGTCTATCAACCAGGTGAAGAAGATCAAGGATCACCTCCTCAACCGGAATGGCAACATAAGGATTTCCCTCGGCCCTTTCCGGACAAAATGAACACCTATTCCAGTAACATCCACTTGAAGAACTGTAGGGAAGAATTGGCCCGGGGGCAAAGTAATCTCTTATGGGTAGCGAATCATAATTCGGCCTATAATGATCATTTACAAACTGCCTCTCACTGCACTCCTTTAAGCCCGTTACATCGATGAGTGAAAGCAAAGGGGCTTCTCCTGGTCCAGCCACAAGATGATCCACCAGGCCCTTAAAGGGGTTTTGCCAATAAGGCCTTCTCATCCATGAAGTCACGAGCCCTCCGCCCAAAATCAATTTTACCCTTGGGCACTCCCGTCTGAGAAAACCGATCATTGCGAACGTACACAGGGCCTGGCTTAAATAATTAAGCGAAAATCCAATAACGGAAGGCTGTTCACTTTTCAAAAGCTCCGTGAGCCGTTTTTTAAAATAGGGATAGAAAGGATTATCCGCCGGATTTTCTGCGACTCTGATAAGATCTGTGCTCCTTGCCGGAGAGAGTTCTTCATGTTGATAATTCGTCAAACCCAGGCGTACGTGACTGGAACGTGCCGTCATCTCAAGAAGCCGGTTCAGATCCTTTATTGCCCGGCGATAACGGCCATCATCTTGGTAAGCGTTCCAACCGTTCAACGAGGTGAGATGTCTGGAAAGATGACGGAATGCCCGGCAGGTCCAGGTATCCGATGATGCAGGTGGAGTTTTCAGAAGGCTGAGAAGACCTTCTAAATTTGCGTCCAAAACACTGTATTTTATTCTGTGGTGATTCAGGGCACCGCAGAGTTTTGCTATACCCGCTGGAGGTTCACTTGGTTTGGCAACAGGAGAATAGATGAGGATCATGTCACACAATTACTTAGAAAGTGGCATGGAGCATAGGGCATAGCGTACCTTCAAGAACTTAAAGACATTTCATAGTTCCAGGATGGTAGCCTTAGCCATGCCTTAATTAAAATTTATTTCAATCCAATTAGCTTCTTTATATTCTTATAAAAAATCCATTCCTTTTTGTCATCCCCGATCGGCAGAGAGAGGACTTTTTCCAATTCCCATTTCATCGTTCCAAAAGGAATGTCAGAACCGAAGAGGATTCTTTCATGCCCTATTTTTTCTATAAATTTCATCACAGTGTCTGAGCTAGCTAGGGCCGTATCAAAATACACATTCTCTCTCCCTTTGAAGGTATGGAGGAAGTCCATGGGATTTCCTCCAAGCATTCCCAAATGGGGAATGATGATTTTCAAATTCTTCGTCTTCCTCACAAAAACCTCGGTAAATGCCAGCTCCTCCTCAAAGACGATTGGAAGATTAATTTTTTCCGAGGCTTCGATAAATTCGTCTAACCTGGGATCCTCTAAGGCCTGGTAGTTCGATGAACAATCCTGAATCCCCCACATCCAATGCCACTTTCCACCATAAAATCCTTTTCCCCCGGCAGCAGAAGGCCACGGCCTTTGGCCGTGGATTAATGCGCCAGCGTTTGGCCGGGATGTCGCCCCACTGGGGCGTGGAGTAGGGTACCACGGGCTTTGCTCGTGGGGCTTCACATCGGGAATAGGTTTCATCGTTTCGGGAATGTAATAATAAGGAATGAATTTTTTTACTCTGTTGGCCTCATCAAGAAGTTTTTCATTGATCTCTTCATCTGCCAAAGCCATAGAGGGAAATGGAAAGATAACGATCCGACTCACACCGCTTTGATCCGCTTGCCTCAAAAGCTCTTCGGTCGTTACTTCTGTGCCCATGGTTACCGAGGGTCCCCAATGGGTATGAGAATCAATGATTTCCATAAATACGAATTAGAAAGAAGGCGAATTCTAATACAAATGCATTAAATAAAGCGTCATTACGAGGAGTGAAAAGGTTGCAAGGCACAACCGAAGCAAACTCAGAGATTCTTCGCTACGCTCAGAATGACACTTCGTGTCGGATTGCCACGCCTGCGTGCCGTAACGCTTGTCTGCATGAAGCGTTTCGGCGAAGATAGGCACTTCGGCGTGCAGGCACGCTCCCTTTGGTCGCTCGCAATGGCAATGGAATGCTTTTTAATAGGTTTTCATTACTCAATCAAACTCCGAATCACCTCCATATTTTTCAAGTCTTCCACAGTATCCTTTCTGGGGGTCTCCATAATTCCGGGAAGGTGTTTTAATAAAGGGTGGTTGATTAGATTTCTAAATCCTTCAAGTCCGATATATCCCTCACCAATATGCCAATGGCGATCTTTTCTTGATCCCAAAGGAGTCTTTGAATCATTGAGATGCAGGAGATGGAGTCGTTTCAAGCCAATGGTTTGGTCAAAGGTTTCAAGAGTCCTCTCAAGTCCATCTTTATTAGAGAGATCGTAGCCTGCTTCAAAAGAATGGGCAGTGTCGAGGCAGACTCCCATTCTTTGATGGTCATGTACCCTTTCGATAATTTTTTTGATCTGATCAAAGGTATATCCAATCTCCGTCCCTTGTCCGGCTGTGTTCTCCATTAGGAGAATGACGGGATTCTTAACCTTTTCAAAGGCCTGATTGATCCCTTGAAAGACTGCCTCTATTCCTTCATCTTCTGAGGATTCCATTCGGTGGCCAATATGGATGATCAGGTATTGCGCTCCAAGTTTTTCTGCCCTTTCTAAATCTGTAATGACCGAATCGACCGATCGCTTATAGAATTTTGACTCTAGAGAGGCTATGTTTGGAAGATAAGGCAGATGAAGAAAGATGGGGAAGAGGCCAGAGGATTTGGTCGATGACCGGAATTCTTCAATATTTTTCTCACCCAATGGGGAATATTTCCATCCCCTGGGGTTTCTGGAGAAGAGTTGGATGGTCTCACAACCCCGAAGTTCGGCCCTTTCGGCCACCCTTGAGAACCCTCCGGCAATTGAGATATGGAAACCGAATCGCATCTGTAACATCCTTGCCAAGGGAGTAACTAGAAGTTAAAATAAGTATAAGAGTTGGTGGGTAGTTGTCAATAATAATTTAACCTTCTATAAACATCATGAAGATTCATCATAAAGATCACTCATTTTTTTCTTGACAAAAAAAGACGGCTATTTTTTAATGGTGCGGCAAATTAAATTATTTACAATGTCTTTTTAGGATTTTTTGGAGAGAGAGGTTGATTTCGGATAAAAGATTTTTTTAACAGATGGAGGAGGTGGGAAGATTGGCCAAAGTCGAAAGAAAAGCAAAAGGAACAAAGAAGGTCATTCGGTCTTCGGAGTTAGACCCCAAGTTTAAGTATGAGGTGGCGAGTCACCCCGGAGGAGAAAAACTAAAGGTCTGCTATGCTTGTGGAGTTTGTACGGCAGGGTGTCCTGTGAGTGAGGTTTCCAATGACTTCGATCCAAGGAAGATCATTCGGATGGTCCTGATGGGGATGAGGGAGAGAGTGCTTTCCTCTGACTTCATCTGGTACTGTACCCAATGCTTCACTTGTAGCGGACACTGTCCTCAAAATGTGAAATTTACCGATATTATGCGAGTGTTGAGGGATATGGCGGTAAAGGAGGGATATGTTGATTCATCTTTTCTCCAGAAGGCGAAGGAACTGGATAGATTCTCCCAGAAGGTGAGATATCGATTGATGAAATCGATTGTGGCCAAGAAGGGAAAATCTTTCACCCTTAACCCAGGGGAATTGCTGAGTCGGGTTGCCAAAGAGCTGGCATAGCCTGTTTAAAGATGAGATAGAAAGGAACTGTAATTCAGACATCAGACCTTAGACTTCAGACATGAGAATGAACTTTTTATCGCAAAGTGTTAGTTGTGAGGCGTAAGGTGTAACCCATAACGACGTACGACTTGTGTTCTCACAAAAGAAAGAGTCTGGTGTCTAAAGTCTGAAGTCCAGCGTCTGAAGTGCAAAAAAGGGGAATGGGGACCATGGATGGAAAGGTAGGTTCCGTATTGGTGATAGGAGCCGGGGTTGCCGGGATTCAAGCTTCACTCGATCTGGCCGAATCGGGATACCACGTCAATCTGGTGGAGAGAAAAGGCAATTTGATGGGTGCGGCAGCGAACAACTGTTGCAAAGGGGTGGAGGAGTGTAACAGGTGCATGTTGTGCCAGGTGAGCGAAAAAGCGTTCCAAGTCGTCACCCATCCTCAGATCACCCTGTTTCGCCACGGGGAAGTCGTGAAGGTCGAAGGAGAACCTGGTCACTTTACTGCCACGATTCAGCGTTTTCCAGAAATCAATGAGCGGGGCTGTCCCATCTGTGACAAGCTTCCGTTGTATCCCGTGACCGTTAAATCCGATCCTGAGGAGATTAAACTTGATGTGGCCGGCGTGATCATGGCCATCGGGTTTAAGCTCTTTGACCCGAGCTCCTTGCCTGAGTTCGGATATGGAAAGTATAAAGACGTTGTCACAGCCGTCGAGTTTGAAAAGATGATCCATGAACGAACAGGCCTCTTTTGTCCCTCTGATGGCAGGATACCTCGGCGCATCGCTTTTATTCAATGCGTGGGTTCCAGAGACCCCAAAATTGGGAATCCCTGGTGCTCTGCAGCTTGCTGCTCTTTTACCTTGAAGGAGTCTATCGTTGCCAAAGAATATGTGAAGGATCTTGAGGCCACCATCTTCTTTATGGACAAAAGGCCTTACGGCAAGGATTCAGAACGATATCTCAGTCGGGCAAACGAGCAGTACGGAGTAAAATATATCCGCAGCGGCGTTTCCAAAATCGAAGCGGCAGAGGATGGAAAAGGCCTGGTGGTCACTTATACCAGTGAGACGGGCGGAGTATCGACCGCCCAGTTTGATATGGTGGCTCTTTCGATCGGCCTTGAATGCGCAGTAACCGCTAAGAAATTGAGTCGGGAATTTGGTATTGATCTCAATCCCTATGGCTTCTGCTGGTCATCGCCATTTTCTCCTCTGGAGACATCCAGACAGGGCTTCCTTGTTTGCGGGACTTTTGGCGGTCCCAACGATATGACCGAGTCTGCAATGCAGGCCAGTGGTGCTGCTGCAGATACCTTGGGGATTTTAGCAAAGGCCAGATTCGATCACGTTCCGCAAAAGAAGTATCCTCCGGAGAAGGACATATCTGGAGAGGCGCCGAAGGTAGGGGTCTTTCTCTGCCAATGCGGGGATTATATTGGAAAGACGGTTGACGTTGCTTCGCTGACACAGTTCGCCAGCGCCCTTCCAGAAGTCGCGTACTGCGATCATAGGCAATATGCTTGTTCAGAGCAGTCCCGGGATGAGATGAAGAAAGCCATAAGAGTCCATGGGCTAAACCGGGTGGTCATCGGATCCTGTTCCTTTTTCACCCATGGTTCTCTCTTTCAGGAAACTTTGCGAGAAGCTGGCCTGAACCCCTATCTTATGGAGATGGTCAACCTCAGGGACCAATGTGCTCGGGTTCACAGTCATGATCCTGAGAAGGCCACACTGAAAGCAAAGGACCTGATCGGGATGGAGGTGGCCAAGGCACGCTTCTTGGAGCCTTTGCATCGCCTCTCCAAGACCATGAACTCTTCGGCCCTTGTAGTCGGTGGAGGAATTACAGGAATGGTGAGCGCTATTAGCCTTGCCGATAAAGGGTTTAACGTGCACTTGGTGGAGAAAACTTCCCAATTGGGTGGCCATGCGCTGAGGATCCACCACACTTTGGAGGGAGGGGACGTCCAGGTTTACCTTTCGGATCTGATTGGAAAGGTGAACGGGAATCCTAAGATCCGCGCCTATAAGAATTCTGAATTGATGTCCTATCAAGGCAGGGTAGGGGATTACACAAGTCGTATCAAGACGACCTCGGGAGAAGAGAGGGAGATCAACCACGGGGTGACCATCATTGCCGCAGGGGGGCGGGAGTATAAACCCGATGAATATTTCTACGGCCAGGATCCCAGGGTTCTGATTTCAGTGGAATTAGAGGAAGAGATCGATCGGGGAAGCGAAAGGGTTGCCCAAAGCAAAACGATCGTGATGATTCAGTGTGTGGGATCTCGAAACGAGGTGAGGCCTTATTGCAGCAGACTTTGCTGCGCCAAGTCGGTCAAGAACGCCATCAGCCTCAAGACATTGCATCCTAAGATGAATGTTTACATTTTGTATCGGGATATGAGGACCTATGGGTTTCGAGAATCCTACTATCAAGAGGCGAGGGAAAAGGGGATTATTTTCGTTCGCTTTGACTTGGATAGAATGCCAGAGGTGAAGGCAGCCGGAGATATCCTGAAGGTGACGGTCAATGACATCATCCTCGGTGAGCGTTTGGAGATCGATGCAGACCTCTTGGTGCTGGCCTCAGCCGTCTTACCGCCGGAGGACAACCATATCCTTGCCAGGTTACTTCGTGTTCCTTTGGACGAGGATGGTTTCTTTAAAGAAGCCTATGAAAAGTTGAGCACGGTTGATTTCATGCAAGAGGGGATTTTTGTAGCAGGGATGGCCCGAAGCCCTATCTCTATTGTGGAGAGCATTTATCAGGGGAAGGCCGCAGCCTCGCGGGCGATGACCCTTTTAACTCGTGAATCCCTATTCACTGACGGAATTGTCTCTACGGTAAAGGAATCGGTATGTTGTGGTTGCAAGGTTTGTGAAGCCCTCTGCCCCTATGGCGCGATCGCCGTTGTCCCTGAGGGAAACGTGGCGAAAGTCGATGAACTCGTCTGCAAGGGTTGCGGGACCTGCTGCGGTGCCTGCCCAACAGGTGCAGCACAACTCAAAGGGTTTAAGAAGCAACAGATGATGGCTATGGTGGATGCCTATCTTGGAGGATCGCCCAAAAGCTAAAATGTCAAATGTCAAAGCTCGCACGAAGTGATGAACCGAAGGTGAATCAATGACAAATCAAATCCAAAGTCCAAAGACTGTAACTCAAGGCTTTAGCCTTGATGATGATCAACCCTGAAAGGGTTGAGTTACAGAATTTTGAACTTTGACATTTGCCTGCCTGCCGGTAGGCAGGGATTTTGAAATTTAGATTTAAATATTTATTTTGGGGAGTGTGTCTATGAATCATTTCGAGCCCAGGATTATTGGATTTTACTGCAACTGGAGTTCCCAGATGGGGATAGATTCAGCCGGGGTTGAGGGAGCTTCGTATCCTCCAAACCTTCGACTCATTCGGGTCATGTGTTCCGGTTCCGTAGATCCAGAAGTGGTCATTGAGGCCTTCAAAAGAGGAGCCGATGGAGTTCTGATCCTGGGATGTCACCTGGGAAATTGTCACTATCGAAACGGAAACTACAATGCCTTGAGGCGTTTTCGGCTCCTTCAGAAAACATTGGAGCAGTTTGGTGTGGAAAGGGAGAGGCTGAGACTGGAGTGGGTCTCTGTGGCTGAGGGAAAGCGTTTTGCCGGCCTGGTGGGCGAGATAACAGAAGAACTCCGCAGATTGGGCCCGCTGAGGCAGTTTTCTTAAGGACAGGAAGGGAAAGGGTTATGGGAAAATTGAAGTTTGCCATTTATTGGGGTGCGGCCTGCGGAGGTTGCGATGTGGCCGTGGTGGACACCCATGAGAAGTTGCTGGATATCGCGGCTGCAGCGGATATCCTCTTCTGGCCCGTTGCCTTGGATTTTAAGTATCACGATGTGGAGGAGATGGCGGATAAAAACATCGATGTTTGCCTCTTTAGCGGAGCCGTTCGGAATTCTGAGAATGAACACGTTGCCCATCTGCTCCGTGAAAAATCGAAAGTGATGGTGGCCTTTGGAGCCTGTGCCCAGTTAGGGGGAATCCCGGGGCTGGCCAATGAGAAGAGGAGGCAGGAGATTTTAGATTTTGTCTATCACGGATCTCCTTCTACGGTTTCTCAGAAGGGAGTTTACCCTCAAGAGAAAACTCTGGTTCCCGAGGGAGAGCTGAAACTCCCCAAATTCTACGATGCGGTCATGGCCTTGGATCAGGTGGTGGACGTGGACTACTATCTACCTGGTTGTCCTCCAGAGTCTGCTCGTATCCTGGAAGTGGTTCAGGCCATTGTAACAGGGAATTTGCCTCCCAAGGGGGCGGTGGTGGGAGCCCTTGATAAGGCACTTTGCGATTCATGCCCGAGGAAGAGGGAGGAGAAGAAGGTCAAGGCCTTTTACCGGCCGCATGAGATTTTATTCGATCCCGAACGCTGCTTTTTGGAACAAGGACTTATCTGCCTTGGCCCGGCAACTCGGGGCGGGTGCAGCGACCCACCTCGGTGCATTCGGTCCAACATGCCCTGCCGGGGATGCTATGGACCTCCTCCGGACATAACGGATCAGGGGGCCAAGATGCTGAGTGCTGTTGGCTCCATCATTGATTCTCAGGACCCCGAGCAGATCGAAAAGATCATCGATGGAATCGTCGATCCCTTGGGAACGTTTTATCGCTTCGGCTTGCCTGCTTCGGCATTGAGGAAGAAGAGGTTTCCATGAAAACAATATCGATTGATCCGATCACCCGATTGGAAGGACATGGGAAGATCGAGATTTTTTTGAACGACCAGGGGGATGTGGAAAATGCTTATTTTCAGGTCCCTGAGCTGAGAGGATTCGAAGTCTTCTGTCTGGGAAGGCCGGTGGAGGAACTTCCCCGAATCGTTCCCCGAATCTGCGGCGTCTGACCTGCGGCGCACCATCTGGCCTCGGGTAAGGCCGTAGATGCCGTTTACAAGACAGATCCTCCTCGGGCAGCGAGGAAGCTTCGAGAGCTTCTCTATTCCGCCCATTATGTCCACAGCCACGCCCTCCATTTTTTCGCCCTTGCAGCTCCTGATTTCGTGCTGGGACCTGATGCAAAGCCTGCTGAGCGGAACATCCTGGGCTTGATCAATAAGGTTGGCTTGGAGATTGGGAAAGAGGTCATCAAGAACAGGGCCTATGCCCAGAAGACCCAGATCATGATTGCTGGACGGGCCACCCATATGGTCTGGAGCCTTCCCGGAGGGGTGAGCAAGGGTATCACTGAAGAGGAACGGAAACAGATTCTGGAAATGGCCAAGGTCAACCTGGAGTTCGCAAAATTCACGCTCAAACTTTTTGAGGACGTGGTCCTGAAAAATCAAGCGTATGTGGATCTCATTCTGAGCGATGCCTATCAGACGGTGACCAATTATATGGGGCTTGTAGATCGGAACAACAAGGTCAATTTCTATGATGGCATGGTAAGAGTCGTTGACACCGAGGCCAAAGAGATTGTTAAGTTCAAACCGGCGGACTACCTCCAACATATCAAGGAGCATGTGGAGCCCTGGTCCTACTTAAAATTCCCCTTCCTTAAGAAGATTGGATGGAAGGGATTTGTGGAGGGTCCGAAGAGCGGAATCTACAGGGCAGCGCCATTGGCACGGCTCAATGTAGCTGACGGAATGGCCACCCCTCTGGCCCAGGAGGCCTATGAGAAATATTTCGATACTCTCGGAGGAAAGCCAGTCCACTCAACGTTAGCTATGCATTGGGCGAGATTGGTAGAACTCCTCTATGCCGCAGAAAGACAGTTGGAGCTGGTCCAGGATATCGAGATCACAGATCCCAAGGTGAGGATTATTCCCAATAAGATTCCTGATGAAGGCGTCGGAGTTGTGGAGGCACCGAGGGGAACCTTATACCATCATTACAAGACCGATGAGAAGGGGATGGTGACCAAGGTGAATCTCATCGTCGGGACGACCAATAACAATGCTCCGATATGTATGTCTATCCGGAAGGCCGCGCAAGGCCTGATTAAGGCAGGTACTATTATCACGGAAGGCCTTCTCAACAGGATCGAAATGGCCTTTCGAGCTTATGACCCATGCCTCAGTTGCGCGACCCACTCGCTTCCTGGCCAGATGCCCCTGCAAGTGGTGATTCGGGACCCCCAAGGGGAGATCTTGAAGACGATTACCAGGGATTGACATAGATGCTGTGATGAAAGGGCAGTTGGGTGTGCTTCCAAACCTTTAGGAAGCGGTTCTATATTAGGTTTTATGGGTAACATGCGATATCGGTTAAAGTGACTCTTTTAATGTGCTTGAAGTGCAGTAGCAAGACGCTGGAAGGTTCCGCTCTAAAGCTTCTGCAGCACACCCAACTGCCTTTTGGA
>Ga0187886_1003201_pt1 | contig 12416 bp, 20 predicted proteins | sample June2016WEW_20_1_FD_133001 | JGI IMG/M metagenome (GOLD analysis project Ga0187886, IMG submission 133001) | Peatland microbial communities from SPRUCE experiment site at the Marcell Experimental Forest, Minnesota, USA - June2016WEW_20_150 | ecosystem: Environmental > Terrestrial > Soil >...
AGTAGCCAGCCTTAATGAAGCCGCCAGCCTTAATGGAGTAGCCAGCCTCAATGAAGCCGCCAGCCTCAATGGAGCCGCCAGCCTTAATGGAGTCGCCAGCCTTAATGAAGCCGCCAGCCTTAATGGAGTAGCCAGCGCAATCAATATACCCTTTAACTTCTATCCATTTTTCTACAACCAAATCACCTGTTAGAATTAGATTGCCGTCTAATTCTAATTCACCGCTTATAGTTCCTTGCTTTTTATAGTCTTTCATAATTTCTTCCTCCCGCAGTTAGGGGTTAAAAAATACTTATAACCGCTTTTTTAATTGTTTCAAATTCTTCTTCGGAAACTTCAATATACAAAACACGTGTTTCGTGGAAAGGCTTATCTGAAAATCTGTTATTTAAACTTGGGAATGTTTCCAACGGATATTTTCTATCTCGCTTGGTTTCTTCTATTTCTTCCGGCGTATATTCTTCCAATTGTCTTATTGTTAATTCATATTTCATTGTCTTTCCTTTCCTCCCGCATTAGGCAGCGAGGGTGTGCCGGTTAGAATTTAATTATTTGAATTTATACCACTTCTTTGCTTTTACAACTAGATATTCTATATCTGGATAATTATCTGTAAACAACTTGACTTTCAGCCTCCATAGTGGAAATTCTATACCTTTCGCTTCCCAGACTTCTTGGTGAGTATCTTTAAAAGTAAGCAAAAAATCTACCCTGTGACCGCATATTTTAGATCCATTTTTTCCGTATAAGTAAAACGTTTTCTGCGGTTCGACTTTTGTGACTTCTCCGGCTTTTCTCATAAGCTCAATATCACTAGCTAATCCCGCTTCAAGTTTAGAATCGTAATATCTTCCACCGAAATCTGTTCGTTTAGCGTTGTATTTATTTCGTGTTATAATAGTGTAATGCGGATTCATAGATTTAGAATAAAGTTAACTGTTTAGGTTTTGCTATTACTATGTTAGTAATTACTTCTAATGCTGGTAAAGTTTGATTTTCCCAATAATAGTATTTGTCATAATTTCCAGCATACTCATCTGCTAATACTCCGTCTAAAACTGGACTTCGTGATGTGATGATGTATTCTATTTCTCGTTTATACATTTTCTCACCCGTTTTTTCATTGCGAATTTTTGCAAGTCGGACATGTAACGGGGGCGTTTTTCCAGTATATTCATTAAATAGCTTATTGACTTTAGCAGTAAGTGTTAACTCTTGTTTAGTAAAATCTTTAGCAAAAAATTCAATTTTAGCATCTGCTATAAATTTTTTGACTTGTTCTATTGTATAATTTTTATTGAATAAATTGTCTAGCAATTCTTTCTGTTTTTGTGCTGCAAAAGAAAATGAATTTCTTTTGATGAAATAAAAGCCTCTTGCATATAACTGGTCAACTGAGTGTCCTTCCATGTTGATAATCTGTCCTGCATAAATTTTCTTTTTAATTAACAAAAACTTCTTATATAACTTATCAAAATTCAATTGAATAAACGATTCATCTATATTGTATTTAATCAACAATTCTTCTTTAAGTTTAGCATGAAATAACTTCAATTCTGAATCAATATCTAAAGTATTACCTTTTGCATACACAAATACTGAGTCAGTGTCGCCATATAATACTGAAAAACCTTGATCTTCAAAAAACTTTTTTGCAAATGTAATACACCATTGTCCGAACAGTGTAATACTTTCAGCGATGTCTAAAGAAAAATATCTGCCATATTGCAAACCCATTATACCATAGGTTGAATTAGCAAGTTCTTTGACAATGATTTCATCACTCATCACTCGTTCCCAGTAGGGTCCAGAATTTTTATGTTCTGCAATCAGTTTGTTTTTTAAAATTTTATAATCGTTGCGCAGAGTAATGAGCTGTGTAATTGCTAAATTGATTACACTTTTTTCTTTTTTAAATAGTGTGGGTTTTATTTCACCAGTTTTTCTTGCAAAATTACAAGTGCCCGGATTGACAATATAGTCATCATCTTCTTCGTTAGTCAGGCTGTCATATCCGATATTAGATGTTCGCATGAGCGACGGATATAAACCTTTAAAATCAAAAACGTAAGTATTATCATACAGACCTATTTTCGGTTCAAGGACGATCGCTCCTGCGTATTGAGCAGTCTTAATTGTTTCAGTTTCACCTGGATTTTCATGAATTCTCGACTTATCTACAGTTCTCTCGTCTATTGCGTTTATAGACGTTTTGCAGAATTTTCCTATTTTGTGTGCAGTTTTCATGATATAAGAGTCAATACAAGAATACAGTCCAAAGTGGGCAAGAGGAACTCCGCACCATTGAGACTGCTTTAGCATCATTGCAGTAATTCCCAGTTTTTCATCTAATTCTTTAACTAACATAGCATCTTCAATGTTGTATTTTTTTAGCAGCGTCTGATCATGCTTCCACATTTCTGTAATCTGTTGTTTGTGCTGAATTTTGCCGTGTCCCAGAAAATGATTTGATATCGAATCTAAACTGTAAGATTTCAAGTATGTGTCAAACCGAAAAATATGCCTAAAACGTTTTAACAAATCTATAGAGCCGAATGTTTTCCAAGACCAAGTATTGCCTTGATCCATTTTGTACATTTTTAGTCTAGCTTTAATGTACGGAATATCAAAATTAGAAGAGTTCCAGCCGATAATAGCATCATATTTGCTAAAAACTTGCATGACATCATGCAACAAGACTTTTTCAGCTTCATCAGTAAAACTGCTGAGTACTTTAAAATATACGACGCAGTTTGAATCAATTGCTGAAAAACTTAAAATTCGATGTTTGCCTACTTCAAGTTTTTCTGTATCATCAGTCTCAATGTCGAAATAAAGTTTATCAACGTTATCAGAAATTTCTACGTCTGCATCAATACACCATCTACGGTCAGAAGGCAAATCACCCTCGAACGTCTCAATCCCTCTGTCTTCTAGTTTTTTGACTAATTTATATTTTCTTATACTATCTTCATATGTCGTAATGTCAAGCTTGACTATAGCAAAATTAGGAAACTTTTTATCTAAGTCTACTGTTATTTTTTTAGATTTTGCTAAAAGCTTCTTGACTTTTTCATAGTCAAATTTATTTACAGCAAAATACCAGTCTGAATCTTTATACATTACTGCTTTACCAGACGGTGTGTCGTATTTTATAGCAATGCAGCCTGCTTGGTTCCAGACGTGCCTAATTTTCAACTTGCTTGTGGATGTCTCCATACATTACAGTTAATGAATTAACTATTGTCTGAGTTTGTTTTTCGAACGAATTTATCAGATTTGCAAAAAATACTAAATCGTCTATGAACTTTTCTAAATCACACGATCGTTGGTATATTTGTGCAGCAAACATCCCGTCTCCTTCATTTACAAACTGCATAAGTTGGAAGCACTGTTGTTCTTCTAAATAATTATCAGCATTTAACACTAACAATTGTCTCGAAAAATGGTCGTTCTTATATTTTTCTACAGCGACTTCTAGAAATTTTTCCATACGTTCTGAGTCATGCACATATTTATTTAAAGGTTTTTCTCGTTTAAGTTCTTCAATAACATATCTATCAAATCTTACAATGTGGCCGATGATTCGTTTAACTATTCTATTCAGATGTTTATCTAAAATAGAGATTCCTTCATGATCTAATAACCAATTTAGTGTGTCTTTTTTTTCTAATATAAGTTTCATAAATTCTGCCAATTAGAAGTTATAGAATAATTCAAATCTTGTGCTAATTTCAATATTTCAGCATTAGTAAAATTATTATTTGTTATTGATGAGTCTAATTCTGAATACATTTTTTTTATTTTTGAATATTGGTATTCTGTAATTTCTCGATACCCCCAAAAATATCGATAATCAATTGAAGTATTTGTAAACACCGCTTGTTCTTTTGTCTTATCATACAAAAAGTCTCTAATGTGGTACTCAAATTCATCGTCTTTCGGAACGTATAAACTAGACGAAAACTGATTTTTCCTGTCAGCGCTCTGATCTTTTTGCAACGTAAATGTTTTTTTGTGCTTTTCAAATACTGGCTTCATCTCAGGGTATACTCTACAGACTTCTTCAGCCATTTGTCTAGATATTTCATTCATTTGCCAAGTCTGGCTGCCGTCTTCAACCCGTTTATGGTAAAAAAACAATAGAGTTTGCACATTTGTATTCAAGTAAATAAACGTTTCTAAATTATGAGGCATGATTTCTCGTGCAACTTGAATTGAAATGTTTCTGTCAACCATTTTTGCATAATTGTTTTTTGCTAATAAAGTTGCTTCAATAAATTCTTCTAATATATCAGACTGCTCAGCAATGCATTCTTCTACTAATACATTATTGTGATTTAAAAATCTATCTCCAGTACATTGTTGGCTGAATGTCACCCCGACTCGCTGTCTAACAATTTGATGAGTGTCAATTCTACTGATTCCACTAATTCTAAACATTAAATTTATTGTTTCTAGACCCAATGATAAAGTTTTTCCTGACAGCATTGCTTCAAGAGCTTCCTGCATCTGATCTTCAGTAGCTCTAATCGAATCTAAACCGTCTTCACTCCAAGATGCTTTAACAAAATCATAAATGCCTTTGAGCATAGATTTTTTATCGTCATATTTTATCAAATCAACCTGTATAGATTTTCTATAATCTTGAAATCGTGTCAACGGTTTCTGGCCAAGTAAAATTTTATATGCGTGTTTTTTAGATATTAGACTGGGATTGTGGGGCATAATTTAAAGTTTAGTTGATAATGCTTGTTTTATTACATGTTCTACAACGATGCCGTATTTCCATTGCGAAAATCTTCCAGAAAATACGATGTTTTTAGAAGGTGATGAATTTTTGACATTTTCGAAAATCCTCCCGAATTTTACTACATTCCTATTTAACATTGTCAATGAAGCTTTTTCTGTCATTTCTTTACACCATTGTTCTGGGACTTCTCCGGTAAATTCAATTACATAAGAATTTTCCATTTTAGACACTCTAGAAAATGGCACTGAATCATCATAGTAGATTATGTCATAGTCAGAGTCAAAATACTGTGGGCATTCTTTTATTTCTACATTTGTAGTGGGAAGCGCCTCAAATTGTAGTGAATTGAAATTTGCAGGACCTTTCCATGTTTTCCAAAAATACGGTGCTGCAATTGTTGATACTAATTTATCGTATTTCACATATTGAAAATCTTTTGAGTCAGGCTCAAGTTTTGTTATTACTGATGTCGGATTTATTTCTGTGACTATTGCATTTACTATTTTAGCAGTTGTTTCTAGTTTTTTTATTACTTCATTTAAGTCAACATCTAAAATGTTGAGAATCTGAAGATCATCTATGTCTGCAGTACTCATGCTAGAACTTGTAGTTTTTAAATTGCTGAGGGGTTTATCCCATTCTGTCATCTTTTTTTTTATGACAATTTCATTTATTTTTTCATTTTGATAATCATGAACCCAACCTTTGTAATAAAATCCAAGCTTAACGGCTCTCTTTTTTGCAGTTAATCCCAAATCTTTCATTAATTTTTCCGTTTCAACTGTATCATGCAGCAGCACTAACTGTTTTTTGGAAAATTGTCCGCCGACTAGTGGAGTGAAAATTTTAAATCTGGGGTGGTAAAACGCCCATATTAATCCAGTAATTCCTCCTCCGACAATTATAGACTCTTTAGTATTCTGCAGCATATTTCTTCTGGTGTTAATTTTTCACAGTTGATTATTTCCCAGCCGTATTCATTAGCAAATTTTAAATACAATTGCCTGATGTCTTTCTGCTGTTTAGGTATGATTAACTCATCATCGTCTCTAGCTGCAACGTCTAAAATAAAGATTCTAGCGTTGAAATTAACGATATTTTCGTCAATATACGCAAAATCGTATTTTCTGTTAAAATACTTACTATACACTAAACTGCTAGGAAATCCTCTATCTAAAATAAATGAAACAGATTCAAATTGATGAACTGTATTGCTGAAAACTTCTGAGACTTCTTCTGGACATTTATCAAAAAACTTTTGCATTCCTTCTAATTTAATCACAGGAATCTGGAGTTTTTTAGACAGAAGTTTGCATACTGTAGTTTTCCCAACTTTGTCTACACCGTCAATTATGATGTGAAGAGCCATGATTGTTTTATTGATTTAATATATAAATCTACATCGCAGTGACTTCTTAATGCAGAGGATGGGTGCAGTATTTTTATAACATCTAGATTTAAGTTTAATTTTGCAATTTCAATTGCTACAAAATTTCCCAATGCTATTACTTTAATTAAGTTATCATTGCCAGCTTTTAAAATTGCCAATTCTTTCATAAAATACGGCATCCAAAATTCTACTTCTTCATCTGTCGGAACTCTATTGTTTTCTGTAGTTGATTTAACTAAATTTGTAAAATAACAATCTTTCAGCACTTGCATTTTTTCTAATGCAGGGAGCAGAAGTTTAGATGAGCCGCTAGATGAATCACTCCAAACTTTATACCCATGTGAAATGCCTTTTCCGGGGTTTTGACCGATCATTATGTATTTCGGAAATAAATTTCCTCGACCTATTCCCACTGTATAACCTGGAATTTTCAATAAAACTTTAGTCAATACATTCATTTTTTTGACTTTAACTTTCAGAAAATTGTTAATCTGAGTCTGTTTTAAGACTTCTAACATGTCTTCAGTGGAAAATTTCCATAAATTAGCAATGTTTATTGCAAACAATAGAATGTCTGAAAACTCTTCTTTTAGCCTGGTTTCGTCTGCAAATTTTTGGTGTTTGCTCCAAGGGTTTATGCTAGAAGGGAATTCTTTCCTGAATTCTATAGCTTCTTCAATAAGTTTAAACACGTATTTTTCAGACATGTCATTCCTATCTTTCTCGAGAGATGACTCAACAGGAAATCCGACAAATTTCTGGAATTCAGTCTGTCTTGATCTAAGTTGTTCTAAATTGGCTGTCATATTTTTTCGTAAATTGATACCAAGCATTTGAAGCAACAATAACTTTTTCTGGCGAATTAAGTTTTCGACCTTTTTCGTCAATACTTACTAGCCGTTCTTCTGTAGCTATTGCATAAATGTTTTCTCGTTTAACAATTGCACCCATTGCTATTGCATCATCAAATTGAGACTGCGTCATACAGCCGAAACCTGGGACCATGAAATACTTATCGTTGTGCTTGAAAGTATTTTTTTTCTTTTCTGTCATAAAATAGTTCACCTTTCTTTTCAGCTTCATTAATTTCTTCTAATGAATATTCTTTATTTCCTATCGTAAATATTTCTTTAGTTAGATTACTTTCATTGAGGTCTTGTTCTAACTGCAAAAATGTTTCTATTTGAGCATCGTTACGGAAAAACCAGTCTAATGATTTAGTTCTGTTGAATTCCATTCTCCACCTGTTGCCGCTAAATTTCAGTATTGCTTTTTTAAGTTCATCTAACGTCCACGTTTTAAGACGTGCTTTAATTTTTTTAGATGCTTGGGGAGAAATGTAAACAGTATTGTTTTTAGTTCGCGACGGTCTAATTGTGTTATGCACCAGATTGGCAAGTTCAATAACTGACGAGACATCTGGATCTGTCTGCTGTAATGGTTGTCCACAGGTTGGGCAGGAGGTTTGTTCATTTTCCATAAGTTTAATTCGTTCTTATTTATCTAGAGGAAGTGGGAAATTCCTCTAGACTCAAAGCTCAAATTACTGAGCAGGCGCCTTCTTAGTAGCTTTAAATTCTGTTTTACTTTCTTGTCTGAGCTTGAACAAGTAATTTCCTAAATCAGTAGTAGCTTTCCTGAATTCAACACCAAGTTTGTAATTAGATGGGTTCGCATTAAATTCAGCAGCAGCCGAATTGACGTTGCGGCACAAAGTGTCTAGATTGTCAATATTCATAAATTAGTCACCCCCTTTGAAGTTGAATATAAAGTTCCGTTTTCAAACGCAGCTAAATACTCTATAATTTTATTTCCTTTGATGTAATACCTCCACCCATTTTTGATGGGAACTTTCACTGCTTTTAGTCTGTTGTCTCCGACAATGTCTTTATTGATCCACTTAGACAGTGTTGGAATTGAGTGGATCCAATAGAAAAATCTGTTTGTGAAAATTTCATTCAGCGTATAAATTTTATCAGGGTCGATTTGGTCCATACAGGTTAAGATAATACAAGTTTATCTTCTAAATACTTAAGTAACTCTTCTTGCTGGTCTACAGTAAGTTCTGATAGACTTGAGACTTTCAATTTTGTTTTTATAGTAAACTTTATGTCTTCAGGAGAATCTTTGTCTCTGACTGCAATTTTATCAATGAGCAAATGGATCTTTTTATTAAGTTTATTTTTCAGTTCAGCACTGTTTTCGTCTAAAATCTTTTGAGCATCTGCAACAGTTTTGACTACTTCAAGTCTTATCACAACACTTGGATTTTTTTCTAATTCTTCAAGATGAGAATATAGCATTGGCATGTGTTCTTTTTCTACGGTAAACTTTACCAAATGGTCTCCAGTACTTCTGGGCCCATTATGACCGTCAAATTGTGCATAGAATGTTATCATAGATATGTATCATTTAAAATTATATCACTAGCGACTTCATTTCCCCACGCATACCATCCTTCAGATTTTTTACGTGCAAATAATTCTAGTTTATTTTGAGTAGGAAACATTTTAGTAATTCGATTTCGCAATGTATCTGGTTTTTCACTATGCTTTCTACGTTTTTCTGAAAGAAATTGACGTTCTTTTGTAGATCCACGTGGCGTCGGTATTTTATTTTTTTTAAATAACAAACATATTTCAGTCTGAGGCAATGTATACATTGCAGGTAAAATTCGCTGTTTATCCCATACAAATGCAATTGTAACATATCGTTCAAATCCCCACGATTTTGCAACAATAAACGCCCATGGAATGACTATAGATCTGACCCATAAAAATAGTAAAGCATTTGTATCTGTAATTTTCGATATGGGTAAAGTGCAAATATCTTTCAATGTCATTGCGTTATAATGAAAACTATTAGCTAATTTGATTCGAGATTTAGAAGCTATTCCTATATTTTCACTTTCCCACGGAGGATCTGCATAAATTATCTGATATTTTTTCATAATAAATTCAACTCTCTGCTTAATGTTCTGCATTGACAATAGAATGGGTGGTTGGGATTTTTGTCAAAGTTCTCATCTTCAACATCTTTAATGAATTGGTCTATAATTTCAAACAAATTGTCAAAATCAGTCTTATTTCGAGTTGTCAGGAATTCTTGTTTTTCTAGAGTTTTCTTATTGAAGACTATGTAATTGATCAAGGGTTTTTCAATATTGTAAGTCACATAGAGATAATAAGCATAGATTGTCGCTTGTAGCTCTTTGTCAACTCTTTCTTTAGTCCAATTTTCTGTCGTAGTTTTAACTTCAATCCCAATTTTTCCAATTGGAGTACTGTCGATTCCGTCCAAGTAGCCGGTAAGTTTAATCTTAGCCTTTCCTTCTTTGAACGAACAATGTATACCAAACCCAATGTCAAATTCTGGGCAGACAAAGAGATGAGGTAGAAGCTTGTATTTTTCAAGTAATTTTTTCGCCACTGCAAAATTATCAATCTCGTCTTGGGACGGAGGATTCGAAAAGAACTTGTTCTTGCATGTTTCATACGGGTCTTTTCTCAAGTGAAATGATTTGAACATTAAGTCAAACATGCTTCCAATATCTAATGCTTTACCAACCTTTGCTTCGTATCCGTCTATGTATAGCAATTTGAAAGCAAACGGGCATTGCAGATAACAGTTAAGAGTTGATGCTGATATTTTTGTGAGGGGAAATTTCATTTTAGAAATCTAATTCATCACCTGTTACTGTCTCAGAGTTTGCTCCACTTTCATCGACTTTAATTTTAACAGGTTTTTTAGGCTCCATATCATCTAATGGATTTTGTGTTTTTGAAAGTAAAAATGTGTCAATTACATTTTTCAAACTTCCGTCTTGTTTTGGTTTTTGTGTAACAACAACGGTAAGTTTTTTTCCAATCAATGCATTAATCATTTCTGCAGTGACCGCTTTAGCTTCTTCGTTATTTAACTTCTTATTTGTTGCAGCACAATAAATTTTATAAAGTGTTGATGGGTTTCCCTTTTCCCAACCTGCGCTCATTATCATTCTAGCATTCTGCCAAATGATGCGGCCTTTGTATTCTCCGCTTATGACTGCAAAACTAAACTTAAATACATCTTCAGTTTCATCACTTTGGTAGACTTTATTTTCTTTAACTTCAACATCTGTTATTTCGACATTGTAGTTATCTTCCGGCAATAGTTCAAATTTAGTCTTTTCTGGCAAAGAATAATTGTTTGGTATGGGCATGTTATTTGTCTCCTTTCAATGATTTAATTTTTAAATTTTTAGCTTCTCTTAAGAATTCTTTAAGCTCTTTAGACATGTTTATAGTATCTTTTACATGTTTCACGACTTCTTTCAATTCTTCTACATTCTTAGATTTGTTAATAGCGTCTACAATCGAATCAGCTAATTTCTTGTCTTCAGTTGACAAGTTTATACCGTCAACGATCTTGTTTTCTTCTGAATGACGCTGAATGACTGGAGCATTGGCTGTAGCTTTGCTTTTAAGGACTTCAGATGCGTTCGTGCCAGTTCCCGCCTTTAACCCAATCCCTAAGTGGCGTAAAGCTCTTCCGACTGCACTAGTTTCACATACTTCTAAAGCAGAAGATGCAAATTTACCGCTTCCTTGGATTATCTGACTGTGGCCGATTCCTATTGCAGAAGTAGAATCTTCAGCATATACAGAAGCTTCGAAAATAATTATGCTTCCTTCTTTTACACTATCAAGCGGTGTAATTATTTTTGTATAAATTTGGCCTCTTGGATATTTAGACCTGAACTCCTTGATCATCTCATATACAGGCACATACGCGCCGTCTTCTAACTGAATTGCTTGCGCTATATAAGTTATATAATTATTGTCCATAATTTATTTCTCCTTCACGATTAAGTATTCTGTAACTTGTTCTTCAAAACCTTTCGGCAGAATGCCGTCGACTTTATAAAGATTTGAAACTAAATTTAGTGTGTCATTTCTTCTTAATTCTGTCACGATCAAAGCCTTCTTTAATTCTGATCTAGATTTTCCAGTAAGCTTGGTAAGCTTTCTCACAATATCTGGATTTACGAACATGTCACCGATTGCTTTTTCGTGATCAACTAATTGCAGTGTTCTTTTTTCAGTCCTAGTTATATTCCAATTTTCATATACATGAGTCTTTTCACTAATTTTCTTCATTTCTTCTATAATTTTTTCACGATTAGCTTCTTTTATTAAAGTAACTTTGACTAGAGTGTCTTTCAATGGGACAAGGTGTTTAAGCTCTAAAGCTTTAATGTCATCTCTCAGTTTCTCTTCTGTGATTTTTGCTTCAACATACTGCTTGAATAATTCATTAGTCACTTTCATTCACCTCCCCGCTTCTTGCAAATTTTCTTGGTAGTCCATTTGCATATAATTCTGTCATTTTAGAATATAGTTGTGTCGGTTTCTTCCTTAATTGTTTTGCGATCCAAGTGATTTTCTTTGACATATAGTTGTCTTTAACAAATTGCATTTCTAATTCACTCCAGCCTCTTCGCTTCGAATAGTCATTGATTGGAATACCATTTTTGATCATGCTGACACCATTGACTGTTTCGCGCTCTAACAGTCTAGTTTGGTCAACACAGTATTTGTCGTGCTCAAATTTAGTTTTGAATTCAAGGATTATTTTCATAGATTTATTTTAGTGGTTGAAATTGAACACCATAATTCTTGCAAAACGCTTTGTCGTATTCAGACGGATAACGGAAGGTCATACACACAGACTGCCAATGCTTGTAAGTCGCGCGGTCAGCCAAGTTTCCCAGTATTATCAGGACAGCGGCGATTAAGACAATCCATAACAGGGCTTTTAAGAGAGAGGGTTTGTGGGAGAAGTTTTGCTTCCAGACTCTTTTAGGGTAGATTTGATTTTTGAGCATATAGTTTTTCATTTATGTTTTTAGATTTGGGGAGGGCAGGAAGACATCTCTGGCATCCTTGCCCGTCCTCCCCGAATGAGATGTTAATTATAATACTTTACTCAAAATGTCTAATGCTAATTCTACTTGCTCTTTGTGATGAGGGGCATCTTTGCCTTCTCCTTTTGTAGAACGATAGGCTATGTCATTATAATTTTTATGTCCCTCTGCCAAATCTGCTATCAATTTTCTTTCTTTTTTAGTCAAATCTATTTTCATTTTTCTCACCACCTTTCGTTATCCACTATGACCGATTATTATAGCGGTTTCTACTACCGCTTGTCAAGGGGATATTCTTGTCCATAGTACTCGCTCTTAAATTCCTTGTTAAAATCTCTTAATGTATAATGCTTCATAGATTTAATTGC
>Ga0187886_1003202_pt1 | contig 12414 bp, 11 predicted proteins | sample June2016WEW_20_1_FD_133001 | JGI IMG/M metagenome (GOLD analysis project Ga0187886, IMG submission 133001) | Peatland microbial communities from SPRUCE experiment site at the Marcell Experimental Forest, Minnesota, USA - June2016WEW_20_150 | ecosystem: Environmental > Terrestrial > Soil >...
ACTTTCAATTAAACACTAAACCTCTGCACGCCATGAATTTTGCAGTGAGCTCATTGAGATTAAGTATCACGCTTCGCGTGATTCAATTATCTGGACAAGCCGAGCTTGAGCGCCTGGTTAGGCAGCGAAAATAGAATTATTTTCCTTGTACAATCTGCCAGCGATATTCAGTACTATATTCTCCATTTAACTCCAAGAATCCTAATGAAACACTACCATTACAAGACCATCCTTTAAATATTGTTCCAGATTTAAATGATAGGCTATTAGGCATTCTACCATTTGAAACGAAAATTTGTAGAATATCCGGCTCAAAATAACTCCACGTCCCAGAAATTGGTTGAGATATTAACGAATCTCTTCTCAGAAAAAAAGATGCGTTACAATTAAATGTGCTGTCTTTATTTATTTCAAGAAAAGCCTTACCTATATATACGCTATCTTCTTGATGTACTGAATTTGTTAGTTTCCATGTACCGGCGAATTTACTTGCGACCTCTTCTGGAGTCATTGGATTCTTGCATCCACTCCCACAAAAAAATGTACCAATAATAACCACGAGAACTCTAGTAATATTAAGAATATTATTACTAATGATATTACCCCTTTTCATATCTCACTCCAATGTGGTTTCGCTGCCTAACGGACTGGCGCTAAGCTGCGGCGTTGATAAGTTTTGTAACGCAACCAACGAAATGAGTTCAAGCTGATTCTTTCAATTTTGCACCAGACCTATGCACGCCATGCTTAACGTACCCAGCTGGCAACCGTCAGCTTGAGCGCCTGGTTAGGCTTGCCCAGAATGAAATTATAGACAAAATAAAATATGTTGTAATAGAAAAGAGTGCAATCCAACCACCAATCCATATTTGACCAAAAAGGGTTGCGGCATAATATATAAAATATCCCGATCCTACACATAGGATAATTTCGAGAACAAAAAACCACTTTCTTGAAATATTTTTGGTCCTTTGATAAAGAAAAGAGCCTAGTGGCCAAATAAATGCTATTACCAAAAGCCAATTGCCGATATCATTAATTTTAAAATCTGATAGTGCATATTGATAGGTATATCTCGGTGGATCAAACTGTTTTCCAGATGAATCGGTCTGATTGCATCTAGATAATGGAAGAGTCATTGATAAGATGAGAAGAATAGAAGCAACACCTTTAAGTTTTAATATCATTGGAGTCCTCTCATATTTATTTGGGCAAGCCTAACGGATCGGCGCTAAGCTGCGGCACTGATAATTTTCAATTTGCTGAAAACGAAACGAGTTCATGCTTAAAACCGAATTAATAAATATTAAAGTCATAGGTACTATAAACTGAATAACAAAAAAGAAAACCCACCACCAGCAATGCTTAACGCACCCAGCCTGCCCGCCGAAGTTTGCTTTGTAACGTAGGCGGGCTCATTCCGTCAGCTTGAGCGCCTGGTTAGGTGGCAATAATTTATTTATCTGAAATCTGGAATAAGAAACCCGACATAATCGAAACTTGATTTAAAACCTAAATTCTTTGCGGCATCTTGCCACACCGGATACTTCTTTTTTGTTTCTAAAGATTTCACTTGTTTGAAGAAAAGTCCATTCCAATTAAAAACAGTTGCACTGTACCGATGAGGATCGTAATGAGCCCCATCTTCCCATAATTCTTTCCAAAGAATAATATTGGTAGAGTCTGAATGACTTAACGGTTCAATGCAAAGAGCTCCTTGATTATGGGATACAAGATGTTCGTGGAATGAATCTTGGATTTTTCCATTCAGAATTCCAATAACAGTGCTTTCGTATTGACTATCCGAACCTCCAGGTGATACTGCAACAGCAACAAGAACCGAATCTGCAAATTCAGGTAATTTGATGACTTTAAACCTTACATCAGAGCGCCACTTTTCAACAGAATTGAATTCAACACGGTGAAGCTCTTTTCTATTGGAAGAACGAAAAACAAGTATTGGTTTCATTCCGCAACTATCGTTTTCAACTAAACGGCTTATTACTCTAGTTTCAACAACAACATTACCAATGGAAGAATGAAATATATATGGTTCACGAACGTCACATTGAGATGAAGAATCAGCGGTAAATAACGATATTGCGATAATGAGTAAAAGCATTTTAATTCTTTTATTGCCGCCTAACGGATGGCAACTAAGCTGCCACACTGAAAACTATCAAATTGTACCAAACGAAACAAGTTCAAGTAGAATAATTTATTATTAAACACAAAACCTCTGCTCGCCATGCTTAACGTACCACGCTCATTTGGTCAGCTTGAGTTGCTGGTTAGGCGGCGGAGGATCACAGCTATCCATGCCTTCTATCTGCTCATTAAAACTCATTCCATATGATTCTCGGTTAACCAATCTAATCCAACCTTTTCGAGCATGACGGTCTTCAATATTAACCCACCAAGTCATTTGAGGTGAGACGAGCATACGCCCAGCATAAGTAGAATCGTCAGATGACTCGGCATAATAAGGATCGGGCCAAAAGGCTGTTACAGTTATTTCGCTCTTTTTATAATAAGCACTATATGTGCCCTCACCAAAATATCCTAAGACAAGAAGTGTGTCACCAATTTGAAGAGTATCTATTGTTTTTTTTACTACAACTAAACCAGGTCGTGTAATGTGAAGATAGCCATTAAGGGCAGTTAAAGTATCGCCCGGACAAATATTAAATAATAAAGAGGATGTGTCACCCTCTTTATTATACACATCCAAGGGAGAACGAGTAATCCACCGACCAAATTGGCAACATTCAAATGGACACGCTCCTTCAATGTATGGAAAAGTAATTTGGGCTTGACCGTTCAAGTTGATTAATAAAAACAATGTTAACAGGATATAAAGACGATTTACCATATAAGATTCCATTACTTGTTTTTCCGCCGCCTAACGGATGGCGGCTAAGCTGCCGCACTGATGACTTTCAAAATAGATAAAACGAAATGAGTTCATGCTGAAAAGTTTATTATTAAGAACCGAAACCTCTACCCGCCATGCTTAACGTACCAACGCTCATCCGGTCAGCTTGAGCCGCTGGTTAGGCGGCAGAAAAACAAAACATTAGTAATTCTATAGTTAAAAATAATATCTTTATTTTTGATTCGACTCAACTCTTTGAATACTTTTATATATTCGACCATCTTCCGTTGCAGCAAAAAGATACCCGTTAGGATGAGCCACAAGCTCCATTATTGAACTTGAAGTAAGACCTACACTATAGGATTCCCAATTTTTTCCATTGTCTTCAGATCGAAAAACTCCAGCTGCTGTACCAATATATAAAATGTTATGTGAATCGATTATAAGCGACGAACCTCTACCACCAAGAGCGTTGACATATTCCCATGATTGGCAATCACTTTTTAATCTATAGAGTTGGCTTGAGGCACGTATTACATATAAAGTCCCCTTTGTATCCATAGTCATACAATTTACACTCCTATCGATTTCAGCGCCTATATTACACATATAGAACCCATCCTTCGGAAGTAATCCATTATTGCATCCCAGCCATGAAATACCATCATCTGTTGAACTATATATTCCTTCACCACGAACAGCAGCATAAAGGATACCTTTTTTATTGCGCAATATTTGGTCTGGTTCGTTAGGGAGAATCGAATCAGATTGAATCCATTTATTTGCATGCGGCTTTTGAGAATAAACTCTGCCGTACGATGAACCGCCAAATGAAATATACGACATAACTTTTTTAGAGGTGTCTGCACAAGGACTACGAAAAGGCCCGCGTTGGGAAACACCGAGAAATAATGCCCCATCATTATCAAGGAAAACATTATGAACATAAGGATCTCGAAGCTCATCGTTTTGTTTCATGTATAATATTTTTTCCCAGGTTTCTCCATTATTTTTCGATTGAAAAAAACCATCATACGATCCAAGAAATATAGTCTTACCCACTGTATCAGTTATAAGAGACTGAATAAATTCATCTGGAAGTTTGCTCGTCGTCCAATTCATTCCTTGATCTGTTGATCGCGCCAATTTTCCATTATCATTTGCTAACCATATTGTACCGGATTTGTCTATTGAAAATAGCCTTGGTTTTCCATCAAGTGGTTTTCCAATTTCTTGCCACATCTCACTTTCTACAATTTTTTTTGGAATGAGTGCTTGAATTTCACGAAGATTCGTCCGGTACATTCCATTTCTTTCGTCTTCATAGCCAAAGTTTACAGAAACGAACACATACTCCCCGGTTACGGTGGTATATTTTACTTGGTTGTTTTTAAAACCGACACAGTACCAAGTAGTACCTCCTTGAGGTAGATAGAATAATCCATTCCCGGTTGATACAAGCATATCGCCATTGGGGAGCGGTTGCAAATTATTCGGTTCTGGTGTTGAAAGACCACTGACAACATCTTTAAATGTTTTTCCATTATCGGTAGATCGTGAGATACCGGAGAATACTTCTCCGCATGTTGTTTTTATAAAACTGGTGTGAACTTTATCATACCGGTCAATATCCTTTAATTTGTTCCATGACTCGCCTTCATTTGTAGAGATATAGATACCTGTCTTATAGTCGCAGTTGGCGTTCATGCATATGCGTCCTTCAGGATCGATTCCCATAGAGTTTATTGAAAAATCAGGTTGGAGTGTGTCTATTGTAGTTCGCTTCCAAACACTGTCATATTTTACCCAGGTTTTACCATTATCCTTAGTAGAATAAGAGTTGTCAAAAATAATTCTGTTCCATGAGACGCCTTGATTAGTAGAACGCCATAATCCTCCACCCTTGTGTGTAAGAATTGAACCGCGGCCATCTTTTGCTGGGAGCATTACGATCTCACTTGTTCCTCCAGCCAGAAGTGTTCCTTGTTTCGTCGATATCAAAGAATGGATCCTAAAATCGTTCAATCCGTACGAAGCCGCAGAATTCCAATTTTTTCCGCCCCTTTCTGCAGTGAAAACTCCAGAAATCGAAGTACTTAGAGCAACGCAATTTTCACTTACAAATACTATTTTTTCAATGCAAGAAACATCGATGAATGGTTCCCAGGTTGCACCATAATCTCTTGACTTATAGCCACCGCACCATTCTGTACCTACATAAAGTTCTCCTGCAGGACTTACCCCCATCACCTCGACGTCATAAAATGAACTTATTAGAGAATGCCAGGATTTACCACTGTCAACTGATCGAATTAATGTAGATCCCCAAGATACAGAAGCAATCGCGAGGAGCGTATCTCCACAATACCTATCAGCTGAAATATTATCGAAAATGGTGCTGATAGACTGCCACGTATTGCCGTCATCTGAAGATACGTATTTGCCGTCAGGTTCATACATGCGCATGTTAAGATTCCCATTTAGCATGTAATCGATACTTGAAACACTTCCTTCAGGAATTTTCATTTTATTCCATGATGTACCATCATCTGTAGATTTGAATAAACCACCCTTTGACTTGCCAACAATAATATTATTTCCTCTTACTGCAATACGCAGCCAATCATGCGTTTTTATTGAACTGACAATAGTACGTTTCCATGTAGCTCCAAGATCAATGGAGCGTACAAAACTACAGGAATCAAATCTGAAAAAAAGATTACCTCGATCATTTATGAGAATATCATCAGTTCGCTGAAATTTCTCTAAATCTCCGATAGAAGCACCAACGTTTAGGGCTTTCCAATTATTCCCAAAATTATTTATCCGATATAGATCACCATTTTCGGCTTTAGCATATACAGTCTCATTCGGTGCCATAATCAGTACATGATAGGTGGAATCCGGTAATGAGGTTTTATCCCAAGTCCTTCCATCGTCACTCGAACGATATATTCCACAATCCGTTCCAGCAAGAATAATATTCCCGGTCTTTGCAAAAGATAAAACGTCTCTTTTAGCAAGATCATTATTGGATGGTGTCCAATGTTTTCCTCCATCAGTGGAAACTATAGTACCTTTGCCTGATCCATAGATAAAGCCCTTTCCTATTCCAACTATAATAGTCCTATTACTTGTGGTTATAACCGCTCTTATATGTCCATATGGAGAGTTTACTTTTTTCCAATCTTGGGCTATTGCACTACCTCTGGTAGCAAGAACTGATAATTGAAGAATTAAAATAACTCGAATATATTTATTCATTGTATATCCCTTGTCCAAGTCTAAATTTGTCTGCCGCCTAACGGATGGCAGTTAAGCTGCTGCGTTGATAACTTTCAAAATGTACTAAACGAAACAAGTTCATTCTGAAAACGAAATTAATAAATACTGAAGTTATGAAGTACAAAGAACGTAATATTAAAAACGATAACTCACCATACGCCATGCGTAATGTACCAACGCTCATTCAGTCAGCTTGAACTGCTGGTTAGGCAGCCGATTGATGTTGCACTTGAAAATTTCATCGTTTGATATCTTTATAAAATCCCATGAAAAGTCCCGAAATACGCCACATGGAAAGGCAGAGTTCTCGATAATCTCCTGAATCAGGCGAGCATTCCTCGAATTTCCGGACAACACCGTCTCTCGCTCCTTCAAGCATCCAATAACTCCCGTCTAAGTGAACTGTAACCCAAACCGTCCCTCCGTATATAACCCCTGTTTGCGTCAAGCTGTCGTAACTCGATGTTTGCGTTGAGCTGTCGTAACTCGATGTCGGTATCGAGCTGTAATGCCAAAAATCCAATTTTGACAGCTTATCCTCAATATCACGCCATTCATCTGTAGACAGCACTTTATCTGTCCTATTCAGCACTCCCGATCTTCCTCCGTAATAATCGTGCAGGCTCACATAACAGGCGTTCAACGCGATACTCGAGCTATCTTTCGTGATTAAGATAATTTTCGAAGAAGTGAAACCTGGATCACGAAGAATAAATCTATAACTCTCGCCCTTACTCTTGGTCATTTTCTCTACTTTCACCTGGCCCGCGAGTTCAAGATGCTTTGCTAATGTCCAGACTCTTTCCTGCGCGATTGTACATGTTGTGTTGAATATCGACACAAAGAGAAGAACAAAACCAAGAGCAGGTTTGATCATAAGATGATTCCTATTTGAAAGTGCAACATTGAATGCAAGAACGGCTGCCTAACGGACGGCGGTTAAGTTGACCGCGCTGATAATTATCAAAATATACTAAACGAACTAAGTTCACGCTATCAATAAAATTATTAAGCACAAAAACTTTACTCGCCATGTTAAATCGCACCACGCTCATTCGGTCAGCTTGAGCGCCTGGTTAGGTGCAATTGCTGGTTATTTGAGCAGTGTCATTTTTTTTGTCGCTGTAAACGTACCAACCTGCAACCGATAAAAATATAAACCACTCGACAAATTGAATGCATTCCAATATTTAGAATAACTTCCTACCGGCATAGTTTCCGAGACAATTGTTGCCACTTCTCTTCCTATCAAATCAAAAACTTTCAATGAAACGAATCCTTTAGATGGAAGACTAAAAGAAATGGTTGTCGATGGATTAAATGGATTGGGATAATTCTGCTCAAGAGCATAACGAGTCGGTATCTGCGTTAAGTTATCTTCAACTCCAGTGACCAGCGAAAGTGTAGAACTAGGTGTACCATTAGCAACATAAGAAACATAAGGCGAAAAAGGATTCATAGGGATTTGATGGGCTGTTTCATATCTGTTAGTTAAAGTAATTCCTGGTGAACCTGGAAATGTGGCAGAAACAATTAAATTTGGTCCAGGGCTAGACGAAGTTCTTGTTTCTGCTGAAAAGCTAGTCATAATAATATATCTAGCATCGCCTTGAACTGTGAAATGTTTATTCTCGATAAAAATACATACAGTGTCTGGCCATGCAATATCAACTACGGTGTCGATAAAACTAATTTCACCAGGCCCGCCAGAGTTTTTTACATAAAAGTATGTGGTCATACTATCAATATATCCAGCACCGTTTCTATGAGTTGACCAAGTAAGATTAAATCCAGGATCCGCAATAATATTTGGAGGATTTGGTGTTTGTGCAAATAGAATATTTGCAAAGCTAATGATAAAAATAAGTGGTATTAATATTTTCATACAATATATTCCTTCCGTAACTTATGAATGGCAATTGCACCTAACGGATGGGCGCTAAGCTGCGGCGCTGATAAGTTTTAATTTTCTGAAAACGAAATGAGTTCATGCTGAAAACTAAATTATATTTTCCAACCAACGAGAGACTGATAAGTTAATTACATAAACAAAACCCACCACACGCAACGTTAGTCGCACCCAAGCTTTAGCCGTCAGCTTGAGCGCCTTGTTAGGCGCGCAAGATCAATTAATCAGCACCTTGAAATTCTGACCACTGTCCTTTATTGTAATAATAAATAATAGAATATTTACCATCGAAGTAATCATCAATTCCATCATGGTCATCATATCGTATAATATTAATAATACGCGAGAAGCCAATATTATCACCACCTACGCCTTGAAGCCAATCAAGGTCTGGACTTTTTGATATTTCAGATATGCTATCGATTTTCACATTCCAGAATATTATGATTGAAGACACCCTATTAAATGAACACAATATTGCGATATCTCTATTTTTCTTATTTGCAAAATGGCCGAAAAGGACGTTGTGTGGAATCGTGTCATAATAATCTTGTGGAATCGAATAATGATGTTGTTCTAAATAATTCCTAATTGATTGAGGAAGTGCTGGAAAAGATTGCGGCGACAAGCGTTTAGTCTGAAGATCTGCAAGAATCCAAACACTATCTGGCTTTTGTGCAAAACCGATAAAAACAAATAATGAACAACACAATAGAAGTAAGTAGTATCTTGTCATGTTAATCTTTGTTGCGCGCCTAACGGTCGGGCGCTAAGCAGCGGCGCTGATAATTTTCAATATACACAAAACGAAACAAGTTCACGCTGAAAACCGAATTAATAAATACAAAAGTCATAGGTACTAAATACTGAATAATGAAAACGTCAACCCACCATTAGCCATGTAAATTGCTCCCACGCTCATTCCGTCAGCTTGAGCGCCTGGTTAGGTTGCGTTTTGTCAATTTATTTTTAGCTGAGAATATTTTGAGTGCATACGCTATAACGCGAGCAACGACCGACTTCTTTTGTTGGTGGTTGCGAGCTAAGCGCTTGTGTGCAAAGTGGGTGAGACCGCCATTCTATAAAAATATATTTGTTGGCGGGCGAACCGACGTGCACACGTTTTAACTTAGTTGCGTTTGCGAAATCTACGCGATGAAAATATGATAGCTACCAGTAATGTGCCATTTGCTCATATCAGTTTTCTTCTGATTCTTTACCATTCTGATATTCGCTAACATCGTAGTCATCTTCATCGTAATTAAATTCAACTTTACTCTGTTTGATTATCTCTGCCAATATATCATTTAGGAAGTTTTTGTCGACAGCCGATTTGAATTTAAGAAGTAGTTCTGGAATGTTTATGATTTCTTCAATACAAGACATATATCGAAGGACAATCGCTTGGATGGAATATTGTTTTTCAGCTTGTTCTTGTATTCTATGTCTGATTATTTCGATAGGATCAGAAGACTTAACAACAAAGGTAATTGGAAATTTTTCGATCTTATCTATGTCTAGGAAGTATTTCTTAACATCGATTGTCTCAGTAACCTGAAAAAATCGCCCCAATGGTTTCATAACGAAATCAATGCCACCATCATTAGCGTTGGTACGTCCAGTTTTGTATAGTTTGAGAGATTCTTCCTGAAGTTCGTCAGGATCAAAGCCCCAATAGATTTTTTGGTTGCGGTAGTAATTTTTGAGAATACTGTAACTTACAATTTCGAAAATGCGTGCATCTACCATCGGATCTAGTAAAGTTGAGATGAATTCAATAAGTTCTTTTTCCTTGAGCTTCTCTGCATCTTCGCAAAATTTGATGAAGCGATCAAACGCACTTTTCTTCGCGTCAACATAAGCATTGATTATTTGGATGACAATTTCGGATAGATCAAGTTTCTTCGTGCCAAAGCTGAGTTTTAAAAGATTTTGGTTAAACCAGTACCTGTTCGTACTTGGATCACGAAGAATGGGAATGTATTCGCAGTTAGGAAAAAATTTCTTGAACTCTTCATTCATTCTATGGTTGAGGGCATGATTCTGTAATTTCTGACCGAATGGTAGCTCCCGTTGTCTATCGAAGAGAGACGAGAACACAGCGCCACTATAATTTTTATACTTGCCCGACTTATGATAATCGTGTGCAATGTAGTCTTCAACTAAAACGTAAATAGCATATAGATTGGCAAAACTTCCTCTTGACTTGGAACCTTTGTTGGCTGACTTGGTCTTAATATTGATATATTGGATAAGCTCGCTGTTTGAAAAGATTTTCTCAGATAACTTGGGAAAGCCCTTCTCTAGGATGCTTTTGATCGTCTTTGTGAACTCGTGTTCCATTTAGCCTTCTTTTCTAGCAAAGAGAGAGTTGTTTGGTTTTCGATTATTGGTGTTTCGTATGTCCTCCGCTCTCTCCGCAGAAGTTCTCCATTTAATTTAGTTGCAATCTGCAATCGACGTAAGCCAATTTTTATATATTCTTCGTTAATCTCAATTCCGATAGATTTTCTTTTAAACTGTTTGGCAACATAGGAAGTTGTGAAAGTACCAGAAAAAGGATCGACAACAAGATCGTTCTCATTACTGCTAGCCTTAATAATTCTTTCTAAAAGCGCAATAGGCTTCTGAGTCGGATGATTTTCGTATTCATCCATTCGATATCTTACTCGTGGAATATGCCAGACATTGCCAGGAACCTTCTTTGAGTTATAGACTGTGGGGACTTGTTTCCTGTAATCAACAAGTTTCCGAATAGCACCTGTTCTTGCCTCGACTAAAATATCATTAGCATTGAAAGTGTAGCTATTCTCATCCTTAACACAGTGGAGTATTGGTTCATATAAGGATCCAAAATACTTTCGAGCTTGAACACTAGAGCTATCATAATACCAGACAAGACGAGATAAAATTGTAAGCCGATCCCGAAGGAAAATATCGAAGTATGGCATATTTTGAGTAGCCGTCATCACATACAAAGACCCTGTATTTTTTAGCTTCTTGATGCAAAGCTCAAGCCATTTGTAGCACCATTCCAGATATGAACCATCTGATTCCCAACGATCCTGAATATCAACAAATTTCTTCCCGATATTATAAGGTGGGTCGGCAAACATCAAATCGATTGAATTATCTTTAATAGTGTCAAGAGCCTCGATAGCCTCGCCCCAAATTATCTTATGACCATTCTTCTCAAATTCCTTCATATCATTTCGCCGATGTTAGATGAATTTCATTCATATTCGTTAATTCTATGCTGGTAATATACTATTTGGTAAATTCGCGAGCAAATGGCACATGCTTTTATTTCAAAACGCAACCTAACGGACCGGCGCTAAGCTGCGGCGCTGATAATTTTCAACATGCAACCAGCGAAGTGAGTTCATGCTGAATAAGAAATTATTAAGACTGAAACCTATACGAGCCATGCTTAACGTACTCAGCTGGCAACCGTCAGCTTGAGCGCCTGGTTAGGTGCCCGCTTATTGATTATAGATTAAGTTTAATAGTTTATTTAATGCCACTGAAGAACGACGAGCATCATCGCTAAGAATATAATCTCCATTAATAACATAACCCGTACTGAAATATGCCCACCCAAGCGTGCCAACAACATCTTTAGCAATATTTATTAAATCTTGCAATGATTCCCACGTTGGGCCAACAATCTCTTCAACTTGCTCATTATGTGCAATTGCTTTATCCCTGACTAGTTTAAGTTTTTCGAGAGTATCTATCCTAAATGGAGTTTCGAGCAAAGATTGAACGAAGAAGGAAAATTGTGATGCAAATTCCGTCGGTTGGTTTTTAATTGTATTCACTAACTCTCTTGGAGCACTCATATGTTCTAAGTGAATTTGGAGTTGGTACGGTTCACGTATTTTTGGAAGATCATCCTTGTTTTCAATCAAATAGTTTAAAACTCCCCTTAAACAACGAGTTGGATATTTTTTGCTCGGAGTATCATAAACTCTAGCGGCAGCAAGAATAGATTCAATTCTGAGTGCCGATTGAATAGTGGCAAATAATTCTCCAAAATATCCATTAACATTTCTATTAAGGTCACCACTCCTTTCGCCAATCTTTTTACCCAACTCAAATGCGCACTCCATTTTAAAGATATCTTCAACGAGACCTTTTTTGACCATATCCTCTATTGATTCTCTATTAATAGACATAGGGCACCTAACGGACCGGCGCTAAGCTGCGGCACTGCAAATTCGCAACATGTACCCAACGAAACAAGTTCATTATACCAACTTTCAATTAAACACTAAACCTCTGCACGCCATGAATTTTGCAGTGAGCTCATTGAGATTAAGTATCACGCTTCGCGTGATTCAAT
>Ga0187886_1003203_pt1 | contig 12412 bp, 10 predicted proteins | sample June2016WEW_20_1_FD_133001 | JGI IMG/M metagenome (GOLD analysis project Ga0187886, IMG submission 133001) | Peatland microbial communities from SPRUCE experiment site at the Marcell Experimental Forest, Minnesota, USA - June2016WEW_20_150 | ecosystem: Environmental > Terrestrial > Soil >...
TCGGTGCCGCGCACAAAGACGTCGATCCGCCCTGGCCCCCATGAGACGGCAGCGGGTGACGAGGTCAGGTACCCGCCGAGGGATTCCCAGCCGGACCATCCTGACCCTGATTGGTAGTGCTTGTGCCAGAGCGCGTGGTCGGTGCCCTGTGCAAAGAGGTCGAGGCTGTTTGCATTCTGCGCGCACACGGCAGGCGCGGACTGAACGGGCGCGCCGACCACAGCGGGAGATTGGACGTTCGCGCTGCTGCCCCCTGCTGCACTCACGCCCAGCGGGCTCACACCGACCGCGCAGAGCGAAGCGAGCACGAGGGCAGCTATGGCGATACTTATAAGAATACGTTTACGTTTCATAGCAGCGAGCACCTTGCTCTGTAGAGGGTCTTACCGTGCAGGAGGATCGACATCCACGGATACGCGCCCGCTACCGGGGCTTCGTTTTTCCGCTCTTAGGTGGGACTATGTCCATTCGCCATAAAGGTTGTGCCGTGCTTGTTGCAGGTTGTTACCTTATATCCCGACTAGGACTCATAACAGCACGCGAACAACAAAACCAATTAGGCTAGCCAATTAGCCGCTTGTGATACTCTCTTAGCGCACCCGTAACGCCTAACTGGTCGTCGCTATCTTGTTATGGCAATTGCTGACTGCCGACGCTGCTACAAATACGACAAGTGCAAGCTACGTGGCGACCGGGTTCCGTATTGCTATCAGTACTACCGCCCGCGTCGCGTATTCGTGACATGAGGGTAGCTAAGCCGATTGGCGTTTTAACGGGCCCACTCATAATCTTCTTTTTCGACATTGCGAAGTTTCCGCTCGTTTACGTTGTTTTTATGTCCGTGAAGGCATTTTTATCGCAATTTCGTTTCGTTTGACGTAAGCGGCACCGACCTTACGATTCAGCCGTTAGGGTCGATTGACCGGAAAAATATGGTCGAAACGCTTGCTTCGATGGTTGTAACAAAGCGGCTAATTACTTCGCCTAATGCGTTAAAATTGGCGACGGATGGAAAAGATGTGGGAATCAGAAGCATCGAATAACATTGTTGTCACCGGCCTGCAGCGCGATGGAACTACTGCGTCAGCAGCTGGCAAATTTAAAAGCCGCATTGCATACCGAGCGGGGACACCTTTCGGATCATATCCACTCCTGATAAACGCGGCTAGGTCCACGCCAGTTTATCGGCGTTCCAGCTTCCGCCGTTGCCAAAATCAACGATCGAGTTATACTGCCGGTAGACAAAGATGCCGCCGACGAGCCAGTCGGTCTTCGCTGACGCGCTGCTGCCACAGGCAACGCCTGAACTCGTACTTCCCAGGGTCGCACAACCCGCTGAATCGTCGTACCACGATCCGGTTCCGCTAAGAGCGCCGCCGCTCTCGTCCCAGTGCGTTTGCCGCACCGGCGCGTTTCCGTCCTCACCGATCCAGACCGTCGGATATGGTTCTTTTCCCGGGCCCGCGCTGGTGTCCCACGAAATTTGGATGTAGTAGTTGTGGCCTACGCGGAGTGCGGTATCCGTTGGTATGTACCACCGCGCGCCGCCGCCGCCCGTCGTAGCGCGGTAGATGGTAAGGTAACTATTTTCAGGGCCGTATATGGTGTCAATTTTAACGCAGAAACCGCCATACGCTTTGTCCCATATCTTCTGGTAGCGCTGGCCGGATGCTATTCCGCTGAAATGAAAGCCAATCTCCCACGAAGCTACGTTTGGGTTGTTTGTTGCGCTGCCCGCTGGGATGCAGATAAAATCATTTTTTCCGATATCACCCCAATAGGGGTGGCCGTTTGCTTGGGTTTGAAATAGGTTGGGGGTGCTTACGTAAGCGTTGTAGCTGGCGCCTGCCGTCCCCTGGTTGGCCCACGTTGATCCTGCTTGGGGAACGTAATAAATAGTTTGCGTCTGGGTTTGGGACGTACCGTCGATGGACGTCCAGCCGGACCACCCACCGCTGTAGGTCTTCTGCCAGAGGCCGTTGTCCCCGCCACGCACGAAGACGTCGATTCTATTCCCACCCGACGCTGCGGTTGCGGGCGACGCGGTCAGGTACCCGCCGAGGGATTCCCAGCCGGACCACGCGCCGTTATACCCTTGATGATACAAGGCGCCGTTCATACCTTCAACAAAGACGTCGAGACGACCTGCGCCCCATGAGCTGGCTCCTGGTCCTGTATTGGGAGCAATCTGTCCGCCAAGAGAGGTCCAGCCGGACCAGCCGTTGTTATAGTAGATCTGCCAGAGGGCGCTGTCGCCGCCGCGCACGAAGACGTCGATCACACCACTCGTCGGTGACGCGGCTGCTGGCGACGCGGTCAGGTACCCGCCGAGGGATTCCCAGCCGGACCACGCGCCGTTATACGCTTGATGATACAGGGCGCCGTTCATGCCTTCGACAAAGACGTCGAGACGACCTGAGCGCCATGAGCCTGCCGCCGGTCCTGTACCGGGAGCAAGCACCCCGCCACGGGATTCCCAGCCGGACCACGCGCCGTTATACCCCTGATGCCACAGGGCGCCGTCCGTGCCGCGCACGAAGACGTCGATCTGCCTTGGCCCCCATGAGACGGCAGCGGGGTCTGATGTCAGGTACCCGCCGCGGGATTCCCAATCGGACCACCCTGACCCTGATTGGTAGTGCTTGTGCCAGAGGGCGCCGTCCGTACCTTTTGCGAAGACGTCGAGGTTGTTTGCATCCTGCGCGCACACTGCAGGAGACGAGGCGATGGTCGCGCCGACTAGGGGAGGAGCTTGGATGTTCGTGTTGCTGCCGGGTGCGGCACTTATGCTCGTAGCGCCGACACAGACCGCACAGAGCGAAGCGAGCACGAGGGTCGCCGTGGCGATACTTATAAGAGTACGTATAGGTCTCACTCGTTTTGCCCTCTTTGATACCCTTCGCTTGAAAAAGAAGAAATCAAGCAGGCAAGATGGGCGGCGTGATAGCTTAAGTGTTGTCGTTTAGCTGCAAGTCAAGGGGGACGCGTTATGTGAAAAAAAGATGACCTCGCCATAGCAGAGTGTGTCCCAAACCAGCCTGATATTCGGCACTTAGAAGGACTTACGGGACAGATTGGCTAAAGCACGTAAGAGGAGCTTAATACAGGCTCCGACCTCACAAGACAGAGGGTCGGAGAGACAAGACATCGCTCAGTATGTGGGCCGAAAAACCTTGCTGCATTGCTACATGCGGGTATACTAGTAGACAACTTTCGCTAAGCAGCGATTGCGACATTTCTCAAAATCAGCTTGCACGAGTCCCGGATGTTAACACGTTGAGATAAACGTCATGTTGCTCGAGCACAACAAGGCCGCGCTTTGTGTTTAATTTGGCAGTATCTTGGAAGCTACGCGGCAGCAACTTAGTTACGGTCGCAACACTTTTAGCCGCATCCGATCACTTTCACAGAAGTCAAAAACCGGGAACGGCGAGGCGGGTCCATCGGCGAGCAGCTGCATCATAAGCGTAGACATGTCGATAAGAGAGAAGACGAAGTGCCAATCTAATGCAAAGTCCAAGAAGTACGAAGATTAAGCCGCTGACAATGAGGGAGATCTGACTAAGAGCCATGCCAACCTGCTTAGGTTACTCAATAGGTGGACATGCATAAGAAACTGCTGAAACAATGTGCTTTGAAATACGGCAATTGTGCTTTGAAATACGGCAATTGCAGTTTAGGTGGTAAGACTCATTTATATGAACAAGCAGGCGGTATTTCCCTTGGATGCAGCATGTTCGATGCTCAGTTTGATGATACGGAACTCATCGCGCCGTGCGGCATGAACTGTTCGGTGTGCAGCAGTTACCTTGCACGCAAATACGACATAAAACGCAAAGGGGTAAGAATGCCGTATTGCGCCGGATGTCGCCCCCGAGATAAGAAATGCGCGTTTCTAAAGAAACGATGCGATCTCCTTCTTCATCAAAGCGTTCGGTTTTGTTATGAATGTAGCAGTTTCCCATGCAGGAACTTGGAGCGAATTGACGCACGTTATCAGAAGCATTACCGCACGAGTTTGATCGAAAATCTCACCTTTATCGAGCAACATTCGCTTGCCGCTTTTGTGGAGCGTGAGAATGCGAAGTGGCAGTGTATGCAGTGCGGAGCAGCGCTGTGCTGCCATAATGGAATCTGTTTCAATTGCAGTATTGATCGCTTACAAACGAAGAAGAAGTTGTACAGGTGGGAAGACGAACAATGAGGTTGACTCCTATCTAAACAACAACAATCGCCTCACAAAGAGATTGGGCAATGACGTACAAAAAGAAGACGTGGCAGGAGAAACTGGGAGATAAAAAAGGGCTACCAAAAGTGATGGAATTAGAAGAGCGGTTTCCCTGCTACAACGCGGTGCACAAGATGGGCGCCGAGGCGGGCGATCCCGTCGTGCTCGTCAATCCGAGCGAGGTCGTCGAGGTAATGGAAGACGTCCCGGAGGGCAAGCTCATCACCATTGTCGAAATATGCAAGATAATCGCCAAGAAACACGCAGTCAAAGCGTGCTGCTCGCTTACCACGGGCATTTTCATCATGACCGCGGCCAACGCCGTGGAAGAAGCGGCACACGAAGGCACGAACATGAACATTCCATACTGGCGCACGTTGAAGGCAGATGGATTCTTGAACGAGAAATATCCAGGCGGAGCTGAGGCACAGAAACGGCTGCTCGAAAAAGAAGGGTTTGTCATACGCCAAAAGGGAAAACGCCACCTCGTCGAAAACTATCAAGATTATTTAGTGGATTTACACAAGGACGAGTAACACAAAACAAAGCGCAAACTCATTTTTGACCTACACGCAGCAGGAAGATTGAAAATCACTAGAGACCGCAAAGGGTGTTGTCTCTTTTCCAAAAAAGTCAGCTCAATAGGAGGTGTCTTGCATCACGTTAAAAACGCCAGGACTCGCACCCCTGAGCTTTCTGTGTAGTTGGGCCCTGGCCCTCCTTTGTGCTTTGCTTTCTAAAATGCGGTTTCGTTCTTTCTCTGAATAGGTCGCGAGTGGCCTGTGGTAATCCTGATAGTTCTTCGATCTCGCTCCCGCACTCATTACTTGATCCTCCAATATCTTAGAGCTGCATTCGCTTTTCACTTTTGCCCTGTACATAAACAAAAACGGCTTCGTCCCTGTTCTGCTGATCTGCGGCAGCATTTTTTTTCGATCACGTCTAATTGACTATATGCTTCTCGTGACTTTCTGCTTCCGAAGCGACTCTAGATTTTACGCTGGCAAAATACGTTGCCGTCGCCCATCCCGCCTTGACCATCACTTCACAACCTCGTCACGCTTGATTGGGCGCATAGGTTTGGCCAAGTCCGTTGCTGCATCCAAAGCTGCAAGAAATCCACGTGTGACGCTCAAACTTCATTATTCCGATGAAAAATCTAATATTTTTTGACGATATCGTTCAACAGGAGGTTCTTTGTGAAAAAACAAATTAGCGTTTTGTTAGTTGCCGCGGCAGTTCTCACAGCAGTATTTGTTGCAGGCTGCACATCGCAAACTGCGAGTCCGACTCCGAGCGCAAGCGCGGCTCCGTCGACGGCGACCAGGACTGCTACGACAGCGACAGCTTCCGTAAAACCTGTCGCGGCTACGGCGCTCCCGAATTCAACGGATTTGAGCTCGTATCTTACAAGTTACGTACAAACTCAGGGCTACACCGTAGTTACTCCCTTCAATAAAAGCGTGAGCAACGCGACAGGGAACGACCTTTATACAGGCACGATAACGGACGGCACATCTGTGTACCTCGCCAGCTATCAAATCACTAAATCATCAACCGACACCACGAACGTGTTCAATTCGGCCACGAGTAATTTGCAGCAACGGGGCTTCGCCCCTCAACAGACAAACACCACGACGTGGATCGGGTACAACTCGAACAACGGATACAGCTCTTATGTCAGTCAGGATACGACTGACAACTACGTCTTCTTGCTGATACAAGCTCCAGTTGGGTCAAGCTGAGACCCACTCTCTTGTCTTTTTTTCTTTAGCAGCGGTAGCTTCAATCACAGTAACTGTTCACGTACCGGCCGCCAGCCCAAACCGGAAAAGCTAATACGAGCCCCTACAGTCAGAGCGTTGTGGATTCCATGAAGAAAAAAACCATCATCCTTCTGATAGGTGTCGTGCTACTCGCTTCCGTGTTCACTGCGGGATGCACGTTCAACGTAGGGAATACAACGCCCTCAGCTTCTCCGACAAACACGTACGACAGTTCGAAGGGCTTCACGATCAAGTATCCATCAGACTGGGGCAAACCTCAGGAGCAACAAAACGGCAATGTTGTGCTCTTTCTGACACCCACCAATACCGCAGCTGAGAACCTTAACGTGCAAGTTGCGAATCTTTCGACAAACGATACGCTCGCGACCGTAACGAAAGATATCAAATCAGCCGCACAGAGCAACGATAACTTCACGCAAATTGAGGCGACAAACACAACGCTTAGCGGGCTTCCCGCTTACAAGATCGTTTATACGGCAACGGTTAACGGAGATCAGTTGAAAGCGCTTCAAACGTGGACAGTAAAAGACGGCAAAGTCTACGTAATTACATATAAAGCTGCCCCCACCAACTATGACGCCTACGCAAGCTCGGCACAGCAGATGATAGACTCATTCCATATTAAGTAGCCTAGCCTCATTGCATGCAACCTTACCTAGTGTTCGCTTGACCACTGCTGCGAGCTGATTTCTGCTCGTCTATCGGACAGACTTGCGGCAGTCGTTGCGCATATCGAAAAGCAGCCCCTCAGCGAGGCAGAGTCGCAGCTGGCTGTGTGGTTTGTGAACGAGGAACTCACGGTTCCGACTGCTTAACACGTTCAAAGGTGATCTAATGCCCAACTTTGAAATAGCATACCTCTATGTTCCGGTCAGCGTTATCGCTGCACTAGTGTACCTTCTCATTGATAAGCAGCCTCGGACGCGGCACCGTGTGATAGGGGTGTTTCTGCTCTCCTTCTTAGTGATCAGCGTAGGGATCGCCTCTCTCGTCGGCTTTGTTGGACACGCCTTTCTTGCTGATAGAGTCGCTGCGGAAATCGGATGGGCGACGGGAAGTCCATTCCAGCAAGAAGTCGCCTTTGCCAACTTGGCCGTCGGGTTTCTGGGCATCACCTGCATCTGGCTCAGAGGCAACTACTGGATCGCGACGGTCATAGTGGCAACGATATTTCTGTGGGGGGCAGCCTACGGGCACGTTATGGATATCGTAATGCACGGCAATTATGCCCCCGGTAACGCTGGCGGAGCTCTTTACAATGATATTCTGGTGCCGCTTACCACGATCGTCCTGTTGGCTGCTTACGTGCGGACAGCGGGGAAAGTCAAAGAGGGAACATAGCGCCCTTTGAGTACCCATCCCGCGGTATCTTCACCCCAGATAAATTCTGAGGCGCCATGATCAAAAATACCGCAGCCGCTCGGTAAGTTGAACGTCGCTGAATCGTTCTGTCTTCCCTCTGTCACTTCCCACAGGGGTATTGATTCTAATGTCAGCTCAGCAATTGGTGTCGTTACGTTAACCCGGGGCCTTCTGGGGGACATAGGTTGGTCGCGCTGCCGGCGCAGCTCACTAGTTTCACCTGCTCGGTCTAGAGCTCTCTTCTCGCCGCGTCTCTGCTCTCGTCCCGCGATCACGGCGACGCATACGATAGCCCGTAGGCGAGCACCAGCCACAGCGCGGAGGCCGTAAGCAAAAAGCCCACGACGGCCCCCGCAAGTGCCTGAGCGAGCGTGTGTTTCTTGAGGTGGACTCTACTCCATATGACGGGCGGCAAGAGCAATCCAAGCAGCGCGCCCCAATAGCCAAAGACAAATACGAGCACGGTGGTCGGTCCTGCGATGCCCATCGTGTGGATGCTGATTTTCCACCGCAGATTGACGAGGAAGATGAAAAGCGTGCCTGCGAAGTAGCCAAACATGACGGCAGTCGAGAGTAGGGGCGCGCGAACGATCAGCAAGACCGCGGTGCCGATAAAATACGAAACGGTCGCTAAAAGCAGCGGATGGTTCCGGTCTGTTCTCGCAGGCACGTCCATGTCGTGCGCATTCGTTCTCCTCGCCCAGATAATCAAGATGCTCAGCGGAACAATTGCGGCAAAAAGCGTCGTGAGGAACGTCAGTGCGACAAAGGACAGTCCCCCCGACTGGGAGTAGTTGATGAGCGCGAACGTGAGCACAGCGATGACTGGTGGAATCGTCGCGTTGGAGATCGCGGCAGCCCACTTACGTTTTTTGCGATCCGCTACCGAGATTTCCCCGTTGAGCACGCGCCGTCACATGGACGCAGCAGCGGTTTAAAGCTTCGGGTTTGTGGTGCTGCGCTCTCGGCGAAGCGCCCTTACTTCTCGCACGCTCTATGATCACCTCTGATAGACTAGGAAAGCAATCGCTAAAACAAACAAAACGATAGCCATACTGGAAAGCAGACTGAACCCGCTGATCACCTGCGCATAGGCCGTGAGTGCGATCGCTGCAAGCATCAGTATGATGGCCACTATTGTTCGTGTTTTCATAAGAGATCCTCAAATGTGTCCCTATTTCTTTAATAGAGTGCTATGACAGAGGTATCACTCGAGCAAATACGTTTCGAAACATAACGTGTGTCACCAGCACAGAATTTGCGTGGTTAAAAAATAGAGAGCGGCGCCCACAAAGTCGTGAATGCGTGGTCGTTCCACGCGAAGTGCATTGCTTCAGCGCGATTGTCTTTTGCGCCGCAGTCCGAGCAAAACTGCCTCATTTGACTCGATTCCAGTTCCAATGTAGGCCTTGTCAAGGCGAAAAACAGGCGCTGGTGTCCGGCAGCAGCAGCACAATCTCTGAGCCGTTTTGGTGCGCTCTACATTCGCTCCTGGCCCGACTCCTTCCCGATCGCGGCAGCGCATCCCTTTTTATAGCTTCAGAGCTCATTTGCTAGGCATATGGCACTGAGGAGCAAGGAGATAACGAGGGGGCTCGCACGCGCGCCCCAGAGAGCGCTCCTAAAGGCGCTCGGCCTGACAGACGACGATCTCGAACGCCCGTTTGTCGGCATCGCCAATGCGTGGAACGAGATCGTCCCTGGACACCTTCATTTGCGGGATCTGGCCGAGTTCGTCAAAAAAGGCGTGCACATGGCGGGAGGCATCGCGTTTGAGTTCGGCACGATCGGCATCTGTGACGGCATCGCTATGGGGCATGCGGGCATGCGGTACGCCCTCCCGTCCCGCGAGAATATAGCGGACTCCATCGAGCTGATGGCGCAGGCGCACCAGTTCGACGGCCTGGTTTTGGTGGGGTCGTGCGACAAGATCGTTCCGGGGATGTTGATGGCAGCGTTGCGGCTTGACCTGCCCTCTATTGTGGTGACAGGGGGGCCGATGCAAGCCGGGTATTACCAGGGCACCGAACTCACGCTCGTCTCGACGTTTGAGGGAGTCGGTTGCGTGCAGGCGGGCACGATGACCGAAGCGCACCTTGAGGAGCTCGTCAACAGGGCGTGTCCCGGATGTGGCAGCTGCCAGGGCTTATACACGGCCAACACCATGGCCTGCCTGACGGAGATCCTGGGTCTCTCACTGCCCTATTGTGCGACGGCTCCTGCGGTCGATGCAAGACGGAGGCGGATCGCCCAAGACACCGGCAAGCGAATTGTCGACCTTATTCGTGGCGAGGTCACCCCTCGTGCCATCGCTACAGAGGCCTCGTTTCGCAACGCGATCACGCTCGATATGTTAATCGGCGGCTCCACGAATACGGCGCTGCACCTTCCGGCAATCGCACACGAGGCAGGCATAAAGCTCCCCCTCACACTGTTTGACGAACTGAGCGCACGAACGCCGCACATCTCATTCATGAACCCAAGCGGCCCCTACACGATGGGTGACCTCGACGCGGCCGGTGGCATCCCCGGCATCATGAAGCGCGCACGAACGCTGTTAAGCAACGAGATGACCTGCTCGGGACAGACCATCCACGAGATCGCCGACGGCGCACACGTCTACCGCGATGACGTCATACGGCCCCTCGACGATCCGGTGCACGCGACCGGCGGCATCACGGTGCTATATGGAAACCTTGCTCCCGAAGGCGCCATCGTCAAGAGCGCCGGCGTGAGCGACGACATGCTGCGCCATACGGGAACGGCGCGCGTGTTCGATTCTGAAGACGAAGCGATGCGCGCCATTCTGGCCGGCTCCGTCAAGGAAGGGCACGTCGTCGTCGTACGCTACGAAGGACCGAGAGGCGGGCCCGGCATGCCTGAGATGCTCGCGCCAACCTCGGCGCTCTCGGGAATGGGACTAAAGGTGCCCCTCATTACCGACGGCCGTTTCTCGGGCGGCACGAGGGGCGCTGCGATCGGACACATCTCGCCGGAAGCGGCTGAGGGAGGTCCGCTGGGGCTCTTGCACGACGGCGATGAGATCACCATCGACATACCGAACCACCGGCTCACCGCGCAACTCACGGACGACGAGCTTGCGGCGAGAAAGGCCACGTGGAAGCCGCTGAAAAAAGACGTTGGCGGCTACTTGATGCGCTATGCTGCGTCAGTCAGTTCGGCAAGTCAAGGGGCTATACTGCGGGCGCCGAGGGAGACTGGCGAAAAGTAACGCTATCACGCGGCACCGCGGTAAACGTATGCGTCACCAAATTTCGTCACCTGGACGTACCCGTTTGATCTAAGGTAACTATCGAGCGCGTTTCGATCGCTGTAGCCGAGGTTCGCGGAAAGAATCGCATAATTGTAGAAGCTTTTGTCGCTCTGAATAGCTGACTGCAACAAAGCGGTGCTGTTCGACACCTCATCCCGGTACGCCATAGGGGAGGCGTCGAACGCCGACGGGTTTGCGGCGTAGAAAAGCGCAGTACGTTGCGAAGAACTCGCGTTCACAAACGGGTCCTTCGGATTGACGTGGGCGAAGAACGCGAGCCTTGTGTGGTTGCTTGGAATCTGTCCCACATACTTGATCGCGTTGAAGTCATCTGGTAGTATCACGGATTGATATTTGTCCGTCGTTACCGCTCCTGCCGCATTAGTGAAAATGATGAGCACGATCAACACGACAGCCGCCACTCGACCCGGGGATATGAGCGCGGATCGGCGTCCGAACGATCGCTCTATCATCGTGACGCCGAGCGCCGCGGCAGGTATGAGCACCGCCTGAGCGTATGCGACCCCACGCCCGCGGAAGATCTCTGCGGTCGCTGGAGCAAATGAGAAGTAGAGCGCTGAAAGCACCCAACCCGCAAATATGCCCAGAATGAACGCGAGCAGGACGAGATGCGAGAGCTCCCACTCGTGTATCTCGACCAGAGAGCCTGCCAGTCCCACGATCGCAAGCGCGGCGATGAGCGGCGTGACATAGAGGAGGATGTACGTCGGATCGGGATACACCAGCTGGAGTGCAAGGAGAGGAAGGACGACCTGCATTGCAAACGGCACTGCGCTGCGGGTGATGAGCCCTGGCGTGAAGCTCGTCGGCACGCCGTTTACGAGGAACCGCCACGCAAAGAGCATGAGCCCGATCACGTACGTGGGGATAGAGGCAAACGCCGTGAGGGCATTTTGCCGTTTCATGAGCTGTGCGATCACCACGAGAATGAATATAAAGGGGGTATAGATCCCGTAGAGGATGTGCATGTCCATCGAGATTCCGAGCACGAACGCACCGGACAGAAACGAACCGACCTCTCGTGAAGCGCACAGATAGAGGCCAAGAAACAGGAAGTAGGTGCCGACGACCTGCATTATCGTGATATTCGTCCTCCAGAAGACCTCAAAGAGCGGTGACATGGAGCCAAACAAGAACAGTCCAACGACCTTGCCTGATAAGCTCACCCCAAGCCGTTCCAAAACGGCAAGGAGCATGATAGAGGCGAGGACGCCCACGATCGGTCCGTACCAGATCGCCATGTCGACGACCGAGACGTTGCCGATCATGGCGAACGCCCCCGTCGTAAACTCGAAGCTACGCTCCCTGATCCAGTCGCCGCTCCCGCCTGCCAAGAATGAGGGTATGCCGGTGAAACCCGTGTGGACGAAATAGCTTGCGCGCGTCGCCCAGTAGAGCGGATCAAAGTAGGGAATCGTGCCGACCGACAACGGATACCAAAGTCGCGTCAGGGCCCCAAAGAGGAGCATCGCGACGATGACAATGGTCTCGGGCTTGAACAAGGAATTGACGTTGATAGGTGCCTCCTCACGTTTCAAGGCGAGGCCAAAAACGAACATCATGGTCGTCCACAGGAAGAGTGGCCCAATGATGGTGAGAAGGTCCCCTGGAATCAGCAGGGTTGTGTAGACGACTTCGAGGACGGCGAGGAGCGCGAAGCTAAAGCCAATCGCCGTTCCGACCCTGCCGGCGACGCTTTGTCTGGTGAGAAGGGCGAGCGACGTAAAATATCCGGGGAAA
>Ga0187886_1003205_pt1 | contig 12410 bp, 11 predicted proteins | sample June2016WEW_20_1_FD_133001 | JGI IMG/M metagenome (GOLD analysis project Ga0187886, IMG submission 133001) | Peatland microbial communities from SPRUCE experiment site at the Marcell Experimental Forest, Minnesota, USA - June2016WEW_20_150 | ecosystem: Environmental > Terrestrial > Soil >...
AGGCGAGGTCATGTACTACTGCGCCAATGCCGCCTGTCCCGCCCAGGCACAGCTGCGCATCGAGCACTTTGCTTCCCGCGGCGCGATGGATATCCGCGGCATCGGAGAATCAATTAGCGCCACACTTTTTCAAAAAGGTCTGGTTAAAAATGTCGCTGACCTTTACAGTCTCAAGGATAAACGGGAGGAACTTATTAATCTGGAAAAAATGGGCGAAAAAAGCGCCGACAATATACTAACCGCTATTGAAAACAGCAAGCAACGTCCACTGGACAGAATTATCTATGCACTTGGTATCAAACATGTGGGTGCTGAAACAGCGGAAATATATGCAAATAACTTCACCAACATCGATGATTTGGCTAATGCTAAAACGGAAGATTTACAAAAAATTGAGTCCATTGGCCCAATAATTGCTGCTAGCACAACCGAATTTTTCAAACAGTCAGAAAATCAAGCAATAATAGACAAATTGAAAAGCGCGAAAGTCTTCCATTATTACCAATATGCCAAAAATCCAGTAAGTCCGTCCGGTTCGCCCCTTTCCGGCAAGGAGTTCGTCCTAACTGGCAGGCTGGACTCTCTATCACGACCGGAGGCGGAAGCCAGGATTAAAGCGCTGGGCGGCGTGGCTAAAGACAACGTCACCCGCAAGACAGATTACGTGGTGTACGGCGCCGACCCCGGCTCCAAGCTGGCCCGCGCCCGCGAGCTGGGCATCAAGGCCATTGAGGAAAAAGAATTTTTAAAGCTGATAGGAAAAGGTTGAAATGAAACTAATCGTCGGCCTGGGTAATCCGGGCTATCTCTACGCCCGCAACCGGCATAATATCGGCTTTATGTGCGTCGGCCATCTGGCGAAGGTGCAAAAAATACGCTTCGATAAGAAGCAGGGGCAGGCCCGCACCGGAATCGGCAGCATCGCGGGTCACCGGGTAGTTTTAGCGCGACCGCAGACCTTCATGAACGCCAGCGGCGAGTCCGTCAGCGCTTTAATGAGAAAGTTGAATATTGCCCCAACCGACCTCATCGTCATCCATGATGACATCGACCTGCCGGTGGGTAAAATCCGCCTGCGCCTCGGCGGCAGTTCCGGCGGCCACAAGGGTATCGACTCCGTCATCGCGCGCACGGGCACACGCGATTTCTACCGCGTCCGGGTGGGCATCGGGCGGCCCGCTGCCGAGGAAGGCTCTCCCGAGGAAAAAGAGGGGGCGGTAATATCCTATGTCCTTAGTGATTTCACCGCCGACGAGAAAAAGATTATCGAGAAAACTTTGCCGACGGTAAGTCAGGCCATCTTTTGCCTCCTCTCCGAAGGGCTGGAGGCGGCCATGAACAAGTACAACTAATCGCGTAGTTCACCCTCTTTGCCCCGCTATAGCTTCAAGTGTTATACTTTTTATATCCAACAGCAGGACTTATGTCGAAAGATAAGCTTATATTTATCGGCGTCATCGGCGGGAGCGAAGTGCCGCCGGCCACATCTAAACTTGCCGAAGAAGTAGGCCGTGAGATTGCATTGCGCGGCGCCATTCTCGTCTGCGGCGGGTTGAGTGGCGTCATGGAGGCCGCCTGCAAAGGCGCGGTAAGCGAGGGCGGACTCACCATAGGAATTCTGCCGGGTGAAGACCGGAGTTCCGCCAATCCTTACGTCAAAATCCCTATCGTCACGGGCGTAGGCTACGCCCGGAACGTGGCCGTGGTCAGGACAGCACAGGCGGTCATCGCCATCGACGGCAGCTACGGCACGCTGACGGAAATCGGCTATGCCTTACAGGCCGGGATACCCGTCATCGGCCTGGGCACCTGGGCGCTTTCGATTGACGGCCGGGTGGAGAACAATATTATCATTGCTAAAAGCGCCAAGGACGCCGTGGCAAAAGCAATCGCTGCGGCGAAAAAACAAAGGTAATTTTCAGAGAGCGGAGAGAGGAAAATGGCAAAGATTAAAAACATTAAAGCCTGGGAAATACTCGATTCCCGCGGCAACCCGACGCTGGAAGTAGAGGTCGAGCTGGCTGACGGTACGCGCGGGCAGGCCGCCGTGCCCTCCGGAGCCAGCACCGGCAAGTACGAAGCCCTGGAGCTCCGTGACGGTGATAAAGCGCGCTACGGGGGCAAGGGCGTCCTTAAGGCGGTGGCCAATGTCAAAGGCGTTATTACCCAGGTGATAACCGGCATGGAGGCTACGAAACAGGCAGAAATCGACCGCGCCTTGATAGCTCTCGACGGCACGGCGGACAAATCCAAGCTCGGCGCCAACGCCACTCTCGGCACGTCGCTCGCGGTAGCCCGCGCCGCCGCCAGCAGTCTGAAAATGCCCTTATACCAGTACCTCGGCGGCGGAAAAAGCTATACCCTCCCCGTGCCGATGATGAATATCCTCAACGGGGGCAAGCACGCCGCTAACTCCACTGACCTCCAGGAGTTCATGATACTGCCAGCCGGGGCCGGCAGCTTTAAGGAGGCCCTCCGCATGGGCGCCGAGGTCTACCAGGCACTGAAGAAAGTCCTTAAGGATAAAAAGTTGGATACCAATGTCGGTGACGAAGGCGGCTTTGCGCCCTCCCTCCCCTCGAATAAAGACGCCGTGGAAGTTATCCTGGCGGCCATCGAGACCGCCGGATATAAGCCCGGCAAGGACTGCTATATCGGCCTGGACCCGGCCTCCAGTGAGTTCTACGAGGATGGAAAGTACGTGCTTGCCAGAGAAGGCAAAACGCTATCATCGGCCGAGATGGTAGACTTTTATGTCAAGTGGGTCAGCGCCTACCCCATCATCAGTATCGAGGACGGCATGGCCGAGGACGACTGGGACGGCTGGCAGCTTATCACGAAAAAACTTGGCAGCAAAATCCAGCTCGTCGGCGATGACCTGTATGTCACCAATGTGAAACGCCTCGCCCGGGGACTTAAACAGAAAGCCTCCAACTCGATACTTATCAAGCTAAACCAGATAGGCACCCTGACAGAAACCATCGATGCCATTAAAATGGCCCGCGAGGCCAACTGGACCGCCGTTATCAGCCACCGCTCCGGCGAGACGGAAGACACTACTATCGCCGACCTCGCCGCGGGGCTTTCCACCGGCCAGATAAAGACGGGGGCGCCCTGCCGCTCCGAGCGCACCGCCAAGTACAATCGTCTTCTGCGTATCGAGGACGAGCTCGGTAAAAACGCGACCTACGCGGGTATGAAAGCTTTTTATAACATTAAACAATAAAACGTCATTCCCGCGTATGCGGGAATCCAGTGACACAGATTAAAGGCCTAGAATGAAACATGGTTACGTGTATATCTTAGCCAGCAAACGTAATGGCACATTGTATATCGGAGTAACCAGCGACCTAATAAAGCGTGTTTATGAACATAAAAACAATTCTATAGATGGTTTTACTAAAAAATATAGTGTACATTCATTGGTTTATTATAAGCAATGTGATGACATTGCATCAGCTATCTCCGAAGAAAAGCGACTGAAGAGATGGAACAGGAAGTGGAAACTTGAATTGATAGAAAAAGAGAATCCCCAATGGAAAGATTTGTACGAAGATATATTGTGACTCTGGATTCCCAATCAAGTTGGGAATGACAAAGAAGGAAACATAGAGAAGAAAAATATGGAAGAAATTATCCCCGGCATTTACTGGATTAAGCTCCCCATGATTACCACGGATGAATCAGGGCTTTCATTCGTTAATGCCTATGTCATCCGCGGAAACGACGGCTATCTCCTGGTCGACGCCGGATGGAACACCGAAGAATCTTTCGCCGCTCTGACAAACGGTATGGCGGAAATAGGCGCTGGTGTCAAAGACATTTCCCAGATTCTGGTCACCCATGTCCACCCCGACCACTACGGCATGGCCGGGCGCGTTAAGAAAATTTCCGGAGCCAGCCTCGCCATGCACCATATCGAAAAAGACTTCATCGAGCCCAGGTATGTCTCCATGGAGGCGCTGCTTAACCAGATAGACCAGCTCCTCGCGGCCAATGGCGTACCGGCTAAAATGATCAAGAACTTGAGCAACGCCACCGTGGGCCTGGAGCGTTACGTCGTCCCCACACAGCCGGACATCCTCCTCCACGACGATGAAACCGTCACCACCGGCCTCTTCACTTTTAAAGTCATCTGGACGCCGGGACATTCCTCCGGACACATCTGTCTCTACGAACCGGAGAAAAAAATCTTCCTCTCCGGCGACCATATCCTGCCGACCATCACTCCCAACGTCAGCGTGCATCCCCAGGCCATCGAGAATCCCTTGGGCCGATATTTCGATTCGCTTAATAGTTTAAAGAACCTGGAAGTCGAACGCGCACTGCCCGGCCATGAAAAGCCCTTTACTGATTTCAGGGAGCGCGTCGATGCGATTTTAAAGCACCACGAGCAGAGGAACGGTGAAATACTGGTCGCCCTGGGTGAAAAAGCCAGGACGAGTTATCAAATTGCCCAGAAAGTGAGCTGGGGTTTTAAAGGCAGCTGGAACTCCTTGCCGGATTTCCATAAAAGGATGGCGGTGCTGGAAACGCTGGCCCACCTGGAAATGATGGCTACCAGCGGCCGCGTGGACAGGCTGCCCGGCGAGGATATTATGCTTTTCCGGAAGGCCTCGCTGCCCCGATAATTTCAGAAAGTTTCTTGAGCCCTTCCTTTTCCATGAACCGCTCAATGCCTTCCAGGACATCCAGGGCGGCGCGGGGATTGCGAAAAGTGGCGGAACCGACCTGCACGGCACTGGCCCCCGCCATGATAAACTCCAGGGCGTCCGCCGCGGTAGCAATGCCCCCGATACCGATAACCGGTATGTCCACCGCGCCGGCCACTTCATAGACCATGGCTAGCGCCAGGGGCTTTATCGCCGGGCCGGACAGACCTCCGGTGATATTTCCGATGGCCGGACGTCTTTGGGATATATCTATCGCCATTCCCTTAACGCTATTAATCAGCGATACGGCATCGGCCCCTGCGCCAGCCACGGCCCTGGCAACACTGACGATATCTCCTGCATTCGGGGTAAGTTTAACGAACACCGGCAGAGTGGTGGCGGCCCTGACCGCGGCGGTCACCGCGGCGGCGGAATCGGGGCTGGCGCCGAATAAGGCGCAGCCGGCTCTAACATTGGGACAGCTGATGTTTACCTCCAGGGCGCTAACGCCTTTAACGCTGTCTAACCTTTTGGCCAGGTCTCCATATTCATCAACAGTATCCCCGGCGATATTAACAATTACCGGCACGCGCCATTTCGCCCAGAGCGGCGCTTTCTCCCGGACGAGAGCCTCCACACCGATGTTCTGAAGCCCGATGGAGTTAATCACACCACCCGTTGTCTCCACAAGGCGCGGCTGCTCATTCCCTTCCCGCGGTTCAAGAGTGGTACCTTTGCAGATGATGGCCCCCAGCCGCTGTGTATCGAACAACTGGCTGTATTCTGTACCGTAGCCGAAGGTGCCGGAGGCGGTCATCACCGGATTGGCCAGGCGCAGGCCCCGCTTATTTTTAGGGGCAAGCTGAACTGATAAATCTACCGGCATACCTCTCCTGCTATTGGTTTCTGGCTCAAAGCTTAGCAGAGTATAAGACGTTATTTCAAGTTATTTGGGTGCTACCCCCCAGTCCGACGGGGTAAACCCCTGCTTGCCAGCTTTTCAACAGGAATATATCATGGTGTCAGGAATTATCATGAAAGCGATGCTTTCTTCTTCAGATAAATCAACCTTCGGCACGGAGGCCCGGCGTCTCCGCGTTGCCTGCCTCCTCACCCAGCAGAACGTGGCTGACCTGGCCGGTATCCCCTGCGAACAGGTCAACCTTCTGGAGCATAATTTCCCCGTTCCGCTGGACAGCAAACGCCGTGTTTTCCGCGAGCTGTGGGCGCTAAAAACAAAGAAGTGATGCTGTGAAGCACCACTTCTTTATAGCACCACCTATTCTATCAGCCTTTTATCGGCCTTTCCGTCAATCCAGCACAGCCATTAATGCAGGTTCGTGTACCCGCTTACCCGGGCAGGTATCGTCCGCGAAATAGATAATACCGGGCCATCGGGAGGCTTGAGCTCCAGCGTAAACCGGTGATAAGGCCCGATACTAACGTTGCCGGAGTTAGGCACAAATATCGTTACCTGGAATAGCTCATTAGGGTCAAGCAAATTATCATCGTTAATCGTGCTTAATTTCGTAATTGTCCAGTTCATGCTCGGTATCATGTTATTGGCGTCTATATAAGAGATGACCAGCGGGCTGACATTGGCGGACGAGGGGCTAAAGTCAACCGGGGTCCCGGCCGCCGGAATTCCGACGAACAAATAAATTTCACTTGCCAAACCGTTGTCCATCTTGGCGATGATATCGCCTTTTAGCTCCACCGCCGCCATGGTCGATTCGACGCCCGCGTTGACGGCTTCTTTCACTTTCTGGGAAGAAAAAAGGCCGGCGGACAAGACCACGTAAGCGAACACCGATGCCACGATGACGAACGCGATAAGGATAATAGCTGTTTCCAGACCGGTAATGCCTTCCTGCGCCTTGCGCAGCTTGATTAATAGCCTTTTCAACATCGTGCCCTCCTCTTCAAATAGAAGAGTTTTAACAAAGGACCGATAACGTCGTTTTTCGGCGTGCCTCTGTTTTCCGGGTTCTATTTATTAGCCGCTGGCGGATTTTCGCCATTACAGCACCATAAAAGATAACAGCGAGGTGATAATCAAAACATAAAAAAAGGCTGCTGTTATATAAATAATTTGTTACAGTTTGATGGGGATAAGTAAGGATACACCATAAATATTGGTTTAGTTTGGAGCTCAGAAATATTTTTTTGGAAAGGATGAAAAAGAAAGGGTCCCGACATGTCGGGACCCTTAAATGCCTGGTCAAAAACGGATTTATTTTTTATGATAGCCGGCAACAATAAAACACTAACGGGCACATCACCCGTTTTCAAACTTCCGGTTTAGTGCCCGTTAAATTAAATGCGCTTATTTAATAATATTTTACAAAAGTGAAGGTATATCCTTGGAAACGTCTTCCAGCGCTTTCAGCTTGTCCTCGGTCTCTTCCTGTCTCTTTTTAAACTCTGGGATAAGGTCCGTGGAGCGGACGTAGTAGTCGCGCACTTTCTCCACATCGCTAAGCTCGGAAAGGAGCACGGTAACATCCACCAGCCCCCTCTCCCTCGGGTAATCGCCGTTACGGATGATAGCCTCCGGGGCGATGTCTCTCATGTAATCGCCGATTTCCTTGACCATATCCATGTTCATTTCCTTGGCGGGCCCGGAGACGAGGTAAAGCGCCCGGCGGCAATCGGCGGGGTTGCACTTAAGCGAAAGCTCGCTGATGGCCTCATCCATGGCCTGGATACCTTTCTGGATTTCCGTGCCCTTCTTCCTGAAGTCGGTCTTCATTGCTATAGGCATTCTGAATATCGGCGCCGTGGTCTTGCCGTAGCCGACGACCGTCCAGCCGACAACGGTCTGGATGATATCGCCGGCATCCAGCAGCTTGGCCCCGATGAATTTCGATTTTTTCTCTTCGCCGGCGCAGAGCAGATTATAGAAGGGCTCGACAATCATGCTGTTTATCTTGGACACGTTGGACTGGATTGACGAATCTTTCCGGACATATCTTTGATTGTCCATGATAAAAACGGCATCGGCCACGGAATAGCAGGACTTTAAACAGGTAGCGACGTTGAAAACCGTTCTCTCCTCGGTGGCTTCTTCATGTTCGAAGGGAAGGACCACCATGTCCCATATAGGTTTATCGATATACCGCTCTTTGAGGAACTGTGTCAGGACGGATATCGCGCCGGAGCCGGTGCCGCCCGCCGAGCCGGCGATAAGCAGGAAAGCATCTGTTTCAAAAAATCCCTTGGTCGTTCTGATGGCATCAACGATTTTATCGGCGTCTTCCTTGGCGATTTCGGCGCCTAGCTCGTTGATTTTACCCACGCCATGCCCGCCGGTCTTACGGCCGCCGATGAGGATTCTATGGCGGTGGTCTTTACTGATACTGGATAACCCGCTTAAATCTGCGGCATCCGTATTGACGGCAAACACGCCGGTAATGATGTTCATACCGCGCCGGGCGTGGGCCCTGCTGTTCAACCGGGAGAACTCGTCCGCAATCCTGCCGCCACATTGCCCGAGGCCTACAACGACTAATTTCATATCACACCTCGAATATATTTGTTTATATTAGTTATGCTATTTTTAGCATAATGGCGTAAGATTGTCAATTATTCTTTCGCCGATTATTACCACATATTTTAGTACCATGATAATGCCTGACTTAAGATTTAGCCTTGACTGATACTAGTTATTGAAAAACTGGAGTTTGAAGCATATAATAGTTATGCTGGTTGAAGAACGCACATTTTTCAGCGGATGGATAAATGTCTCCTGACGTAAAAGAAAGCAACATCAGCGACCTTGAGAAAGCTGTAGCCCGCGCCGAGGCATTAAGCCGGGCCGCCAGAGAGGCGGCGGGAATATCGTACAGGACCGCCTACGAGGCGGCGCGCCGGGCGGAACAGATAGGCCTGGAGGCGAAAGAGGCCGCCGAGTCGTCCACCCGGGCGGCCCGGGAAGCGATAAGCCGGTCAGAACAAATCGTCCGGCAAGCCCGGGAAGCTTCCGAGGCTACCATCAGGGCAGCCAACGAAGCTATCGCCCACGCTGAAGAGGTCGCGAAAAAGCCCAAAGAGACCGCCCAGTCCGTCGTCAAAGCTTTCGAGGACGCTATCGCCCGGGCGGAAAAAACAGGCATCGAGGCGATGCACGCCGCCGAATCGGCATTGATGTTATCCCAGGAAGGTTTGAGCCGCATCGATGCGACAAGCCGTGAGGCGAGAAAAACCGCTGAAACAGCTACGGAAGTTACACGTGATGCGGTCGGTAAAGCCGAAGCATCAGTCAAGACCGCCAGGGAGGTCTCGGAAGAGTCAATCAAGACGATGAAGGAAGCCATCACCCGGGCGGATAAAATAGCCAGAGAAGCCAGGGACCTGGCTGAGGCGGTCAATAAAACGGCCAAGGACACGGTGAGCCGGGCGGAAAGGACGAGCAAAGCAACCAGGGAAGCCGTTGACGTCGCTGCCAGGGCCTCGGAAGAAGCCGCCAACCGGGCCGACGCCGTGAGCAAAGTCGCGCGGGAAATTGCCGAGGCGGCGCAAAGGACGGCACAGGAAGCGATGAACCGCATCGAGACTCTGGCTAAAGAAACCAGCCAGGCCCACAACACTTTGCAGCAGATGGCCCAGGAAACGATGAACCGGGCAGAAGAAATATCCATAGAGATCCGGGCTGCCACAGAAGAAGCCATTAAGGTGGCCAAAGAGGCCTCGGAAGCTTCAATCAAGGCATCTCAAGAAGCTATCAAGCGGGCGGAACTAATCAGCAAAGAGGCGAATGACAGCGCCGCCACCTCCGCCGCCGCATTCCAGGAAAAGATGAACGGAATCGAACAGGTGTGCCGGGAAACTAAAGAAACATCACAGGCATTAATCGCCAAGGGCCAGGAAGCCACAGCGCGGGCGGAGGAAATAGGTAAAGAGGCCAAGGACAGGGCCCAAGCGCTATCCCACGGATTCCTGGAGGCAGTTACCAAGATGGAAGAAATGGACAGCGCCGCTGCCGCCATCGCGGAGGAGACCGACAAAGCGGTCAGGGAAGCCATTGAAGCATCGAGAAAAGAGGCCGAGCAAACGGTCGCGCGTGCGGAAGCTTTGAGCCAGTCAGCCAAAGAAACAGCCGAGGAATCTAAAAAAACCGTCCAGGCAGCTATTGAAGCAGCCACCGCTTCGGCCCAGGAAAGCGCCAAAGCTACCCAGAAAGAAATAAAAGCTGCCCTGGCCCGGGCCGAAGAGATAAGCCGCCAGACCAGGGAAGCCGCCGAGGCCGCGGTAAAATCGGCCAAGGAGATTACGGGAGCTCTAATTAAAGCCGCCCGTCAATCGGCGGAAAAGACCATGAAAGCTATCCAGGAAGCCACCGAGACATCGGTGAAGGTTGCCAGAAAGACTTCCGAGGCGTCACTAAAGGCGTATCAAGCCACCATAGACGAAAGCGAAACTTCCGAAGAAGCCAGGAAAGACGAGGTTGCGGCTGGCACGGCGGCCGGCGCCGACACCCATAAAAATAAGAGCGGTTCTCCGGAACCCGCCGAAGAAGCTATAAAAGAAGCCCCAGAAGACGAAGAAATAGAAATGGAAAAAAGACCAAAAGAAATCCGCAAAGAGATTAAAGGCACGATGGAAGCACGCCTGGAATCACTGGCCAAGATGTACGAAACAAAAAAAGCCGAGCGGACAAAGAAGGGCGACGCTGAATCCGCCGAAGAATGATAATGTTATATTGAGTTGCTAGGAAGGTCGATTATTTTTTAAAATAAGCCGGTATTGCCGGAAGGTTTGAGTTTAGCTTGACTTTTTATAGGGTGCACCCTATACTGGGCACTAAGTAGTGACTGATTAAAATAGAGTATCACCAAAGTTAATAATATATTAGAAATTATAAATAATAGGAGGTGTCCTGTGGCTGCCCAGAAAGAACGAACAAAGAAGTCCTCCGCGCCGGTAGAGGCGAAAGCTGAAGCGCCGGTTGAAGGGGAAAGCATGGAAGAACGGCCGAAATCCGCACTTGACGAGGTCATGAGCCAGGCCGAAAGGGCCTACGCTGCTTACATGGATGCCGAGCGCCAGGTCGCCAAGGCTTACCATGAAAATGAAACGCAGGTAGCTAAAGCCTACAAAAGGGCCGAAGCGCAGTCCTCCAAAGCTTATGAGTCTACCGCGGCGCAGGCTTTGCGTGACCGCGATGAAGCGATAGCTAAAGCCGCTAAAGCCCGCGAGGACTTAATGCAACGGGCCGAAGAAGCTTATCAGGCGGCGGAGGCAGCCGCTAATTCCGCGTATGAGGCGACACTCGGCGAGGCCGCCAAGTCCCGCGAAGAGAACGTCGAAAGGGCCTGGAGTGTCCGCGATGAGACCATCGAGCAGGCTTGGCAGATTTACTCTAAGATAGCCAGATAACGGCGGTTGTCCCGAAAAACGCAGACTCAATAAGAATGTCATTCCCGCGAAAGCGGGAATCCAGTAGCCAGGCAAATAGTATTTAAATACTGGATTCCCAATCGAGTTGGGAATGACATTTTTTTGGAGAATTAGTACCCTTAAAGGGAGGAACCTTTAAAATAAAGTCGGGTTATAACAGCGAGGGAATATCCTTAATCGTGATATCAATCCCTCGCTGGGTGTTTATCAGGCCTTCCTGGCGTTTCTTGAGGTCGGCAATCAGGTTTATCGCCTTTGAGAAATAGTTCCTGACTTTTTCAATATCGCTAAGCTCGGAAAGTATTAGCGTCACATCCATGACGCCTTTCTCCCGCGGATAATCGCCGCTCCTGATGACAGCCTCCGGCGCCATATTCTTAATGTAGGTGCCCAGCTCTTTTATCAAATCGACATTGATTTCCCGGGGAGGGGCGGAGATGAGGTATAAAGCGCGCTTGGAGTCCAGCGGGTTGCATTTGATGGAAAGCCCGCTGATGGCTTCGTCCAGGGACTGGATACCTTTCTGGGTTTCCGTAGCTTTGTCCCGGAAATCACGCCCCCTCTTGAAAAACGATTTAATGGCCGGTGTTTGTGAGCGGCCATAACCCAGTGTCGTCCAGCCTACGAGGGTCTGAATAATGTCTCCGGCATCGAGGATTTTAGCCCCGATATACCTTTGTTTTTTCTCTTCACCGGCGCAGAGCAGGTTAAAAAAAGGCTGGGCAATCATCTGATTTATCTTGAGCAGATTGTGGCTTACGGGCGAGTCTTTCATAGCGTACCGCTGGTTATCCACCAGGAAGATGGCGTCAGCCACCAGGTAGCTCGATTTCAGGCAGGTGGCCACGTTGTAAACAGTGCGGTCTTCGGTTACCTCTTCATGCTCGAAAGGAAGGATTATGAGATTATAGACCGGCTTGTCCACGTAGCGCTCTTTGATGAGCTGCGTCATAACGCCCACCGCGCCGGAGCCCGTGCCGCCGGCGGCGCTGGCAACGAGCAGGAAAGCGTCCGTTTCCGTGAAATACCGGGCATTTCTGATGGTCTCGATGACTTTATCGGCGTCTTCCCTGGCCAGCTCCGCGCCGAGCTCGTTGATTTTCCCAACACCGTGGCCGCCGGTCTTTTTATTGCCGATAAGGATGCGGTGCTCGTAATCGGACCTGATGGTGGACAGACCGCTCAAGTCGGCGATGTCGGTGTTGACGGCATAAGCTCCGGTGATAATGTTGAGTCGACGCAGGGCCCGCGCCCTGATATTAAGCCGGGCGAACTCATCAGCAATTCTGCCGCCGCATTGCCCGAAGCCGATAACGACCAGTTTCATTTAAAAGCCTTTTCCTACTTGTGTTAATTGTA
>Ga0187886_1003206_pt1 | contig 12407 bp, 4 predicted proteins | sample June2016WEW_20_1_FD_133001 | JGI IMG/M metagenome (GOLD analysis project Ga0187886, IMG submission 133001) | Peatland microbial communities from SPRUCE experiment site at the Marcell Experimental Forest, Minnesota, USA - June2016WEW_20_150 | ecosystem: Environmental > Terrestrial > Soil >...
CACGGACCCAGGACCAACTCATTGAAGCCGCACGCACCGCCTTCAATGCCATTTCAACCGCCGACTGCCGCGGCTTCTTTTTACACGCCCATTACGCTATATGATTTGTGGAAATGCTGTAGTCAGCGGCGTTTGGACGCAACTGACCAGCTACGCGGGTCCCGTGACCAATGGTGAGCAAGTCACGATTACCGACCTGAACGCGACGCAATCGAACAAGTCTTACCGCATCGACATCTCGTTGCCGTAATCGGTGAGAAGAGTGCGGTCGACAGAGACTGGCGGCCAAGACGCCAATGACTACCTCGGGGCCATTTCGTCTTTGCTCAATTGGATGAAAAAGAAGGGACGCGTTCTGCAAAATACCCTGTAGTATGTAGAAACTCGTGTGTGCCCAAGCGTCCGCGCTGCCCGTTCCTTCCGGGCCGATCTTCCACTGGTTGGCGTCGCCCCAGTTCACGGCCCGATTATGATATGCCCGCTCGCCCAGCACGCGAAACGCGCGCTGATTGCCCGTGTTATACGCTCCGCGCGCCCAGCCAGAGTTACCCAAGCCATTGTGTGCAATCCAATAATCATGGGCCCGGCGCATCGCCTCGTCCACGGCGCTGGCATTTGGCAGCGATGTCTGTCCCGGGACTGTTTGCACCAACGCGCCAACGGCAACGATCGTAAGAAGAATTGTTCTTATAACCAATATAGGAACTGCTCGTAGGGTCTGCACGGTAAAGTTTATTACCATTTAGTGTCGGTGATTTCGCAGTGGTGCTTCGTTTGGGCGTGTACCGCCCCATCCGCCGGCATCCAGGTCCCAGCGAGCCGGCAATGTGCGGCGTCAACACCACGTTGGGCAGCGTCAACAGCGGCGAATCGGGCGCGGGCGGCTCCGGATGTGTCGCATCGAACACGGCGGTCAAGTCCGGGCGGCGCGCGCAGCTTCGGCTCGGCGGCCAGAAAAGGTTCGTCCATGACCGGAGCGTGCCAATCCGAGGAGATGACTTCGACATCGGCCAGCAGGTGAAGAGTGTTCTTGATGGAATCCCGCGTTTGCGAGGGAGCACAAACCTCCACCGGCGTCGCGATCTGGCGCCGTCCCCCCGGCCCGTAGATCACCGGAAGAGAGCGCTCATCGAGGATGCGCAAGGCCTTCAACAGCCGCGTGGGGGACTTGCGATGGCGCAACCCGGTGCGTGATCGTAAGGCGCGAACGGGAGCAGACGGAACCCTGGCACTCTCCTTGGATTTCACGTTCGTCTTCATATGAGTCCCCCTGCCACATCTGCTGGCCGACAAGCGGATGGGATCAGCGATTGCCGAGGCGCAACTCGAACTCGATGTTGAAGAGTTCTTCCAACGAAGCCCGCCTCGGTGGCACACCGTTAAAATCGAGGCGCGGTATAACCCATGCGAAGACGTTGCGGTTGGCGAGCCACTGGTTCACCGAGAACTTTCCGGTGCTGCCGACCGCCACAATCGGTCCCAAGGCGCGGAACTTTTCGGCGGGCACATCGCTCGGCAACCCCATGAACGACACGATGGCCCGTGGCCGCGAGCCACGGTCCACCCATTGCAGAAACTGCCCGCCCCACGCCCCGTCGCGTTGACCGGCCCGCAGTGCAATCTCTTGCTCATCCGAAAAGTGATCCGGCGATACATCCACGATCCGGGAGGAACTGCGACCGATGCCCGCGTGCAGGGCTTTGATGATTTGCTTGCCGGCCTCCGGCCCGCCCTCGCCGGCCTTCAACTGCACGACCAGAATCTCGCCGTCCCCGGGCAGCGAATCACGGATCAGTTTGCCGAGCCTGAACGCCACCGCTCTTTCCGTGTCAATGCTGGCCAGTCGGAGATCCTTGCCGGAGGGGGGCAGCAGTTGACGACCGACGCTCACCAACGCCACGATCCCCAATCCGATGATCGTCCAAGTAACCCATCGTTTCATGTCGTCTCCACGATTCACCACCAGTGCTGGGGCGTGCTGCCAGGAATGAAGCGCATACGCAGGCTCGTCTCCCAAGAAGGGCCAAAGGTTCTCCACTCGACGTGCCCGTCGGTGTAACAGACATTTGCGCCGAGGGGATAGCCCCTCCCTGACATATGCGGCGAGTGGCGGGGAATCATCATGCTGCCATAAAAGGTCGCAAAATTGAAGCTGGTGTTGTCCCGGCCCGTCGCACAGGCCAGCAACACCTGCATCTTGCCACTCGGGAGGGCGCCGGATGACGCTGATGTTGCGACGGGCGCACTTTGGGCCAAGTCCGTCACGAATCGGTCGTAAGTGTTATTGATCATAGCGGGCCACGTACCCCCCCCCACCCGCTGAATCATGAGCCAATAACCCCAAGAACTTCCGCCACAGGTGGGGCAGTTCCACATGTCGATCTGTCTAGGAAAGCCAGGGTCGTAGCAGATATTGCTTTTCAACCCGTACACGGTCACCAAATGGTTGCGGGTGGCAGTAGACACATCCCACAGCCACCCCCCGCCACCACTCGGGCACTGGATGGCCACTTTGCCATTGTTGTCAGACGCATACATCGACCACATAAGGTAGAGCTGGTGCTCGTTGTTCACGCAGTTTGTCCTGATTGCGGCCCTCCGCGCCTCCCCCAATGCTGGCAACAACAAAGCCCCCAGAATACCGATGATCGAGACTACCACCAGCAGCTCGATCAGCGTAAAGCCTCGACTGTTTCCGTCAGACCTTTCAAGACTTGGTTCCATAGATTCCTCCTTCTAACTTGCGCCAAACGTCTCTTTCTTGCAAGCACAAGCCGCCCGTTCACTCGACGCGCCAATACAAAATCCAAAGCGCAACCCACCATGGATCGCCCTCCAGTGAACATCACACCGTTCTTCATCGACATCAACTGCCGTCCGCTCTGCTACCTTGCCATCACAGCCCAACGGGAAGAGGCGGGCGCAGCCGCCCGGCGGTTTGCTCAACTGGTTGTGAACGCGGGTTATCGTTCTTCACAGTTCGCTTCCCAACCAGCACGGCTGCGCTCAATTATCTATCATCCCTCCATCAAGGCACCAGCACGCGGACCCGATAGTACCGCGCCGGAACGTTCGTCGCCCCGCCCAAGTCCACCATGTTCGTGATCGCGCCGACGCCCGTCCCGCCGCTGAGGATGTTGGTCATCCCCGTGCTCACGAAGTTGTTCGTGTAGCTGCCGTTGGCCGTGCCCGACGTGAACTCCAGCACGTTGGTGCGCGACGCAGGCCCGCCCGCGTAGCTGCTGTCGCCGTTGGCCCCCAGATAAGTTACCTTGATGTCATTGTTCGACTTCACGATGCTGATGATGCGCAGGTACGCCGCACTGTTGGTTGGATTGAAGCCCGCCAGGAACTCGTTGGTGTTGCTCATGCCATCGCCATCCGAATCCGACGCGTCGGCCGTCACACCGTACTGGTTCGCCCACGATTGCATGGGGGTGATGACGGTGATGTAGTTGACCTTTGTATTGGTGCTGCAGCCGCTCCCGTCGCAGGCGATCAGTCGTACAGTGTAGGTACCCGCCGCGTACGTGTTGGTCGGGTTCTCAACCGTCGAGTCGGTCGTACCGTTGTTGTCGAAATCCCACGCCCAGCTCGTTGGCGAACCGGTCGAGGTGTCGGTGAAGACCACTTGCAACGGCGCCACGCCGACGGTTGGGTTGGCTGTGAAGTCAGCCGTCGGTGGCGCGCCGCCGCCAACTTGCAGGACGACAGTGCCACTGGCTGCCACGACCGTGCCCGTCCGACCGCCCGGCAGCGGGTTGACTGTCAGCGTGTTGTTCACGAGCGTCCCGGTGTAGGTGAACAGCGTGTAGTTCGTGGCCGTGAATCCGCCGGAATCGGTGACGTTGAGCACGCCGTCCAGCGTCAGATTGCCGTTCACGACCGTCTGGTCGCTGTTGGTTCCCAACTCATACGCCAGCTTTGAGGAATCGTTCAGCACGAGATTGCCGTTGACCGTCAGCGTCCCGACCGAAGCGCCGGGCGACAAGGTCGCCCCATTGGCAATCGTTACCGCCCCGGTGACAGTGCCGCTGCCGGCCAGGGTCTGGTTGCTGACAATCGTCATCCCGCCGCCGGTATGACCGCTGACGTCCAGCGTCGCGCCAGCGGCCACGGTGATCCTCGGGCTGTTGGTGATCACGCCGTTGACGGAGATCGCCAAGGTGCCGCCGTTGATGGTGGTGACGCCCGAGTACGTGTTGCTGCCGGACAGCGTCCACAGGCCGGTGCCGGACTTGATGACACTGTAGTGGTTGGTGCCGAATTCGGTGATCGCGCCGGCAAATTCGCCACTGCCAGTCGCTGAACCCCGCAAGGTGATTGACTTGTCAAAGGCTTGTTCGCCGTAAAGATTGCCTGTGAATTTCAGCAGGCCCGAGCCGGATTGATCAATGATCCCGCCGCCTGTGCCGGACGCGGTCAAGCCAATTCGTTTGCTGGTCGGCTCGCCGCCTCCGACATAGACCAGCGTGCCGGTGGCACCGATCGAGCCGAGAATGATATTCGTGCCTCCACCGAGGTTGTTGCCAGTCGCACCGGCGTCACCGATGCTTGCCACGACAAGGGTACCGGTCTTGATGCTGGTATCGCCCGTGTAGGTATTGGGGCCCGAGAGCACCCAAACGCCGGTACCCCCCTTGGCGATCGAGGTCCTGTTCGCCGGGCTGTTATCGCTAATCACCCCATCGACTTCGCCCGTACCTGGGCCCGAGCCTTGGAACGTCAACGTATGAGCCGCGGCGCCACTCACCTGGATGTCAGCGCCGAATATCAACATCCCGCTCCCCGACATATCAATGATCCCGCTGCCTCCACTGCTCGAAAGGTAGATCTGTTTGTAGGTCCCCGGGGGGGTCCCCTCGGTCCCCGCGCCCGTTCCAAGGTAAAGCAGTGTCCCGTTATTGGGGCCTGACGAACCAAAATTGATCCGCACGCCGGCGCCCACGCCGCCGGGCGCAGTGACGTCGCCGATGGTCAGCACAGCGAGGGTGCCGTTTGCGATGCTCATGTCGCCCGGGAAGTTATTGTCGGCCAAGAGCCTCAGCGTGCCGCCGCCGGCCTTGGTGAGCGATCCCGACCCGCTGATGACACCACGAACGGTCAACGTGTTGGTGGTGACGGTTATCTGCACGCTGCCCGTGGGCGCAACCGCCGCGTTGCCCAGATCCAAGTTGTTCGATGAGCCAGCGTACGTGAAGTCGCCATTCCAGACCAGCGGATAATTATTGCTCAGGATGAGGTCCGCACCACTGGTGTTGTCAATCGTCGTGCCGGCGTTGATGGTGAATGTACCCGAGGCAGCGCCGAGCGCCGAGGCGTTTCCGATGTTCAACTGGCCGCCCGACAGCGTCGTGCCGCCCGAGTAGGTGTTGCTGCCCGTCAGCGTGAAGGTGCCGGCCCCGGTCTTGACCAGCGCCAGGGTTCCGGCGGTGTTCTGAACCACGCCGGAGAAGATGGAACTGGAGCCGTCGATGCCGACCGTCAACACCGGCGTCCCGGCCACACTGGAATTCACTGTGCCGGTGCCGGACAACCCATTGATACTATTCGTCTTGCCGGCCATGTCCAGCGTGCCGACGAGAATAACGCTGCCTCTACCCGTCCCGCTGGGGATGGCGCCGTTGCTCGTGAGTCGGAGCGTGCCGTTGCTGATCATCGTGTCGCCGCTATAGGCATTCTGGCCACCGAGCACCATCAAGCCGCTCAGCAATTTGGTCAATCCTCCGGCTCCGCCTATCGCGCCTGGGCCGCTGAAGGTGTAGGTAGTCGTGTTCGAGACGGTCATCCCAAACGGCTGGACATCGGTTACAACAGTCACGTTGGATGTGGTCGCCGTGTCATCAAACTGCACCGGGCCGCCGTCCCCATACGTCGTCGATATGCTGTTGACGGTCCAGTTCGCCGTGGCCTCAACGTCCCAGTTGGTGTTCACGTTGCCTTTCCAGAGCTGGACCCCAATGTTCAACACATTCAGGTAAACCGTGCTATTGCTGGTGAACAAACTGGCCGTCATGCCGCCGGGCGGCTTAAAGGTGTTGGTCCCGGTGCCGGCCAGCGTGGTGTAGTTGATCAACGGATAAGAGTTGCTCAAGACGAAACTTCCACCGACGACCTTGAGCGGGTCGGTGCCGTTGAGCCTGTAGGTCCCGACCTTCACCGGGGCGACGGTCGTGTTGCTCACGGCATCGAACTCGATCGTCCCGCCGGTGCTGCTGCCCAGCGTAATAGAGGTCGGCTGCAATGGGATAGCGTTGGCGCCGACTACGCGCAGCGCGGCGCCGTCAGCCACTGTGATCGCGCCCGTGCCGGTCTGCGATGCCGGGATGATCAGTCTGCCCGCATTGACGGCTGTCGGACCTTGATAAGTGTTCGCTCCGGTAAGGGTCAACGTACCGCTGCCCGACTTGGTCAGGCCGCCACCGGTGCCGCCGTCCAACAGAGGCTGTCCGATCGTGATCGAGAAACCACTGTCGTCGATCACGGCTCCCGCCGATTGAACGGTGGCCGTCGTCAAACCGGTCATGAACGCCCGATGCGTCCCCTTGGCCTTGAGCGTGCCGCCGTTGAAGTTGAAAAAGGCGGTGCCGTTGGTTCCGCCGAGGTTTCGATTGACGTTGGTGGTGATCAGTGTCCCACCGTTCAGATTGACCGTACCGTAGCCCTCCGGGCCGTTACCGACAACCAGTCCGTCGTTGCCCTGGACGACCATCAGACCGCTGCTGGCAACCACCAACGTGCCCGTGCCGAGCTCACCGATGACCGTATGAGCAAGGGGATTGGCTTGTGTGACGCTGCCACCGGAGACAGTCAGAGTACCCACGGGAACGGGCTGGACGAGCGTCGGACTGCGCTGGCGGCCGACTGAAAGGAAGTTCGAGAACGTGATGCCGCCACCGGTGACGTTCAACGCGCCTTGGCCCCAACCACCAATCCACGCATTGCCCCCGCTGTTGGCGACCAGCACGGTGCCACCACTGAGGTTGTACGTGCCCGAACCGTTGTTGCCGGTCAGGTTCTGAGACCCGCCGAGACAGAAAACCGGTTCGCCGGCTCCGGTCACCGTCACTGTGCCGCTGACTTGATTCACAACGCCTTGCGCTGCCGAGCCTGCATCGAAGGCTGAACCCACGAATATACGGCTCGCAACAACGGTCGCATTGTTTGACACATACAGTGTTCCCTTGCTGCCACCACTATCGCCGACGTTAAAGTCAGCACCGACGATGTTGTATGAAGCGTTGCCCTGAAGCGTCAACGTGCCGTTGTCGGTTCCCGAGCGGCCGACGCTGGAGAAAACGGTGTTGTTGATAAGACCGCCTGTATCCAGCACCAGCGTGCCCGCCCGTACCAACGTGTTACCCGTGTAGGTATTCGTGGCGCTGAGAGTGACCGTGCCGCTGGTAGTCTTGGTCAGTCCACCTGAGCCGCCTAGTATGGCCTTGACGGCGCCGCTTTGCACCTCGGCGGCCGAACTGGACAGGACGCCGACCGTGCCGGTGATGGTGCCACTGACAAGCGTGACCGCGCCCACCGTGTCGCTGTTGGAAGAAACGTCCAGCGTGGCGGCATTGATGGTGACGGCACCGCCATTGGCGAGTGTGTCCGTGGGGTTGCCGAGCGTCAGGGTGCCGCCGTTGACGGTCGTGCCGCCATCGTACGTGCTCGTGCCCGCGAGTACGGTCTTCCCAGTGCCTGCAATGGTCAGGGAAACCCCGCTGCCGCTGATGCTCGAACTAGCGGTGAAGGAATTTGCGGAGTTGTTGCTCCAGACTTGGCTGAAGCCCAGCCCTACCGCGGTGCTACTGATCGTGACCGCACCCGCCCCGGAATTGACAACGAGGCCATTGTCGATAGTCAGCGTGTTGGCGCCAGCCACCGTCACGTTACTGGCCGTGGTGAATGTCAGGGTGCTGATCTCGAAATCCGCTCCCAGCGTGGTGGCGAAGTTGGCGGCATTGGTCGTCGCAAAGGTTACGTCCGTAGGCAGACTGGGAAGGAAAGCCGTGTGGTTCGTGCCGGCGGAGTCGGTCGCCCAGTTGAAATTCGGGCTGGTCGTGTTCCAGTTGCCATTGACATCGCCCCGCCAGAACGCCGTGAGCGCGGCGTTAGTGGTGCTGACTTTGACCAGAAGATTGCCGCTGCTGTTCGTGAGGGCGTAAGTGAAAGTTGGATTCGGCGTGGCGCCGAGGACGAACCCGTTCGTGCTGGCAAGACTGCCGCCCGTGATCAGATTATAGTTGCCCGCGTTGAACCCACCAATTGAGGACAGGTTGATGGTGACTGTGCCGTTGACCGTAACGTTACTGCCGGTCAGCGCGATTTTGTCGGATGAACCAACAGAACCAAGCTCGAAGCTGAGACTGTTGCCGTTGGCGAGCGTCAATCCATTGCCCACTGTCAAGGCGCCCCCCACACCATTCGACAACTGGAGCGAGGTGGCGCCGGAGGCCAACGTGACCGAGCCATTGATCGTCCCGTCGCCGCCAAGGGTTAGACCGCTGCCAACCGTGACGGAGCCTCCGAGCGAACCACCTCTCAGCATCAAGGCGCCGCTGGCGACTGCGGTCAAGCCCGTGTACGTGTTAGCGCCGCTCAGAGTCAGCGTGCCCGCTCCGTTCTTGGTCAAACCGCCGCTGCCGCTGGTCCCGAGCGTCGGAGTGAGCGTGCCGGCCGTGCCGCCACCGCCAACGAGTGTAACGGTCGGAACGCTGGTGTAGCCGCTGCCAGGGTCCGTGATCGTGATGGTACTAATCGTGCCGCTTCCATCCCAGTTCGCAACGGCCGTCGCCGGTGTGGTGGGATTGCCGCCCGCGATCTGGACGTACGGCGCGCCGGTGTAGCCGGTGGCGCCGCTGACGGCGATGCTGACCACTCCGCTTCCCGTTGGGGCCAGCAACGCTTGCCCGATCGTGATCGCGGCGCCATTGTCATCAATCGTCAAGCCCCCGCTGTAAACGGTGGCCTGGGTAAGCCCAGCCAGGAAACTGGCATTGTTCGTTTGCGCCTTCAACGTGCCGCCATTGAAATTGAGATAACCGACTGGAGTTTGGCTCGAACTCAGAAAAAGCTGCGCCGTCTGCAAGAATCCGCCGCCATTAAGATTCAAGATTCCGACGCGGTTCGCATTGGATCCCGACGTGCCGCCTCCTGCGGTACTACCGAGGCCGGTCGTTCCGTTCAGGCTTACGCTTCCCGTTCCCGAAATCGTCACTACGTTCGTCGACAGCCCCCCCTTGCCGCCAATGCCCATACTTACCCCATTCGCCCCTGACCCCCCTGGCACGCCCCCCACGATACTACCGCCGGAAACATATAGGACTGCGTGATTGGCGGGGGAGATCCCGGCATTAGCATTGTCATTCAGGGCGATACTGAGTACATTGAGGGTTATCATCCCGCTGCCGCTGAGGTAGAACAAGAATGCCGAACCGGCCGAACCGCCGCTGCCTTGAGCCTGGCCGACACGCCAACGGTTGAAGTTATTCATGGTCATTGACCCACCCGTCATATTATAGAACCCGTAGTTGGTGCCTGTGCTCTGGGTGTCCGAGCCCATCTTCAGGTTCTGTCCAATTGTAATAGCACCACCACTCTGGTTCACAACCCCCAGCGAGTTTTGGTAATTGCCAACGAAAAGATTTTGTCCACCTCCGTTAATAGTAACCGTCGAGCCAGGCAGGATATTGATGACCCCAATTGGAGCCGTCCCATTTGGCGCACCGGCACCAATGTTACCAGCACCTCCACCGGTACTGTACGAGCCGGTAAGATTTACCGTGCCGTTACTCACAATAATTGAGCCGGTGTTGCTATCGTTCCCACTCAGCGTCAGGATCCCCGCGCCCACCTTGGTAAGCGCCAATGATGTAGCACCGCCGTTTGCGATATTACCGCTGATCGTCATACTGCCCGAACCGCCAACGAAAAGATTCTTGGCTCCGGCAGTCCCACCGCTGGCGCCCGAGATTATGCCTGCGATCGTCAACAACTGACCGGAGTTGTTCGCAAAACTGTAATTACCGGCAACGGCATCCATGCCGAGAGAGACGTTGGCGTTAACCAACTGCGGTTTGGTGACTGTTGAGTTCACGGTGATGGCGCCATTAACCTGTGAAGTGAGCGTCTGGCTGCCCGCCCCCCCGGCGCCAATCGTGTACGCTGCTGCGCTCGAGGTATCGAAGACGATGTTGCTGGTCGTGACGCCTGACGCGAGATCAATGTTCGTATTGTTATTGCCGGCGTTGCTGAACGTCGCCGTGTCGCCGATACCCGGGGCGGGCGATGCGCTCCAATTGTTGGTGTTCGCCCACGTTGCGTCCGTGGTCCCGTTCCACGTAGCACTTGCCGCGTGCACAGAGTTGACCGCCAACGTGGCTGCCAAGCCCAACGCCACGATAATCAACAACCGACTGAAGAAAGATGTTACGTATTGGTCCCTGACCTTCATCGAATTATTCACGGTGCCTCTCCCTATTTTCTTCTGCTTTTCCCATCGTCTAACCAATCGCAAACGCGTTGCGTCGCTTACGGTTGAAGCTGAACTCCACATTTCGACGTCGGCCTCCTGTTTTGCCGATTCATAAAACATAACCAGCAAGAGATGTCAGGACAAGCCCAGTATCGCGCACACTTGTGCGAAACACGGCTTGGCGTATGGGTTCTCCAGAATCCCGATCGACCCTCCGGCCCCTGTGCGCACTCAAGCGGGGCTTCTCCTCAGCGTTTTCGGCACAATCCGTGGAGCAAAAACTCGAAATCTGGTGTTGTCGTAAGTTATTCCGACATAGTTGATATCGTCGATGTTTCTAGCCTGACCAACATTGACTCGGCGGCACCCGTGATGCACGTGGCGGTTACTCATTGCAGGCGAACCCGGTAGAACCGAACAGCCGCGTTGGTCGCGGCGCCGACATCGGCGTAGCTGGTCGTGCCGGACCCGGGAACCACGTTGGCGCTGCTGATGTCACTGAAATTCGTAGAGTAGTCGCCGCTGACCGCTTGCACCACGCCGGTGCTGCCGATACCGCCCCGCCAAGTGACGACGATGTCGTTCCCGAGCGGCACAATGGAAATGATTTGAAACGCCGACGCGCTGTTGGTCGGGTCTGTGCCGGCGAGCCACTCCGCCTGATTGTTTTGGCCGTCGCCATCGGGGTCGGCGGCCGGGTCGGCTTGCGGACAGGCCAGGCAGCCGAAATATGACATCTGCCAGGACTGAAACGCCGACAATGTTGTGGCGCTGGCCTCGGTGGAGTTCGTGCTTTCGCCGCCGCCATTCAGCGCCGAAATCACGTAGTAATACGTCGTGGTGTTGGCCAGACCGGTATCCGTGTAGTTGGTCGTGCTCGGATTGGCGACGATGGTGTACGGCCCGCCGCTGTTCGTGGCGCGTTTGGCATTATAACTGGTCGCGCCGCTGCTCGCGCTCCAAGAAAGAGCGATTTGATTGGTCGACACGGCTGTTGCCGTCAAGCCCGTTGGTGCGGCCGGAGCAGCGCCGCCGTAAATCTGGCATTCATAAAAACTGGCGAATCCGCCCGCAGCGGTGGTACCCGTCACCGTGATGCGAACATAGCGGGTGGTGGCGGAAAGGGCATTGGTGGTATCCCCAAAAGTTGTATTGTTGGTGTTGGCCACCAACACAGTGTAGTTCGTGTCGTCATTACTGTTCTCGATCTTGTATTTGTATGCCCGACTACTGCTGTTGTACCAACTGATGACCGCGTTGGTAATGGGTTGAACGGATCCCAAGTCCACTCTCCACCACTGCGGATAGGTTCCGTCGGAAGCGGCCCACCGGGTGGAGGAGTTGCCATCGTTGCCATGAGAAGGCTCGTTGCCCGCTTGGAAACTGCTGGCGGTGACCGGTTTGCCTTGAGACAGCGGACCAGGCGGAGTAGGCGGAGTAGGCACCACAATCCACACCAGTGAATCGGTGACGTTGGTGCCGCCTTTGGTGCCAATGGCCTGGACGTAGTTGGTACCGCCGGCAAGCGAAATCGCCCAGGTGAAGATGTTGCTGGTGCTCGTTCGCGTCCCCTGTGAAATGCTATTGAGGAGAAGTTCCGCGGAATCGCAATTAGAATACGCCTTTGCCGTGATGTTAGTGGTGCGATTGCTGAAGGTATGGCCGGTAATATAGATCATCGCGTTGGTGGTCCAATTCGCCTTGTAAAAGTAAAAGGCATCCTTGCGAATCTGCCGGTCGTAGGTGACGAGGCCCTTATCGTTGAGGCCAGGGGTGTTGCCTTCATTGCGGCCGTCGGAGGCGAAATCGAACATGTTCCAGACATATTTTCCCCAGAGGAAGGGCCGCACCTTCATCGCCTGCCAATAGGACTCATGAAACAGATTCTGGTATTCCTCGGGGTGGTACTGGCCGCCGTTTGCAGGTTCAGTGACAG
>Ga0187886_1003207_pt1 | contig 12403 bp, 8 predicted proteins | sample June2016WEW_20_1_FD_133001 | JGI IMG/M metagenome (GOLD analysis project Ga0187886, IMG submission 133001) | Peatland microbial communities from SPRUCE experiment site at the Marcell Experimental Forest, Minnesota, USA - June2016WEW_20_150 | ecosystem: Environmental > Terrestrial > Soil >...
CCTCTTTCAGCCCCGCGAGGGCGCTGGCCCCCGCAAACTGGTATACCGACCCGTCCGAACGCTGTAATTTAACAAAGCCCTGGCTATCGACAATACGCAACGGGTAGCGCTTGGAGGTGAAGAAGCGCCAGCGCTTTTCCTCCACAAGGCCCTGGTAGACATTGACCAACCCTGTGCTAGCGCGAAGCTCGACCCGCTCCAAGCGCACGTTCATCGACTGCGCCGCGATGCGCCGGCACTCCTCCGGGTTCAAGAAGCGACCCATATTCTGCGCGCGCATCTCCATTGTGCCGATGGCCGTGGCCCTTACCCTCCCGGTCTGGGGGTTGATTTCCACGAATACCTCGATCGATTCGGGGTTGGCGCAGGCCTTCATGACCCCATGGCGGGCCTCCTGCTTGATGGCTGCGATGTCCTCCACGCTGGGGTTAATGATCACCCGCTCAACCACATCCCGCACCATCGCCAAAGCCACCCCGATGGACGACATCACCTCCGCGTCCTGGGGGATGCGGTACGCAAAACCCAGGCGCTGCGCGGCGTGTGGAATCAGCGCTGCGGCGCCCCCCCCGCCTCCCACTAAGACGACCTGATCGCGGTCCAGTTCATACTCGGCGATCAAGGAATGGATGACGGGTATGATTTTGTCTGTGGCCACGTCCAGGATGCGCCGAGCCGCGTCCCCTATGGAGACACCCAGCTGCGAGGCCAGCGGGGCGATCGCCCGTCTGGCTGCCTCCGCGTTCCCATACGAGTAATATTCGGGCTTGACGATCCCCAGGGCGTTCGCGGCGCAAGTGTTGGTGATGGCGTACATCTGGCCGCCCTTGACGCGGATGGCCCCATAGTCTGCAGGATCGTCTTCTTTGGGCTGGATGAAGACCAGCTCAGGCTCTATGATCTCTTCGGTCTTGGCAAATGCCGAGTACGGCAGGCCAGCGATGTGGGCGCTGCGCGGCCCCACATCGATGACCTCCTTGCCCTTGACCCGCACCATGCTGCCCCCCGCTATCCCCAAGACCCGAATGTCGAGGGAGTTCACGTAGGTACGGTGTCTTCCCACCTCAGCCGACCGGATCGTCGGCCGGCCGTTGCGAATAACGCCAATGTTGGTGCTGGTGCCACCCACCTCGAAGAACACCCCATCCGACACCCGCAAATACATCAGAGCGCCGGCCACAGTGGCTGAGGGGCCGGAGAGCATGGTCAGGATCGGTCGTTTGCGCATCTCCGTAATGTCCATCACACCGCCGTCCCCCCGCATGATCATCAAGGGGGCATCGATGCCCGCCTGGCGCACGCTGTCCTCGGTCATCTTGGCTGTCTCCAGCATCTTGGGCAGAATACCCGCATTGATCACGGCGGTGCGCGTACGAATCGTCAGTCCGTATAGCTTGGTGATTTCGTGTCCCCCCGTTGCCGGTAGGCCCAGTTGCTGAGCAACTTCCATCACCACCAACTCGTTGCTCGGGTCGTCTACACTGAAGGAGTCGGAGGCCACAATGACCCTGGCCCCACGGGCGACCAGCTCCTTGATCGACCGGCGCGCCTCGTCGGTGTTCAATTTACGGGTATTCAGAAAGGTATGGTAGGTTTTGAGGACGCGCCCCGTCACCAGGGGGATGTCGCCGATGAAGGTCTGATTCCTGGCCAGCAGGCCGCTAACCCCGCCACCCGCCATGCCGATGATGCCGACGGGTGCCAGGTCGCCTTCGAGCAAGGCATTGGTGGCCTGGGTCGTGCTGTGGGCAAGGAAAACAACATTACGCGGGTCAATCTGGTAGTCCTCCAACGCCCTCTGGAAAACATGGATGACGCCCTTGGCGACCCCCTCGGCGGCGGAATGGGTCGTCAGGACAGAAGATTTGCCGATGATCTCGAGCGTGTCGTTGTCGATAACGACCGCTTTTGTGAAGGTGCCGCCTACATCTATGCCAATGCGAACCTTGGAGTTGTTCATCACGAATATGCTCTTCCCGGGTTGATTCCAAAGGCGAATCTTCCCCAATCGTGTGCGGCGTCGCCGGCAGGCCCTGGCCCTGGTCGCCAAAAGGAGGAGCCCAGAGCCTGCCGAAAATTTTAGAACCAGGGAACCATAAAGTAGGCCAGAAAGGCGTTGATCGCTACCATGGCCCAGCCCCACGGCAACGCCGTCTGCAGGAACTGACGGTGCGTCACCTTGGTGTAGCCGAGGGTCCAAAGCGTCCATGAGTTAGTCGGATCCTGGCTACCCTGGAGACACAGGGCTCCGCGCCAGACGCAATAGAGGTAAACAGGACTGATCAGTTTGGCGTTCAGGAACATGGCGAGCAACGCCGCCCCCGTACCGACGGCCGCAAATGGGCCGCGATAGATGGCCAGGGGTGCCAGAGCCGCAAAGAAGATTGAGAGCATCACCGGGGTTTTCGGCAGGAAAGGCATGAACACAGGGCTCAGCACCTTCTGCACCTGGGGCAACTGGCCTCCGACGATCAACATGCCGCAGATGATCCATAAGGCGGCAATGGTAGCGATATCCGGAAAAGCATCGTAGAACGCTCTATGAAAAAGGTCTACACTCTCGCGCAGGGATGGACGGCCGAAATGAGTCGATATCAGCGCGTAGACGATGCCGAGGAGGAATGCCGGGATCATCGACCATTTGAAGACGATCACGAGGAAGACGGGGATGATAGGGGAAATATAGGCGTACCATGGGATCTTCACCCGCGGCGGTGCAGCGGGGGCCAGGTTTGCCGCCGAGAACTTGCGCACGCCGCGAACCTTCAGCTGGTAGAAAGACATGGCGCAGGCCGCAGCCAGATACACGGCCCAACCTGTAAAGTAGAAAGTGAGGTAAGGCTGCGCGTAGACGATACCCGGAAACATGGGCTTGAAGATGTTGAACTCAACCAGGTTGACGTAGTTCCCGGCGCCGATGGCCATGGTAAAAGCGGGGGCAGCGACCCAGGGCGGGATACCCATAGACATCATGATCGGCAGGGCGATCACGCCGATGGCGATGGCTGCGCCAACGCCGTAGATGGAAGTGAAGAGCAGGCCGGTAACGATCGAAACGACCATCGCCACCACGACCGGTCGATCGCCGGCAAGCTCGATGGCGGAGCGGATGATGTTCTCCGCAATGTGGGTCTTGACCAGGATCTGGCCGAACCAGGCCCCGAAGACAATGATGACGATTGCGGAGGCATAAGCGGTCCCACCTTTTTCAAGCACGCCGGATAGAATGTCCTTGCCCGCCTCTCCCTTTAGCGGCACACCCGCCAGGATAGCCCACAAAATGGCGAGAACGAGGAGGGTGATGATCGGGCTCTCCCCCTTCATAATCAGGACGACGGCCACGAGAAAGAAGGCCAGCATCAAGATGCCAATCAACAAATCCATGACCCGGATCCTCCTTGGTCAAGAATGTCGGGACCGGCGCTGTGGCCCGTTACCTTGCGCGCCGATGGGCGTTACGGGTGCAGACGGGAAGTCCGACTTCCTCCAGGATCGTTGATTACACCGCGATCGGATATTTCCCGTACTCAAACGTTGCCTCGCGCAGGGCATTGAAATTGGCGAGAGGCACATACTCCGGCAGGGAGTTGCTCGACGCCACCGCATAACCCCCGCCCGGTGCCAGACCGTGAATGCGCTGGCGCACCTCTTCCCGTACTTCCTCCGGCGTGCCCCGGGTCAGCGTATAGCCAAGGTCAATGTTGCCGAGTAGGGAAATCCGGGAACCGTACTTTCGTTTGATCTCGTTAATATCCATAGCTTTGGGCTCGATGGGATTCAGTCCATCAAACCCGCAACCGATGATATCTTCCATAACTGCCTGAAGGGCCCCATCGCTGTGATAGATCACCAACCGGCCCTGCTCATGGGCGATGCGATTCATCTCCTTGTACCAGGGGAACAGATGGGCCCGAAGAATACGGGGGCTGACCATCAGTTGGGTGGAAAAGGCGATGTCGTCGGCCTGCCAGATCGCCCCGACGGAATCGAAGCGGAGCATGTTCTCAAAGACCCGGAACTGAAACTGGCCAACCTTTTCGAAAACGCGGGGGACGAGGTCAGGCTCGTCCGCCAGGGCCATGCTCATTCCCTCAAGCCCCATGAGCCACCAGACGCAGGTGAAGATCTTCCCCAGCACGGCAATAACCTTAACTTTGGGAGGCAAAAGGGCGGCGACTTTCTCGAAGGGGCTATAATCCAGAGAATCAGGATCTGGCCATTTGAATGCTTCGAATTCTGCGCGGGTCGTGATCAAGCCCTTACCTTCGGTCGCCCAATAGCGGGTCTGTTTTTCCGTCGTCCCAATTCCATAATTGGCTTCAATGGAATGCATGGACTGGCGTCTGATTACATCCGCCAGCTGCAGACCCTGCTCGAGGGGGACATGGTCGAAGCCCGCCTTGGACCAGAAGGCAACTTCATCTTCCAAGGTTTGAATCGGTCGGCCCAAAACGCCCTCTTTCAATACTCGATGCACACTGATGTCACCCAAAGGCACATAATCCGGTTCTCCACTTCGAAGCAAAACGGTACGGAAACGGTCAAAATTGGGCTCTAGGATCATAGGCTTCCCTTGAGTTGTTCTCTTGCTTCCTTAGATTTTTCCCCGGCCAGGGTAATGATTTGAGAGATTCCCATGGTCTTGGGAAAATTCCGATTCCCTCCAGAATTTTTTTAAGTTTCTTATATCAGAAAGTTTCGGCTCAGTCAATTTTGATACTCAGGATCCTTACAGCTTGCCGATAAACCTTAGGGCTCCCACTTGACAGTGGAACGAGTGGCCCAGGAAGCCTTCGAAGTCGGTTATTCCTCTTTCTTTGCCCCCTTCTCTAACCGGGCCACCCTCGCTCTCAGCTCTTCCATCTCTTTCCGGCTGGGTATATTCATCTTCTGCAATGTATGGTTTATAATTTTTTCTACCTTTTCCGCCAATTTTCTTTTGGCCTTTTTAGATTGTTCTACAAGGTCCGCCATCAGCTCTTTCCCTTCCTTCTCCGACAGCTGGCCTTTTTTGATAATCTCGGCCACCGCCTCTTCAATCTTTTCTGTGGTCATAACGGCCAATCCAGCCCCCAACCAAATCGTTTTTTTAAATAGCTCAAACATGGTTCCTCTCCTTTTACGGGCAAGGATGACTGCCCGAAAAAATTTTTGGAAAGGGGAAAAAAAGGGCATAATCCTCCTTTGGGTTATGCCCTTTCTATCCGCCTAAAGTAAAGTTACTTTTCCTTAGAATTTCCAGTCCTAGGTTTCTTGGGCTTTGAGTAGCTTCCTGATTGAACAGAACAGGAGAACGATCCTCATCCCTTCTTCTTTTTGGCCTGAGAAGCCTTTTCCGCAGCCACCCATTCTTTAAACTTGGTCAACTCTTCAGGGATCATTGGGTAGATATGCCGCGGCTCCGGGAAAGCCTTCTTTCTCACATCCTGAACATAAGCCGTCAAGGCCTCGGTGCTGATTTTGGCTATTTCGGCATAGCGTTTTACAAATTTGGGAGTGAAGGCTTCGAAAACCCCCAGCATGTCACTAACGATGAGAATCTGGCCGTCGCAGTAGGGTCCGGCTCCAATGCTCAAAACGGGGATGGAGAGGAGATCCCGGATGTACCCGGAAACTTCCGGAGGAATGGCCTCCAGAAGGATCATGGCTGCGCCCGCTTCCTGGACTGCCAGGGCATCTTCGACCTGAGCCTTGGCGCTATCCAGCGTCCGCCCCTGGGCCTTGAAACCACCCAGTTGGGAAGAACTCTGAGGAGTTAGCCCGATATGGCCCATCACCAGCATGCCGGCCTCGACAATCGCCCGGATGCGGCTGGCCACGCGCACGCCGCCCTCCAATTTGATGGCATCCACCCTCGCTTCCTTGTAAAAGCGGCCGGCATTTTCCACCGCCGCCTCATCGGTGGTCTGGTAAGAAAGGAAGGGCATGTCTCCGATGACGAAAGTGTTCGGCGCGCCCCGGCGAACGGCCTCGGTGTGCACAATCATCATGTCCATCGTAACGGGCATCGTTCCTTCGTACCCGTAGACGCACATGCCCAGAGAATCCCCCACCAGGATCATATCCATCCCCGCCTTCTCGGCGAACGTGGCTGTGGGGTAATCATAACTGGTGATGTAAGTAATCGGCTCACCCTTCGCCTTCATCGAGTAAAAATCCTGAATAGCCTTTTTCTTTTGCATCTTTATCTCCAGTCGATCGGAAGATTTAAATATTTTATCTTACTCCTCTTTTTCTGCTTCATCAAGATCATTTGCATGATCCCACCGCCTGCCTATCGCCATTCATTGCCCGCTTCATTTCAGGCATAGAAGGGCGCTGGCAGCACCGTAGATCCGGCCGAGGACCTGAGCGGGGCGTGCAGCTCCAACCCTTTCCTTTTTCCGTCAGGACGTTATTTTATTCGCTAAAAGCTGGTGAACCAACTCGACCGCCTCGGAGGCGTCGGGGGCGTATCCATCGGCACCGATGGCCTGGGCGTATTTGGTATTGACCGGCGCACCGCCAATGATTACCTTGACCTTTTCTCTCAGCCCAACTTTAATCAGCTCCTCAATGACCCGCTTCATCTCGGGCAGGGTCGTGGTTAACAGGGCCGAGAGGCCGAGGATATCCGGATGATAGCTTCGCACGGCAGCCAGGAAATCCTCCACTTTGACATCGATGCCCAAGTCGACGACGTCGAAACCAACGCCCCGCCACAGGGTGGCAACCAAGTTCTTGCCGATGTCGTGCAGATCGCCCTTTACTGTTCCGATCAAGACTCTGGCGCTGGCTGCCCGACGACCAGCCGAGAGGTAGGGCTCCAGGGCGGCCAGACCCCGATTCAACGCCCGGGCCGAGAGCAGGACCTCGGGAATGAAAAGCTCGCCTGCCTTGAATTTGCGGCCGATGATCTCCATCGCGGCGACCAGGCCGTGGTCAATGATATCCTGCGCGGCCAAGCCCTGGTTGATCAACTCTTGAATGTGGCTGGGCATGGCAGCCTCATCGCCCTGGAAGATAACCTCCATAATCTTCTTAAACCGGGCGTCGCCAGCCGTCGGGGTCTTCACCAAGACGCCCACCCCGGCCAGCTGAGCCTGGGATATCAGCCGGACTGCGCCGGCCCGAAGGGGCAGTCGCCCTTCTTTTTCAACCCGTTCTCCAATACGAACGAGCCGGTCGAAAACGGCTTTTGGTGGAGTGGTGTCGGCAATTCCCACAATGAAGCGGGTTCCAGGGACGATCGCTTTGAATAGATGGTCCAGGTAGGCCTCGAATTCCTCGTCGGTGGCCAGATCGGCCAGAAGTATGTTGGACGGAATCCCCCCAAAGATGGTCAGCTGGTCACTCCATTTTTGGTAATACTCCTCGATGCGTACTTTGGTCATGGGATAGGGGCAGATCGCTTCGGCCATGTCCATCCCGGAATTTCGGATCAGATCCATAAGACCCCGGTTCTCGCCGTCGCAATGGGAGTGAACCCTCTTGCCCTGGCCGTGGAGAATTTCGCAGGTCTTTTGCAGCCAGGGTAGGATCTCTTTTTCGAAGAAGGGCGGGTAGGTGATCATGTCGTCGTAATTGCCCCCCCAGAAAATCAACTCGGCCGGACAGTCGATGGCGATCCTCAGAAGTTGGTCGAAGTAAGGTTTCATCGCCTCAGCCAAGCTGACCATCTCCTTGTAGTGATCGTGGTAGTGGAAGTAGAAATTGGTGGGGTCCAGAAACTCCCGCTGGATGTGGTGCATCGGCGAAGCGGCCGGAGTGATGCTGGCCGAACAAGCCCCGTCCTCCCCCACCCCGGCCTGCCATTCCAGCCAGTCGTTAAAGGCCGGGATTAGCTGCAGGTTCTCGAAAATGTAGGCCAGAACCCGGTAATCCTCCACTCTCTTTATCGCGTGCTCGCCCAGAAAGGCGATGGTAGACCCCGCCTTTCTAAGGTCTCCCGTGAAGGTGGTTCGCGTGCTTACCATGCCAACCGGGGTATGATATTCGATCCGAGTCGAATCGCCCTGTTGGTTGACCCGAACGTCGACTTGGGAGGAAAACTTATAGCGATAGCCGGCCTGCCGGGTGGCATAAATTCCAATACCGCGGTGGAGAACATCTCCTCCGCCCGCTGGGTCGAGCAGATCGGCCAGAACCTTGTGCAAGGCCCAGCCTTCGGCCCGAGAAATCTCATCCTGGGTGCGACCTTTGTGCTTCTCTGGCAGTGTCCCGGCCCAGGAATTGGCGTTGTACCACAGGTCAATTCGGGGCACATAGGGCAGCTGATCGGCCTGCTCGCCTTTAATGATAAGACGCATCCTCTGCTTATGGGTCATCCTCTTCCCTCTCTTTCTCTTCGGCCAGCCGGCCTGGCCCATTCGCCCAGTTGAATCGGATATTGGCCGTATCTCCTGACCGCTTCGGCCATGGCCAGGACGCACTCAGGTTTCAGGTATGAAGCCAGTGAGTTGCCGCTGCTGATCATGTAGCCGCCGCCCGGGCCCAGGTCGCGGATCAACTCCCAAACCTCCCGGTCAGTCTCCTCCGGAGTGCCCAGGCCCAGGAGGTTCAGGTCGACGTTACCGATCAGGCAGATTTTATCCCCATACTTCCGTTTGATCGCCCGGATGTCCATGGCCCCTTTTTCGTTGGGATGGGTGGCGGCAACGCCGAGGTCGATAAGAATATCCAATACTTCGGTGATATTTCCGTCGCAGTGGAAAAACCAGGGAATGGTCAGGTTGTCCAGAACCCGCTTGTACCGCGGGACCAGCAGTTCACGGAAGATGGCCGGTGAGAAGAACAGCCCAGTTTTATAAGCGAAGTCGTCGGTCGTCCAGAAGATGTCAAAGCCGATTTGACAGATCCGTTTGGCCACGATGACCATCCAGTCGAAATAAATGTCCAGGATTTTCTCAACCAGGGGCCGGTTAATATACAAGGACAAGGCGAAATTTTCTGTTCCCATGCTGAGGATGGTTTGCAAAAGGCCGATGCGCGTGACAAAGGCTAAGGCAAAGTCGCCCCTGTTTTCGGCGAAATGCTCAGCACCGCGGTAGAAATCATCCTTGCGGGGATCGGGCAACTGGATCCTCTCCAGGTCGGCTTCAGTCTGGATCATTCCTTCTCCCAGAAAAGTCCGGCCGTCTTTGCCCACGCCAGCATGGGCATAGGTGGGAGCCCGAAGGATATAGCCTATATTATCGCAACCGAGGAAGCTGGCCAACGCTTTAGACTCCTCGACAGTATAAGGATCTGTATTGAGGCTGCTGGCGTATCCCCCCTCACCGGCTGGCCAACCCATCAACCGCTCGGCCAACGCCCGGTCGATGGCTAATTCGCAAAATGGCACCCGATCCGGATCCTTTCGTTTCAAGGCGGTCATCACTCTTTCTCTGGAAGTCATCTTCATGCGAAACCTCCCAAATGAATTGAGCTCTCCCCCGCTTACCCCTTCACCGCACCTCCCATCAGGCCGGAGATCAGGTACCTCTGGAACAAAAGGAAGAGCACCGCTACGGGGGCAGAGAAGATCATGGTTGAGGCAGCCAACCCGCCCCAATCCACATAAGCCTCTTGCACAAAAGAGGCAATGACGACCGGGGCAGTAGCCGTATTGATCCCGGTAAATATCAGGGCATACACAAATTCCTGCCAGGAGGTGATGAAGGAGAAGAACCCAATCGCCAGCACCGCTGGTTTGAGCAGGGGAAAGATCACCCGTAAAATGGCGCCCGGCCGCGAACAGCCGTCAACCATCGCCGCTTCCTCCAGCTCCCAAGGGATATAGGTCAGATAACCTCGCATGAACCATATGGCAAAGGGCACGGTTAACACAAGATGGGCAAGGATGATAGCGGGGTAGGTGTCAATCAGCCCCAGGTTCTTGAAGATGACGAAGAACGGGACCAGCAGTGCCACCGCTGGCAACAGGTAGGCCAATAACACGGACATAGCCAGAAGCCGGCGACCCCGGAAGTTGAACCGGGCCAACCCATACCCCGAGGACACGGCAAAGACCAAGGTCAGAAAAGTGACCACCGTGGCAACCACGGCGCTATGGTAAAGATTATCCAGAAAATTCTTTTCTTTGAGGGAGTAGATATAACTCTCGATGGTGAACGGCGTGGGCAACAGCTTGGGTGGCAGCGCGTAGACATCGCTCATCGTCTTAAAGGAAGTAAAGAAAGGAATGACCAACGGAGGCAGGGTGAACGCCAAAAATAGGGCTACGAGCAGGTAGATGATGATCAGACGCCGTAGCTCTAACTTCCTGGAAATCCTCCAGCTCACCTCAACACCTCCCTCATCCGATACACATAGATCAGGCTGAAGATCAGGCCGACAGCAAACAGGATGATGCTGGCCGCCGAGGCTAACCCGAAATCGAGGCCTATAAAGGAGAGGCGATAAATATATAAGGTAATGATCTCCGTGGCGGAGCCGGGGCCACCCCCGGTTAGCAGGTAGACAATGCTGAAAGCGTTAATCGACCAGATGATGAAGATGAGAAGACTTACGAACAAAATCGGTCTGAGCATCGGCAAAACGACCCATCTCATCTGCTGCAGGTAGCTAGCCCCATCCACTTTAGACGCGTCATAGAGTTCTTGAGGAATCCCCTGAAGGCCCGAGAGCAGCATGAGCATGATGAAGGGAAAATGCTTCCAAGCATTCACTAGAACGGCAAAGATCATGGCCGTGTCGCTCGAGCCGAGGGCCCCCAGGTGGCCGTGAATGAAACCGGCTCCCGTCAGCCAAGCATTGAAATGGCCAAAGGGATGGGTCAGCAAAAACCGCCACATGATGGCGGCAGCGACATAAGGGAAAATCCAGGGCAAAAGGATGACGACCCTAAAAAAGTTGCCGCCTTTAAACTTCTCATTGAACAACAAGGCCGCGACCAGGCCCAAAAGAGCAGTCAAGGCCAGGCTCCCAGCCGTCCACGTAAAAGTATTATATAAACTGTTCAGAAACTCGTTGGAGGTTAAGACGGCCTGGAAATTTTCCCAGCCAATATAGGGCATGGGTGGCTTAAGGTAGCGGGCTTTCCGCAGGCTCAGATCGATTAAATAGATCAGCGGGTAGACCATGATGGAGAGAAGGAATAGAACCGCAGGTAAGACATAGAGAGGGGGTTCCAGGGATTTACGAGTGATGGGCATACCTTCTCGCCTTCTCTTCAGAATGGGTTTTTCGGCACCTCCGGCGGGTTGAATCCATTTTAACCGGTTTTTATGATGTGGTTAACTCTTTCATGGGCCTTGAGAGCTGCCTCTCGAGGTCCCAGTTTACCTTCCCAGGCTTCCGCAATGGAACGGCCTATTTCTTCATAAATTCGGTAGCCGAGCGGATGCATTTCCAAAGCTCGAACGACAGCTGTATCAGCTCCTGAACCCGCCGCATATCGAATCATGGGGTCATTCTTGAAGATTTCATATTTGGGATGGGCTAGGCCGGCTTTTCTTCCAGGTGCACCAACGGTCAAAACGGCCTGCCTCATGGGGTCTTGAAGGTAGATGCAGAATGGCCAGACATCCTCCAGGTTAGCCGTCTTGGGGATCGCGTGGGACCAGCCATCCGCCCGGGAAAAGCGTCCGGCAGGCCCTTTCGGATAAGGAGCGGCTCCCAGCTTCATGCCGGGAGTCACTTTCCATATGATATTGAAGTTCGCCTGGTGGCCAAAAAGAATGGCAGTTGCCCTTTTAGCCAGAACGGGAGATATATCTGACCAGGCATAAGTAAAAGCCGGTGGGTTGGTTATTTCAAATTTGTTATTCAGATCAGCCGTATATTTAAAAGCTTCGATTACGGCTTTTTCATCACACCGGCTTTTGGTCACCTTCGAGTCGGCAAAATCTCCGCCCTGAGCCCAGACCAGCGGGGCGAAGTACCAGGCCAGAAAACCGTAAGCCGGCTTTCCATGCATGCAGATCCCGTACTGCTTAACGGTACCTCCCTCTCGAATGGTCAATTTCTTTCCATACTGCACCACCGCTTCCCACGTATCGGGTGCCTTGGCTGGGTTCAGACCTACTTCTTTGAAGGCATCGACACTCCAGATCAACATGTTTCCGTCCACCCTCCAGGGAGTGGCATAGAGCGTGCCCTGGTGAGTACAATAGGTGATTCCTGCGGGGAAGTAGTCCTCCCGGTCAGCCTTGGGAACATCCCGCTCCCATTGTTTATCCAAGGGATGGAGAACGCCCATCTCGGAGAACTGAGCCACCCAGGGAAGCGAGCAACTGATCAGGTCCGCCGCCTTGCCCCCCATCAGAGCAGTGCTGACTTTCTCATACATTCCGGCAAAAGGGAGTCCCTCAACTTTGATCGTGTACTCGGGGTGGAGCTTCATGAACTCATCGGCGAACTTTCGGGCGTCATTCAGATTGTAGTCCCGTGACCAATAGGTTAGGTTGACTTTTTTTTTGGC
>Ga0187886_1003208_pt1 | contig 12402 bp, 9 predicted proteins | sample June2016WEW_20_1_FD_133001 | JGI IMG/M metagenome (GOLD analysis project Ga0187886, IMG submission 133001) | Peatland microbial communities from SPRUCE experiment site at the Marcell Experimental Forest, Minnesota, USA - June2016WEW_20_150 | ecosystem: Environmental > Terrestrial > Soil >...
AGCATTAACACCCTACGCCGTGGGCATCGTGCAACTGGAAAACGGCTTGAAAATCCCCGGAATGATCCAAGGCTTAACGCAAGAGCAACTAAAGATAGGCATGGAGTTAACGTTAGACTTCGGCTCATGCAACACAACGCAGCAGTGGCCACAGTGGCCAAGATACTGCTTTAAACCCTTGACACTTTAGATAATACCTAGGCTCTTTTTTCATTTTCTCTTCCTGTATATGGCTATTTCTTCTTTGTCGCTAAATCTAACAAACTCAAAGCCGGCTTTAATCAGTTTTTCTTCTTCGTCAAGCGTTTTAGCGAGAGCTGTGTTGTATTCGTCGCTTTCAAAAGTGATTAGCTGAGTGTAAATCATCGTGTTTTCTATGCATCGGTGACCTAGCTGTTGCTGAACGTATAGAATGTTTCTGGTTTTATGGTATAGCATTGTGGCTCCGAAATGACGGAAGGTATGAAAGGTTATTTGGTCTATTCTTGGGTTTCCCAGTTTCCTTGCGAGATAATGTCGCCTTCGGATAAAGTTGGTTCTAAAGTTATTGATGTCTTTTGCTGGTCCAAAGATTCTCTTGTCTTTCCTAGGCATTTGGTTTATGAGTGCTGTTAATTTGTCTGAGAGCTTAAATTGTCGTGGGTTGCTGTTTTTTTCTGGCGCGTTTATTGCTAGCACGTTTCCATTGAGGTCTTTCCATTCTAGAGCCCAGACTTCTCCGCATCTAGCCATTGTTTCTTTTAGAGTCATCAGGAAAATTGCCGATTTTATTTTGAACCCTGCTATTAGTTGGTCGATTTCTGTTTCTGTGGGTATCCAGGGTAGTAATAGACAAGAAATTTGGGCAAACAACTCAAATCAAACACTATTCAACCCCCCAACAGCAGTTCAGCCTTGTCAATGACATGAAAATAGAGCCGGCAACCAAAGAAGACTACGAATACCTCAAAGTCTTCCATTACTTGCAAGGAAACCCAGCTGCTCCAAAGTACCGGTTTAAGCTCACTTACAAAGGAGAGACAATCGGCATAATAGTTTACACTCTGACTTTTCGTGCCCTTCATTTCCGAAACCAACTGTTTCCAGAGTACAAGAACAACATTCAGAAGGTTAACAGCGATATTCTGCGCATAAGCCGAGTTATTATTCACCCAAAATTTAGGGGCATTGGCTTGGCACAAGAACTTATCAAACAAACCATGCCTATGGTTAATGCCCAAATAGTTGAGTGCGTAGCCGCAATGGCAAAGTACAACCCCTTCTTTGAGAAGGCAGGAATGACCTTAGCAGGCAAAATGGAGCTGCAACCTGACCAAAAGAAACTGCTAGGGTTCATAGAAAGCGCCAACGGAAAAGTAAGCCTGCTCCACAACAAGGCGCTGTGCAAGGCATTCCTAAACAACTTAGACTCAGCTCAAATCAGCCAACTTCAACATCTCTTGGAACAGAATATCAAAGCCGTTGGCGGAGCAAGCCCTGGCAGGATGGAACAACTCCAAAAAAGCTTGAATGAAGGCAACTTTAGCGAAACTTTGGTACATTGTCTTCCAGTTCAGCGTTGCTATCTTTACTGGGTTAATCCTGCTTTTCAGTCAAACAGTCAAATTGAAAGCCATGTGCCACTCTAAAATGCGCTGCTTGAAGATTGATGAAATGTGGGTAAACATGATTTTAAGCGGAAACAAGACGTGGGAGATTAGGCACAGAAACACCAAGATTCGAGAGCGAATTGCGTTGGGAAATACAAAGACTAAGCGTGTTGTCGGATACGCCACAATCGTTGATTCATTTGAATTGACGGTCGAAGAATTAAAGAAACACAATGATAAGCATCAAGCTAACGATTTCTTGGATAATTACGCGGGAGGAATAAAAACATTGTTCGCATGGGCTTTAGACGAAGTTGAAGTTGAGGCGAAACCTAAGCCTTATTCTCACTCGACAGGCTCATGGTGCGAAGCTTAGACCAGAGAGCAAATCTCAAAATCGATGATTAAGTTTATTATAGCATGCCGAGAAGATCAAAAAATTAAAATCGAAGCAACCCCCTAATATATCTTTGATTAAAAAATGAATAGAAAGCTGGTTATCACTGTTATTTCGCTTGCTTTAATCATAAGTGTTGGCGTAGTTTATGCTCAGGAAAACGGTTACTTAATAAACATTATCAATTCAAACGCAAACATCAACACGATTATAAGCAATAGTAGTGTAATTGAGAACGTAACTTTAAGTAACGGCACTTTAAACTTACAGATAAACGCAGACAACATCAGTACTGTAACCATCAACGGCATAAATTATACTGCTCAGCCATCGCCGTCCGCGTCACCAGCGTCTGCAGTAACTATAACATATTACGGTATGAATGTTGGTGCAGCAGGCGTATTGGGATTCATAAGTGGTCCTTATTTGGATGCCGTTAGTAATCAAACAGTCTCAAGCGTTACATGCTACACTTGGAACATTACTATTACAAATTTAACTCCAACATCGTTGCCGGGTGGCAATTTCGATCAAGCGCTAGAGCCTTTGGTGGCTAAATACCCTAACTTATTAACTCAGTATATTCCTAATGCTCCAGGACAAGGCCTGTCTGACAACCTAACGCTAATGTGGTGCTGTGGAAGCTTCAATGGGAATTTAGCGAAATGTTGCTTTGCGTTATATGCGAAAAGTCCGTTGAGTAGCGATCAAATAAACATGCTTACACAAGACTTAACATCGCAATTAACCCCAGCGATAATTGGCTGGTATTCCTGAACGTACAGCTTCGTCGAATTTTTTGGTATTCTAATTTAGCGCGATGACATGGGAAATGTTAAACGAGTTGGGCGTTTATGCCATTATGCGCTTGTTACCTTGTTCCTTTATTATATATTGAAGTACTTGGTGAGACTGCTTTGTCGGACACGCGCAAGCTACGACCTGAGCGTATACCAAACTCTTATCTTAAAAAGCATGACATCGTGGGAACTGCTCTCACAAAAATAACAATATTCACAATTTTCTTATCATAACTTAATTAATAGAATAACAAAATAAGCCAGAATTAAGCTTATTTTTCTTTTTGTTTCATTCTATTTCCTAAAATTACATTATAGGAAATAGATTTGGGAAAATGAATTTAATCACAAGGTGCTGAAAATGACAAATCCCAGATCTGAGTTGGGTTACCATTAGATTGCCCAAATTGCGGTAGATGGATCGGAGACGATAACTTCTATTCCATATTGCTCCGAACCTCTTAATTTGACGCAAAAAAGAACGGTTCCACGTTCTGTAGTTATGCTAACCAAATTGCTTCATAAATGACCATTATTTTGGGCTTTTGCACTTTTGAGATTAGTAGCATTTAATGCTTATGATTACTTCAGTTTTGGGCATGTTCTTGGAGAATTGACCGCAGGAATTTTCGCCTAAATTATTGGATTCCAGCAATTCCTAATAGCCTCTGAGTTTTGCAGTCCGTCTAAAAGTTAAGGGAATAGCTTGCGCGACATCAATGCAAAGTCTTTTGAATCTATTTACACGTATAGTGCTTGGGGGTTTGTGTAAATGACCAGACGGTACACGCTATCAATAGGTATAAACAAATACTTATACGCAAACAGTTTAGATCTCGAGTTTGCTCGACCCGATGCAGAATCCATCGAAAAGGTGCTTTCAGATGTGGATCGCGGGGGAAGCAAATGCGAACTTCTGGTAGATGGTCAAGCTACAAAAAAAGAGATCCTTGGAGCATTCAATCGTCTATTGCTTGACTCTAATTTGGGTAAAGATGATTTTGCTTTGATCTATTACTCTGGACACGGTGGTCTTGATAGTACCGGAAATTTGTATTTGGTTGCTAATGATACAAAGTTGCAAACAACTGATCCTCCTGGGAAAGTCGATATTAGCAGTTGTGTTCATATTCGCGAGTTAGAGGTATCATTAGACAATTCGAAAGTGGGCACAATTGTTCTTATTATCGATGCATGCTACAGTGGTGCTTCTGGAAAAGCCTTCGCAAGGATTAACCTTGATAATAAGAATAACGTTATCTTGATAGGAGCATCTCGTTCGAAAGAGGTTGCTAACGAAATAGGCATTCTTCGTCATGGTCTATTCACAAGCTGTTTCCTCGAAGGTTTAAATCAAAAACCAGTATGCGGCGAGTGGATTACCCTTCAGCAACTCTTGAGTTTTGCAAAAAATAAGATGCTGGAATACGCCTCTCAAGAATTGGAAATATCAGCGCATTCAATTAATCCTGATATTCTCGTGGCTAAAAATCCAATCAGCAAGGTTGAATCACTAGAATTCACAAAAATAATTCAAGAAGTGTTTAACCTTCTGAGGGTTCAAATTATCACGATTCCGTATCCCCCCAACTTTTTCATCGCAAAACTGTCCCTTGGATTGGCCAATGTAAAAACAGGTGTTTTATGCCTAGACAATAGTAAAACAGAAATTACGGACGCCCATATCGACCAGTTTCTTACTCTAGTTGAACAATTGCGCAGTCGGAAGCAATTGGATAGAGGGTTGCTTGTTACTGAAAAAACTATTGATCCTTGTTTAGAGGACAAAATTCAATCATCGATCACAAATGGATGGCGCACCAGAGATGGCTTAATTCGTGACCTTATGGATTTCGAACTTTATCTTCACCGGCTTGTAAACCAATTTGAAAATGTGGATTCAGACAATCCAGCAAAACCAGCAATTGCAAAATATTACGTTGATCTAAGGGTCACAGATTCCATTTCGGGATCGCCGCAATCACTAATTGATCTCGTTGAAGAGTGGCTATTCACTGATTCTCAAAAGTTAGCTGTTTTAGGCGAATATGGATTTGGAAAAACCGTTTTCTGCAAGAAACTAGGGCATGATCTGGCAAGAGATTATCTCTCTAGTCGCAAAGGCAGAATACCCATTCTGATTAATCTGGGCAAATTCCCCAGAATAGCCGCTGACCTGCAAGCACTAATTATAGATCACTTGGTAAGAAATTGTGATATTATTAACCCGAGCTGGGCGGCTTTTGAAAGAATGAATGACGGCGGACTGTTACTACTGATTTTCGATGGGTTAGATGAAATGGCCGTTCGGACCAGTCGAGAAATAGTTGAGCAGAACTTATTTGAGATAGAAAAATTGGCAAAGTCTCCTCTTAGCAAAATAATTGTCACGAGTAGACCTGAGTATTTTTGGACCAGTTTGGAAGAGAAAGAATTGTTGACATTGAAAGGAATTGCTGTTAAAAAGCGAACTTACGATATGTTCACACTCAATCCTTTCAGCGTTGACCAGATCAAAAACTTCCTCCAACAACGTATTCCATTAGTTGCAGGTGCCAAATATCCTTGGACCTATTATTTTGAGCTTATAAAAAAAATTTATGACCTACCCGATTTATCCAAAAGACCAGTTTTCTTGGAAATGATTTCCGAGACATTACCCAAGATGATAGAGGCTGGAACCACCATAAATCGAAATACCCTTTATGAAACTTATCTAACCAATGAATTAAAGAGGCAAGAAATCGAAAAACGTAGGGTTCTCAAACTATCAGCGAAAGACCGTTTCAGACTCATGCAGATATTAGCTTTGGATCTTTTTCGAAATAAGAAAGATGGGTTAACTTCAAGAGAGATACTAGAACTCTTACGGGATTATCTTAATAATGTTCAAATGCAGGAATTGGAAGGACACATCTCGGATTTCTTGTCATGCTCCTTCCTCAGGCGTCGAGTTGATACTTTTGTTTTTTCCCATCAAACCATTCTAGAGTTTTTCGTTTCGATTGCATTGGTTGACGAAATAACGAAGAAGACCCCGGATGTCTTCGGAAAATCGGCTTTAACCGAAGCAATTATAGATTTTCTGTCTGAAAAGACAATAGATACAAGCCTTCTCTGGGATCTTATTGCTGGAACCAAGAAGCTTACCGATAAAGTAAAAGATGACTCTTTTATCGCGTCGAATGCTGTTTCGTTGTTAAATAGATATCGCGTTTCTTTACTTGGAAAAGACCTATCTAACTTGAACCTGAAGGAGGCTAGGCTCGAAAAAGCAAATCTCAGCAGGGCAAATCTTGATAAGACGAACCTAAACTTTGCCATCTTAAATAGTGCGGTTCTTACCAAAGCGACTTTACGTAACTCAAAACTTGAAAAAGCCAAGCTAATGAATTCGAATATGACAGGCGTACTGCTTGGGTTTGCCAACTTGAGAAGAGCTGTGCTAACCTCAGCGATTTTGAAGTCGGCTGATTTGACTGAGACGAATCTAGAAGAGGCTTCTCTTGAAAAAGCAAACCTATCAAATGCTTCACTGAAAAAAACAATTCTGATCAGTTCTAAACTTTCGGGTGCCGATTTTCAAAATGCCGATATGCAAGCTGCGGATTTAAGATGTGCAAAACTCGAAAATGCAAACCTCTCAGGAGCAAACTTGTCTCAAGCTAATTTAGGGGGTGCCATACTTTCCAAAGCAAACCTCTCAGGAGCAAACTTGTCTCAAGCTAATTTAGGGAGTGCCATACTTTCCAAAGCAAACCTCTCAAAAGCCAATCTCGAAGGCGCAAAACTCGCTAATGCAGATTTGTCAAATGCCGATATAAGAGGTACCAACCTAAACACAGCCTTGTTTGAAGCAAAACTGAAAGGAGTGATATTTGACGAAAGGACCAAAGTTTCATTGCACAACATCGATCCGTGGCAAAGCCTAAAGCGCGGCTATATTGACCAGAAGTTTGCTAAGGACATTGTAGACAAAAGGGAGCGCTTTTAGAATGAGAAAACCTTCGAAATGGCAGGTTTTAAGAATATTTTTTAACCCTAACTGCCCAATTTTTAGGGTAATACATCTTACATAGAGGCTGTTTTCTGCTTTTTTGCTGAATTAGAGCCAGTTTTGGTCAGGAAATTGTCTTGAGATATATTACCCTAATAGGGTAATACAAAAATAACCGAAAAGGGCAAAAATCAAACTCCTTTCCAGCTAAGAAGCAAAAATAACGCCTTTCCGCAAAACGTATTACCTAAAAATTAAGCAGTTAAGGTTTTTAATACACAGATAATTATCAGATTTTCCTGTCATAGGATTTTAGGAAATAGTCTAACGAGCTCAAATTACATTATAGAAAATGAACAAAGTTTTAAGTTGAAATCAACAAACTGAGCTCTGGTGTATCTTTGGGTTCCAACTATGCTGAGGAGAAATGAAAAACGAAGCACTATTAATAAATCGGATTCATTTTTGAGGGTTCCCGTCTTAATAAAGAGACTAGCTGCAAAAAAGTGGAAGATTATAAATAAAACCTGCAACTTAATAAAAAGATAGCTGAGGGAACCTTTGTTTATGAGAAGCTGGAATAACGTCCACAAGCCAAGACTGCAGTCTATACTTGAAAAGATTGATGATTGGGGAGCTGATTACATCGTCCCAGTTGGACGAAAGAGTGCAAAGCTTTTTCGAACATTAGGTGAGATGGATCCCATATCTGTTCAGAGGGTTTTCTATAAAGAGTACTTCAAGTTCTGTAATGTGCCTCTTTTAAATAAAAAAGTCGCAGTTGTAGACGACGCAGCAAGAACGTGTTCCACGCTAGCGGATTATAGGCAATACTTTGAAGAACAAAAAGCAATAGTTCGAACTTTTGCTATTGTGGGTCATAGAGAAATGACGCAGTCAGGACCAGTATGTTACGATCCGCTCGCGGAAATTGAAGAATATGTAACCGAGCCAGGGTATGATGATTTCCTCTTGTCTGAAGCGGAGTATCTTAACAAAGTTGGGTTCTATCATGATATTAATCATTTAATGCTAGAGCTATCAATTCCGCAATTACCTAGCGGACTTGAAATTACATTAAAAGACCTAATGAATAATCATGGCTATGTATACTCGGTACAACCTTATGATGGGCTCTTCGAAAAGTGGTCAGTGATAGACCCTGATTTTGCCGAATCCAAATTATTGAAAACTTCGAGCGGAATTGTCAAATTGAGGTTCCAAGGCTATCGAGGTACAATAACTTGTGTTCCAATGATATTCCCTGAGTTAAGAATTAGTGATGAATGCCAAATCTCAAGATTAAAAACGCCCTTTGAACTACCTTGCCAGATGATTCGAAAAAACGAAAAACATTCAATGGATGAGTTGTGCTATTGGAGCATTAGTCTTCTACTCAGTGCAGAGCTCGGTAGGATGTTTGTTAAGTTTCTCAAGGAACATTACGGGTCATCTCCAGCACTAATTTTGAATCTGCAAAAAATTAATGTTAGAAACATAGATTTTGATAGGTACTTTGGAATAAGCAAAGGCGATCGTTTGCAAAGAGGAATCAAGCAATTCTTGCTACGAGAAGACTACGAAGCAGATGAGGACTTAGCGCGGTACTTGTCTTCAGTAATGATACCTCGTCAATTAGATTTTCTTAGCGGCGAGTTTTCAGGAGAATCCATAACAAAACTAGTGGACCATCTCAGGAATGGATATGAAAAAGCCGTCAAAGAAGCGGGCACACATAGAGGAGTTTACTACTCACTCCCTCTTAACAAAATGAAAGAAGTCTGCGGAGCAAGTACTCTATTCCTTATGGAATCTCTCGATTTCTTGTGCGACTTAGGTACATTCGTGCCTATTACAAATGTGAATCATGACTTAATACAAAGAACCTATCGTACTGGCGAAGTTAAAGAGGACACAAGTTTTAAGCGGACGCAGATTCTCATTCCGTTAGCGATAAACGTAATTGCAGAAGAGAACGATATCACAGACCGAAAAGTAGGTTCAGTTCTTCTAACAAAGATTTTAGCAAATTTTGCATACGATTTTCCTTCAAGCCCCGCATTACTTGACAGATTGCATCGCTTTGTTAGGGTACCTGACACTTATGGCACTAACACTCTTGTTTTCCACCCATTTCGGACAGCGCATCTAATACCTCTTTCAAAACCTGAGAGTTTGGGGAACCTTTATACAAGAGAAATCGAAGAACCGGTGAAAGGAGACCCGCAAAGGCGTTTCAGAAGAGTATGGTATAGAGCAAAACCTGACGCATTAAAAGAAATAGATAAGTACTTTGATAACACGCAACAAATTCAGTTAGATGAGATCGTAACCTACATATCTTTCCTTGCAAAGCTTTATCAAAAAACAGGATCAGTAAATGTTCTCACAGCGCTTTCCGTCTGTCGAACGCCAGATGTACTTTACAGACACATTTATGAAAATGTAAATCGCTGGGTTGCTTCTTTCTCTGAGTTTCTTGAGACCTTCGTTATGCCTAATAAAGAACATCACAGGAAGGGGTCTTTGCGCCGCTCTGGCGCAAATGCCAGGGCAGGTCTTACTAAGATAGATTTGTGGAACAGTTTTAACCAAATAGTGAAAGATATGAATGATAAGATGACCGAGACACGCTTTAGAACTTCGCTTAGAAAAGTTAGCACCAACATTGACGATCGAAAAGAGTTACCTATTCTTGATCAACTCAACCGTGTTCTTTCAATCCAGCGAGCTCTAACAGGTATTGCTTTAGCTAAACTATTTCCAGCTAAGAGAAGATCACCTGAAGATGTGTTTAGGTGGGCTAATGTTGAATTTCAAAGATACCATTTCGACTTTGATATTCGTGCGTTTGAAAATGAAACTGACCAAGCAAAGATAAGTGAGATTCTTCAATCAGCTCACTTTACCGTTTGGTATATGGTTGATAATATTTTGCCTAAACCAAAAGGTGAGAATGAATTGGAACGAAATAGGGTAACGTATCTTGAATTGGCACAAAATCGAGCAGTGCAATGTTGCGTAATGAGCGGTTGGAACATGCCATCGTTTGTTCACTGGGATTTGACTGGTTCCCGCAAGTCGACAGATGTTCTGAGAAGAATTGCATCTATGTATGAAGAGACGGATAAAGGAAAAAGTCAGTTTGGTGGAAAATGTATTACGGTGAATCCGGGTGGGAATGATTGTCTCCTATTTGTTTATGGAATGCCTATCGTTGCATTGAAAGCAGCGGCTTTTTCTATGCAGAAATTAACAGAATCAGGTAATCTGGTAAAAGGAGGCATCGCATATGCTAACTATCAACCTGGGGAGGATTATTCAGGTTTGATGGCGGCAATGGGTCATGCAAAAGACCTCTGCGAACTTAAAAAAGAGGGATATAGAAACCTCTCTGATTTGCTTGTTTCCACTCCATTTGTTGAAGCCGTTGAGAAAGACGGCATTGGCAGAAAATACTTCACACCGTTACAGATTACCGACTTGGAGACTCGAGTGGGAAATGCAAATACAAAAGTCCAGATATTCAGACTTGAGTTGGCCCGATTCGTCAAAGATAACATGCTTATAAGTTGATTGCCGATATTTCTCACTGAAAAAACCGATTATTTTCTGCTGATTGCCTCATTTATCAATGTTTTTTGCAGCAAAAGGTCCTGATATTTCCGAGGATTTTGAAGATAATCATTAATAACTTGCAATTCTTTATCAGCCATTTTCTCTGCAAGAAACGGTAAGGCTTGACTCTTAAAACGAATCAGTGAATGCAACGAAATATTTTTGTTACTTGCAATCTCAGACGCACCCTGTTCTCGATCCAAAACAACTGCTATTGTGCTGCAATTAATTCCCTTAATTTTATGTTTTTTGATTTCTTGTTGAATCTGAGAAATTGCGTGAAATTTGCTATCCATTTTAGTAACAACATCATCAATTATAACTAAAAAATCGTTATTACATATTTCTCCTTCAATAAAAGCGTGCTCTCCATATGTTCGGTCAGAGGTCATGGTTCCTCCTTGATCATATTTTCTAGTGAAAGCCGAGGGGATACCACTAACCAATGAGGTCGCGACAGCAATGGGAATCCCTGCCATTGCAATCCCAACAATTCTTGAAACCTTTGGTATTTTTGAGGATAGAAGTTGTGACATTGCTTCACCAATTTCCTTAAGCAAAGTCGGATATGAACAAAGGTTCCTCAGTTGGATATAGAATGGGCTCCAAAGTCCAGATACCAGGGTCCAGCCTTCCGGTTTGTCACGATACCACGTCTTTATCATTCCAAAATCATAAAGCGAACAAACTATCTTTCGGGCTTGTTCCTCCGTATCCAATCCAATACACTTCCCTAAAAACATTATTTGGTTCGTAATTCTTTTCTATTTTTCGTATCTGATAAACACTTCCTTTTTATTGGCAACCATTAGCACAATAAATTATTTAAAATTTAATTTCCACGCTTGATAACATCTTTCGCAAATCGCTGCAGGTAGCTGAAGCCTGTTCTTATGTCTTCTAGGTCTAGCCTTTTTTGGACTTTGAAAGCGGCTATTATGCTATTGTCTTGTTTGACTATATCGCTGGCCACGGTCTCGCGGAACAAGTGAGGCCATAACGTTTCGCTTGTATCGCGGACTATGTTGAACACTTCTCGGTCGCTCAAATGCCGGTTTAGAATGACAGAGTAATGTCCGAACACGCTCTTGCCCGAAGGCAACCAAAACTTTGGAATCGGATTCAGTGAAGTTAAATAATCCAGATATTTCAAAAGGTTCTGAGTCAACGGGTCAGAAAGCAGAAAAGCCTTGACCGACTTCGCTTGTTTGGACGTAAAGGTAACAAGTACCTCTGAGATTTGCAAACCACATTTCTTGCAGAACAAAGAAGTGCTGGAGTTTTTTGTGCTGCAAGCTGGGCATTTCTTGTGTTTCCGCTTCTTCTTCTCCAACGTGAAAGTAATTGTCAATAGATCTTTTTCTACTTTGAAGTTTTCAAGAGGAATCCAGGCGATTTCCGTTCTACGCTTTCCAGACAGCCGCAGCAAAGAAAGAACAGCAAGAGCTCTCAAACGGAAATACTCATTTTTAATCGTGTTAGCTTGATCTAATACTCTGCCCAGCTCATTATCGTCTATGACTGTTTCGCGGCTTTCCCTGAAGGCATTGTTCCTCACACGAGTCAAACAAACGCCTCCAGAGCTACCTTTCCAAAATAAGTTACAGAATTTAAGAAAGTACTTAAAACGGGGTAGCTTTTAATTAAAAGAAAAAGAAGGGGAGATATGTGCGGGAGAAAAGATTTGTTGGCAGTTGGAGAACGAGGTACTGCTTCAAACCCTTGACACTTTAAGCGAAAAATAACTAAGAGCTAATTCTGCTTTAAGGTCTAAAAAAGTTAGGTGAGTTCCCTACTCAACGATTGGAAAATAAAAGCCCCTTCTAATTCAGGAAGAGAGGGGAAAATGTTCCCATCGCTGAGTAGGTATTCACTTATCAAGCTAATGCTTGCTTGCTTGATTTAAATTTTAAGCCGACCAACCAAAACCAGTTTTTCTTAATATTATCGCCAAGTTTTAGTATTATGATGTGGAGAAAAGCTTTATTGGCGATTGGATAA
>Ga0187886_1003209_pt1 | contig 12398 bp, 10 predicted proteins | sample June2016WEW_20_1_FD_133001 | JGI IMG/M metagenome (GOLD analysis project Ga0187886, IMG submission 133001) | Peatland microbial communities from SPRUCE experiment site at the Marcell Experimental Forest, Minnesota, USA - June2016WEW_20_150 | ecosystem: Environmental > Terrestrial > Soil >...
CCGCCGACCGCACCATCGTTCTCCCCTCACTCAGGCTCCTGCCGTATGCGGGCCTCCGTGTGCTCGGATCGATTAGCTATTCGACATGGTTCCAGGAGGGCAAGGACATCCACATCCGGCTGACCGAACCGCTGCGGGAATCCCCTGCGCACGTGATCAGCATGACTCCCTCGCCACGGCCTTGAGCCCTCCCGGATACCCGCCCCCGATGTCCTGCTATCCCGTGGACAGGCGCTGGAAAATGCCTTCCAGCTCGGCGCATGCCTTCGTGAAGACAGCGAAGAGCTCGTCGTAGGCCTGCTTCGCCCCGGCATTCGGATGATACGTCTTCTGGAATCGGACGAGGTTTTCAGCGGCGTCCGCCGGCGTGTCGAACTCCTCCAGCCCGTAGAATCCCACGCAGGCATTTCCGACGAGGTCCGATTCCTCCTGCTCGGGGAGGAGTACCTTCCTGCCGGTAATGTCCGCCCGGGCCTGGCACCACAGGGGCATCCGGGCGAGGCCGCCGGTCACCCGCAGGTCCGCGACGCGGCAGCCGACCTCCTCCATCACTCCGAGTACCGACCTCACGGTGAACCCGCTCGACTCCACGACCGCCCGCATCATCTCGCGCTTGCCGTGTTCCAGCGTGAGGCCCAGGAACGCGCCACGCATGTGCGAGTCCCGGACCGCGAATCTCTCGGCGGTCAGGAAGGGGAGGAAGAGCAGCCGGCCCGCGCCCGGCGCCGCAGTGGCGGCATCCTTCAAGAGCGCGTCGATGTCGCCCCTTCCCGTGCCCAGGACCTGGGCGGCCCAGTCCAGGGCCGCGCCCGAGGAAGAAATGATCGCCGACACGTTGAAGGATCCGCTCACGACGTGGGGGAAGCACAGGAGGCGCCGATCGTGCACGGGCGCCGGCCAGCAGAGGTTGATGCCTTCCGAAGTGCCCGCCCGGTCGCAGGTGCGCCCGGTCTGCGTCGCCGCGGTGCCGAGGATCGACATGATGAAGTCGGGCCCGCCGGCGATGACGGGAAGGCCCGCCGGGATGCCCAGCATCTCGTCCGCCTCCGTTCGAACGGTGCCGATCAGGTCTCCCACGTCCACGAAAGGCGGGAACTTCTCGGGGTCCATGCGCAGGTGGGGAATGGCGCCCTCGTTCCAGAAGAAATCACGGAACATCTGCGTGGGGACGATGCGCACGGCGTTGCCCGTGAGAAAAAAGGAGACGTACTCCGCGCAGGGCAGGAAGTGCCGCGTGCGCTCGTAGATCTCGGGCTTGTGCCTCATGATCCAGAACGCCTTGGGAAGGTAGAACGAGGCATCCAGCGGCGTGTCGGAGAACTCAGCGATCAGGTCCGCCTCCTCCTGGGCGCGCCGGTCCATCCAGGTCATTGCGAAGTCCAGCGGATCCCCCTCGGCGTCAACCGGCACGAGCGTGGGCCCGTTGGCGCTCACCACCACGGCGCGGATCCGGCCCTTCTCCTTGAGGCCGAGCTGAGCCGTGACGAGGGCCATGCTCGACAACCAGGTGTTGGGATCGCACTCGCGCCGTTCAGGATCGTGCGTCTCCACCATCCGGACCGGGGCCTGCGCGCTGGCCAGAACTTTTCCGCCGATGCTCACCACGGCGGCCTTCAGGTGAGTCGTACCGATGTCGTACGCGAGGATCATATGGGGCACAGAATATCATGGACCGCGCGGGCCCGCCATGGCGCGGAGGTGACACGCGGTCTGCATGCGCCGCTTCGCCGGCTCTTGACTTTTCTCCGTGTTATGGCAAGATTTTCATCAGCCTTTTCTTCGAGGCAGGGAGAATTTCCCGACCGGCGGTGACAGCCCGCAACCTGGAGAGCGTCGAAACGAACCGCGCTCGAGAGTGGAAACGGTGAGAACCCGTTGCCGACAGTACAGTCTGGATGGGAGAAGGAAGGATGCATGGGGTCGAAGTTTGTCATTGAGGCGAAAAGCCTCGGCTTTTCTTTCACGAGAAAACCAATAATCGATTCTCTTTCATTCACCGTGAGCGCCGGTTCGTTCATCACGTTCCTCGGCCCTTCCGGATGCGGAAAGACGACGCTCCTCAACCTGATCGCCGGTATCTATCGCCCCGTCACCGGAGACCTGCAGGTCCGCACCAGCCGCATATCCTTTGTGTTTCAGAACGATGCGCTGCTCTCCTGGCGCACGACCCTCGGCAATGTTCTTCTCCCCCTCGAGCTGGCGGGAAAGCACATTGACGCTGAGCTGCGGGCCCGTGCGCTGAAGGTGCTCGATGACCTTGGACTGGCGGGATGTGAAGACTACTTTCCCTCGCAGCTCTCGGGGGGAATGAAGAAGCGGGTCGAGCTGGCCCGTGCGCTGGTGACCGAACCCGAGCTTCTCATCCTGGACGAGCCCTTCTCTTCCCTGGACATCATCACGCGGGAAAAGCTGAACATTCTCCTCCGCAGCCTCCACCGCCGAACGCGCTGCACGGTGGTGATGGTGACGCATTCGGTGGAGGAGGCGTGCTTTCTCTCCGATCGTATCGTCGTCTTCACGTCCCTGCCGGCGCAGGTCTTCGACGTGCGGGAACTGGGCAAGAACGGGGAGCAGCCGCCCGACCAGTACCTGCTTTCTCAAGCGGAGCGGGACGCGGCCGCTGGAATTCGAAAAAACGCCCGCGTGCTCTGGGCGGCGCTCCCGGAACCCGTCTCCCGCGCAATGGGAGGGACGGACGAGGAAAAGGAAGTCGACGCCGCAGGGGGGTGGGCCAGGTTTTTCAAGAGATTCTACGGATGGATGCTCATCCCGCTGGAGATCGTGGTGCTGTATTTCCTTCTCGTGTTCCTCAAGGTTCACATCCCGATCCCCGACTACATCCTGCCTCATCCCTGGGGGATCGTCACCAGGTTTGTCGGCACTCTTGCCTCCGGCACCATCCTCCCTGACCTGGGGATGACTGTCTACGAGTCCCTCGTCGGGTTCGCCGCGGCTTTTGCCGCGACGCTCGCCCTCGGATACGCGATCGCGCGATCGCGGCTCCTGTCCCGGCTCCTCATGCCCTACCTCATTGCGTCGAACACGATCCCTTCAATCGCCCTGGCCCCTTTTCTCGTCCTGTGGTTCGGGTTCGGCGCGACGCCGCGGATCGTCACGTCCGTGATCGTGATCTTCTTCCCCATGCTCGTGACGAACATCTCGGCCATCGGGATCGCCGAGAAGCGGCTTGCCCAGCTTCTCGCGTTTTTCCGCCCGACCCGGTGGCGGCGCTTCGCTCACTTCGAGCTCCCCGCGTCTCTCCCGATGATCACCAGCGGTGTGAAGGTGTCCATCACCCTCTCCGTCATCGGCGCGGTCGTGGGCGAGTTCGTGTCGGGAAACAAGGGCCTGGGTTCCCTGGTGAGCATCGCGAAGGCGAACTTCGACGTGGAGCTCATGTTCGTGGGACTCGTGTGGCTCATCATCCTCGGGCTCGCATATTACGCGGCCGCGAGCATCGGCTATCGGCTCGTGGCGCACGGTATTCGTTAGGAGGATTCGCATGAAGAAAATGGCAGCGGCGGTCATCGCCGGACTGTTCCTCTCCGTCTGCCTCTCGTGGGCCGCCGGCACCGGCGGCACCGACAAGTTGAGGCTGGCCATTGGGTACATCCCCCACGTGCAGTTCACCCCGCTGTACGTCGGGATCGACAAGGGTTTCTACAGGGACGAGGGGATCGATCTCGAGCTGAACTTCGGGTTCCAGTACGACGTCTTCTCGCTCCTGGCTGCCGGGAAGATCGACATCGGGCTCTCGGATTCGGACCAGCTCGTGATCTCCGGATCGAAGGGTCTCGGGCTCCAGGCCATCTACCAGTACTACCAGAAGTACCCGGTGACGATCGTGGCAAAGGCGGAGACCGCAACGACACCTGCTGACCTGAAGGGCCGCAGGATCGGCACCCCCGAGATGTCCGGCAGCTCCTGGATCGGCCTGCAGCTGTTTCTGAGAAAGTACGCACTGGAGAAGGCCGTGCAGGTGGAGAAGATCGGCTACACGCAGGTGCCGACCCTGCTGAGCGGCAAGGCGGATGCGGTGGTCTGTTTTTTGAACAACGAGCCGGTGGCGATGCGGGCCGAGGGCATCGCCATTCGGCAGTGGGACGTGAAGGACTGGAGCGACATGGTGGGCGCTTCGTTCATCAGCTCACGCGCCATCATCACTTCGCGCGAACCAGTGATTGCCCGGTTCGTAAGGGCGACGAAGAAGGCCATGGAGTTCACCGTGACTCACCGGGACGAGGCATTCCAGATCGCGCTGAAGAATGTCGGCAAAGTGAAGAAGGAGGACGAGCCCCTGTTCCGCCTGCGTCTGGACGCCACCTGCGAGCTGTTCGCCAGCCCCCAGGGGTACGGCGCCCTGGACGCCGGGCGCTACACGCGCTCCATCGCGGAGCTCGTCACCCTGGGGCTCATTCCATCAGCCTACCCCGCGGAGAACATCCTGCGGCAGTTCTAGGGCACAGCGCACGCAGTGCGCTGTGTGCAATGCTCAGGCCGCGCGCTCCCGGATCCTCGACGTGATCAGCGTCGAGGCCATGAGGATGCTCCATGCCCCGATGATCTTCAGAGCGTCTCCGATCAGGAAGGGCAGGAAGCCGAGGGCCACGGCCTTGCCGGCTCCTGTGAAGATGCTGAGCTGCGCGAGCCCGGGGATGTAGACGACGAGATCGGCGGCACACAGCGTCAGGAGAAGCCCCGCAGGCCTCGCCGCACGTCCCCTCTCCGCCAGCAGGCCGGCAACGAACGCCGCTGCGACGCAGCCGACGAGGTAGCCGCCGGTCGGGCCGAGGAGGTGCGCGATCCCCGCCGTGCCGCCGGAGAAGAAGGGCAGCCCGAGAGAGCCCTCCGCGACGTACGCGGCAGCGGCGAGCCCGCCCCGGCCGCTTCCCAGGAGGCAGCCGGTCAGGAGGATGGCGAAGGTCTGCAATGTGACCGGTACCGGTGTGAACGGCAGGGGAATGGCCATCTGGGCGCTCAGGGCGATGAGAAGAGAGAATCCAGCGACGAGCGCCGCATCGAACACCCGGGCGAGCCGCGGGCTCGCGGGGCGGACTAGGTCAGCGGAGACGGGCGAAGCCATGGAGCACCTCCGCGCCGAGGGTAGCGGAGAATCGGCGCGTGTTTCAAGCCAACCGCTGCGCGCGGCAACGGCTCTCGTGACACTCACTGTCGGGAGCGGGATGCTCTTTCCTCGAACTGGGAGAGGAAGGAGCCCCGAGAGCGCCGGCCGTTCCCGCCCCGCGGCAGGCTATTTCACACAGCGGCCTGTCCGACCGGGCGAGCTTCCTGCAATCATGAGGAAGCATATCGCCACGGGCACGATGGGATCGGCCTGGGGCAACATCATCACGGGAATCATCTACGTCTACTTCGGGAACGCAATCGGTCTGAGCAGGCTGCAGTGGGGCATTCTCGGCGGAATCAGCTCGTGGGTCGTCGTGATGCAGCCGCTGGGAACGATGCTCGCGGAGCGCGCGGGCTCGCGGAGGCTGGTGTGGTTCTGGACCGCGCTCGCCGACCGGGTGCTGCGGATGGTGGGCATCGTCGGCGCCTTTCTGCTCTGGCGCGCCGGCAGCACCTCGGGCTACCTGGTCTTCATGGCGGGCGTCTGCGTGGGAACGCTCGTGGGCAACCTCTCGCCCGGCCCCTGGTATGGCTGGCTGTCCACGATCATCCCCCAGGAGGTCCAGGGGACGTTCTGGGGCAGGCGGGACAGCTGGATCTCCTTCGTTGTCATCCTCGTCACCCTGCCTTCGGGCCTCCTGATGGACCTCGTGCCCCGGGGCGGCAAGCTGGAGACCGCCACGGTGATCCTCGTCGCTGTGAGCCTCCTCGGCTTCCTCGACATCCTTATCCACGGCACGCTTCCGGAGCCGCCGGCGCGCCCTGCGGCATCGCGAGGCTCGATTGCCGGCATGCTCACCCCCCTCAGGGACCGCGGCTTCAGACCCTGGCTCGTGTTCACCGCCTGCTGGAACTTCAGCCTTTTTCTCGGCGGTTCGCTCGCCACTCTGTATTTCATGGAGAACCTCGGTTTCAAGAACAATCTTCTCGGCGGAATGATCGCCGTCACGATCCTGGGGCTGCTTGGCACCCTCCTGGCGGCCCGTCGCGTCGGAAGAATGGTGGACAGGTTCGGCGTGAAGAGGATGCTTGCGGCATCGCATCTTTTCTGGTCGTGCGTTCCCGCCATCTGGCTCTTCGCGACCCCGGGTACGGCCATCTTCTGGGTTGGCTTTGCCGGCGTGGTGGGAGGGGTGTTCTCCGCGGCGGCGGCGAATGCGAGCGTGAAGCTTGCTATCCGCTTCCCTCGTCCCGAGGACAGCGGCATGTACATGGCGATTTCGTCGATGATCGGGAGTCTCGCCGGAGGACTCGGTTCCCTGGCGGCCGGCCTCTTCCTGAACGTCATGGGTACCTGGACCGTGACTCTCTTCGGGTTGGTGGTCAGCGCCTTTCCCCTGCTCTTTGCCGCCTCGACCCTGCTTCGATTCGCGACCGTCTTTGGACTTCTGCCGAAAATTCGCGCCACGCCCACAGCGGGGCGCGAAAAGAGGACGTTCCTTCTGCCGCTGTTCTTCGAGGGACTGCCCGGCATCGAGAGGATCCGCCGGTCACGCGGCACTGAAAATGACGCAACGCCGGATTAGAGAGGCGTGTATCGTCCCAGATCCACTTTCTGGCCATCGGAGGTGAAAAAAACCACGGAGAAGGTCCTGCCGCCAGTGGGCGTGAATACAAGGCCGTCGATACCGCGCAGGTATGCGATCCACGTATCGCCCCATACGGTGACCAGCGATCCCGACGCAGTTCCCGAGGGGCCGGCCGCGGCGCTCTCGTCGAGCTCCTCGACTGGAAGATGCTTCTCGTTGGACGCGTGATCGTGCCAGACCGCAAGGCTTGAAGCCGAGAACAGCTCAGTCGGCAGCCCGTAGGCATGATCGTCGCTTCCGGCTGTCGAGGCAACCGGCATCAGACTCACGGGACACTCTTCGGCCTCCGCGAGCAGCACGAGGCCGCCATGCTCGTGATCGGGATCTTGCGCGTCTTCATCGATACTGGCTGCAATCTCTTCGACGAAGTCGGGGCACTGGAGCGCTGTCCTCAAAAGGCGCAGCTTCAGCAGGGCGACCTCGTTCGAGGATCCCGGCATACCTTCGCCGACATCCCCGGGAGGCTCGAGAAGGAGATGTCGGTGGCGGGTCTCGGCCAGCCTTTCGAGGAACAGGAGATCGCCGAGCATGAGATGGCCGTCCAGCTCGGGCCGGGCATCGAGAAATGCAATGACCGCGGGATCGGCGACCTGAAGATGGTGCTCCAGAAACCGAAAATGGAGCCCGTCCGACATATCGCGAGTTACGCAGGTGATCGTGAGCGTGGACCTCGTTGACGCAGGCTGCGGCTGTTCGGGCGGGGGAGGGAGAGCCGCGCACCCGCTGGCGAGCGCAAAAAGTGAGAGAAGCGGTGCGAGTTTCCAGAGTCCGTGTGCGCTCATTGCCAGGGCCCCGGGACGGTCAGTCACCGATCGATCGGCCAGGCGGGCTTCTCCTATCCTTCTCCCTTTTCGAACGCCCTCCCGTCCGCCGCGGGCGCGCGCGCCTTTCCGGCAAGCCCCGCGAGGACCACGAGAGCCAGGACGTACGGGAACATCTGCACGAACTGGACAGGGATTGGAATCCTGGTTTCGAAGACGATGCGAACGGTATCGGCGTAGCCGAAAAGAAGCGACGCGAGAACGGCCCCGATTGGGTTCCATCGGCCGAATATGACAGCGGCGAGCGCGATGAAGCCGCGACCGGCCACCATGCCGCTGATCCACTTGTCCGCGAAAAGCGTGGCTGTTCCCAGGCCGCAGAGAGCGCCGCTGATGATGACGCCCGCGTAGCGCATGAGATAGACATTGACCCCGAGAGTGTCAGCGGCTTCAGGGTTCTCCCCGACGCTGCGCAGACGCAGACCGAACACCGTGCGGTTGATCGCGAACCAGGCGAGGATCGTCACCGGGATCAGCCAGAACGCCAGGGAGTTGATCCCCAGCCAGCTCGGAAAAAGCCGGGAATTGATCGCAGATTGAGTCTCCTGGCCGAACCAGCTCTGGCAGAGGAAGCGCGTGAGCCCGATTGCAAAGATGTTGATCGCCACGCCGCTCACCACGTGGTCCACCTTGAACGTCACAGTCACGAGCGCGTGGATGAACCCCATGAGCATGCCCGTGATGACGGAAACCAGGAGCCCTATCCAGATGCTCTGGAAGGTGATCGCGCCCCAGACGAGCGTGAGGGCGGTCACCGTCATGATTCCCTCAAGGGCGATGTTCACGACCCCTCCGCGTTCCGAAAAAACGCCCCCAAGGGCTGCAAAGGCGATCGGGGAGGATATCTCCAGGCCTTTGACGAGGAAGAACGTGACGAATGAGAGGTCCATCAGCCCGCCTCCTTCTTCCGCATCCCTCGAACGGCACGGACCAGGATTTCATTGATGACCACGATAAAGAGGATCATCAGCCCCTCGATGGCATAGGTCACCGAGTTGGGGACCCTGGTAAACAGCTGCAGGCCATACCCGGCCTGACGGAGGAATCCGAAGAGCCCCGCGGAGAAGATGACTCCGACGGGCGAGTTCCTGCCGATCAGGGAGATCGCGATGCCGTCAAAGCCGAGGCCTGACGCGAGGCTGTAAGTATAAAACCCTCGAATGGCGAAAATCTCCTGGAGGCCGATCAGCCCCGCGAGCGCGCCGCTGGCCAGGAATGCGCCGATCTGTACGCGATCCACGCGAATTCCCGCGTATCGAGAGACATCGATGGAGGTACCGATCGCGCGGATCTCGAACCCGTACCGGGTGCGGGCAAGCAGAAACCATATCACCGCGCCGAAAATGATCGCCACGACAAGGCTGTAGTCGAGATATACGTAGTCAGGGACGTTCCAGCCGAGGGAACGGAAAAGGCCGTTCAATTTCTCAAAAATTGCGGTGGGCAGGATTTTGCGCGTCTGCGGCTCGAGGCTCTGACCCTTCTGCAGCCCCGTGAAGGGATTGTTCACGAAATAGGTGACCAGCGCGATAGCGATATTGTTGAAGAGGATCGTCGTGATCACCTCGTGGATGCCCCGCTTGACCTTCAGGATTGCGGGCACGAACGCCCAGAGCGCGCCGCCCAACATGGCGGCGAGCACGACAAGGGGAATGTGAATCGCCGGCGGCACGTGAAGGTAGATCCCTACCAGGGCGGCGGTGAAGCCGCCGACGAAGTACTGTCCCTCCACGCCGATGTTGAAAACGCCGGCCTTGAACGCGAGGGCTACCGCAAGCCCGGATAGATAGAAAGGGATGGAGACCGAGAGGACCGCGGCGAGCTTCGCGCTGGTCTGGAGTGTGAACTTGTAGATTGCGCTCAGGGCATTGGCGGGGTTTTCGCCCAGAACGATGACGATACCCACGAGCACGATGGCAGACGCGATAAAACCGATGAAGGGCGCGGCCCTTTCGAAAATGGCATACCGCACGGAACCCGGCCTACGCTGCGCCATGCGACTTCTCTCCCGTCATGTACAGGCCGACCTCCTCGCGGACGGCCTTGTCGTGCGTGAACTCGTTGATAATCTTTCCCTTGAAGATCACTCCAATCCTGTCCGAGAGTGCGAGCAGCTCGTCGAGGTCCGCCGAAATGAGAAGGACCGCGCGTCCCTTCGAACGTGCGGCGAGGAGCTGCGTGTGAATGAACTCTGTGGCTCCGATGTCCACGCCGCGAGTCGGCTGCGCGGCCACGAGCAGGATTGCACCGGTTCCGATTTCCCGGGCGACCACTGTCTTCTGTTGATTTCCGCCGGACAGGGCGTTGGCGGGGGTCTCCTCGGAGGGCGTGCGGATGTCGTACTGGGCGATCACGCTGCGGGCGTGCTCTCGGACGGCTTTCGTGTTTATCAGTTGCAGGCGCGAGGCGAAGGGGGGCCTTTGGTGGCTGCCCAGGGCGATGTTCCAGGCGACGGAGAAGGGGAGGAGCAGCCCCTCCTTCTGGCGATCCTCCGGGATGTGGGCTATTCCACGCTCGCGTCGCTCGCGCACGGACATGCGCCGGATGTCCACTCCCTGCAGGAGAATGTCGCCGGATTGCACCTCCGCGCCTTCGGCGATTGCCTTGACGAGCTCGGTCTGGCCGTTTCCCTCCACCCCTGCGATTCCATAGATCTCTCCTGAGCGCACGCTGAGGCTCAGGTCGTCGACCGCCGCGTATCCACGGGGGCTTCGGATAACGAGGTTACGGACCTCCAGCACCACGCCGCCGGGCTCGAGGGCATCACGCTTCACGTCCAGGAGGACGGGCTTCCCGACCATCAACTCCGCGATGGTCTGCTTGGTGGCTTCCGCGCGCGCAATGGTGCGCACGACGCGGCCGTGTCGGATTACGGTAATCCGGTCGGCGATTTCAAGAACCTCATCGAGCTTGTGGCTGATGAAAACGACGCCGTTGCCCTGGCGCTTCATCTCGCGGAAGGTCTTGAACAGCTCGCCAGCCTCCTGGGGGGTGAGCACGGCAGTGGGCTCGTCAAACACCAGGATCGCCGCCCCGCGGTAGAGGATCTTCAGGATTTCTACGCGTTGCTGCACGCCGACGGACAGATCCTCGACCCGTGAATCGCAGTCCACCGCCAGGCTGTTCTCCTTCACGAGCTTTTCAATCCGACGGCGTGGGATCGAGGGACGGAGCACGCCCGCGGTGTGTGACTCTTCGCCGAGGGTGACGTTTTCCAATACCGTGAACGGGGAGAAGAGCATGAAGTGCTGATGGACCATGCCGATGCCCAGGCGAATGGCCTCCCGGGGACCGCGAATAGTGACAGGGGCGCCGCGCACCAGGATGCTGCCGGCGTCCGGGCGGTGCAGGCCGTAGAGGATTTTCATGAGCGTGGTCTTGCCGGCTCCGTTCTCCCCCACCAGCGCGTGGATCTCTCCCGGCTTCAGGTCGAAGGACACGCCGTCGTTCGCCGTGACTCCCGGGAAGCGCTTCGTGATCCCTCTCATTTCCAAAAGACTCTCTGACATGGGTGCGGCTCTCCGACGGAACTCTCCAAAAAAAAGGCGGGAGCTTCAAGCTCCCGCCCGTTGAGTCGTTCGGCTTATTTCAACATCTTCGCCCAGGCAGCGACGTCGGTGTTTTCATCAGGCACCTTGATCGTGCCATCGATGATCTTCGTGCGCAGGTCCTGGATCTTCACGCTGTAGGAGTTCATATCCGCCTTGTTCAGGTCGTTGACGGCGTATCCGACTCCGTCCGATGCCAGGTTGAATGTCCGGTAACCTCCGGGCATCGCTCCCTTCTCTATGAACTCCTTGCCGAGGGAGAACACGGCGTTGTCCACCCTCTTCAGCATCGAGGTCATGACGAACTTCGCTCTGCCCTGGACGGCCGAGTCCTTGGACGCTGCGTAGACGAGCGCCTGATCGGAATCCACTCCAATGCCGAGATTGCCCGTCTCCATCGATGCCTTGAACAATCCATCTCCCGATCCGCCTGCCGCGTGATAGACGATCACGGCACCCTGCTTGTACAGGTTCATTGCCACGTTGTAGCCGCCCGCCGGATCGTTGAAGCCCGAGAACTCCTTGCTGATGTACTGCACAAGGATCGCGCCGTTCTTGCGGTACGCGGGGTTCACGTACATCGCGCCGGCGCGGAAGCCGTTCTCGAACCGGTGGATAAGTCCGATATCCACGCCGCCCATGAACCCGATCTTCTTGCCGTCCGCCTTGTACGCGGCCAGGGCCCCCACGAGGAACGATCCCTCGTTCTCGGTGAATCCCGCGCAGGTGATGTTGCCGTCTGCCTTCAGATCGGGGAGGAAAACGTCGATTCCGATGAAGTGCGTCTTGGGGAAGTCCTTTGCCACTTTGGCGATCGCGTCCCCGAAGGCAAATCCAATCCCGAATATCGGGTTGTAGCCTGCCTCAGCGAGAGCGCGCATGAGTGTTTCGCGATCCTGACCGCCTCCCTTGGGCTCGGCGTACTTCAGCTGGAGATCCGTGCCGAAGTTGACCTTGCTCGGATCGCCTTCGATCCATCCCTTGTAATTTTTTGCCAGTTTGACGAGGCCGTTGTATGCGGAGTCGTTGAACGAGTTGTCTCCCCGCCCGGCCAGATCGAAGACGAGACCAATTTTCCCCTTGGCCGCCTGCTTGTTCTCTTTCTGCGCACAGCCGGTGACCAGGAGCGCGAGACTGAGCACAACAGCGGCGAGTAGATAATAACGCTTCATTGGGACCTCCTTGTTACTGTTTTGTAAACTACTCTAAATCCGCCCCATGAGGAAGTCAAGGCAACTTGAGCATGGCAAGGAATTCGGGCTCGCTGACGATCCTCGCTCCGACCTTTTGCGCTTTTTTCAACTTGCTCCCCG
>Ga0187886_1003211_pt1 | contig 12391 bp, 12 predicted proteins | sample June2016WEW_20_1_FD_133001 | JGI IMG/M metagenome (GOLD analysis project Ga0187886, IMG submission 133001) | Peatland microbial communities from SPRUCE experiment site at the Marcell Experimental Forest, Minnesota, USA - June2016WEW_20_150 | ecosystem: Environmental > Terrestrial > Soil >...
AACCAAAGGCGGTATCAAACTCCCCGATAATATCGAAATACCAACCATCACCGGCAGAGTCGTAGCAGTTTCTGCAGAGGTTGAAAGTATGCCGGAAATACCTCTTAAACAATACGACAAAGTTTTGTTCAACCCCAAAGGCGCGATACCGGTAGATTTTGAGGGCGACAATCGACTGTTTGTAGTCGAAGTGGAAAATATCGTAGCGGTTTTTAGAAGGTCGTGAAAAACTTTTAAGGCGCAAAAAATCGGGCCGACAGCGGTTAAACTGCCGGCCCTGCTTCTTTCTTTTCCAAGTACTTAGGTGCTTCCAAAATGAATCCGCATTAAAGATTCCGGGGACCAGGTTCTTTTATGCAGATGTCAAAATAAATCAAGAAAATTGCCTTTTCATTAAAAGTTTATTACGCCAGAAATAAATACCAGTTATCAGCAAGACCAAAGTCTGAGGTTCAGGAACAGGCGGCGGCGTTGGCGGATAATAAGGAGGAGGATTGTCTGGAGGCGTATAACCGCCGCCACCATTACTGCTGATGGTATCGTAACGAGGTGTTAGTATTGACTGGCCTTGACTTACGGACGCCGAACCGTTATCGCCGGGCATAGCATATTCATCCCTCTGGAAAACTGCTATAATTATCTTAGGCCCGTCAACAGACATCATTGTGCGGTTTGCTGTCGGGTCGCTTACATCGCCAAGCCAATAAACGAATTTCCATCCTGAATTCGCAACGGTAGTCAATGTAACAGTTTCATTGACACCGAAGTTATGGACACCGATGCCGGGTTTGATTTCACCGGCTCCGGCAGGACTTTCCTGCACAAGCACGGCGTAATTGCTGGTTGCCAGGGTTTTGAGGCCTAACACAAGAATGAAGCAGATTGTAAGTCGCAAAAATTTCATTTGGCCTGTGATATTTCCCTTCGATTAGGTTTAAATATAAGAATTGCCGGCAAAAGCAGAGCGATAGTAGCCGGCTCGGGTACGGGTGACATTGACGGTGTCGGCAGCGCTGCCATCCCGGAGGCTCCGCCGCCGCTAATGGTTCCAAATCCCATTGTCGGCGAAAGGACGGAAGTGAAAATCAGAACCTTTGACCATTCTCTGCTGTTCAGGCTCTGATCTGCAAATATGAACCAGGCACTTTGTGCAAAAATATTAGACAATAGAGGATCAACACCGGACCCGTATGTATTATCTGTGTAAATGTTGTCGATTACCACGCCGCTTGAGATCCCAACTGAGAAAAAATCAATCGCGACATTAGCGTGAGGACTGTTGATAATCTGATATGCGTAAATGTATTCACTGCCGCCGGTAAGGTCTTTGCCTGGATATGTGTCGGGAGCATAAACGGCATAGTAGACATCAGCTTCTGATATCATAATATCGAAAGATGTTCTGCCTGTAAAACCTGTCATTGCATTCGGGTCGTTGCAGAGAGAAGCTTCGGCGCTTACGGCAAAAACAAATGCACATGTGATTGCACATGCGAGAAAAATGGTAATGTTTCCTTTTATAGTTTTCATAAATCGTCGTTCCGATTTAAAACGCCTGACAATGCGCGCAGTATCTTCGTGTTAGAGTTTTCGATTTCCCCACAACATATTTGCCGCAGAACAGTTAGAAAATATCCGCAGCGGTGTTAAATAAAAAAATGCAACAAAAACAAAAGAAGCTTATCCGGCTACGATTGAGTTACTACTCCAACCCCAATTTCGAGAGACTTATACCTAAAACCAAAGAGTCTTATCCAGTTATGTTGACTTACTTCTTCTTCCCCAGTTCTGAGAGAACTATATCTATGGGCATTAGAACATAATAAATATGAAAAGTCAAGTGATTTTTTTATATTTTATATAAAATCTGCGTTTGTCCGGTAAAAATGGGGTTTTTGCAGTCAGATATAAAACAGCACAAAATTTTTTTTAAACAATTTAAAATACAGTTGACATCAACGGCAATGTTAGAGGTAAAGCGGAAATGAGCGAGTAAAGATAGCACTTGAGTAAAATAAAAAAACCCCGCCATCGTGGCGGGGTTATGTTTATTATCCTTTTTGGACGTATTTTTTGATATTACGAAAAGCCTGGCGGAGACGATTTTCGTTTTCGACAAGGGCAATTCGCATATATCCTTCGCCGTTTTCGCCGAAGGCTCTTCCGGGCGAGACGACAACATTGGCGTGCTCAACCAAATCCATCGCGAAATCAATAGTGCCTTTGCCTTTTAACTGGTCGTCAGGCACTCTTGCCCAGACGAACATCGAGGCGCGGGGTTTTTCGACCTGCCAGCCGAGACGGCTGAGACACTCGCAAACAACGTCCCTGCGGAACTGATATTTTTTATTCTGCTCATCGGTGTCTTTTTCGCACTGACGCATCGCGACAATGCTCGCAATCTGAACGGCCTGGAAAATGCCGTAATCGTAATAGCCCTTTATCGTGGCAAGGGCTTCAATCATCTGCTTGTTTCCTGTGGCAAAGCCGATACGCCAGCCTGCCATATTGAAAGCTTTGCTCATTGTGGAAAATTCAACGCCGACATCCTTGGCTCCCTTTGCGGAAAGAAAACTCGGCGCCTTGTATCCGTCAAAACAGGTATCGCCGTAAGCGAAGTCGTGAATGACAGCGATATTAAGTCTTCTGGCGATATCGACAACGGTCTCAAAATAACCCTCCACATCGATTGTCATTGCGGTTGGATTATGCGGGAAGTTTAAAATCATTACCTTCGGACGCGGATAAAGCTTTTCGCAGGTCTCGTGGATATTTTTTAAAGAATCCAGAGTATTGCCAAGCGGGACTGTAACGACATTAGCGCCGGCCAAATTGACAGCGTAAATATGAATTGGAAACGCCGGGTCTGCGACGATAGCGGTATCGCCGGGGCCGAGCAGCGCAAGGCACATATGACTGAAACCTTCCTTGCTTCCAATGCAGGCCAGAACCTCTGTATTAGGGTCAAGCTCGACGTTATATTTTTTGGCGTATTTTATCGCCACTTCTTTTCTGAGATTGAAGATGCCTCTGCTTGCGCTGTAACGCTGGTTGCGCGGATCCCGTGCGGCTTCGCAAAGTTTATCAACAATAACCTGCGGAGTCGGGTCGGATGGATTTCCCATACCCAGGTCGATAATGTCAATCTGCTGCTGGCGTTTGGCAAGTTTAAGTGCGTTGAGTCTGCCGAATAAATACGGCGGCAGCCTTTTTATACGTTCTGCCGGCTCTATTTTGAATTCTTCCATATTTTATACTCACAAAAATACAATAATCTTAATTTGTATCGACAAGTATATGCAAAAGAGATGAATTTTAAAAGTCAATTTTTACCGCTGAACAGCCTTTATGTTTTCAGAGAATCCAATTCGTTAATGGCTATCGGCACAAAGATGAAAATCGGCAGCCAGGCCCACAATTCCGGCATAACCCTGCCTGCAATCATTATTTCCGGGGCAAAGATTTTGCTTACGAAAGTCAGAACATAGCACGCCCCGGTCAGGGCAAAACTTATAAAGACGGCGGATTTAAGACTTTTCGGGTCTCTGCAGACAAGTATCGGCAGCGAAATCATCAGCATAATAAAGTTAATTATCGGGTCTGTCAGCCTGAAGTTTTTCTGTGCGTAGAGCCGAGCAAGGTCTTTTGGACTCTGTTGGGCAAGTTTGACAAGTTCGTAAGAGCTGAGCAAATCCATGTTAGACGAATTTCGCCTTACCGGAATATCCTTTGGCGTAAGGTCGCTGAGGCAGGATTTTATTGGCTGGTAAGGTTTGTCCGAAAGTTCCTTCGAGACCGTCAGATACATGCCATTTTTGAGAATCCATGATTTGCTGTCATAGTCATAGTAGGCCGAGTCTGCCTTGATGATGCCTGTAACATCCCAAATCACCTTATTATCTTTCATCTTTCGCGTTATTATTGTTGGATTTATTATTACAGAATCTTTCACTCTGAACGTCGGCGAGCAAAACAGGCTGCCGCTGCTGTCGCTGATGAACCACATATTATAAGTGAGCGTTTCGGCGACGGCATCCTGTGAACGGACGAGCTTGTCGGCTATAGGAGGAATTAAAAGTTCCTGGTCTATTACGTGCAGGCCTGTGAATACCAGAGATAATAACAGGATTGGGGCTATCACTCGCTTGAGACTTACACCTGATGCCATTATCGCCACAAGTTCGTTGCTCCGGGTCATTTTGCCAAGCGAAAACACTGCCGCTACTACCGTAATCATTCCCGCAAAGTCGCGAAAATACAGCAGGCTGCTTCTGCTGTAATATACTATGATATTTGCCATAATCTGGCCTGCGGTAAGCTGTGCATTTTCATAAAATTCGTCAATATTGACAAATAAGTCTGTCATTATGCGCAGCCCCATCAGCACAAGGAATGCAATCATATATCCTGTAAGAAAATTTCTCGCTACATATTTATCGAGTATCTTCATCCCGCACCTTCTGTTATTCCAATTCTAAAAGGTGTATAATTATAAAAGATATTATTATCGTTTGAAACATACATCTGCGATATTGAATATTTTAAAGGTGCGGGATTCATATTTAATTTTTCAGAAGTTTCCTGTAAAGCACGAAAGCTAAAATTGTCAGAATCAGCAGACCTGCCCACATAAAGATTACGCCGAAGTTGCCGGCGGTTTGTAATAAATGGTTTCTCGTAATATTTTTTCCAGTCATAATAATAACAAGTAAAGCGGCAGCAGGAATAGCGCTTACGCCGAAAGCAGTCAGTAAATGGCCGCCTCTGAATTTAATGCCGAGTTCGATGCCGATTAGAATCAGGGTAATACAGCCTATGCCAAAGACGAGTCTTGAGTGAATTTCGGCCTTGATATTCATAAGTGTAACACGGATTTTTCGTTTCAGTTCTTTAATAAGTCCTTCGAGCCTTAATGACGGCGCGGCGATGTAACTGTGTTTTTCTGCGGTGTCGATAATGTTGTCTCCCAGCTTTGCGGTAACGGAATCCGGCAGGCATAAGTCTTTTGCCGAATAGCGAGGTTTAATATATTCCATACCGTGGTCAAGCCAGACTGCATTTGGAAAAATAAGCAGGAGTTTAGTGCTGGGCCTGGTTGGCGTTTCAGTTGAAAGCTGAATCGCAATTTTTTCGCCGTGATAACTTCTTGTAATTTCGTTGCTCTTTCTATCGTATTCGAACAGTTCAACTTTTCCGCGCAGCTCGATTGTACCCTGTTCAGTAAGCACAGATTTTTCGCCCCTGAAACGTATCTGAGAATCATCGTTGCCGAGCTGATAAAGATTATCGCTTTTTGATGTTATTACGCTATTGATATCCCCAGCCAGCAGTTCGAGCGTCAGCTGTTCATAAGCGTTCCAGGCACAAATAGCTATAGGGTAATAAGTTATAGGCGAAGCTTTAATGGCGTTTATCTGGTCGATTTTGCGGAATGCTATGCTGTCACCCATAAGCGGTTGAAATTCGCCGAGGACGGAAATCGCTTTGAAGAAAACTCCGCCATGCTCGTCGAATTGAAATGCGTTCCTTGCGAAAACCTTTACTTCGTTTGTTTTTGCTGTGCTGTCGAAATTAACCGTTGCCGATTCAGCGGTAATAAGTTTTTTCTCCTGTTCTCTGGCGGTGTCGATAATTACCACGCCAAGCAGGCCGGAGTTTTTTTGGTCCACAGCGTCAGCATAAATTCTGAAACTCCCGCCGGGCAGGCAGTAGTATCCCTGCCGCTGAATATTGCGGAATAGAATCTGCTTGGCGTCAGCTTTCATTGCCATTTCAGCTTTTTGAACATAAATCGGCACGACGTGAAAACTTAATATCAGATTGGCTATGGAAACTACAATCGCCAAAACAAGGCCGGGATAAAAAAGCATCGCAGGACTTATGCCGCTTGCTTTGCAGGCGTCAAATTCATTGTCCGCGGCGAATCTGCCGTAAACAAGCGAAGTTGCGAAAAGCGCGGCGACCGGCAAAACAAATGTAAATGTAATAGGCATAAAATAACACAACAAATCAAAGACCTGATTTGGACCTACGCCGAATTCCTGAATAGGCCGTAAGAGACTGCCCAGACTCATGATAACGCCCAATGCCAATGACGTTAGGACGAAAACCTTGAGCAATTCCTTGAATATGTATCTGTGTAGGATAAAAACCATAATTTTCTGTAGTCATTTTCGTCAAATTGGCGGTTTTTGCAACAAAAATAGTAATATATTCGTCCTGACCCGGATTTTGGCGGATTTGACAACAAATTTCGTAAAAAACACTTTAGTGCAATTCGAGAAAAATTTTGATATTATTATAGAATCGAAGGGCTTGCTGCATAGCCGGGCGAATATGGGAAATGTCAGATTAAATGGAAAAACTTGAACCAAATAATATCGACTTTGGAATAGTCAAATCAGTGTTCCTTCTTGGGGGGGTATATCTGGTTTTTGCCGCCATGTGTGCGACAGCCGATATCCGGCAGGCCGCGGCATGCCGGTTGTTTGGCCTGGTCTTTGTAGCAGGAGGCCTGATTGCCTGGAGGCTCCTCGGCCAAAATAGGCTGCTGCTGTATCTTATGGTTTTCCTCGTAGGCTTGAGTCTCTTTCGCATCTGGTATGTTGTGGCCATACCCAACGAACTCAGCGGCGATGAGGCCTTGTATTGGCTATGCTCAAGGAATCTGGATTGGTGCTATGTTACAAAAGGGCCGGGCGCACCATTTTGCATCTGGTGCATGCGAATGATACTGGGCAACACAGAACTTGGCGTCCGCGCCTCGGCTATCATTCTTTCGTTCGGCAGCAGTCTAATTCTTTATCTCCTCGGTACTCGGCTGTATAATTCGAGGGTAGGCGTCTTTTCGGCAGCCCTGTTGCAGGGCACACCCATCTTTGCTTTCTATGGCATCGGTATGACTATTGACCCGCCGTTTATTTTTATGTGGCTGTTGTCGCTGCTGTTGATGCACTGGGCGTGGAAAACCGCTTCCCCATTGTCATGGGGATTGCTGGGTTTGGCCGTGGGAGTAGGTATCCTCTGCAAATACACGATGGCCGCCTTCTTCCTGCCCGCTTTGCTTCTGCTGATATTTTCGCCCGCAAGACGGCAGTTGCTGATCCCCTGGCCGTATTTGGCTTTGCTCCTGTGCCTGGCAGTGCTCTGGCCTTTGGTCGTCTGGGATTTGCACCACGACTGGATAAACTTCTTTCACAATATCGGCCAAACCGCAATATCCGAGGGCCTGCGAATCTTTCCCTCGCAATTCCTCGCTTTTCTCGGCTCGCAACTGGGTATCGTTACGCCGCTGCTTTTGGTGATGATGGTCTGGGCGATATTCAAGCTTCGCCGACAAGACCCGCTGAGCTTTTGGTTCTCGATTCCGTTATTATTCCTGTTCCTGATTAAAAGTCTCCAAGGCAAGGTTCAAGCCAACTGGGCTTTATGCTGTTACCTTACCGGTCTAATCAGCTTCAGCGCATACTTTCTGGACCGTTTCTGGGCATTGAACATCCGGCAGCGAAGGTTGACTATTGCGGCAATCGCAGTGGCAGTTTGCTGCACGATTTTTTTATATGCGGCCTGCCTGATTCCATTTCCCGCCAACATGGACCCTCTCAAAAAAGTCCGCCGCGGTTCCGTTCAACTCGGGCATGAAGTGGCCCGCCTGGCTCAAAACCTCAAGCCTCAGCGGTTCATCTTCTCTGACGGATATATGACCGCCTCTCTTCTGGCATTTTACGTGGACGGCCAGCCCACAACCTATTGTGTGAATCTCGACCGGAGGATTAATGAGTTTGATGTCTGGCCAACCTTCCACAACCTGCTTGGCTACGATGCGGTCTTTGTGCTGCGGGGCGACAAAAATATGCCCGATCAACTTCAGGACAGGTTTCAAGAGTACCAGAAATATCTGGTCAGAACGACAAGCACTGTAGGCGAGATTGAGAACATCTATTCGGTCTTCCTCTGCCACGATTTCAAAGGAATGGAGCGAGTGATGCCTACGAGATACAATTAATGATGTCCTTTTAATAATATTGTTGAATTGAAAAGCAAAAAATGTTAAATAGGAAAAAATTTTTATTGGCTAAGATTGTTAGTGAGCTTGTAAAAAGAGAATAATTGCTATGATTATGATACTATTTAAATTTATAAAGACACATCGCAAAAAGGTGTTTTTTATCATATTGGCTGCAATGGCATTTTATTATTTTGTTCCGCTTATTTTCTTTGGGCTATTTGGGGTTCCCGCCCAAATGAGCGAAAATAATCAGTCTAACATCGAAAAACTCAAGAATAACGAGAATGGTATTTTCTCTTTTTTAGTTTTCGGAGATAATCATGCAGGATTGTTTTTCCATGATGCGACTACTCTAAAATTGATATCTCGCATGAACAGGGAAGACGGATTTGCAAAAATACCAATAGATTTTGTCTTGGACGCCGGTGATGTAACTCTATCCGGCGAGTCTTGGCAATTCCTTGCTTTTAAAAAAGAACAAAAACTCATTAAATATCCCCTTTTTGCTGCCTTTGGCAACCACGAAAACAGAGAATATGAATTGTTTGAAAAATACCTGGGAAAAAGAGAATATGCCTTCGCCGATAGAAATTCTTACTTCATTATACTTGATAATTCTGAAAACGAATTGACAGATAAACAGTTTGAATGGTTCGAAAAATGCCTTATCGAGGGGCAAAAGTATGAACATAGATTTGTTGTTATGCATAAACCGGCATTCATACCGTACTTTCAAAGTCATCTGGTTGTAAAAAGCAGCGGCGAAAAGTGGATTTACAGATTCAGGGGCCTGTGCACAAAATACAAAGTGGATATTGTTTTTTGCGGCCATTATCATATGTTCAAACATGAAAAAATTGATGGAGTGGATTATATAGTAACCGGCGGAGGTGGAGGCACAATACCCTTCGAGATACCGGAATCAGACGGAGGCTATTTTCACTACGTCAGAGTGCTCGTAGATAATGAGTATGTCGGTTTCGAAGTAAGAAAAGTATCTCCGCCGCTGTGGGTATATTTTAGTTATTATTTCTGGAAAGACGCTATATATTGGGTTCGCAGGTAAATTGGCATAAGTCCTTTATTTAGCCCCCGAATTTATTCGAGGGTTTATTTAAAGTGGTTAGCCCTGCCAACACCTTGGCAGGGTTCGCCTGCCTTTTAAACTCGGACCGAAAAGGTATAGCCATATTTCCAGCCTTTGCCGCGGTTATCTGGCTCATATCCCTGTGCCAGCATCCTGCTTTTCCATTGCTTGGCTGCCGTCTCACAAGTGAATTGCTGCATAACTTTGAAGTCGCTCAGAGTTCCATGTTCCTGTTTTCTTATTGCCGGCTCATTCGTAAGTCCTGCATACTTCATTAACTTTCTTCCTTCATAGGTTGCTTTGCTCCACTTTATTTTGTCTCCGCTCTTTTTATGCCGATATAAGGCCTTCATTGACAGCCATTTTCGCATCTAACTATCAAATAATCAATATCAATAATCCACAATTAAAAGTATTGTTAGCTTGTATTTTTTTTTATGCCCTGTATAATTCCATACAAGGAGTGTTTGGAATGGAATCACATATAATTCATTTAACACCTGCCGCCTTAAAACACGGCAATTTGAATCTCAGCCGATGCGGTAAGGATTTTTTCCCATCTGATGTTTTTGGAAATTCATCCCGTTCTAAAGGCATTGGCACTCCAATTATATTAAAAATTGAAGGACTGGGTGAACCAATAAAAACGGATATTCCCACGGATAAGGGTACAGGCCGACCTCGTTGGATATTCCGTGAAAGAAAATGGCTAAAATGCTAATTAGAGATGCGGCAGTTTGTTTTCAGGAGTTCTTTATAAATGCAAGAGTTAAACAATAATCAGATCGAACGTCAAGATTATGTTGATAATGCCGTCTTTCAATTGATTCAGGAGATCAATCCTGCCGGTAAAGATATTTCCTGGAACATTGAAATGATTGGCGAAATTCGTGATAATATTAGATATTGGCTTGTTGAAAGATTGAAAGCCTGCGAAGAGATGACGTTCTATCCTTATATTAAGGAATAAAAAATGGAAATTAGAGAGGCGCAAATCGAGGACATTCTTGTCAATGCTCCAGAACTAACAAAAAAAATACTCGATCTCGATGAGATGCCCTTTTTGCTTTCCAGACAAATGCTTATCCCCTCTGGTAGACTTGACCTTCTCTATACTTATCAAACAAAGCTACTTCTGATCGAGTTAAAAGTCACCGAGTTCCGCCGTAAATTTGTTCAGCAAGTTTTAGATTATAAAACTGATTTAATCGCTTATCAGCAAAATGGCAGAATTATCGCAGGCCAAATTCAACCTTATCTTCTTTGTACTTCAGTGACGGAACCACAAAAAAAACTCGCATTAGATAATGGTGTAGTTTGTGCCGATTACCATCCCGAAAAGGTTCTTGAATTCTTTTATCAAAATCTACGGCCCATTGCGTTTTTTAGTGAAATCAAACCAATTGATATTGGCATTTGGAATTTCCATTTGATTCATGAATTGCTATACCTGTTGGAGAAAACAAGCAGTGTCAAAGCACTGCGCCGACTTGTTCAAAATTCGCATCGAACACTCTATAATAAAATCAAATTTGGAAGTGAACTCCGGCTTATAAACTGGGTTCCGAATTCTGATGGTATTACACTTTCCAAACTTGGACAAGAATATGTAAAGCGAAAGGATAAAATATTCCCTGAAAGACTAAGCGAAGCACAAAGTGTATTAATGAGGGAGTTTGTTATGCAAAACCCTTATGAATCTCCGATCGTTTTGGGAATTGCATCAGTTGTTGAATCTGTTTTCTCCCTTTCAAAAAATACTTATCCGGTTCCAATGTCTCATCTCTTGCAATATTTTACTTACTATGCAGGAAAATACTTTGACTGGCAAACCAAAAAAGCAAAATATAACGCGACAAGAATGTATTTAAACTATGCTGTAGATTTGGGCCTTTTAGCGAGATCCGGAGACTCTGTTTATTTGACGCCCGAAGGATTCAGATTTACTATTCAAATGCAACTGCACAAAAGTTTGAAAATGATGTATTCATTAAAACTGGCTTAAAATATGATATTAAGAGCATAAATATGGCAAATGAGTTAATACCCACAACAAAAATAGCTGTTTTCAGAAAGAAAGAAATCAGAAAAACCATTCATAATAACGAGTGGTGGTTTGTCATTATGGATGTCATTACCGCTCTGACGGATTCAGCCCAACCAAACGGGTATATTAAGGATATGCGCAGAAGAGATATTGAACTTGCCAAAGGGTGGGGGCAAATTGCCACCCCCCTTTCTGTACAAACCGCCGGCGGTATACAAAAATTAAACTGTGCCAATACCGAAGGCATTTTTCGTATAATTCAGTCGATTCCATCGCATAAGGCGGAGCCTTTTAAGCTTTGGCTGGCCAAAGTCGGCTATGAACGAGTGCAGGAAATCGAAGACCCTGAAATTGCGACTAAACGCACAAGAGCTTTATATAAAGCCAAAGGATATAGCGATGACTGGATTGAAAAACGAATGCGTGGTATCGCTATCCGCGAAGAACTTACCGACGAATGGAAAAATCATGGTGTCAAAATTGAGAGAGAATACGAAATTTTAACAGCTGAAATATCCAAAGCGGCCTTTGGCCTTACTCCCAGCCAATACAAAAAACTTAAAGGATTAAAACGAGAAAACTTGCGAGATCATATGACTGATTTAGAACTTATTTTTTCAATGCTTGGGGAGGCTTCAACAACACAGATTACAAGGGTTGAGGACCCCGATGGTTTTGATGAAAATAAAAGCGTCGCGCAGCGAGGAGGAAATGTTGCTGGTATAGCGCGGAAAAAACTCGAACAGGAAACCCATCGCAAGGTGATTAGCAGGGGAAATTATCTCCAAAAACCACAAAACAAGAGACTTAAAGATAATAAATAATGTAGATTTTGATACACGAACGGGACACAATCACGGAACAAAATTCCGGCTGAGACAAGATAAATTTCCAGAGTTATATGAGGATATACAAACTATTTGAAGAGAATCATCCGCGAAACTTGTCCGCCATAGCTCGTAGCGCGGCGGATGCCTTAGTGGCTATCTTACCCCATAAAAAATCCAAACGCAACATTACTTATTTACTTCTACTCTGCCTTACAGCAGCGTTTATTGCTTTAAGGAGCATCTGCGTAGCAGAAAATTCAGAACGATGTGCCGACGTCAAGGTTTTGAAAACTATGCCGTAACAGTGTTTTGTTTCAACAAAAAGGCTATTTTAAGCCCGTGGACAAAGCATAACGGCTGGCACAAAAGCTCGCTTTGAGCAAAGCCTTTGCTTTGAACACGAAAGTTATTCGTAGAAT
>Ga0187886_1003212_pt1 | contig 12391 bp, 9 predicted proteins | sample June2016WEW_20_1_FD_133001 | JGI IMG/M metagenome (GOLD analysis project Ga0187886, IMG submission 133001) | Peatland microbial communities from SPRUCE experiment site at the Marcell Experimental Forest, Minnesota, USA - June2016WEW_20_150 | ecosystem: Environmental > Terrestrial > Soil >...
ACATGGCAGGCTTACGGGTCTGACAGTTACACAGGATTCCGCTAATCCGCAGAAATTTGTCATTACAACCACTCAAACAAATACCCCTCTTGTCAGCAGGATTCTGAACGATACCTTCGGCAAAAATGCCGCAGTGAGCAATCCAGTTGTCGATGAAATAGTCAGCAGAGCTGTAAAACAAGCATTTGCGGGTAAACTGGAGATGCTTGAAAATCTTCAGCCTAAAATTCTTTCGACTCAGAAAATTGACAATGCAATGGTTGATACTTATCCTGAACTGGGCGATTACCTGGGCGGCATCAGAATTGAATTTTCCTTAGAGAAGCCTGCCACGATATCCCAGATAACGCAGAGGTTAAACGACCTGCGATTCAAACCGGATATGCAGGCGATTGCCTGGTACCAATACCGGATTACCGGCCCAAATCTGGAAAACGAAACAGAAAAGTCTTTTACTAAATTTGTTTACTTCAGTATTGAACCCGAAGCGGGATTCAGGCAATTCAGTGAAGAAGAATGGTCGCGATTCGTAAACAATGAAACTGGTAAACTGACCGCAGCCACATCGCTGCAAAGCTCTCTGCCGCAAGTAACACAGATTGCTCCGTCAGTCGGCCAGGAATCGCAAACACGTGCAGTCGTAGCTATAGTATTGTCACTGATAGCAACCTGTATTTACATCTGGTTCCGATTCGGAACTCTCCGTTACGGCCTTGCAGCCATTATTCCTCTTGCTCACGACGTAGGTATCACATTCGGAGCTGTGCTAACCTGCACATATATCGCAAACACACCTATCGGTCAGAAACTGCTTATCGGCGACTTTAAAATCGACCTGGGAATGATAGCGGCATTTTTGACAATAATTGGTTATTCAATGAATGATACTATCGTCGTCTTCGACCGAATTCGTGAAAGAAGAGGCAAACTTACTACACTGACTCCGGAGATTATCAACCTAAGCGTAAACCAGACCCTTTCCAGAACCATACTGACATCGTTTACAGTCTTTATGGCAGTATTTATCCTTTATATATTAGGAGGTACTGGTATTCGCGGATTCTCTTTCGCAATGCTCTTTGGCGTTGTGTTCGGAACATATTCGTCTGTAGCAATTGCGGCTCCTATACTTATCCTTGGTAAAAAGTCCAGGCCTGCTGCTGTAGACAAAAAAAAATAGCTTAATGCGAAAAGATATCAAGATAGGAATGTTCATCGGCACAGGGTTGGGTCTGGCTGCTGCGGTGTGGTTCTGTGTGCATCAGCAGGTAGTAGAGCAGCCGCGGATAGAGGACCTGCTGTCGCAAAAAAAAGAAGATTTTGCAGCGGAAAAGGTCCCGCAAATAACACTTGGTGCCGCCGAAGAGCAGATTTCTACAGATAAGAATTCAAATATTACCCCAATATCCTCCGCCACTCCTCCTGTCGGCTCAGAAAAATCTATAAGGACGCATACAGTTTTGCCCGGCCAGACTTTAACCGATATCTCGAAAATTTATTACGGCTCAAATGGTAGTTGGAAAAAAATTTATGAGGCAAATAAAGAATCGCTTCCTCGCGGTCCCGACACTATCAGGGCAGGAATGAAGCTTATCATACCGGAATAGATATAGATATAGACTTGTAATTACAGATACTTGGCCGCCTGGCTGTCAATCAGCCATGCAACTTTATCGAGAATCGGCCATAGTGTATGAACAGGATATTTCACTTCATCAGGAGCGCTGATAAGAACATCTCGCACAATTTCGGCCTTTTCCGCTCCGCCGACCATAATAATCAACTTATGAGCGGCGCACATTACCGGATGGGTAAGTGTAATTCTGTTAAGTCCCCCGCTCATCTGATAGACCACTGCTACAAGGTCTTCAGTGTCAAATAATGCGTAGGAACTGGGCAAAAGCGAACCGATATGACCGTCAGGTCCCATTCCGAGTATCATCAGGTCGAATTTCGGCAATTGGCCCGGCTTAAGGGCAAAAACTTTTTTCAGAACTTCATCGTACTCTTTTACAGCAACGCTGTAATCTTCCATTTCGCCGCTAATTCTGTGGATGTTCTGCTCCGGAATCGGAACGGTCTTTAAAAAAGTGTCGGCAGCAAGTTTATAATTGCTGTCAGACGAACTGGGGCTGACGCATCGTTCATCTACCCAAAACAACTGTATTTTGTCCCAGGGCAGATTAATACTTTCTTTGTCCTGTCCGAGCAATTGGTAAAATTTCCGTGGAGTTTTCCCGCCCGATATGGCCAGATAAAAAACATTCTTTTTTGATATAGCCTTTCGCGCAGCGTCCTTAAACAACTCAAGAGCTTTCTGTGCCAGCTGCCCAGAGTCCTGTACATCAGTAACTTTAAGTTTGTTACTATTTAAGGCTTTCATTTTAATTTATCGTTTCCTTTATATTATCGTTGGCACAGGACGATGAGGCTACTAAATTCTTAAAATAATGATAAAAAGTTAATATTACTCCGTTTATAACCCCTTTTCTTGAAATAAGTTACATATATTTGCATTTATGGATTTTTGTTTAAATAAAAAAACCGAAAAAACTCTCAGACTCCTGATTCCGCAAAACATAGAATCTCTGCGACAGAAAATATTTATATGCTCTGTGTTTGCACAGGAGCATGGCTATTTTCCATATCCGGCAGCAGACTCAAAGTCCAGTACATATTAACGGTTCTCATCGCTTCGACAAATTGTTTATAGTCAACCGGTTTGACTATATATCCCGCAACACCTAAATTGAAACTGTCAACGATGTTCTGGTCCACATCAGAGGTGGTTAAAACTATAACGGGAATCCTTTTTAGATTTTCATCTGCCTTGGCAATTTTCAAAAACTCAAAACCGTTTATTCTCGGCATATTCAAATCAAGAAGAATAACGCATGGCCTTGGATTGTGTTCATCTTTTAAATACGTCAAAGCATCTTCGCCGTCGACCTTGCGTATCAGCTCGTTGGTTACTTTCAGCTCATTAAGAGCTCTTTGTGTGATGATTGCGTCCACATCATCGTCATCAACTAACAGTATTGACTTGTAACTTCTCATTTTTGACCTCCAATTCTTGTTTGGGTAAAGCAAAGTAAAACGTACTGCCTTTTCCTGGTTCCGATTCGACCCAGATTTTGCCGTCATATTTTTCAATAATTCTTCTCACTACGGAAAGCCCTATTCCGGTGCTTTCCATTTCATCTCGTCTGGTGAGCGTTTGAAAAACCTTGAAAATCTTTTTGAAATATTTCTGTTCAATTCCGCAGCCGTTGTCAGCAACCCTGAATTTCCAGAAATCGCCTTCTTCGACGCAGTTCAATCTGACGTAACCTCTTGGTTTATCCATAAATTTTATGGCATTACTTATCAGATTCTGGAACACCTGAATTATATGTACCCTATTGCATAAAATAGTTGGAAAATTATTTTCCTTTATTATTTCAATATTTTTCGGCGGCACAGTTTCGGCTATGACTTCATCGATAATATCATTAAGGTTAACCTGTTGTTTTTCGCTTTCGTAACCTACTTCGGAATATCTGAGAATTCCGCTTATAAGCTCGCTTATTCTTTCAGTTCTTCTGACAAGCATATCGAGATACCGCCTGCCCTGCTCGTCCAGCTTGTCTCCGTAATCTACCGATAATAGTCCTGCCAGACTTCCGATTGCTCTCAACGGCGCCTTAAGGTCATGTGCCGCAACGTGGGCAAATTCAGACAGTTCACGATTGGCGATTGTCAGCCTCTCAACGGTTGCTTTTAGTTCTTTGTTTGAGTCGTGTAAAGCATGCTCCGCTTTTTTGCGATCGACGATTTCCCTGTCAAGATTAACCATAGATGTAGTGGTTTTTTGCAGATTCTCCGTCATACTGTTAAAAGATTCAGCCAGAGTTCCGATTTCGTCTTTTGATTTGATATCAACCCTTTGTGAAAAATCGCCTTTAGCTATTAATGCTGTTCTTTCAACCAATTCTAATATTGGCTGTGTCATATCGGTAGCCAGGAACAGTGATAAGGCAGTGCCCGCCATGAGAATAGTCAAGCCGACTAATATCATACTATTTCTAAGAGCATATAGTTTTGCAACAAATTGCTGATAAGGCAGAACTGTCACTACGACCCAGTTTAATCCAGGAACAGGTGAATAAGCAATGTATCCGTCAATCCCGGAAATTACCGCACGGCCAAAGCCGGGCTTCATAGCCTTCATTTCGGCAATGACACTCTCAGAGTCCGTTCCTTTTATAACGACTTTTTTTAGTACTTTATCTCTATCCTGGCAGGCCAAAATGGTGCCGGCCGAATCAAACAGAAGAGCGGTAGATTGTGCAGAATTAAACGCCTGAATATTTTTCGTCAGTACGCTTACAGGAATTTTGCCTGAAATAAACCCTACAAATTCATCAAAAAAGTTTTTACTTAAAAAGCCGAATTCTATACTTGGCCCATTTATTTCAGGGCTAAAAGCAGAGTATGAACTGAAAACTTTATTGGGATTGGCGATTGCACTTGTAAAAATCGCGGTATTATTGATATCGGAAAGTTCAGCTGTTGTTCTGCCGTAAACCACTTTCAATTCTTCCATCCCTTTTTCATTCACATATGAAAGCACAGGAAATTCCCGAGTATATTTACTGAAATATTCTGCCAATTCAGAATCCTGCTGTTTCACAGGGAAATTTGTCACTGCTTCGGTATTGCTTATTTTCTCAAGCAGATCCTTTTTATTTGTAATCTCCGCGCTGATTTCAACTCCGATATTCATCGCTAAATACTCAAGATTTTGCTGCTGACTGTCCCGCAGCGAGGAGAATGTTATCAGATACGAAATAATTCCCAGACTGACAGCCACTGAAAGGACAAGTCCAACCTGCAGAACTATAATTTTTGTTTTTATCGACCTGAACATTTTATTCCCTGCAAAGTTTCTTTAACCCGCTTTAATTTATCTGGCAGGTACAGCGCCCGTAGCAGTAATAATTTTCCGCCCATCTTTACTGTAAATAAAATCAATAAATTTTCGTGCTAGTTCCTTTGGCTTTTCTTTGTAAACAATGCCAAAAAACACAAAGATATCATATTTTCCATCGTGAATATTTTCAACCGATGGATAGACACCATTGACCTTCAGTATTCTCAATTGTGTGCCGACTATCGCTGACAGAGGCACAAAACCAATCGTATTTTGATGTCCCTCCAAAGCTGCCACATTCGCTGGTGTTGTATAAACTACCTTGGCAGTTGGATTATTAATATCCGCAAAGCCGGGCAGTTTTATATTCAGGACGCTCAGGCTTGAATCGCTCGCTTCTCTGGTTAACGGATATATTTTGCCTGCCTTGGCTCCAAGCCGACTCCAGTCCGTAATTTTTCCGGAATAGATGCCAAGTATTTGTTCAGTTGTAATATTATTTATATCCTCAACACTGGGATGAACTGCGAAAACAATCGGAGATTTAGCGAAGAGCAGATATGTAAGACCGAGTTTTTTCTCGTCTTCTTTAAGCGGTCTGGCAACTCTTGCCAAATCGATTTGGCCGCTTGTTACAGCCTTGATTCCTTTGCTCGAACCAACGCTGTCAGGCACCTCTATTTTACAGCCGCCTTGTGTTTTCATAAAAGCCGCGGCAAGCGCTCTCAAAAGTTCCTGACTATCGCCTGTTCCGCCGATAACTATCTTCGCCGCAGATACCGTGTTGGGTTCATTCAGTTCTTTTTCTTTGGCAGCCGCAAATGATACTAATAAAACAAGTGCTGTAATTATTACTGTTATTTTTCTCATCTTCATTCTCTATTTCTCTTTCTGTAATGAACCTTACTTTAGAATCTCACTATAGTTATGTTTAGTTTTTCGACAATATTATCCCACCCCTTTACTGTGGTATTTAATACTTATAGTAATCATTGAAAAAGGCCGATTTTGAACGATAACATTAAAAAGCCGCAAATATTATCGGGCATTTGACGTGCGTGATTTGCGTGAAATTATGCTCAAAGATTCGCTTCGAAAAATTGTCCTCGTCGAGAGTCGAACTCGAAACCTCTGGCTTCGGAGGCCAGCGCTCTATCCAATTGAGCTACGGGGACTTATATCGACTAATTATCTTCGCAGTCAAAAGATTTGTCCAGTTTTATTACGCCAGTTTTCCAGGCTCCTGCAGCAATTCGACGACATAACTCAAAAACTGCGCCGCTTCTGCGCCATTGGCGATTCTATGGTCAACTGCCAGCGACATCTTCATAAGTTTTCTAACCGAGATTTCGCCGCCCTTCGATACGCAGGTATCCGTTATCTTGCCAACACCCAGGATACTGCATTGGCCGGGCACAACAATGGGAATAAATGAATCTATGCCGAGCGGGCCAAGATTGCTTACGGTTATGCACCCATCTTTAAAATCATCCGCCGACAGATTTGCTGTTTGCAGCCGTTCCAAAAGACTCTTGCTGTATTGGGCAATCTCTGAAAGGCTCTTTTTATCAACATCTTTCACTATTGGCACCGCAATTCCGTCTTTTACCGCTGCGGCAATTCCTATACCTGGCGAATCAGCAAGTCTTATGGCATCTCCTTCCAATCGGCCAGTCATTATTGGCCACTTGACCATGCCCACTGCCAGCGCCTTTATTATAAAGTCTGTTACGGAGACTTTCAGCTTTTCCTGTAATGTTGTAAGTTCTGTAACATCGACATTGACATTGAGATAAAAGCAGGGTTTTTGGCGTTTGGATTGAAGCATTTTTTCTGCGGTTATTCTGCCCAGTTTATTCAACGGTATTTTTTGTCCGAGTTTATAGACTTGTTGGTTCGAAATTGTTGCTTCTTTCAAAGCCGCGACTATATCTGCATCTGCTGTTATTTTTGCGGGCTTATCAGCGATTTTTTGAGAAGTTTTTTTAGTGCCCCGGTTCGCATCGATTTTTTCATTTTCCTCGCCGAGAACCAAAAGAACTTCTCCGACCGGTAAAGTTTGACCGACTTGCGCGAGAATAGATTTCACGAAACCTTCAGCTGGCGATTCCATTTCAAGAGTAGCCTTGTCTGTCTCGATTTCGAAGAGGATATCGCCATTATTGACTTTTTGGCCGATTTGAACAAGGCAGTTTACGATAGTGCCCTCTTCCATCGTTTGCCCAAACTGAGGCAGCTTGATTTCTTTCGCCATTTTTATTTCCTGATTATTTATTTACATTATTTCACCAACGGCTAATCAGACAACAACAATATTATCAATATAGCGGAATAATGCCATTAAAAACAAATCCGATATATCCGTGATTAGAATTTGCCAATCGAAAAAAGCTTTAGTAAAATAGGTTGAGCAAAAGTAAAGACCAGAATAAAAAAAATAAAATCTATCTGCTTGTAAGTTATTATATATAAAGATGTTAGCGCTCGTAGCTCAGTTGGATAGAGCGCCGGTTTCCTAAACCGGAGGTCGTAGGTTCGAATCCTGTCGGGCGCAATAATCATTATTCAACCCAAAATGTAATACAAAAAACGGAAACACGAATGTCTGAAAAAATAAAAAATCCAATCCTGACAGGCTTTTATCCTGACCCATCTATCGTAAGAGTCGAAGACGATTACTACATCGCAAACTCGACCTTCGAATGGATGCCGGGCGTTATCTTTCATCATTCCAAAGATCTGGTCAATTGGGAACTCGCAGGATACGCACTTACATCAGAAAAATATATCAATATGCTGGGCAATCCAACATCCGGCGGAGTATGGGCGCCGTGCCTGACTTACTGCGATGGATTATTCCATCTCATCTTTTCTAATCTTAGAACCATCAGAGGCCCATACAAAGACGTTCATAATTATCTCACGACTGCATCAAAAATCACAGGCCCATGGTCAGAGCCGATTTATCTCAACAGTTCAGGCTTCGACCCCTCGATGTTTCACGACGACGATAGCAAAAAATGGCTTGTCAATATGCTGTGGAATCATCGTTACCAGGACAAAAGACGTTTTGGCGGTATTATCATACAGGAATATGACCCAAAGGCGAAAAAACTTGTCGGGCCAATCAAATACATCTTTGCAGGCAGCCCATTAGGCGGAACCGAAGGGCCGCATATTTATAAACTCAACGGATATTATTATCTAATGTTGGCAGAAGGCGGCACCGGCCCTAATCACGCCGTATCGCTGGCAAGGTCAAAATCACTCGAAGGACCTTATGAGATTCATCCTGATAATCCAATTCTGACATCCAAAGATAACCCTGAATTCGCACTTCAAAGGGCCGGCCACGGCTGTCTTGTAGATACGCAAAACGGTCATTGGTATATAACACATCTTTGCAGCAGACCTGTTATGCCGCAAAAAAGGTCTGTCCTTGGCAGGGAAACAGCTATCCAGAAAGTAAAATGGGACAGCGACGGCTGGCTGCGGCTTGAAGCAGGCGGAAAAGACCCGCAGTTAGAAGTTCCAGCGCCGGGATTGTCTCCGCACCCATTCAAAGCACAACCGCCGCGAGATGATTTTGATGATAAAACACTCAATCCTCATTTTAATTCACTGCGGGCAATGCCGGATGAAAGCTGGCTGACGCTTAAAGAAAGGCCGGGCTGGCTGAGAATGTATGGCAGAGAATCGCTCGGCTCAAAGTTCAGGCAAAGTCTGATTGCCAGGAGAATCACATCGCTGGACTGCACGGCTCAAACCTGTGTTGAATTCGAACCTGAAACTTATCAGCAGGCGGCGGGACTTATCTGCTTCTATGATAATTTTAATTTTTATTACCTTAAAATTACTCACGATGAAAATTTAGGAAAAATTATAACAGTCTGTTTCAATCAGAACAATAAATGCACTGAACTTTTTGAACAGCAGATACCATTGAAACAAAAACATTGTCACCTGAAAACCGAAATCAAATACGACAAGATGTTTTTCTGGTATTCGTTAGACGGCGAAAAATGGCAGAAAATCAATCAGGAATTTGACATAACAACATTAAGCGATGAATTCTGCCTTGACGGCTGTTTTACAGGTGCGATGGTTGGAATTTGTGCGCAGGACCTTACCGGCAGAGGTATAAAAGCTGATTTCGATTATTTTGAATACCGTGCGAAATAATACGCACGTTAATCTAATTTTATATCCAGGAGCTTGCCTTTTTCAGCAGCGTCACGCGCAATAAGGCAAATCTTAGTCAGCATAAAAGAAATTTCCTTGGACTCTTCGTTGCTTTTGCCAGTAATAATATTCAAAAGGAATCTGCGGAATATCTTATCTTTCCCTTCCGGCAGCGGCTGCTCGAAAGTGCCCTTTTCATTGCTGATGACGACACAATTCTTTTTGGCCAGACTGGCTTCGAGAACGCCTTTAGTGCCGATGACTCTAATCCAGTCGTCGCCGTGCGTCGGAGCCGATTCAGGCCGGCAGTAATCGACGCTTATCGTAGCGTGTCCACCGTTGCTCAACTCAGCTATAAGGACGCAATTGTCTTCACAGGCAGGTCTATCGCTATGAGCAAGATTGCCTTTCATCGCGGCAACTTTCGTAAAATTCAATCCTGTAACAGAATTGATAAAGTCAAAAGCGTGGATTCCGACCCATCCTATTGTACCGCCATATTTGTCTTTATCGCCGAACCAATCGGGCCTTGTGCCCCACTTATAACTCTTTCGGGCGTTTGCCAAAATCGCCTGGCCTATCGCGCCGCTGTCATAGACCTGCTTTGCGGCAACAAACTGAGGGTCGCTGCGCATAGTCAGCATAGCCATAAGATTAATTTTGTTTTTCTCAACTGATTTGCGGACTTTTTTCAGAGTGCCAAAATCAAGAGCCAGAGGCTTTTCGGCAATTATATGGATGCCCATATCAGCGACTTCCACAATAAGTTTGGGAATCAAATCGAGTCTTGTGCTGACTACCGCTGCATCGGGTTTAAGGTCCTTGAGCATCTGCTTATAGTCTTCACAATATACCTTCTTGTCTGCTGCCGGCGTAAGCTTTAGAAACTTGGAAATATCCTCGCCTGCGTAAGCCGGCGCCATTCCTACTAAATCGGCTTCTTCCATACCGGTTAAATCACGAAACACCGCATCAATATGGCCGAAACCTCCGATTGTAACTATTCGTACTTTATCCATTACAAGCTCCTTACATAATGAAGAAATTTTGGCTTATCATACCGTAATTGATAAATATTGCCACAGATTTCCTGTGATATTTTTCAGCGATATGTTTTTCTAAAATTAATGATTTCCTGCAGCCACTTGTCGGTAGTAACACCATCAACCTTCATAAAGTTTTCCGGCAGAAACTTCTGAGCCTGCTGGTCATTCAATTGATGAGACCATTTTACACGCGATGTAGGATTATTGCCGGGGCCGGAACTCTTATATTCTGCGTAATAAGCAGTTTTTTCTTTGTTAGGGTCGCGCCAGTTATCCCAGCCGGCCGGTTTTATGCCTTTGTCAAGCCAGCAATTATAATAAACCACCCTTGCGTAAGAACGCCAGGGCCTGCCAAGATCTGTCGAAACACCATCGGCCGTCGTAACCCTGCAATTATAAAAAACGTAACCTGTCGGCAGATTAGGCTCTGTAGCCGCGTGAGCCGTTATATGACTGCTTTCATTGGAGTGTATAAGACAATTCTCAAAGACCGCCTGTGAGTGCCCGTAAATAAAATCAGTCCCGCCTTCAATATAGCAATTCAGATAATATTGCCGGCCCGAATGGGTGAACAGAGTATCCTGCCCGCCGAGGAAACGGCAATTCACAACCAGCTCGCGCTCACCGGCAAGTTTAACAGCCTGTGCCTGGGGATGCGGACCGAAAGTATTTTCAATAGTGAGGTTTTCCAAAATTAAATCACTGGCTCCCCTGACCACAAGCGCAGCACAATCAGCGCCATAGGTCCTTGAACCATCAGGCCTCATCATTTGCGCATTGAGGTTATAGCTTATAATAGTCTTATAGGGGTCGGTACCGCGTAAAGTAATAAACGACTTATCCTTTTGGATGATAACTCGCTGTTTATAAAAGCCCGGCTTAATGAGGACAACAACTCTTTCATTATTATCCGGCGGGACGGCATCAATTGCTTTTTGTATCGAATTGAAATCAGCAGGGCCGTTCTGGTCAACCACAATTTGACGTGTTTTTCCGGTTTCAAAAAGGCCGGCCAAACCAGCCAGTTTCGCGTCGAACTTCCATGTCAAATTATTACTATCCGAAGCAGCTAACAGCACGCACGGTGCTATTAAAAGGAAAATCAACGTAAAGTTATGAACCTTCCCTGTCATTGGCACATCCCTTCAAAGTGACTAACCAACAATTTCCTCTTGTGGAACTAATAATCTATATGTCGCCTTCAATCATACTACCGGCTAAAAACAAAAAAGGCCGGCTAAAATAACCGGCCTTTGTCAGATCAAATAAATATTACGGTGCAACCTGCTTGAACATAGTATAGTAAAAGAATCGGTAGCTGTCGCCGCTGACTGACTCTCCTCCTAGCGATTGGTCCCATATGCCAAGAGCAAAACCTGACCACAAATCTTCATTGAAAACACCAGGATAATCCAGTGTAACTTGGTCTTGCCCTGATGTCCTTTTGGCTTTATAGTAAACAACCTGACCAGCCTTGAATGCAGCGTTAAATGCAAGCAATTTTCCGTTGTTATGGCTCAATTTATCCATACCAGTAAGATTTAAGGTAGCACCAGTTCCTTCGGTTGTATTCCAAATTCTATCCGCCACAAATGGCTTTTGAGAGTCTAATTGGTCAAATTTTCGAGCTGTAACTATAGGCACATTAAAAGCATCCTTGTCTGATGTTGTAGATATTGGGTAATAGGTTAATCCGAATCTTACCCATTCATTGGTTATGTCTTTGTTAATTTTTTGCGGGGTAGTTAACCACTCATAACTGGTATTAGTTCCCGCAGGGGTAACATAAGAGTCATAAATAAATTGTGGGTCTTTATTAGACGGGCAATAAAATACTTTTCCTGTTTTTATGATATTCCTTCTATATAGGCATCCAACTCTCATAGGAACAGGCTTGCCGCCTGCTTGTCTGCCTTCCAAATAATCAGGTTTATCTGTGTTGTCCCGCAATGCAACGTATGGATGCCGCTCGGTATCTTGTGCAGAAGTATCTACGGTGCTGGAGGCATTCCAGGGAGCAGGATAAAGAGGGTCAAAACCGCCATACCAAGGCATCATACCATCATAATCACTACAGTACGCATTTACTCCCAACGCAACCTGTTTCTGTTGATTAGAACAAATTATCCTTTTTGCAGTCTCCTTAGCTCGATTCATCGCAGGAATTAGAACTGCAAGAAGAATTGCAATAATCGAAATCACCACCAATAATTCTACTAATGTAAAAGCTTTTTTCGTTTTCACGGCTTTA
>Ga0187886_1003213_pt1 | contig 12391 bp, 12 predicted proteins | sample June2016WEW_20_1_FD_133001 | JGI IMG/M metagenome (GOLD analysis project Ga0187886, IMG submission 133001) | Peatland microbial communities from SPRUCE experiment site at the Marcell Experimental Forest, Minnesota, USA - June2016WEW_20_150 | ecosystem: Environmental > Terrestrial > Soil >...
TGTATTGACAATTAATAGGGATTCAGTAAAATTTAGGGGGTCTGGCGGTGTAGCTCAGTCGGTCAGAGCATGCGGCTCATATCCGCAGTGTCCGGGGTTCAAATCCCTGCACCGCCACCAATTCTTCCAATAAGTTAGGCGAATACAAGGGTTCCGTCTTGAAGGCTTGAAGTCAGCATGAAGTCAATTTTTCTTCTTCTTGTTCTTGATTTTCCAAAAGATAAGCTTCCAATCTCCTTATAGCATCTCTGCCATCATCCAGATCGATCCGGTTGTAGCGTTTAAACATAGCCACCGTTTTATGGCCGGAGATCGCCATAATCACGCTGGTGTCAACTCCTGCCTTCCGCATGTTCGTTACGGCCGTATGGCGGAAATCATGGAAACAGAGCCCATCAATCTCAGCTCGTTTGCATGCCCTCTGAAAGGCCCTTCTGAAATTGCCCAGGAGGTTTCCATTTTTGGTCGTGAACACGAATCGTTCTAAACCTCTTTTCTTTTGTGCCAGGCGGTCTTTCAGAAGCTTTCCAATCGCGCTGCTGAAAGAAATCTTTCTCCCATCCCCGCTCTTTGTTTCGCCATCATAAAGCTCAATATGCCCCTCATCTGCTCCATCCGTATTGAAATGAATTTGTTTCTCCCTCAGGTTCAAAATCTCTCCTTCCCTCATTCCGAGATAGTAACCCAAAGATAGAATCAGGGCATATTGCGGGATCTCGTTCTTAAGGATTTCAAATTCTTCTGGCGAAACGATCCGGTCTCTCGCATTTCTTTCGGGCAGGTAAGGTACCTTCCAACAGGGATTTTTTTCAACCATATCATCCCGAATCGCCAAATTATAAACCCTTTTAATCACTGTGACGAATCGGTTGACCGTCGCTGGTTTGTATGGGGTCCCTCTTTTTGATGGAGTATTTAGCATCTTATCCTGAAATGCTTCGATCTCAGTAGGTTTGATTTCCCTTGCAGGCCACAATCCGAAATGCTTTTCAAGAATATTGCCCATCTCAATAATCCTAAGATAAGTTTTTTTCCTTTTTGCTTGTGGATGATTGAGATACCATTTTAGAAGCCCACCAAATGTGTATTCCTTTTTGACTTCCACCCCTAAATGTTTTTTCTTCTCCCACTCAACTAACTTCTGCTGATAGACCCGTGTCGCTAATCTCTTTGAACCGTTTACTTTGAGACTTGTCCGAATGGCTTTGCCGGTGATGGGGTCTCTCCGGTGATAGTATTGGATGATATAGGGACCATAATATTTACCCTCTTTGTCCTTCCTTCGATAAACACCCATTTTATTCCTCCTTTCTCCCAGAGGAACCGGCAAAATGGGATTCTTGAACCACCTCCTTTCTTTATAAGAAGGTAGTATCACAGAACCTTCAGCCAGTGTCAACTTCCAATTTAGTTGTGGGGTCTCAGCCTATCCAGATAGCCATTAACGTCTTTCAGCTCAAATTTCACGCAACCACACACCTTTTTGGCAGGTATAGGGAAGGTCCCACAACTGAGACGATTTCGAATTGTCTGGGGGCTAATCCCAAGGTACTCACCTAATTCTTTAATTCCCAAAAGTCGCTTTTCCATAAGTCATCATTAATTGACAAGGGATCCTCTTCTGGCCGTAGTCGCCGGAATCATCCCTTGCCGGACCAGTTCTCATCTCCGTCATCAGTTCTTGATGCTCGAAGAGTCACTAGGCGAACCAAAAAAATCCCCTTTTTTATTTGCTTCACCGGTTCGTTCACCACCTAATTGACTAATTTTATTTGGAAATTCGGAGGGTGAACCAAATGAATCAAATTTTGCTGGATTTCTCGTGAAAATGATGGGATAACCATTTTTGGATCTGGGATAAATTTGGTAGAATATCGAATTGTGCTGGAGAATAGTTCTTATAGTGGCAAGGTGCCTTCGTAATGCCCTTTCATTTTTTGGAAAGGAGGGATCCTTTTGGGGTCCGGCTATCTTGTATAAGGATTTCCATGCGTCACCGATAGTCCCTTGCCAATGCTCTTGATTTTCCATAAAGCTAAGGACCGCTTGAGCCAGTGCATTGATCTGAATGACCTCCTCGATCTGTCGTTCGATATTCCTTTGATAGGCCTGTAAGAACTTCTCACCCGCGCCTATTTCAAGCGCCTCTGCAATCGCGAATCCCCAAGCTCCGAAGTCTGCCATCCGCGGGGTCCAGGGCAACTGAACCATTGGGTAGATCGTCATCGCCTTCGATAACGTATCAAACATCCCACCTAAAATGGATGGTTTAAGGTTCTCAAACTCTCCCCAAAGTTCCCTTTCTCTTTTCCTTCTCTCGGCGTGGATTCTTTCAAGGGGGAAGAGGATAGACCGATCCATGAGGTCCGGTTTATGAACAACGACATTGATCGCGTTAAGTGCGATTGGTCTTTTAAAGGAATAGATAATGTCTTCGTCATCGGTGTAAAGCTTCCGTTTGGAAAGCCCTCCACCTGTGCAGGCTTGAGAAAAAACATCGGAGATCCAACCTGGGAGGGATGAGACGTTATCAAAGACGGGAAAGTAATGATGAGCCAGAACCTGAATAAGTTCTTTGAAATCTCTTGGGATAGATTGTGCCATGAGGGACGAAGGATCGATGAGATCCCTGATCAACACGCAAGCAGTTGTCTTCCCCGCTCCATGGTCGCCGTGCGGATGAATCACTGGGTGAGAGATGTTGGGGACAAGGCAGGAGATAAGGTAATCGAGAAGCAAGAGTCTGTACTCAGGCTCTACATTGATAAATTCAAAAAGAGCCCATTGATCTCCTCCCTGTATTGGTGTGACCTGTTCTTTTTGATGGTCATATCTCCGAAATAGGATGGGTGCATCGCAGACAGCCCATCCCTGAGGCGTAGTCCTGATCGCCTTTCCTTTTCCCAGGTCATAATAAAAAGAATCATCTCCCTGAACTCCTTTGCCCACCCTATTGCAAAGGAAGACCTGCGGGTTATTGAAAATAGCCATGGCCTTTAAGAGATCTATGGCCTGGTTTAATGCCCCAGCTGAAGGACATTTCTGATGTGCGTCCCACACCCGTTTAGTGAGGTATAGTCGCATCTTTTTGGACCGGAGAGGAATGGTTTCATGATCAAGAAAGACAAAACCCTCGCGATATTGATCGTGAAAAAGGGCGAGATTTTTGCTTGAAACAACAAGTTCATTGACTTGGCTCCCTTTCATTTTTGCAGTTTTCATCTCCCAATCTCCTATGGTAGTGGACTCCATTTTCAGTTTTTAAGCCGAATAAAAAGGGAGCCGCTGGGCTCCCTTACGTCAATCGTCATCCCCTGTTCCAATAAACCTCAAGGGTTTTTCAGGAACTCTCTCCCTTGATTAACAACGATATCGGTCTCTTCAGAATCTTAGAGCTGACACAGAGATAAACGATCAGTCCATTCCTTTTTCTCCCGCGACCCCTGCCCGTTGGATATCTTCTCCGATTTGATAGAGTAGGCTCCTTTCCTCTAATAGTCTACCTGCCTCTTTCTTCTCCAGGGCAGTCATTTTACCATCATTTTTTTGGGCATCCATTTTAAGCAACCTCCTTTTTTGATTAGCTGTTTACGGATTCAGTTAGTCAAATGGTAGCCTTTTTCTGAAATCCAAGCTGTCAATATGTTGCTCAAAAAAATAAGAGGATATTGACATTTACCACAACAACTATTATGATGGTGGAAACTTGCAAAATGAACCCAGGAACTAAAGGAGAGATAAATGGCAGAGGAAAAAGTCGTGGGCCAATCAACCCGGAAACCATTAAGGCTTACCCCGATGGACAAAGAATTGGCTGAAGGCGTAAGAGATTTGATACGGCTCTATTATGTCTTTAAGAATAATGAACCCTTCATTCCAGTAATGAAAGACTTCCTCAAACGGATCCAGGGGGAGGACTTTGAATATAAGAGGGAAACCGAGAATCCAACAAAAAAACTAATAAAGAAAGGCTTTATTTCAGAGGGAGATTATTTCGTAAGCATATGTCGGCTAATCAATTTTAGTCACGACCAGAAGGTGTGGTTTGTGAAAATAATGGACCTGCTTCTGGAATCCATTAAGGAACGCACAGTCGATCATTTTTACGCGGTAAAATGGGTACATAAAACGGTAACGGACATGAGCGATGGTGAACTTAAAGTACTAACCCCTGACGTGATCATTCAAGAGGGTTCTTCTGAGAATAGAGTCGTCGGGGCCCTTCGAAAGCTAGAAAGACAATCACAACTATATCCCATAAAGGGAAGCAAAAAGAGAGTGTATGTCACCCAAAAGTGTTCTTCTGAGAATAGATCAGTACCGGAAAAGTTAATCCACAAGCAAGTCGTCGAGGCTCTTCGAAAGCAAGAAAGACAATCGCAACTATATCCCATAAAGGGAAGCAAAAAGAGAGTGTATGTCACCACCGTCCCTTATAAGGTATATGAAGTAAGGTCTAATACAGATTTTGGAGTCACTTTGCTTCGGGGGGAATCCATAATTTATGATTTAGAGCATCAAACTTGGGAGGATAATCCTTTGCCTAAAGGTCTGAGTTATACTGAAATACCCCCAATCAATTTAGTCCGCGGGTGGCGTTATTTCCTCCAAATCGTACGGTCCTTGCTGGTTAATTACCATATCGCATTTGGGAATTTTGAATACATAAAGACTTGCGAATACAATCCATGTAATAAACTTTTCGTTGAAAAAAGAGCGGGGAGAGGGCGTTTTTGCAGTGAGAAATGCCAGCGGAAATTCAAGCAGGCATCAGAAAAATATAAGTGCATGAATAGACAGAATACTTGGATCCGGAGGAAATTACCCAAAATAAAGAAAGAAGTCGATGCGTTGCGTTTCAAACATGGGGATATTCGAGCGTATAACCCAAGTCCAGAGCATGTTTCAGAAGGGGCCTGTAAAAGGTGTGACACATGCATGAAGAGCGGGAAATGTGCTGCCCTGATTAAGAACAACAAAAAGGTGTTGTCAATCCAAAAAGAATTGCCTGTCATTCAAAAAGAATTGTTAAACCCTCTAATAAAGAAAAAAGACGTAGTAATCAAACTCAACCGTCTTTTGAGAAACTCCGATTGACACCCACATGGGAGCCAGATACATATCTTTGGGGGTCTTGAGTGAAAGAGAAATAGAGGTTCTGTAGCCAACTTAATCAACGACCACACAATGATCCAAGACATAAAGCCTTCCTCACCCGCCAAGTAGCCCAAATTTCGAAGTCCGCCCTTTTTTGATCTGCATTTCCCATAACCCTGTTACACGCATCCTTTTTCGCGCGATATAGTTGTTATGATAAATGCAGATTTTTATGAATAATTCATAACAACATATTGACTGAAGTTTCCAACCCAGGATGCTAAAAAATGTTTATGGAAAGGGTTTTCAAAAAGAAGGAGGTGAAATAGAGATCAGCAAGGTGAGGTTTGGTGTGACTGCCACGCCATCAAGGAATTGGGTGAAGGTATGAGAAAAAAATCTTAACCACAAAGGAAGGGCTTCCGATAACCCAAGCAATCGAAACATTGATGCCTATACCAATCGGGCCCTTCCTTTTTTAACAAGAAAGGAGCAGAGGACATGGAAATGACGGAACCAAAAGAAATCAAAATGATGAAAACCAAAGACATTGAAAAAATAAAGAGGTCGCCCTTCAAAGACCTATTTCCAATCGACCCTGACATTCTTAAAGCGGTTGAGGAGCACATGAGAGTTCACGGTTTTGATCCATCACAACCCCTCATCGTTTGGAAGGGGATGGATACTCTTGTGGATGGGTATACAAGACACGAGGGGGCATCAAAAGATGGCATTGAAGAAATCCCTGTTTACGAAAAGGATTTTGCTAATGAAGAGGAGGCCGTTGAATACGCCATCCACAATCAAGTCCATCGAAGGAACCTAACCGATGCAGCATTTCTTAAATTGGTTGAAAAACTCGACGAAAAATATAAAGGGGGAAGACCCAAAAAATCTGCCCCATGTGAGGCAACTTTTAAACCCCACATCTTTGATAGTCCCTCTTATGATGATGCTATCGATGCAGCGCCAGCGCCACTAGGTTCTGAACAAGAGCGTGAAAAATTCCGAAAACGTGATGAAGAAGTTTCGGAGAAGAGGCACAAAGGGCGAAGAAGTTCCACAAGACTGGGACACATGATAGGGACATATCATTTCAAGATAGAAATGGCGAGAAAAATTCTTTCCCGGGCCAAGCTTGATTTGGCGGGTCGTGAGGTTAGAAAGAAGGTTGAAGATAATAAGATGACGATTAATAGCGGATACAAAGCACTCACGAAAAAAGAAGGGAAAGCCTCCTTCAGGGTAGAATTTTGGGATCGTTCTCAGGGACACATTTATGTGTCGGCCAATAACAGTGTGCTTGAAGAAAAATTTCTGGAGGAATTGGACTGGATGATTTTAGGGACAGGGGAGGCCCCTGACATGGGTAATTTCACAAAGGATTCGAAGCTCTGTTTCCCGAGGTTGAAAAATCCTGGGATTGAGATCTTGAAGAGATTCAGGGAGGTAGAGGAAAAAAGAAAAGGTGAAGAGAAATCTGTTTAATGATTGGGATTAGGGTGTCTCAGAGGCCTCCCGACTTACCTACCTTTCTTCTTCCTCTGAGACCCTAAACCCTTGACGCTGAGTCGGCGGGTGCTGCCCCACACCCCCGACGTTCAAAAATCTCAAGTTCCTCACAAACATGAGTGACTACCTGATGTCTCCACCAATCCAGTAAGGATGTGCTCGGAGGGATCATAGTTTTTCATTTTTTCCCGGGACATTAAGAGACTTTGCCAATAGCGCGGAATCTCCTTAAGCCATCCGACCTTAAAAACCCCTGTTATTGCCAAAAATCGATAAGACTCCTCTGTTCAATTATATAAATAATAGATAGAAGGGCAAATTACCCTAAAATCTACGAAGGAGGTCTTATCATGGAGATTATCGAAAAGGAGTTTTTAAAACCGAAGGAGATTGCCACAATGTTTGGCGTGACGCAAGAGACGCTAAGAAATTGGAGACGCCAGGGGATCCTACCGTATTTCAGGATCAAAAATACGATAAGGTTCTCCAGGGCAGACGTGATGGAATGGTTGAATAAGTCAAAGGGAAGTGAAGGATGCAGTGATCACACTAAAGAATGAAATTGCAACAATTTGGTTAGGCATAACCTGCCCGCCCTTTCCTTGCATGGGTAGAACTCATAAAATCAAGGGCCAATAGCTTTCTTAAAAATCAAGTGATAGGAGGATAGAGGATGAACCCTTCAAGACAGACCTATCAAAATAATTCAATCAAAAAAGAGCGACACATTCAGGATTTAGCGCTGGTGGCCTTTCTGGTTGCCAATGGCAACCCTTTAATCAAACCCCCATCAAGACAAAACATGGGCAGAAAGTTTATCTTCACATTCGAGGATACGGCCAAGTTGGAGCAGGATATATTAGCCTTCTACAACAAAACCGCCCGGATTGATCCTCTCTCATTCTCGGAGGTATTCCGCAACCTCAAAGCACTGACTTTTTAAATCAATCAGAAGGAAGAAGGATGATGATTATGATACAGAGTGTTTCAAAACTAATTTCAGAAAGATACGGTCTCACAGCACAAGCTGGTAGTAAAGGCGAGTGCCCTCACTGCGGTCACCGCACTCTCTCGGTTCATTCCAACGATACTTTTGCCAAATGTTTTCATCCTGATTGCGGAAAGGTTATATCGGCAGATGATAAGGGATTTTCCTACAACCACTCGTATCAGGACATACTCAATGAGTTTCATACCGAATGGCGGAGTTACTTTCTATCTCTGGAAGGAAAAGATAATGTTGAACAGAATGCTTACCATTATGTGGTTGATGAGAGGCTCATTCATCCTAAAGTAGCGAGAACGGATATTGGATGTGTTCCGCCCTCCTATACTGAAGATGATATAAATAGGAAGTTCAGCCCTTTGATTGAAGAGATTCAAAGTATCGTCAATGGTGGTGTTAATGACGGAAGAGCCGAAGAAGAAACTGGTTGGAATCATCAAAAATATTTAGAGTTTGTAAAGGAGGCAAGACAAAAGATGATTGATGTCATCCACCCGCCAATTGACAAAGAACATCCAGAGCAGGGAAGAAGAACCTTTTCCATTGGTCGTCTTGTATTCGTTTTCCGTGACAATTACTATCGCATAACATCTTTTAAATTCAGAGTTCCTTACACCAAGAATTTTTCTACCTGGAAACCTGATTATGAGATCATGGGATGGCGATCGAAGATGGGTGTTTTTGGTCTTGGTCTATTTGCAGAGGCAAGAGCAGAATCCCTTACCGAGAAAAGAGTTGAAATCTTATATCGAAACAACATGATGGTTGTTGAAGGTGAGTTTAATGCTCTTCAACTCCAATCTTTGATGCTTAGAAATGATTGGGGCTATACAGCCATTGTTGCCGTAGGTGGTGTTGAAACTGCTGATCTAAAGACTATCAAAAAGATAGTCAGAGTCCCCATCATCATCTATGACAATGACGATGATGAAGCAGGTTTCAAACTGGTTGAGAATGCTCAGGAGGTAATGACAGTTCAAGCATTCACTACGCCAAAGCCTACTAAAGATCTGGATGAATATATTAGATCGTTTGGCGAGAACTATAGCCAAGCATTTAAGGGTATTGAGACGATTTCCGATAATAGGAGATATTACCCAAGAAACTACGATGCCGTGAAAGAAGAAATTGAGAAAGTTCGATACAGCAGGAGATATAACCAAGCCCAAACATTTGATTTGGTTTCCGACCAGATTCTGGAGGATGTTGGGGATAGAGGAAGGTTGTTGAACAATAGCTATCATGCTTATTTGATTTTTCATCATGACAAAAAACTTATCTCATTCGGACAAGGTGAAACAGAATATACAGAGTTGCTTGGTAGATATGGGCTTATGAAAAGCGATTTCATTTTTAAACATGTTAATGACTATCTTAGACATCAAGCATTTGAACATGGTGAAAGAACAGAAACCCATCGTTTTGCCCATTATGATTCTAAAAGTAATGTTCTATATGTCTATAACAACAACCATCGTATGTTCAAGATAACTGCGAATGAGATAGACATTGTTGATAACGGAACAGACGGAGTGTTGTTCATACACGATATAGAGAATGAACCGTTTGAGCGGGTGCCCTTTAATAAAGATCCCTTGTCTTCCCTGATCATTGAAAGAATAAATTTTGACGAAGATATTTTGAGTAAAGATGAGCGAATGTATCTAATCCATCTCTGGATGCTTTCTTTGTTCTTCGAGACAAAGATGCCCACCAAAGTCATCCTGGCTATGATCGGGGTTAAAGGAAGTGGAAAAACGTTTGTCCTAAGATTGTTAGGGAAGATTCTATTTGGCATGAAATTCAATGTTACCGATGTAGCGATTGCAACTTCAAAAGATTTTGATGCCATGATAACCCACAAATATTTTATGGTGCTGGACAACGCCGATACAAAGAACAGATGGATTGAGGATAGGTTAGCAATCAGTGCTACAGGATGTTCCCAAGATCGAAGAGAACTCTATACCACAAATGAACTGGTGAGTGCTACCCGAAAATGCTTTATAGGGATAACAGCAAGAACCCCAAACTTCAGGAGAGATGATGTTGCTGAACGTCTGCTCATCATGAAGGTTAAGAAGATTGAAGACGTAATTTCGGAAGACGATTTGACAAATGAAATTCTCGAGCATCGAAACGAGATCATGAGTGAAATCCTATCACAACTCCAGATTGCTGTAGAAGCATTGGAAGATAAGACAAGAGAAGCACATCAATTTAGAATGGCAGACTTTGCAAATTTTGCAGTCAAGTTCTCTCGCTTTCTTAAGAAGGAGGAGTTTATAAGAGACATCTTTACGAAGTTGAATGCTGAGCAGTCCCAGTTCGCTTTGGAAGAGGAAGAGATATTTGAACTTATGAAAGAGTTTGCATCCAAACAACAAGATGGCAAGACCATATCGGATATGACGAATCGGGAACTCTGTGATCAATTGACTGGAGTCTATGATGAACAGCATGGAACTGTTGGAAGAGAACATAGATCCGAATGGGAATTTGCAAACGAGTATAAGAAATTCGGATTTAAGATGAGAACTATCCTATCTGACTTGAAGAGGTTCTTTGATGTTAAAGAGCAGGGAGTAACTCATGGTCAGAAAAGAATGACATATATTTGGAAGAGGATTGGGAACAATGAGTAGAGATGGAAGCGCTATAAACATTAATCAGAAATTGAATGGGGGGACATGGCTTTCGATTTTCTCCAATGTTTATAGGGTCTTTTTAAAACACAAGACCATGTCCCCCCGATGTCACCCCATATGTCACCCCAACTTAGAATAATAAAATTAAGGATTTATAATAAAAGGGGGACATGGGGGACATTTAAATCAATATAACCCTATATAGGAGAATAAAAAATATCCTATATATAGAAAAATTCATCATCACGGATGTCCCCCTTGTCACCCCGAGACTTTTTGTATTATGTTATTAAGGAATTAAGTGGGGTGACATTGGTTTTTGGGTATGTCCCCCCAGATAGAGATAGAAAGAAGGAAGACGAAAGAATGAGAGTATTTGGAATTTCATACGATTTTGAAAATGAGCAGGCTGATCTTTTCGAGAGAGAGGTTGATGAGGAATTAATCTCTCGAGGCTTAGAGACTGGAGTCTATCCTGTAAGTGAAGAGGCATATGACTCCTGTATGAGATCACAAGAATATCAGATCGAAGGAGTAACTGAGCCAAATGAGACAATCCAATGCTGTGACAAGGGGCTGAAACTGATCCAGCAATTCTACGAGGATGTTCCTCTGCCAAGAAGAATTTTTCAATAAGAAAAAAGAAAGGATACCATGGATCACAAAAGCCAACCACAAGACAAGTCCTCAGGACATAGAAAGGAGACCAATATGATTCTACACAATATCGATGAGTTTGAGGAACTGATTGAAAAGGCTAAACTTCTAACTGAAAGACATAGTGGTGAAACAGATCCACGATGGATTGAAACATCGGCACTTGCCTATTATGGTAGTTCCAAGTATCCAACCAAACTCTTCGTCCTTGAAGGATCATAGCCGAGAGGGTTTGTTCTGGTTGATTATGGCTCTCTGCACATAAGGGCATTTGGTGCTGGGATGCAACCCATCCATTCCTATTCAGTTATGTTGCTGAATTAACCACGAGAAAGGAGCAAATGGAATGAGCATACATAAACTCACGTTAGATGAATGGAATGAAATAGGCTTAGGTCTTTCAAAACTCAACAGTGATATCATTCACATGGAAGGAATGATGGGTAAAATAGGAACCTGTAAATACGGAGACAGACTACATAACCTCCAAACTCCACTTCTAAAGATACGTAGTGATCTCGAAAATCGAATGCTCTTGGACTATCCTCAAGCACCGTTGAGCATCTTCTTTGGAGGAATTGGGATATTGAGAGAAGCCAGGAAAGGAATGTCCATGTTTCAACAAGTTAAAGATGAGTAGGCTAACTCAGGCTCACTGAAGAGCCTTAAAGCGCGTTGCTAGCCAAGCAGCATGGAGTAAGCATGAAGCTTATTAGTATGGAGGTTTCTCAGGATCCAGGAAGGAGTAAACCGCATTTAGGGAAAACCGCAAAACCGAATTATAGGAGTTATTCAAATGACCATAGAAACAACCGAGGGGGCGAAAGGGCAGAGGGGGATTATGGCTAGAGAACTCAGTCAAACTGAGATCATAGAATTTATAGCATCAAACGGATTGGACTTAGACATGTTGGACGAGAGAGAGGAAACCCTTGAAGCCTGGCGACAGGAATGTAATCTCCTCATCAGGGGCTTTGTGAACTATCTTGGGAACAGGTTCTCAGCCATCGAACATAGGTTGGACAGGCTGGAGCAACAGGTAGAAGAAAGGTATGGATACCAAAAGGATGGAATCTGTCCGTAAGAGAATATCAGGCAGGAGGCAGGGTTCCGAAGCAGAGGATTGGGATGAATTAAAAATCCGATTTGGATGAGGGGGAGAAAGCCTCATAGCCTTAGGGATGGTATTAACTTCTCCCCTCCCTCAATCAAGAATTGACATGCTATCTTAGAAGGTGTAAGTTCTTTTCCAATGAAATTATCTTTCGGAGCAATCACCCTCTTCACTTCATTAGAAGCCGCTTTAGCCAAGAGCTCACCCGTTGAAGGGGTTCCCCATGTAGAAGCCCCGAGGATTCCTTCCTGAAACTCCCATGCCGACCAGTCGGCACAAAGAAGAATGAAAATTAATTTTATTGGATAGAGTAGCTCTTTGCTTATTTGTTTGGATAGGGTAATTTTGATTCCATAA
>Ga0187886_1003214_pt1 | contig 12386 bp, 18 predicted proteins | sample June2016WEW_20_1_FD_133001 | JGI IMG/M metagenome (GOLD analysis project Ga0187886, IMG submission 133001) | Peatland microbial communities from SPRUCE experiment site at the Marcell Experimental Forest, Minnesota, USA - June2016WEW_20_150 | ecosystem: Environmental > Terrestrial > Soil >...
TTGAAACGCCCAGGGGCTAAATTATCTACGGAACCTTTTTTAATACTAAGGAAAAATTAGATTCATATGTTTGAGTGTTTATGCGGCAAGTCTTTTGAAAATGAAATTTCCTGTTCAAGGCATAAATCTTCTTGTATTGTTTATAGGGAATTTAAAAGAAATCAAAATAATAAGTCATCTGCATTTCTGATAGAAGATGTAGATCATGTCGTGTGCAAAATTTGTAACTATAAAGCAAGAGATTTATCCAGGCATTTAACTGAGGCACGGGCACCACATCCTTCATTGGAAGAGTATCGAAAACTTTTTCCGGATCAAAAAATAGTTTGCTCGGAAGTGAATGAGAAACGAAAACAGACCTGTATTAAATTGCATGGCAATCCTAACTATAGAAATTTTGAAGCTCAAAGGCAAGGGGCTATCGAAGCCTTTGCTTCTGATCCGACAATTATGGAACGAATTAGAAATACTAAATTTAAAAAATATGGAGACCCAACTTATGTTAATGCGGAGAAAAGAAAACAAACTCTTTTAAAAAAATATGGTGTGGATAATCCGATGAAGAATCCGGAAATTAAAAAGAGAGCCATGCACACTTATAAAGTTCTTTATGGTGATAACCCTATTCAACGTGACCCTGCCATCTCGAAACAAATTCTTATGGAAATGCATTATACTCAAAATTTATCTCTTCAACAGATAGGGAACCAATTAGGATTTAGTCCAGAAAAAGTGGCTTATTGGATGAAGAAATATGAATTAAAAGTAAATAAAAAAATTGTGGTTCCTAAATTTAAAGAATTTATAAGTCCGACTGAGACTGTTAAAGAATACTTTGCTTTGTGCCTGCAAAACGGGAGAGTTTTAAGTTTTTCTGAAACTGGGAAATTTTTGGGTAATAAAAAAAATCAAAGGCTCAAGCGCCTTTTTAATGCTGGGCGACCTTATCAGCATCTGAAAGAGGAATTAAAACTAGTGGCTCTGTCCCCAGAGCTCTGGCCAGAGTTTTTGGCTCAAATAGAAAAGGATTCTTCTGTATGACGCAAAAATGCCATCAGCGGGTCATGAAAGAGCAGAAATTGGAGGGGGACCTAAAGTCCCTACCCTTTGATCCTTCCACCTGCCCTATTGATGAGTACACCTTCCAGATAGAGACCTTTTCGGACGAGATTCGAAGTTTCCTGGAATCCTATGAATGGCTCGGTTCCGTGGGGGTGTCAGCTAAATGGTGCTTCACAATGCGGCTCAGGGGGGTCCTGGCAGGGCTACAAGTCTTCAACGAGCCTGCGGCCTATAGTAAGGTGCTGGGACCGGACACGATGAAAATGGAGTGTCTGGTGCAGCGTGGAGCGACCGTGTCCTGGGCCCACCAGCACCTGGGGAGCAAGATGCTCATGGCTTCTATCCGCTGGATGGTTCAGAATACCCCCAAACGGGTTTTTATCGGGTACTCAGACCAACTCGCCGGAGAAATTGGAATTATTTATCAAAGTTCTAATTTTAAGTATCTAGGGCATGATTTTGGCATAAACTTTAAATATAAGCATCCTACATATAAGAACGGGAAGGAGTTCTGTGCCCATTCCCTTCGGAGGACTAGTGTTTTAAAGTCCTGGTGCCGGCAGAACGGGATTACAGTGCAACCGAGCTGGATTAAACCCAACGGGTTTAAAGATCTCAGTGTGATTCCCGACCCTGTTAAACGCGGCTGGTATGATTGGGGAAACCAGATAATTAAAGAATCCACACGTACCTCTGTCCCTTCTAAGGGAAAATATGTCTTGGTTCTCGGAAGAGATCGCCGGGAGCAACGATACTTGAACTCTTTATTTACAGCGAAAACTTATCCTTATCCGAAACGAGATCCATGATAGGTATATTGTTAATTTCTCTCATGGGCTGCGGATTAGTATTTTTTTGCCTCCGTTATGCTTATGAATTTTATCAGTATAATAAAGGTGTGTGTCGAGGTTGTGGAAAACCCTGGGGCACCGTTAGCGAAACTCCCGTGCGGGACCTACAAGTCTGTATTAAATGCAGGCGGAAACTTTATCTTTTTTTCGTAAGTTCTGAACATCTTGAAATATGACCGATTCCCTACCTTGGCATGTTTATATAATTCGCTGCAGTGATAATTCTTTATATTGCGGAACTGCACTTGATGTTCAGGCGAGGTTAGAAAAGCATAACAGTGGGCATGGGTCCAAGTATGTTCGTTCTCGACGTCCTGCAGTATTGGTATGGAGCAAATTGTTTTCTTCCCGTTCAGAGGCCTGTAAATTTGAGTGCCTGGTTAAGCGCATGTCCAGAGAGGAGAAAGAGAATAACTTTATTTTTACGTGATTGGAGTATATAATAAAGCAGGTCTCTCTTTTTCAATTGCAGGTATAACCCATGAAAATAAAAAAGCAGGAAGAAGAATATACTTCTGACGAAATTGAAAAAATGCTTCAAAACATTGATATTCAGACTTTTTGGAATAAAGTGATAAAAAAGGTTACAATATCTGCAGATGAGTATTATCAAGCAAGGGCCAAATCGAAAGGAGTTCACCAAGTTTTTGTATGAAACCTATTACTTTCAAGCCTACCAAACCTGGTGATGGTTATACAACTTCCGAATTTAAGCCTGGTACTATTTTGTTAACTTATGATGTCAAAAATCCAGAAGCACAGCTCCTTCTGCAAATTGATGGAGACGATTTTTATGTTCTGGGAGTGAAGAATCGGGCCTTTATGCGAAACCCAGGAGAAGACTTCAAGTTTGTAACCTGGGAGGAGTCTTATCCAAAAGACCGCGTGCAAGAGGTTGAACGTTCTGATTTACCTTTATTCATGGATTTTAAACTGGACACTGATAGATTTCAGAAACTTCTTGAGAAGAAAAAATAAATTACGTATATTACGTATGAAACCTGTTACTCAGAATCTCCACTCTTTTGATGATGGGTATCGGACCTGGGATTTTAAGCCTGATGCTATATTGTTACTTACTGAGTCAGGGAATCCAGAAAAGCAGATTCTTCTTCAAATTGATCTAGACAAATTTTATGTTCTGGGAGTTAGAAATAACGCTTATGAACGGTCTCCAGGAGAAAGATTTGTGTATATTACCCGTGATCAGTCTCGTTCTTTAGAACAATTTCAAGAGATTGAAAATCGTTCTGATTTACTCTTATTGTTAGATTTTGAATTGGGTGATAGATTTCAAAAACTTATGCAAAAAGGATAAAAAAATGAGAACTAAGAGATCCTCCATTTCAACTCATTCATGTGTCCAATGCATTCACTGTCTAGCTCTAGATTACTGCTGTGATTGCCGAAAAGGCAATTTATATGAACCTATAAAAATAGAAGTTTTAAAAGAGGACGGAAGAGTTAAACGTTCTGTCAGGACTTTCATAAAGAAAGTAGAAAAAGCCCACCGGGCTGCGGGAAAAAGTAAATTACATTTCGATTGAAAATTTGATTAGAAGGAAAAATTAACAAAAAACACACTAAGAGGGGAAGGGAATTTTTTATGCGAAAAACTTTTTTTCTAACCACTGCAATTCTGCTGCTATTGCCAGCAATCATTTTGAGTGCGACGTCTACCATTAATTTTTCAACAACGCACCAGGTAATCGACGGTTTCGGCGGCAGCAGTGCGTGGTGTCCCGCATACGACGCTGCCACAGCGGACGCTCTATTCGGCAATGCTGCTAACCAGGTTGGCTTCACAATTCTTCGTCTCCGTATCGATCCAAATAACAACTGGGCCACTGAAAAGACCAACGCCACTATGGCAAAAGCGCGCGGGGCCACAGTATTCGCCACGCCCTGGTCGCCTCCCCCGGCGTATAAAACCGTCAACAACGTGGTCGGCGGCGCAATAAACACTGCCCATTTTGCCGATTTTGCGGCCTGGATGAAGTCCTTCTGGACTAACCTGGGCTCGGCCAATGTCGATATTATGTCCCTGCAAAATGAACCCGATTGGAGTCCGAACTACGAATGCTGCTCGTGGACTGCGCAAAACTTTGATGACTTCTGCAAAACCTACGCCCCCCAGATCGGAAAACCGATCATGATGCCGGAATCGATGAATTATACTTATGCAGTTTCCAATACAGCGTTGAACGATGCCACGGCTGCAGCGAATATAACCTACATCGGCGGACACTTATATGGGGGCATACCTGGTACCGCATATACATTAGCACTCAATCTTGGAAAACACGTATGGGAGACAGAGCATTATATAGATAATGATGGCGCCACTCAGTGCATGCAAGTTGCAAGTGAGATTATGGCTTGCATGAACAACCTAAACATGAGCGCCTATTGCTGGTGGTGGATGACCTATAACAACAACGCTACGGCTTTAATCGTGAACGGCAGCCTTACGCATAGGGCCTGGGTTATTGGCCAGTTTTCCAAATGGGTCCGTCCGGGATTCGTCCGCGTCGATGCGACCTATGCTCCGCAGGCCGGGGTGAATGTGGTTGCATTCAAGGGGAACAAGTACGTCATCGTAGCGGAAAATTCCAATACTACCTCGCAAAGCGTGACATTTACATGCTCAAACGCGACTATACCAAGCGTTACGAAATATACGTCGTCACAGACGAAAAACGGGGCGAACGACGGGACGATTACTGCGACGACCAATTCGTTTACAACCAACCTGGATGCGCAAAGCGTTACCACATTCGTCTCGACCAACACTGTTTCGATCATGAATCCATACCGAGGCGTTGAAAAGCCGTATGGTATCGCGACGACGAATGCCGCAGCGCATTTCGTGTACATGATCAACGGAAAGCGTTTTAGCCTCAAGGGTTTGAATGAACAGGGGAAACCAGCGCCGGGCATTTATATCATGCCGGGGAAAGCTCAGGTCAGCGTTGGATCAAACAAATAGCTGAGTGGCAAACAGAAGGCAAAAATGAAGAAAAAGTTTTGGCTTACCTGGGCTGATCTAAAGAAATTCAAACAACATACTTTGTATGAATATGAAAATGAACCTTTATTGCTTGAAAGATCAGAATTTCCAACCGGATTTTTTAATTATGTTCTTAGGCCTGTTATTGCATCAAGTTTAAATGCTCAATTTGAGATTCTTTCATCTTATTATGTTCCGCCGCGAGGCCAGCTGCGGCAGGAAAAGAAAAAGAAAATGATAAGTATTGAAATAAATGAAAAGAATATTAAGGAATTTAAACCTATGCAAAGAAATGATCTTCTTTTACATATGAATGATTTTTGGAAAAGTCAGACGTTTTTAGACATTTTTTCTGGTACAAGGATCATATGAACTTCCTCTGGGACGGGGCCCTGGCAGATGTACAGGATCGAGTTTTTGCATCTCTTTCCAGTGGACTGGCCCCTGCTGAATCAGACATAAAACAAATTAAAAGCAATTGGCTCATATCTATTGCTAGTTATTTGTCCCCCTGTAATCTAACAGTCCGTCATTATTGCCTGCTCGACCTGCTGAGTGGGAAACCAAACCACCAAGAAAAAATAGAATCCCAGTGTGATCTTCTCAGCAATGACCCTTATGCAGAATTGACTACAGCGGGTAATAGATTATGGATTGAAGGTTATTGCTATTGGGGTTACACCAAATCTTTTTTACTAGCTTATTGCCATAAATTTAATCCTCCGTGGCTTCCTATATTATTAAATATTTTAGATGATAATTTCAGAAAAACTTCTTATGAACGTAATGGGATTTCTTATCCTGCCCCTTTCGGGGATATTTATGACATTCCTTTAGAAGATTCCCTGCAACAACCTAAAGGACAATCTGAGCATGGATGGATTGGGCCTGTAAGAAAATCCCTTCCAGCAATACGAGTTCATACTAAAGTTCTGAGATTTAATCTACATACTAATAATCTTGATACTTGCTATGATGTGACATCTGGGATACCCATAGACATGCAAACGAATAAACCTTTCCAATTTTATGCTGGTTATAAAGAGAAATATCCAACTCTAGGGTCTCAAATTAAAGCCTTGCTCAGTTGGTCCAGATTTATATCCCTTTTTACTTTCTAAAAAATTCCACTTCATTTTTTCACTTTCGTGTTATATAATAGTATTTATATGGCACTAACTGTTGGTTTCACCGGTACTCAGCATGGAATGACTGATCTGCAATGTCAGAATTTTCAGGCTCTTATTGAGCGCTGTTCCCCAGGAAAATTCTGTCACGGGGACTGCATAGGTGCTGATTCTGAGGCTCATATTATTGTTCGAAAGATATTAAAAACTTGTATTATAGAAATTTTCCCTCCGAAGATTTCTACAAAACGGGCTTATCAGGTAGCTAATATTCTTAATGCGGAAAGCGACTATCTTGATCGGAACCATAAAATTGTGGATGCCTCTGATTGTTTGATAGCAACTCCCAAAGAAGACCGGGAGCAATTACGCAGTGGCACCTGGGCAACTATTAGGTATGCAAGGACAAAACATAAACACATTTATATCATATATCCAATCGGCACAATAGCCGAAATCAACTAGCAAAGAATTTCAAAAAAATGAATAAACATTATTTGCCAATAGCAAGTACCAATTCAACGGATTTGGTGGAAATTTTTCAGCAAACTTATATTAATCTTCTGTCTGCTATTTCCAAACCTTTATGGGGTTCAATTGCTCATGATCGACTTTTTAAAAATCAAACATTAGTTCATATTGGGTCATCTTATAATCTTACTAGGGAACGAGTTAGACAAATAGAAACCTATATTCTTCAGAGATTATATTTATTATTATCTACCGGTGTGGCCCTAAAATCACATCATGCATTTTTTCAAGTTCCTTCTTCCGCAGAATCTATAATATTCAATTCATTTGTGTCTCGAATTCAAGCAAGAAAATATATTTCATATTCGGAAGTAGTGGAGATAATCAAGACGTTTTCTTATAGTCCTATGGATGAAGGTTGGGTGAATTGCCTTATGATGGTTTGCGGGTATAATTCCACATCTTTTGAAAAAAATCATTCTTATATTGATATTAGCAATTATATAAAATCAAATCTTATATTCTATAAATTTGATAAAAAATCGCTTATTTCAAAAATATCGGCATTACGAACCATACTTTTCAAAGAACCTTTAAAATATTTTATACCACAGGAACTTGGAACACAAATTCAAGAAATTCCTGAAGATGTTGCATGTTTACTCGGATTACTTAATGATATAGATAAAAATCCTGCCGGTTATAGAGTAAAAAAAGATAAACTTTGTATCCCGGATTTACTTTATCGAATCTTGTCAGAAACTGGAAGAGTCATGACTCGTACAGAATTAACGCAAAAATTAACTGACGTGCGAAGTACTCCAAGTATTATTTCAATAATAAGTCAAGATCCACGTTTTGTTGCAGTGCACCAGCATAAGGCGTGGGCTCTTAAAGAATGGGGCTTTAACACAGAATCATTAAGAGAAGTAATGGTTAGAGTATTGAAAGAAATTAATAGACCTATTTCTGCAGAAGAATTGCATAAAGAAGTAATTAAATACCGTTCAGCTCCTTTGCAGAGCATTAAATCTATTTTGCATAATCGGCAATACCATAAAGATTTTTGTTTATTTATTAAAGGGTGGGGTTTAACATCTTGGAAACCACACTATCAGCGTAAATTTCATTCTAAAAAAGTTTGTATTCGACAAAATATTTTTGAGGAAAAATTAGTGGAATGTTTAAAAAATAATTCACCACTTTCTTTGCAAGAATTGTATGTTAAGCTAAATAAAAAATTGCCTTTAAAATATGGCACCTTTTATAATAAAATTATTATTGAAGATAGCAAAATTCTTTTATCTATAGGAAAGAAAAATAAACGATTCTATTTTTTAAAACCTGATTATATTAAATATTTAGCTGCAAGCAACAAAATTGAACAGACTCTTCATGCATGCATTCAATTATTGCAAAATAGGCACTCTATACTCTTAAGAACAGCTATAAAAGAATTAGAACGTAAAGGCTTTTATTATCCTACAATTTATAAAGTTTTTTCTAATAAAAAACTATTTGTTAAAAAACCTGTTCCAGGCTTACATAAAAGATATGTTGTGAGTTTACGTAATGCTTGAATATCGAGATGAATTCGGGCGCTTACATCGTATAGATGGCCCAGCTAGAAGTTGGAGTGAGGGGTCTGAAGAATGGTATGAACATGGCAAACTTCATAGGTGTGGAGGACCTGCTTATATGGATGCTAATGGCCGTAAAGTATGGATGCAAAACGGTCTTTTTCATCGTACAGATGGGCCCGCCGTTGAAGGCCGTAATGGACAAAAAGCATGGTATTTAAATAACCAAAAAATATCTAGAAAATTATTTAATAAATTATTTAAGGGATCAAAAAAAGATCTTCTTCTTTTAATGGGGCAAGGATTTGATAAAATTATAGCAGAAAGATTGAAAAATAATGAGAATTAATCATATTCTTCCACGTTCCCAAGCTAATGGCCCAGGAATTAGATTTACTCTCTGGACACAAGGCTGCAATACCCATTGTGCCGGTTGCAGTAACAAAGATACTTGGGACCCTAAAGGGGGGACCGAAATTTCTTGTGAAAGTTTAAGAAAAAAAATTATAGACGTTTTTAATGGGGATCTTTCCCAGAATTACTCAGGAATAACAATCACCGGAGGTGAGCCCCTGGATCAGGTTAAGGAAATATATAAACTTTGTCATGATCTTAGATTTTATTTGAAAGAAAACCAAACTATTTTTCTCACGACAGGATATACTCTTGATGAGATCAGGAAAAGGGGAATGCTAGAGATCCTGGATATTGTTGATATTTTATGCACTGGGCCTTTTGAGCAGGATAAAACTTGCTCAGGAGAATGGAAAGGTTCCTCTAATCAAAAGATTCATTTTTTATCTTCTGCAGGTTATGAGCAGCTTCAGATGCCAATAATATTTAAAGAAATCTATGTTAAAAAAAATGGGGACTCTATGATTACAGGATTTTCTCAATGAGGGAACTTTAATTTTTAAGAAATTTTCTATATAATAACAGTATATAGAAGTGAGGACTTGATTTATGATTTGCTACAGAATTGTAGAAGTTAAAAATGGAAAATTACTTTCTCTGTTTCATGGGACTCAAGGGAGTCGGGTTCTTCCAATAGGACGGTGGTTAAAGGCTGATAAAAAAAGAGTCCATGACGGGTCTTGTTCCACGTATTATGAATCAGGTTTCCATGTTTTAAAATCTTTAGAAGTGACGAAGCAGTTTTTCAAAAAAATGTTTCGTAATAAGAAAAATAGATGTATTATACAATGCGAGGCTATAGGGCTTAGAAAAAAGACTCATTCTAAAAGTGATATTTATCTTGCAAATAGAATGAAGATAAGTAATCCAACCGCAATATGAAACCTACCACACTATGAAACCTAAAATTTATAGAATAATGAAAGAAGGCCCAGCCTGTGGTGAAAAATTTTATGTTGAAAGAAAGCATAAAATTTTTTATTGGGAATATTGGTCTCCTATAGCTCATGATGGTTATTGTCGTGATTATTTTAAGACTAAAGAATTAGCACAAAAATTTATTGAACAAGGATGTACCAAAGAAGCTGCTTATCCTGAAAGAACACCGACAATAATAGAGGAAATTATCATTAGACCAAAAACACAGTCAAAACAATCCAGATATGATTTGATTTGATTTAATTTGTAATAGAATAAGAGAGAAAAATAAAATGCCAAATATCTTTTCCAAAATCAATGAATTGAATGCTTATTTGAAGTCACGATTTTTTGGAATTGACAGAGTTATAGATGAAATATGTGATAAAATACAGTCTTGGTATTATGCTCCGGAAGCAATGGTGCGCCCGCAGATAATAAACCTCTGGGGAATGACAGGCACGGGCAAAAGTTCGATTTGCCGGGACATATCCGAGTTCTTAGCCAAGGATTTAATTCAAATAGACTTAGGCGAGTATGTTGGGGAAAGCACTAAAAATCTTGGGCATAACTTTTTTGATAAATATTTTGAATGCTCCGGAAAACCCGTGATAATACTTATAGATGAATTTCATATTGCCAGAACTAAAGATTCAGATGGAGAAGAATTAGATAGAAAAAGCATCCGTAGTTTGTGGCATTTATTATCCGATGGGATGCTTTATATTGATGATCAATATTACACGGATTCCTGGGACTGGGTCTCCTATCAAATTGAAGATTCCATTGATGAGTATAATCAAGCTGTTGATTTCGTATCACGTCACAAGCGTCCAAAGGGTTATAACAAACTGGAAGTGCAAAGATCACAAAAAAATCTTCGGCAATCCCATAGATTTTTTCCCCGCCATTTTGTAAGCATTGTGGCACGAGCTTTAGGAATTTCTTCTAAAGAATTAATTCGAAACCTTGATCGGAACTATCTAAGGGAATGTGCCCATCTTCTCGAGAAATTGGAAAATATTGCAATACAGCCAAAACTTGATTTTACAAAATCCTTGATTTTTGTTTCTGGTAATTTAGATTCGTTGTATACAGGGGCTAAAAATTTCGATCCTGATGTTGATCTAGAAATTTTAGAAAAAAAGGCTGAAGACATCACTGTATCCGATATAAAAAAGGAACTCACCGGGCGTTTCCGCTTGGAACAAATAGGAAGATTGGGAAATAATCACATCATTTATCCTGTATTAAGTTGTGATGCCTATCATAAAATCATAGAAAAAGATTTAAAACGGATACAGGTCTTTTATTTTAAAACTCATAAACTAAATTTAATTTTTAAGGACTCAGTTATTGACATCGTATATAAAGAGGGGGTTTTTCCAAATCAGGGAGCTCGGTCGGTGCTCAGCACCATTGGGACGCTGGTAGAATCAGCTTTAGCAAATTTTTTCCTACATTATAAAACGAAAAAAATATCTTCCCCAAATATTGAAATATCTTTTAAAAATAAGAATTTTATTTTTGAGTCCGGTGGAGAACGTATTTTAGTCCCAATTGTTCTTAAAATTGATGAGCTTCGAAAGCCTGTGATAAACCAAAGATCGATTATTACAGCTGTCCATGAAGCCGGGCATGTTGTTACTTGTATTCTTAATGTCGGGGTGGTGCCAAAAAGAGCCAGTATTTTTACTGCTGCCACTTCCGGAGTCAGTGGAATCGTGGAATTTCTTATGTCTGAATCAAATAAAACTTATACAGAAACGTTCGCCACGTATAAAAATTATATTGCCTGCATGGTGGCGGGTCTAGTGGCAGAGAAATTTATTTATGGGCCTGAAAATGCCGGTTGTGGGGCGGATAGTGATCTGGAAAAAGCCACTTCCCTGGCCGTGGAATTGAGTGACACTTTAGGTTACACAGAAGTAACTCAAAAATCAAGATGTGAAGACAGATTTCCGGAGGCTGTTTTACGGACTTCCAAAGATGAAAGTTTTGTAAGGCGGCTTATGGATAAAGGGGAACAAACAGCACGGGAAGTTATTAAAAAACATAAAAAATTTTTACTGGCTCTTGCCGATGCCCTGCTTGCAAATTCCAGCATTGATCAGAAGACGATTGAAACAATTATGAAAAAATATAAAGTATGTTGTGCAAAAACTTTTGATTATGTGAAAGCCTTCAACAATTCCAAAAAATAGAGGGGTATGCAAAAATTTTATGGATGACAAAAAAATTGATTTGAAAGTATTAAAAATGTATCATGAGGGGCAGTCACGGGGGAATAAAGTCCGCCTACAAGTAGTGTCTTGGAATAACCGAACTCCAGTACTAGAAAAACGGGAATTCTGGGTTGACGCAACGGATACAGGCCCAAATCCTGTGGAAAAACCGGGCAAAATGAAAGGCCTTAATATTGATGATCTTGAAATAATCGAGAAAAATTTGGAGGAAATAAAAAAGTTTCTGGAGGAGGAAGTAACTTCTTCTAGAAAACCTCCTCTCAGTGAAGTATAAATGAACCGTTATGATTTAATATTAGGAAGGGACCCTCCGAGTCCTCCCAAACTTAAACATGATTATTGGAAAGAGATTTCAGTTTGGTTACAAAGCATAAAAATCCCTAAATTCCCCAATATATTTCCTGTTTGGATTCCTTTATTTTTACAGGGATATTATAGTCAAAAATCAAGAAAATAAATTTAAGGCTAAAAAATTTATTTGGATGGGAAGGAATTGATAGAAGAGGAACAACGACTTGGAGTCATAGCCAAGAAACTTGTATAGTTGATTCTTATGAGGAAGCTTTGAAAGTAATTAACCGTTATAAACTATATAAAAAAGATCTGAAATTTTCCTCGAGAATCGCGAGGAAAGAAAAAAGGCGAAAACAGAACTTTCATTTTTGTGTTTAAATAATAAAGAATTCTTTATTAATATCCTCTGCAAA
>Ga0187886_1003215_pt1 | contig 12386 bp, 12 predicted proteins | sample June2016WEW_20_1_FD_133001 | JGI IMG/M metagenome (GOLD analysis project Ga0187886, IMG submission 133001) | Peatland microbial communities from SPRUCE experiment site at the Marcell Experimental Forest, Minnesota, USA - June2016WEW_20_150 | ecosystem: Environmental > Terrestrial > Soil >...
AGCTCCGACTCCGCCGACGCGGGCTCGGGCGTGGCCTCTGTCTCCTTCCAGCGCTCGCCGGCCGGTGCGGGAAGCTGGACAGAGATCGCCTCGGACGCGACCTCCCCCTACGGCGCCGGCTGGAACACCTCCGCTGTCGCCGACGGCTCCTACGAGCTGCGTGTTGTCACCAGCGACAGTGCCGGTAACAGCCACACCTCTGCTCCGGTCTCGGTCACGGTCGACAACACCGATCCGACGGGCTCTCTGACCAGGCCCGGTACGAACGTGTTCGTGAAGAGGGAAGTCGCGGTCAGCTCTGATTCTGCGGATCCAACCTCCGGCGTCGCCTGGGTTGCTTTCGAGATCGCACCGTCGAGCTACGGACCCTGGCAAACGGCCGCAACGGTTACTTCCGCACCCTGGAGCGCAAGCGTGCGCTTCCCGAAGATGGCGCAAGGCCGCTACTACGTGCGCGCCGTCACCAGCGACCGGGCCGGAAACACGTTCGTCTCGCAGACGCGACGAATCGGGCTCGACAACACCGCCCCAACGTCCTCGATAGCTTGCAACGGTAAGCAGGGTTGCCGCACCGTTTACTTCAAGAGCGTCTACGTCGCTTTCAGTGCCTACGACCGCGGCTCCGGCGTACGCGCGATCCGTTATACGACCAACGGCAAGATTCCAACCGCCTCGAGCAGTTTGTACAGACGTCCTCTCAAGCTGAAGAAGTCCATGGTCGTCCGCTGGAGAGTCTGGGACAGAGCTGGAAATGTCTCGCTCACGTGGTCACGTGCGATCAAAGTGAGTGCGCCACACCGCGCTCACTGATCGTAGTCGGCTCGCGCTCAGAGACCCAGATCACCCTGCAGAAAGTACCGATTGCCGGTGTCGAGGAGGACATCGGCTCTAGCCGTAGCCGAGCTCCCTCAAACGCTCCTCGCCGATGCCGAAGTAGTGCGCGAGCTCGTGCAGAACAGTGATCCGGATCTGCTCCTTCAACTCTTCGGGGTCGCGGCAGAAGTGCTCCAGCGGCCGCCGGTAGATGGTGATCGTGTCGGGCCGGATCGGGTCGCCGGAGCGGCGTTCGGGTAAAGGCACTCCCTGGTACAGGCCAAACAGAGTCGGCTCGCCGGGACGCTCGTCTTCGATCAGGACCGCGACGTTGCGCAGGCCTTTTCCCAGCTCGGGCGGAAGCTCGTCCAGGGCTCGTCTGACTTCGTCTTCGAAGGCCACGGGGCTATTGTCGCCTGCGGCCGTGCGCTGCGGCGGTCAGGCGGCCTTGATCTCCATGATCTTGAACTTCAGCGTTCCGCGCGGAGCCGCGACCTCGACCGTCTCGCCCTTCTTGCGACCCATGATCGCCCGGCCCACCGGCGACTCGTTCGAAAGCTTCTTCTCGGCGGGATTGGCCTCGGCGGAGCCGACTATGTGGTACTCGATCGTTTTCCCGGCCTCGAGATCCCTCAGACGAACGCGTGTGCCGACCGAGACCGCATCGGCCGAGACTTCGCTCGTGTCGATGACGCGCGCGTCCCGCAGCCGTTCTTCGAGCGTTGCGATCCGGTGCTCGAGCATCGCCTGCTCGTTCTTGGCATCGTCGTACTCGGCGTTCTCCATGATGTCCCCGAACTCGCGCGCGATTCTGATGCGGTCGGCGACCTCGCGCCGCTTAACGGTCGAGAGATGCTCGATCTCTCCCTTGAGCTTCTCGTAGCCTTCGGGAGTGAGAATCACTTCCTTCACCGCGGCCTCCTGCGGAAACAAAAGAAAAAGCGTGGCGGAATCGCCAGCGCGGGCGCGCATGGTACCGCGGGCGGCGGCGCGCGTCAAGAATAGTTTTCTAGGCTACAAAGACGTATGAGCCTCGACCTCCGCCAGCGCTGGCAGATCGGCAGCGTCGAGATACCGTCACGGCTGGCTCTCGCTCCCATGGCCGGAGTCAGCGTACAGGCGTTTCGGCGTCAGGCCCGTCGCTTCGGAGCTGGGCTCGTATGGTCGGAGATGGTCAGCTCGGCGGGGCTCCTCCACAAGAGCCGGCGTACGTACGACTACCTGCGCATCGCCTCCGACGAGCACCCGCTGGCAGTGCAGATCTTCGGCTCCGAGCCGGCGCTGATGGCCGAGGCCGCGCGTATCGCCGAGGCCGCAGGCGCCGACCTAATCGACCTCAACTTCGGCTGCCCGGTGCGAAAGGTGACGGCGACCGGAGCCGGCGCGGCGCTTCTCGAGCAGCCCGAGCTCGCCTGCCGGATCGTCGAGGAGGTGGCCGCCGCCGTCTCGGCGCCGGTCACGGTCAAGCTGCGTAGCGGGATCGAACCCGGGTCACGTACGTGCATCGAGCTGGGGCCGCAGCTCGCCGGCTCGGGCGCGCGGGCTCTCGTTCTGCATCCGCGGGCGCAGAGGCAGATGTACGGCGGTAAGGCCGACCACTCGCTCACCGCCGAGCTGGCCGCGTTGGTCGAGATCCCGGTCATGGCCTCGGGCGACATCGGCTCGCACGAGCGCGCGAGCGAGCTGATCGCGACCGGGATCGCCGCGGTGATGATCGGCAGGGCGGCTGAAGGCAATCCCTGGCTGCTGAGCGAGATCCTGAGCGGCGAGCCGGCCGATCCGTCGCAAGCGCAGATCGCGGCCGAGCTCGTCCACTTCATGCGCGAAGTGGCTCGCGAGCTGGGCGACCCGCGCGCCGGCAGCTTCCTGAAGAAGTTCTACGGCTGGTACCTGAAGCGCGGACGCTTCCCAAGGCAGCTCAGGAGAGAGCTGGTCGAAGCCGAGACGTTGAAGGGCGTGGAGAGGCTACTGCTGGCCGCCGCGCCGGGCGCCGAAGATCTGCTCACTCAGCTCGATGCTGAAGTTCCGAGCGTGAGCCAGATGACGCTCGATCTGCCGATCGAATCGCGCGGTTACGACTAACCGTACCCGTGCGGGTCGCGAACGACCGCCTCAACCCCATCCGCACACCTGGTCTTGGTCGTCCGACGTATCAGGCCGAGACCGGTTCGTAGAAGTCGGGCACACCTTCGCGCACTTGGTACACCGCAGCGCAACGGAGACAGCGATACTCGAAATCCTTGATCTCAAGGTCGCCTTGACAGGCGGGACAGGCGAGCTTCAACTGCGCCGCCTCCGCGCCCGGCGCGGTCGAAACGATAAGCCAGTCTCTGTTACGAAGCGGCCAGAGCTTTCGTGAGACACCGCCGAATCGCCTCGCGAACCAGAAGTCGAAGTCGATGAATCTACTTCCGATCGACCTTCCGAGGTTACGCCCTACCGCCACGTAGAGACCAAACCCGAGGTTGTTACGGAAGCTGGTGATGCTCGACTTATCGCCAAAGAGCTGACCAACACGCTCGCTGGTGAACTGTTGGACGTGTCCTTCGTTCCTCAGCTCGTAGTCCGGAACGAAGTCGCCTCCAGCGGAGGCCGGCGTCGTGATCACGACGTAGCGTCGGGCAACCCTCGTGAGCTCCCGGAAAAACCCGTCAGCATCGGGGACGTGCTCGATCGTCTCGGTGCAGAGGACGAGGTCAAAGGCGCCGTCTCCGAAGGGGAGCCGGGCCCCGTCCGCAGCTACACCCGCCAACCCGTAGCGAAGCTGCATCTTCGCTACGGCCGCGATCGCGATATCCACCCCCCATGCCTCGACCCCAAAGCGCTCCGAGATCGCGTGTGTGAAGAACCCTTCCGCACACCCGACGTCGAGGAGAGTGTCGAACTCGAGCATCGAGAGAGCGTCGAGAAGAACGCGAAGGCGCACGTAGTGGCGGTGCCCCGCGCGTGTGTACTCGCCGATTGGCTGATGGTCTCGCGTCGCGAACGCTATCTCGCTCCGACGGCGAGAGGCGTCGGAGAACGTCTTAGCGGACATCGGAGAGCCTAGCCGGTCGCCGTTCAACCCCTTTTCCTCTCAATCGAGTCCGGACAACACATCTCAACGCATCATGCGTCAAGCACTAGCTACTCGAAAAGCCCCCGCGCACGAGGTCGGAACCGCCTATCGGCCGGCTGTGATCCTCGTTCGCGGGAAGCCGCGCCACTTTATTTTACTGGCGTTTCCCTCGATCCACCTCCGCCCGATAGATTGGAAAGCGTGATCGATCTCCACTCCCACATCCTCGCCGGACTCGACGACGGCGCCCGAACGCTCGAGGAGAGCGTGGAGATCGCGCTGACTGCGGCTCGCGACGGCATATCGGTCATGGCTGCGACTCCTCACGTGCGTGACGACTACCCGACCGCGGCCGAGACCATGGAGCGTCTGGTTCTCGAGCTGGAGGGAATCCTGCTCGAGAAGGGCATCGGTCTGCGCGTGCTCGGCGGAGCGGAGATCGCGATCCAGCACCTGAAGACGCTGAGCGATCGCGAGCTGAGACTGTTCGGCCTAGGAGGCAACCCGCGCTATCTGCTGGTCGAGTTTCCGTATTTCGGCTGGCCGCTCTCGCTCGAGACCGAGATCTGGACGCTCAGGCGCCGTGGCATCACGCCGGTGCTGGCTCACCCGGAGCGCAATCCCGAGGTGCAGCTCGCCCCCGCTCGAGTTGCGCCGCTCGTCGCGGCCGGAGCGCTGGTGCAGCTCACCGCCGCGTCAGTTGACGGCCGGCTGGGGAGCCGGAACAAGCGCGCGGCAGCTGCGTTGATCGCCTCCGGGCACGCTCACATCATCGCCAGCGACGCTCACTGGCCGGGATTGCGTGCCGCCGGTCTGAGTCGCGCCGCCGCTGCGGTCGGCAATCCCGAGCTCGCCGACTGGCTGACGCAGAGAGTTCCGTCGGCCATAGTCGAAGACGAGCCAATCCCGCCGCGGCCGCAGACAGAGTCGAGATCGCTCAGGCGCCGGTTCCGGATCTAGACAGGTCGCAAGCCGCCCGAGGCAGCCCCCATCGGCCGCTCGAGGTGCCCCCGCCACCCCGAGGCGGCCAGAACCGGGTCAGGCTTGAGATGAGGTGCGCGGACGTGAGATCAGATAGAGCGCGACTCCGACTAGCAGGAGAAGCACTCCGCCGCCTCCGAGCAAGAAGAGGTCGAGACCCGTGAAGGGCAACGCATTCGACGACGACGCCGTCGCACCTTGCGCTGCAACCTGCGCTTGTGACACACCCGCCGTTCCCCCGTATACGGACTGGGCCGATCCAGCGGCCAGGGCGGACGGAGCCGCGCCTAGAGCCGCAACCAACACTCCAAAAAACACTTTCAGCTTCATCGAAACCATCCTCAGTCTGTCCAGACGGATCACTCGAACGGGTACCCTCAGACTAGTGTCTTAACCGCTTACCGTCAATCGGTTTGATGCGCTAGCACCCTACCCTGTGATCGACCGGGCCAAACTCAGGTTGAGCCCAGGGCGAAACCGAGCGCACGCTCGAGGAAGGCGCGGTCGAGCGCCGCCGTATCGATCTTCTCCCGGGCGCGAACGCGGCGCAGGACGAGGCGGATCAGGGATTCGCGCGGATTGAGCGCCTTGGCGCGCTCGAGATGGACTAGAGAAGCGCTCCGATTCCCTGTGAGGTACTCGGCTATCCCCAGCTCGAGCTGCGCATACCAGTCGAGCGGATCACGCTCCAGAGCCCTCGTGTAAGCGTCCTTCATGCGGAGGTAATCGTGGCGTCGTCCCGCAATAGTGCCGGCGATCACGTCGGGGGTGTCGCTGAGCGGATCGAGCGTGCGGGCCCGGTCGAGCATCTGGTAAGCCTGCGCCGGATGCGAGCGCCAGCTGCGCGAAGCGCTGTCCACGTAACCCGCGGAAAGCCAGGGAGCCAGGTAGCTGACCGAGGCCACCAGCGCCGTCAGAGCGAGCAGCACGATCAACATCTTCCGGCCCGCACGAGGCCCGGTCGGAGCGTCTGCCGAACGGCCGCCCGCCGCGACCGCGGCGGCGAGGCCGAGGAAGGCGAGCGCGGCGGTAGTGAGAGTAGGTATCTCCCAGAACCACTCGACCGAACCGTGAACCAGCCAGTAGGAGAAGCCGACAACAAGCGAGGCGCTCAGACCTCGCCTGAAGGGGTCGAGGTCGCGCCGGCGGGTGGCGGCGAGCCCGCTCACCAGGAAGCCGACGAAGAGCAGTGCTCCGATCGTGCCCGTCTGCGTCAAGACTCGCATCTCGATCGAGTGGGGATCGTTCGGCTCCTCGTCGCTGCGCCGCGCCTGGATGTACTCGGTCGCGAAGTTGTTCGTCCCCACTCCGGCGACGGGATGAGCGCGGAACTCGTCCATCGAGACCCGCCAGAAGTCGTAGCGATGGGTGCCGTAGAGCGAGGTGAAATGGCTCGAGCCCGAGCCGCCCGCCGCCCCTGTGGAGAAGTTGTGCCAGGCGTTCTGAGCGCGATGAACGGGTTTGTTGATCGAGCCGACGACAACCGCGACGGTGAGCACAAGCGCCAGTAAAAAGCCGGAGACGACGGCCAGATCGAGCCGGCGTGCGGTCTTCTCGGCCAGCGAGAGGCGCCGGTCGAGGATAGCCGCCAGCGTCCCTAGACCCAGCAGCAAGACGAAGGTGACGATCATGCCGTTTCGCGCCTGAGCCAGCGCGGCCGCGACACCGCTATCGTGTTCGCCCGCCCGGAAGACGTCGAGCAGCCGGCCGAGATTCGGCAGCGATGCCGCGAGCACCACGAGAGCGGTCACCAGCGCCCTCCCGCGATCGCTGACGAGCGCCACGAAGATGAGGAAGACGATCGGGAACGCGTACATCGAGCCCCGGCTCTGCGCCAGCACCGCCATTTGCACCAGCAAGCTCCCGCTCGCCGCGAGCAGCCCGCGCGCGAGCGGCGGCACCTCCCGGCGCGAAGCGAGATAGAGCGCGGGCCAGAGCGGGATTAAAAACAGCGCCGCCTCGCCGTTCTGATACCCGATCGGCGAAGCCAGCCGCCAGCTCATGAAGATCGAGCCGACATTCCCGCCGTGGAGCGCGTTCTCGATCGTGAAGAAGCCGATCGCCGCCACCGCGACCGCGTACAGAGCGACGAACAAGCCGGCGATCCTGACGTTTGTCGACCAGCGCGAGAAGATCGCGTAGACGGTGAGGTAGAGAAGCGTCTGGTTGGCGCCGTCCCAGGCGTCGCCCTTCACGGTCGCCCAGGTGATCGAGAGGAAGCACCAGACCGTGAAGAGAGCGAAGAAGAGGAGCGCCCCGGTACGCCACTCGCGCTTCCCCAACGAGTACCTGAGATCGGCAGACAAGACGACGAGCAGCCAGAGAACGATCAGCGCTCCCGGGTACCAGACCGTCGGCGGAAACCCACCCTGATCTCCCGCCCAGAAGAGCAGCAGCGCCAGCATGACGAGCATCGGCAATGCGAGCGCGAGATCGGCGAGTCCGCCCGGAAAGAGCCGGCGCAGGCCGCTCGGCCGCACGAGCTTACCGGCCTGCTCGGAGCCTTCACCGCCACGCGGCTGGTTCGAACCCCGAATCGGCATTCGCTCTTTATATCGCGCCCGGAAGTGTTTCTTGCCGGCGAACGCGATCCGGATGGGCCGAATACGCGTCTGTCAGAGCGAGGCCGGCTAGCTCGAAGGGAGGTTGCGCTCCCAGACGATGCGCAGGCCTTCGAGTGTGAGGAACTCCTCCACCGCTCCGATCGTTCGGCAGTGAGGAACGATCAGCGAGGCGAGTCCGCCGGTGGCGACCACCTTTACCCGGCCTCCCAGTTCGGCCTGCATGCGCTCGACGATGCCGTCCACCTGACCGGCAAAGCCGAACACGAGCCCGGACTGAAGCGCCGCGGCCGTGCTCTTGCCGATCACGTTCGCCGGCTCGGCGAAGTCCACTTGGCGTAGCCGCGCCGCGCGGGCGAAGAGCGCCTCCATCGAAATCTCGATCCCGGGCGCGAGCACACCGCCGACGTACTCGCCCTCGGCCGAGATGGCGTCGAAATTGGTCGCCGTGCCGAAGTCGACCGCGATGCAGGGAGCGCCGTAGTGCTCGAGCGCGGCGATCGCGTTGGCTATCCGGTCGGGGCCGACCTCGCGCGGATCGTCGAAGCGGATCGAGATACCCGTGCGCGTGCCAGGCCCGAGTACGATCAGATCGCGCTCGAACCAGCGCTCGGCCAGCTCCTCGTAGCTGCGCACGAGCGCCGGGACGGTCGAGGCCAAACATATCCCCGAAACCGCGTCGAAGTCGATCAGATTTCGGTAGAGAGCAGCAAGCTCGTCGCCGGTGCGGTGCGCCTCGGTGGCAACCCGCCAGTGCTGTTCGAGTCGCTCTCCCTCGTACAGACCGAGAACGGTCTGCGTGTTTCCGACGTCGACAGCGAGCAGCATTGCTAGAGCCTATCCCAATGGAGACGCGCGGCTGAGGCGGTCGAGGCGTGGATGGCAGGGGCCGCACGAGCCGCGAAAGCGCACTGGTAGTGCGGTGAGTGGCTCGGGTGGTTCCTGGCGCCGCGAAACGGCCGCATCGGGCGTGCGGCTAGAGGTCGTCCTCGGACTGGAGCTGCTCGCCGATGCGCTCGGCCAGCGCTTCGGCCGTCAGTTGCGACCCCTCGCCCGTGTTCAGCTCCTCGATAGTCACGTCGCCGGAGGTGAAGACCTCGGCGCGCGGGATGATCCGGGTCGGCCGGTTCTTGTCCCAGACCCAGACGTCTTCCATGCGCAGGTGCAGGTACGGGTAGCTCGGCTGGCTGGTCTGCTCGACCTCGAGCCGGTTACACAGGTAGGTCACGTCCGGGGTGAGGACGCAGTAGCGGAAGAGGCCGAAGACGGCCGAGTACTCCTTCTTCAAGCGGAGCTCCAGCTCGGCCTCGTAGTCGTCGAGATCGTCGAGGTGCGACATCGTGCCTTCAGTCTAACCCCGCGAGCAGGGCTCCAACCGGCCCTTTCCCGGGGACTTCGAGCTCCGGGTCGAGCTCGGCCAACGGCTCGAGCGCGAAGCGGCGCAGATGTAGACGCGGGTGGGGAATCACCAGCTCGGGCTCGTTGACTATCTCCGACCCGTACAGAAGCAGGTCGAGATCGATCACCCTAGGGCCGAAACGGTGACCGGCGCGACGCCGCCCCAGTTCGCACTCGATCAGCTGCAGGCGCGCGAGCAGCTGCCTGGGAGAGAGGTCGGTCTCGACCGCGGCGGCTCCGTTCAGGAAGCGGGGCTGATCGAGGAAGTCCACCGGATCGGTCTCGCGCAGCTGCGAGGCGGCGGCAAGCTCGACACTCGGCTCGGCGGCGAGGCGCTCGAGCGCGAGGCGCAGCATCTGCTCGCGGTCGCCGAGATTGGCGCCGAGTCCCACATAGGCTCTGGTCACGCGCTCGATCCTAGCCGCGCTCCGTAGCCTCGCGGCGGCTCAGGCGCCGCCCGCCGCCGAGCTCGCACGCTCGATCGCCGCCGCGACCGTCAAAGCCTCTACGTGCTCGCGCACGTCGTGCACGCGGAAGATGCTGACGCCGCGTCCGAAGGCGGCCAAGGCGGCGCCGATCGAGGCCGCCGTCGTGCCGCGCTTTGCCTCCGGATCGCCGAGCAGCCGCCCGAGCGAGCGCTTGCGCGAGAAACCGATCAACAGTGGGCGGCCGAAGGCGAGCAGAACGTCGAGGCGGTTGACGAGCGCCAGGTTGTGCTCGACCGTCTTGCCGAAGCCGATCCCGGGGTCGAGACAGATCCGCTCCTCGCGAACTCCGTGCGCCACAGCGAAGGCCAGCCGTTCCTCGAGAAAGGCGGCGACCTCGGAGACCACGTCCCGATACTTCGGATCGGCCTGCATCGTGCGCGGCTCGCCACGCAAGTGCATCAGGCAGAGATAGGCGTTCGAGCTTGCGACCACCTCGGCCATGAGAGGATCGCCCCGCAGCGCCGTCACGTCGTTGACGAGCTCGGCGCCGAGCTCGAGCGCCCTGCGAGCGACCTCTGCCTTGCTCGTGTCGATCGAGATCGGCGCACCGGCCAGCGCTTCCAACACGGGTATGACGCGGCGCAGCTCTTCTTCGAGACCGACCGCCGAGGCTCCCGGGCGCGTCGACTCCCCGCCGATGTCGACGATCGCCGCTCCCTCCTCGAGCATACGCCGGGCTGATGCGATCGCCGTCTCGGCTTCGAAGTTGAGACCGCCGTCGGAGAAGCTGTCGGGCGTGACGTTGACGATCCCCATCACCGAGGGGCGCGGGAACCTGAGTTCGATCGGGCGCACGGGCACACCCAGAGAGTACGACACACGCCGCCGCGGTCGCCCGTCAGCCCTTGGCGCCTTCCGTGCCCGGTAGCGGATAGGGCTTCGGCTTGGCGCGCGACTTGCGTGGTTTCTTGCCGTCGACGTCGCTTGGGGGAACCGTCGTATCGGCGAACACCTGCTCTTCCGACTCGCCCGCCAATAGCCGCTCGAACTGCTCCTTGTCGATCGTCTCGCGCTCCATCAGCAGGATGGCCATGCGATTCAGATCGTCGATGTGCTCGCGCAGAACCTTCTGCGCAGTCACGTGCGCCTCCTCGATCACGCGCCTGATCTCGTCGTCGATTTCGCGCGCCATTTCGTCCGAGTAGTCGGGTTCGGCGCCGTACTCACGCCCCATGAAGGGCTGGTCGTGCGACCTGCCGAGAACGCGCGGGCCCAGCTTCTCGCTCATGCCGAAGCGCATCACCATCTGCTTGGCGAGCTGGGTCACCCGCTCGAGGTCGTTGGCCGCGCCCGTCGTCACCTCGTCGAAGACGATCTCCTCGGCCGCGCGACCGCCGAGCGTCATCCCCAGCTCCTCCATCAGCTCGGTTCGCGTCGTCAGGTAGCGATCCTCACGCGGAAGCGAGATGGTGTAGCCGAGCGCCTGCCCGCGGCTGATGATCGAGATCTTGTGGATGTCCTCGGTTCGCTGCAGGAAGTGCCCGACGAGGGCGTGCCCCATCTCGTGGTAGGCGGTGACCTTGCGCTCCTGCTCCGAGAACAGCCGCGTGCGCTTCTCGGGACCGGCGATCACGCGCATGATCCCTTCCTCCAGCTCCTCCTGGCCGATCTGCTTGAGGCCGCGGCGAGCCGTCAGAAGCGCCGCTTCGTTGACGAGGTTGGCGAGATCGGCGCCCGTGAAGCCAGGTGTCCCCGCAGCAAGCGTGTCCAGGTTGATCTCGGGCGCCAGCGGCTTACCCTTGGAATGCACTTCGAGGATCTTGCGACGGCCGATCCGGTCGGGCCTGTCGACGACGATCTGGCGGTCGAAGCGACCGGGACGGAGCAGAGCCGGATCGAGGATGTCGGGCCGGTTGGTGGCCGCGATCATGATGATGTTGTCCTTCAGCTCGAAGCCGTCCATCTCGACCAGGAGCTGGTTCAGCGTCTGCTCGCGCTCGTCGTGGCCGCCTCCCATCCCGGCGCCACGGTGCCGCCCGACGGCGTCGATCTCGTCCATGAAGATGATGCAGGGCGCCGCCTGCTTGGCCTGCTCGAACAGGTCGCGTACACGGCTGGCGCCGACGCCGACGAACATCTCGACGAAGTCCGAGCCTGAGATCGAGAAGAAGGGCACACCGGCCTCGCCGGCGACCGCCCGCGCGAGCAGCGTCTTGCCGGTGCCGGGTGGTCCGTATAGGAGCACGCCCTTGGGGATCCGTGCACCCAGCGCCTGGAACTTCTTCGGGTTCTCGAGGAATTCCTTGATCTCCTGGAGCTCCTCGACCGCCTCGTCGACGCCGGCGACATCGCGAAAGGCGATCTTCGGCGCATCCGGAGTCATCCGTTTCGCGCGGCTCTTGCCGAAGCTGGTGAATCTCGAGCCACCGCCTTGCATCTGGTTCATCAGGAAGATGAAGAGCAAGAAGATGAAGACGAAGGGCAGCAGCGCGAGCAGGAACGACAAGATTGGATTGGAGCCGGTCTTCTTCGAGCCGTAGTCGACCTGGTGGGCCTGAAGGACCTGCTCGTACTGGGCTCCGGACTGATCGCTGGGATAGCTGACGGTGCCCTTACGCCCGTCCTTGAGAGTGAAGGAGATCTGGCGCGAGCCCGGGCTGAAGGTGACCTGCTTGACCTCGTTCTTCTTCGTGTCCGCGATCAGCTGCGAGTAGTTGAGCTTGGCCGTCTTGGCGCCGCTCGAGCCCGAAAAGATCTGGGCGATCAGGAAAACGCCCGCGACGATCAGGATCAGGGGGAAGAGCGCTCCGCGAAAGAATCTGCCCATTGCCAACAACCTCTATTAGGAGCCTAGCAGCACTCCCGACTTTTAAAACCTCCTGCAACCAGGCTCGAAACAGCCTGGGAGCCGATTCTAAGGGCCTATCCCGTTAGGGGTGCGCGGTCGAAGGGGTCGAGCCGTGGATGCCAAGAGCTCGTTTCGGAATGAAGACCCGTCGACTGGGTGTGATCGGTGGATGCGAGGCTAGGGAGCTCGTCTGGGGACGGAGGGGCGCCGGATGAGTGCGAGATCGTGGTTCGAGGCTAGGACGCAGGGCGCATTCGTATCGGACGTAGATACGGATGCGCCCGAGGACAACGTCCTCG
>Ga0187886_1003216_pt1 | contig 12386 bp, 9 predicted proteins | sample June2016WEW_20_1_FD_133001 | JGI IMG/M metagenome (GOLD analysis project Ga0187886, IMG submission 133001) | Peatland microbial communities from SPRUCE experiment site at the Marcell Experimental Forest, Minnesota, USA - June2016WEW_20_150 | ecosystem: Environmental > Terrestrial > Soil >...
TGGGGACCGGCAGATGGCGACTGGTCAAATCCAAAGGACCCTTCCCATACAACTTTTACCGACCTTCCCGACAGCACCCGCCTTGCTATTGACTATGCAGCTGCAAATGGGAGGAAAGGCAAAGGATGCGTTATAACGTTCGCTGCCGGCAACGGAAATGAAGACATTAAATATGACGATTATGCAAGCTATGATAAAGTGATGGCTGTAGCAGCATGCAACGACACTAACAGGAGAAGCGTCTACAGCGATTACGGCAGGAGTGTCTGGTGCTCGTTCCCGAGCAGCGACCTTGGCTATGCTCCTTTTCATCACCCTGAACCGCTCACGAATGGAATCTACACCACTGACCGTGTTGGAGAGCAGGGTTATAATCCATTTGGAGATTATACTGATGACTTCGGAGGAACCTCCAGTTCTTGTCCCGGAGCAGCAGGGACAGTGGCGCTTATGCTCTCTGCAAATCCCGATCTCACCTGGAAGCAGGTAAGAGAAATCATAAAGGATACATGCGAGAAAATAGATAAAGCCGGCGGAAAATATGATTCACGGGGACATAGTAAATACTATGGCTATGGAAAAGTGAGTGCTGAGAACGCTGTCAAAAAAGCGCTTGAATTAAAAGTGACAGGCTTTTCGAAAGAGAAGAGGAATAACAGACATGCCTTTGCTGGAAAAAGGGGAACCACTGCTAAAATTAAAATCGTGAAACCAAGAAAAGAAACAGTATAACGAGGAGGTATTATTATGTCAGCTGGAATATCAGGGCAGCTTTTCACGGCTGTCAACATAGGAAGCGTAACCATTGCCACATCTGCAATTATAGTAGTTACCAACACATTGTATACTCTCTTCAGGCTTCCTCAGAAATGGTCTGCGTTTGCAATGGCAATGGTCATTGCTTACCTTAATGTCATATTTTCTGCAACACCCCAATGGTACGACTGGGTTCTTGCATTTTTAAATGCCTGCCTGCTCTTTTGCAGTGCCCTCGGTCTTAATGAGATCGTTGTCAAGTCAGGCAAAGCTCAGACAAAAGAGCCTGTTCAGGAAGGTAAGTTCTTCGGGAGCTGGCTGTAATCAGAATAATCAGCAATTGACCAGCAATAAATAATTATAAGATCAGGAAAATGAATAATCTGATATCGTCTTCCGGTATTAGTGAGCAGATGCCAGTACTCTTCGTCGGACACGGCAGCCCGATGAATGCCATTGAAGACAATGAATTCGTTGATGGATGGCGGGAAGCTGGAAGGTCCCTCCCGAAGCCAAAAGCAATTTTATGTGTTTCGGCACACTGGGAAACAAAAGGAACATTCATAACTGCAATGAAAAAACCAGCGACAATCCATGACTTTGGAGGATTTCCGCAGGAGTTGTTTGAAGTTCAGTATCCTGCACAAGGAAGTCCTGAGCTGGCGAAGAAAGTTAAAAGTCTCATCACAAAGACCGAGGTCGGTCTCGACGAAAAATGGGGACTCGATCACGGATGCTGGAGCGTACTGAAACGGATGTACCCGGCAGCTGATATCCCGGTGATACAGCTGAGTCTCGACTATTCGAAGCCTGCCCAATACCATTATGAGCTGGCCAGAGAGATATTGTCGCTTCGTAATGAAGGGGTACTGATTATCGGAAGTGGTAATATGGTCCATAACCTCCGTCTTGTCGACTGGGATAGCATGGAAAATCCCGGTGTTGGCTATGACTGGGCCATTGAAGCGAATGAAAAGTTGAAGAAGCTCATTCTTGCTGATAATTATAAACCGCTGATTGACTACCGCTCTCAGGGAAAGGCATTTGACCTTGCCATCCCAACGCCGGAACATTTTCTTCCGCTGCTGTACATTCTGGCTTTGAAGCAGGAAAACGATAAGGTAAGCTTTTTCAATGATAAGCCTGTGGGCGGTTCGCTTTCAATGACATCGGTGAAGATAGAGAAAGCTTAATATCCATCACCAGGTAGCTTCAAAGTCATTTAGCTATTTCATAATTAAAAGACTATTCTATAAGACAGGTGAATGTTTTTACAGATGAAAGACAAGACCCGCTTTACGGATGAAATTTTATATCTTTGACTGAAAGATCAGGTAAGCCTGTTCAAGTATATTACAGGCGTTTGAACGATTGATCAGGTTCGAAAAGAGTGATTTGTTTGCCAATCATTTAACCCCAGCAATTAATATCATATGGACAGACGAGAATGGTTAATAAAAACAGGAATGGCTGGCACCGGGCTATTCCTCACCAGGTATTTGGGAGCGGCTGATATTTTCAAATATATGCCTGCAGGAGATTTTATAAAAGCTGATTTCGGCCCTGATTTCAAATGGGGAGTGGCTGCTTCCTCATATCAGACAGAAGGTGCCTGGAACCTGGATGGGAAAAGCGAATCTAACTGGGACTATTTTTCACGTATTCCCGGTAAAATAAAAAATGGAGAAAACGCTGATGTCGCAGCCGATTTTTACCACAGGTATTCGGAAGACATAGACCTCATCAAAGCTATGAATTTCAAGATATTCAGGTTTTCTGTTTCATGGCCGCGTATTCTTCCTGCCGGAACCGGAGCCGTAAACAGGAAAGGTCTGGATTTTTATCATAAGGTAATCGACAAATGCTTATCGGCTGGCATAGAACCCTGGATCACAATTTATCACTGGGATATGCCTCAGGTTTTAGAAGCGCAGGGTGGTTGGGCTAATCGTAAAATAATTGACTGGTTTTCAGAATATGTTGAAGTATTGACAAAGGAATATGGCAGCAAGGTCAAAAACTGGATGGTGATGAATGAACAACTTTCTTTCACCGGAAATGGCTATATGAATGGTGTTTTTGCACCCGGCAGAAAGAGTTTAGGCGCATTTATGAGATCGGTTCACTATTCCGTACTCAGTAATGCTGAAGGAGGACGGATCATCCGAAAGAATGTCCCCGGAGCAAATATCGGAACTACTTTGGCGAATACTTATGTGGAACCTGTTGATCAGAAAGAAAAGAACATAAAAGCTGCTGCCCGGATGGATGCAATAATGAACCGTCTTTTTATCGAACCATGCCTTGGATTGGGATACCCTGAGGATACTGTACCTATCTTAAAGAAATTGAAGTCGCTTTATGAAGATGGCGATGAAGTAAAAATGGTATTCGATTTTGATTTTATCGGCATACAGTATTATTACAGAACTGTCGCTAAAATATCGATGATGCCCGGAATGAGGGCTAAAGAAGTAACGGCTATCGAGCGGGACGTCCCTGTAAATGAAATGGGAGGGGAAATATATCCTGACGGACTGTATTATATACTCAAAAAATTCAGCCGGTATAAAGGGATCAGAAATCTAATTGTCACTGAGAATGGTGCCTGTGTTCCCGATATACTCGAGAACGGGCGAGTACATGATAAGGCGAGGATAGACTATTTTAAGAGTCATCTTTCTGCAGTACTGAAAGCTAAAAGGGAAGGAGTAAATGTAAATGGCTACTTTGTATGGTCTCCGACTGATAACTTTGAATGGGATCAGGGTTACACAGCGCGTTTTGGATTGATTTATGTAGATTTCAAGACACTTGAACGGCATATTAAGGACTCCGGTTTATGGTTTATGGATTTTTTGAAATAATCATGGCTTGAAGAAGAAAGTAACCGATGGAAATAAAATAATAGTGTGGTCAGAAATTAATCAGTTCTGAACTTTATATTTTCTAAAATCTCCCTTGCTGAAATATTTCTCTATCAGGCAATAAAGCAGAATAAAAAAATACCTGCTCCCCATTTCCTTGATTTTTAACTTAGATTCTCCGTGTTTCCTGTTCCTCCAGGAATTTGGCAATATAGCATAGGAATATCCCCTGACTATAGCTTTCAGAGGCATTTCCAGCGTCAGGTTAAAATGAGGCGAAATGAAGGGTTTCAACCCTGAGATCGTTTCTTTACTATAAAGCTTAAATGCATTTGTAACATCATTGTACTTTAACCGGAACATAATACGAACGGCATTATTAAAGGTCCTGTTAAGTATTCTTTTTACAAGTGGATAGTCATAAACCTTGCTGCCGCGGATCCATCGGCTGCCAAAGACACAATCAACATTTTCAGCTGCCATTGTCCGGTAAAATCTAACAAGATCTTCCGGATCATCACTCAGATCAGCCATCATAATTGCCACACAATCGCCGCTGAATCGTTCAAGGCCATATCTTACTGCATATCCAAATCCGTTCGGCCCTGCGTTTGTTTCTATCCGGAGAGTATTCATGGATTGTTGCATATTTTGCAAAATCTGCAGCGTATCATCACTTGAGTTGTCATTGACGACAAGGATCTCATATTCTATTTTTTCTCTTTCCAGCACTTTATTCAGGCTTAAAAGAGTTTCTGCAACAGAATCTTCTTCATTATGTGCCGGTATTACAACGGATAGTTTCATTGATTATACGTAAGTTCCGATAACCTAATTCTGAATCTTGATTTATAGGCTTTGTTTCCCGACAGGATGACAAAACCTGTTATATTTTCATTTTCGCTTCCCTGATATTTATAAAGCAGATATGCATCAGACTGTGTGAGTAATTTCTTATTAATGATGACGCCATGCTTTATTTCCGGAACGACCAGCCTGTATATACCTGTTCCACCGTCTTCAAGGAATAATTTGATATAAATAAAAGGCGGATGATAGAGGAAATTCTTCAACAGGCCAAATGTGCTGTATTTTAATTCAGCGCTTAAATAAATTAAGTTACCTGTTTTTGGAAGAGTATATTTCTCTCCTGATTCAATCAAGGTGTCACTCATTAACTTTTCATTACAGGTCAGTGCATTGATCCTTTTTTTAAGCAGGAATGAAGTGTCACTTTTTTCCTTCCATACAAACAAGCTGTCATAAGGCTCATAATCAGAAATGAGTACCTGTTTTGTCAGAGACTCATCCCAGAATGGATAACGGCTGTCGATAGAACCATTGTGATATAATATAAATTCAGGCGAGCTGGTACTTTTATAAAAATTGCAGTTATATGTATTTAATAATGTTGAGGTTGCGACATAAGACTGGATAACAGGCCGTGGTTTATAGTTTAACCTGTTGAAATAGACTGAATAAATATCATAGGGAAATACATCTATAGAATTGTTCCCGATGGTTTTACGGATCAATTCCGGCAGTTCCGTAAACTTCGATGCGGATTTAACATAGTCATTCTTAAAATGGGAGAGGGGTAGTTCACTTAAATAGGTGACTGGCAATGGAACAATATACTTTGCCCCTCTGAATTTGCTGAAAAAGCTGAATGCTGTAATTAAAATAATCAGTAGGGTAACATACGAATATTTTATTATACTTCCAGGTATATGATCCGTTTGATAAAAGAAAATAAATGCAATTGATATAACAGTACTCCAAAAAATGAGAAGATGGGCACTGTCAAAACGAACATAGCTTTGCTTGAACAGAAAGAAAAAGGATAATATCACAATCCCTGATATAAAAAATGTATCTGGATTCTTATCCTTAAGGATCGTCAATAATGATATAATTATGAAAGTAATAATGAAGAAAACAGCAAATAATAAAGACAAAACAGCTTTTAATTTAGATAAAGCTATATAGTTCATTGTATCGCTATACGTTCTGGACAGCTCAAGAGTAGAGGTCAGATAACCCGGTAATTCAACCTTTAATAGTTTCGACAGCAAGAAGATTATTAATACCAGGCTGAACATATATGCCCAGGCCCATTTATTCCTTTTATAAATGACTAAATATAATAAAGCAATGAAGAATATTACAATAAAGTAAATTGCAGCGCTTGGCTTGATGAAAAATTGAATGGCCAGCAATAATGCAACAAGAGCCAGGGAATAGAAATTGAATTTCTTAATGTTCTGAAGCAAAAAGAAAATGACAATTACTAAAATTCTATAAGTATTCTCAGCGTAAGCCAGATGATAAGCCACAATAAATACAATGCCATATACTATTATTGAGTTATATTCTCTTAATATTCTGGCGATTGCAGACAGAATTGCGCCTATAATAATAAGATCAAACAAGAAGATACATAAACTTCCATAAGGCATTGCCAAACCAACCTGGGTAGCCAGAAATCCCAGAGGCCCATATGTAAAAATGAAATCTTTTCCAAAAACCAATCCATCTTTTGCTGCCAGGTTTAATGCAATCTGCCACGATGATTCCAAACCTGCATGAGGAAGATTTATCAGATGATCAGGCAGCAAAAACAGGAAGATCAGGAATAAAAAAAGATTATTCCAGTTCAGTACTCGCTTCATTCTAAATGAGTTGAGATTTGTCATCTTTTGAAACGATATTCAAATATTCTGTTAAGATTCATTAAATGCGATTTCTGAAACTATCATAAATCTGAGTAAGGATGTCTTCCAGATTGTATTTATATGACCAGTCAGGGTAATGATTTTTAAATTTATTCACGTCGCTGATGTACCATATATGGTCACCTATCCTGTTTTCTTCTGTATAAGAATAATTCATTTTTTTACCAGTCATTCGCTCACAAATTTTAATTGCTTCAATCATTGAGCAGTTCGAAAATCTGCTGCCTCCCGCATTATATACTTCACCCGGCCGGGGATTTTGATAATAATTCCAGAACATATTAACCAGGTCCCATGCATGAATATTATCGCGAACCTGTTTCCCTTTGTACCCCAAGATAGTATAATGATCGCCGGTTATAGCACATTTCATCAGATAGGACAGAAATCCATGAAGCATTGTTCCGGAATGCCGGGGGCCTGTCAGACATCCACCCCTGAAAACTGCAGTATTTATATTGAAATAGCGGCCATATTCCTGTACTAACACATCTGCGGCAGCTTTTGATGCACCAAAAAGGGAATGTTTGGTTTGATCTATTGACATGGTCTCATCGATGCCATCTTTGAAAAATGGATGTTTTTCGTCAATTTCCCATCTCTCCTCAAGCTCTACCAACGGAAGAAAATTCGGATTGTCACCATATACTTTATTGGTAGAAGTATATACAAATACTGCCTTGGGACAGTACAGTCTTGTAAGCTCCAGCATGTTCAGAGTGCCATTGGCATTCACCGTAAAATCAGTCAATGGCTCTTTTGCAGCCCAATCGTGACTCGGTTGCGCTGCCGTGTGCACAACAAGTTTAATATCATTCCCATATTCCTTGAATATTTCCTCGAGCTTTAAGAATTCTCGTATATCAATATCATGATTTTTGTACTTGCTGATCTTTGCTTTCAATCGGTTGTTGTTCCATTCGGTTGAAGCATCCTCTCCAAAAAAATACGCCCGCATATTATTATCAACGCCAAGAATTAAATCGAACTTCTCAGAAAAAAATTCAACGGCTTCACTCCCAATAAGCCCTGCTGATCCGGTAATTAATGCAATGTTCATTATTAGTTAAAATAATATAGGTTTAACTGCATCTTCATTTTCTTTTATCCACGTAAAAATATCTATCACAGTATCCCTGACACTTTTTGTCGGCATCCAATGTGTCTCTTTTGTAATTTTTGAGTTATCTGTGATGTACAGCCGAATGTCTGCCTGCCGGGTTTCAGCAATCCGGTCAATTTGTATTTTATTCCCGGTTATTTCCTGGCATAAAGTAGTCAGCTCGCATAATGAAACGCTTTTTTCCAGACCGCCTCCTGCATTATATAATTTGCCCGTCAAAGAATCCAGATTATTAATCTGGAAGTCAACCAATTGAAATAAATCATCAATATAAAGGATATCCCTGACTTGTTTTCCAAGGCCGCCATAACCAATATATGTAAGTTTTTGTTTCCAAAAATGCCTGGCAACCCATAGCACTGCAAATCCCTGGTCTGCTTTGCCGTATTGATAAGGACCGGCTAACACGCTGCACCTGTTGATAATAGTTTTTAAACCAAATGAACGGGCATATTCTTCAATAAAATTCTCTGAACAGAATTTAGATGCCCCGTACAAAGATTTATATCCATATGTACTGAAGTTCTCACATATGCCCTTTTCTGATAAACCCCGGATATCATTTTTATCATTTATAACATACCGAGTATTGTTTTCAGAAAATGGAATTCTTTCCAGTTCATCAATTGAATAAACGCGACTTGTAGAAAGGAAAATAAATGCAGCGTTGTTTTTTACAGCATAATCCAGGCAGTTTATTGTTCCATTGAAATTGGTATGAATGAGATAGTCTGTATTGCCATTCACACCTGCCATTACAGACGGTTCAGCAGCCGCGTCAATTATTAATTCAACATCACCGACTTTATTGAAATCTTCTTTGTTTCTGACATCGCCATGAATGAATATGATATCTGCTTTACAAAGACGGGAAATATTCAATTCAGATCCCCGGCGCATTAAGTTGTCAAAAACAATAATTTTTGTTCCGGGATACTTGTTTTTTAACTTAAAAGCCAGATTCGAACCCACAAAGCCGCATCCGCCGGTTATTAAAATTGAAGAAACCATCTCAGCCTGAAAATTTTACAAGAATATATTATAAGAGTTTCTGAAAATAAAATTAGGAAAAAATATTAACTAGCCAAAATAAGCCGGGTATGATCATTTATCGACAGAAGAACCTGAATCCATTTAATTTTTTTGCATCAGACCGGGAAGATCAGTAATTTTAATGTATAATATAAATGAATACTAATTCAGGGAATACTAATTCAGGAATTATTTACCTGCTGACAACAATTTCCCCTTTCAGATTATTTTTATTAAAAACATCTTTTGCGGCGTTAATATGAGATTCCCGGAAAAAAGCTTACACTGCCTGGCTCTTCTGATAATAGTCCCGCTTTTATGCATTTGCTGCAGCCTGAGACACAAATCACCACCTGAATTCAGAGGTGTTTGGCTTCACCCCGGATTATTCAGCTTGAACCAGACAAGGGCCGTTGAACAAATGGACAGCCTGTTCTCATTTTATAGGGATATCGGAATAAACAACCTCTTCTGCTACAATACAACCACTGACGAAAACAATTTTCAGTGGGATTACCTTGATGCACTTATCAAAAAAGGTCATGAAAAGGGTATAAGGATCCATCCGATCTTTTACCCGGTTCATGAGCTGAATCTTGAAAAAGAGATGGTAAAAAATCCTGACTGGCTTATCCGTGACATGGATGGCAAATATCAGCCTCATTATAACCTTGCAAATCCTCAGGTCAGAAAGTATTGGGTTGGAAAGATATCAGCAGCACTTAAGTACGATATTGATGGTATTCATCTCGATTATATCCGTTTCCCGCTAACCCAGATGTACAGTTATGACAGTGCCACCTGTGAAGCATTCAAAAGGGAATTTCATTATTCACCTGTTGAGGTTTCTCATGATTGCGGAAGCATTATATGGTGCGAATGGATTAAATGGAATGAAAAGCAGGTTACACAATTGGTGGCAGAGATCAGGCAGGTTATAAAAGAATCAGGGAAACAGGTGATTTTAGGTGCAGATGTCTTTCCTGACCTTGAAACATCAAAAGTTCTTATTGCCCAGGATTGGGGAAGCTGGACTGCAGATGGGTTGGTTGATTTTATTTGTCCGTTGCTGTATACGAATAATCTCGATTTATTTAAAGAGTACCTCGGAAGGGCAAAAAGCCTCACAGGAAATAAATGCAAGGTTTATCCGGGAATTGGAGTATATACTTCAAATAATAAAATCACAAAAGAGCTTATTGTTAAAGAGGTGAATATTGCCCGGGAGCTTGGGGCAGTCGGTATGGTCTTCTTCTCAGGGAATTCATTCAATAAAGAAATGCGCGATACTTTAAAAGCTGACTTGTTCAGCAATGTGTATGGCAGAAAACGCTGAAAATACTACTTCCGGTTTTTAAAATTGATTATCTCACATGGCATGTTTGATTTAAGAATACACAGAGACAAATCGTTGATAATATGCACATTATTAACATTTCTATTATTGATAGCTTCCTGTAAGCAGAGCAATCATGAAGAAATAAGGGCAGTATGGTTCAGCGCTCCTTCAAACGAATGCACCCGGGAAACAGTTGAATATATTGACAGCCTGTTTTTGCAGTACCAGCAAATTCATATTACGCATCTTTTCTGGTTTAATAACCTTAAGGATCCAGGATTCAGGGAATCTTCATTCAGGCTGCTGGATACATTAATAGTAAAAGCTCATAGGAGAGGCATGAAGCTTCATCCGGTATTTAGCCCCGGGGCAGAAAATCCCGTCAGCAGGAAACCTCAGATTAAAAAAGAGTGGTTCATTATTAATATTAAGGGTGACACTCTTCCTTGTCTGAATTTTTCAAATAATGAAGTGAAGAAGTATGTACTAGCCGATCTTTCTGAATATCTTAAGCATGATATTGACGGTATTAATCTGGATTTTGTACGGTTTCCCGTCAACATGTCTTACAGTTATGACGATCGAACTTTGTCAGATTTCGAAAAGGATGCCGGTGTTTCATTTAAAGGTTCAAATTACGATTGCGGAAATATAAGCTGGTGTGAATGGGTAAAATGGAATGCTGATCAGGTTACACGCCTTGTCGGGGAAATTAATAAAACCATGAAGGGGCACAATAAAGAACTGCTGTTGTCAGCTGATGTTTTTCCGGACTATGAGATGGCACAGGTGGAAATTGGCCAGGATTGGGATAAATGGGCGGCTGATAAAATCGTGGATATCCTGTGTCCGATGCTTTATACAAATAATTCAGATCTCTTTAAAAAGTATGTTGAAAAAGCAGTCCGTACAGTTGATCATCATGTGATTTTATTGCCTGGCATTGCAACAACTTCTGTTCATAATATCAGCACATGTGACGAAGTTGTCAGGCAAGCTAAATTCTGCCGGTCTTCAGGTGCTGATGGAATGGTGTTTTTCAGGCTCAGCTTAAAGGAAATGAAATATATTGAACGCATTAAAGAAATGGATTCAGGTCTTTGAACTGCTTCCTGTGTATGGAAACATATAGATTTCTAAAGTGGTGATCGATAATGTTGACCAACCTGCTTTTTTAACAGAAGAACCGGATATTCGTTTGCCGGATCTTAATAATTCAAAAATGATCGTTACCATTGAATAAAATATTTCTGAATATGAAATTTGTCCGGCGGTTTATTATAGTTGCAATTACGTGGCTGCTTCCATGTAATATGCTGACTGCCCAGGACGCATCAATCATTGAAAAGGAAATTTCTTTTAACACTTATCAGTATTCTGATCCGAATCCGGTACCCCAATTCGGAAAGATATTTCCTTACTTCCGCTTTGATGGCTATTCCGATTCCGGATTGATGCGCAAATGGAAAGTTGTGGAACTGGAAAATCGATACATCAGGCTATGGGTATTACCTGAGATCGGAGGGAAGATCTGGGGCGCTATCGAAAAGTCTACCGGCAAGGAGTTTATCTATTATAATCATGTGGTAAAATTCCGTGACGTAGCTTTGAGAGGTCCGTGGACTTCAGGCGGGATAGAAATGAATTTCGGTATAATTGGCCATGCTCCAACCTGTTCATCTCCTGTTGATTACACGATAAGAGAAAATGATGATGGAAGTGTAAGCTGTTTTGTCGGAGCCATTGATCTTTGTTCCCGCACTCGGTGGAGTGTGGAGATAAATCTTCCTGCTGACAAGGCATATTTCACTACCCGTTCCAGATGGGAAAATCCGACATCACTTGATCAGTCATACTATAATTGGATGAATGTTGGAATAAAGACAGATGGCAATCTTGAATATGTTTTCCCCGGAAATTATTTTCTGGGTCATGACGGAAAATATTTATCCTGGCCATACAATCAGAAGGGAGATACCTTATCTCTCTATGATAAAAATAATTTTGGCGGTTCGAAATCATACCATGTGTTTGGGGAAGCATCAGGCTTTTATGGAGCCTTCTGGCACAATAATGATTTTGGCTTTGCACATTTTTCCCAATATGATGAAAAACCCGGGAAAAAAATCTGGATATGGGGATTATCCGATCAGGGAATGATATGGAAGAATTTGCTTACCGACAATGATAGTCAGTATACGGAGGTCCAGTCGGGACGATTATTTAACCAGGCAGCGCAGAGCAGCAGCTATACCCCTTTCAAAAACAGGGATTTTGCTCCAGGGTCAACTGATGAGTGGCTGGAATACTGGTTCCCGGTAAAAGGAACGCAGGGCCTTAAGTATGCTTTGCCTGAAGGATCTGTGAACCTTGACAGGAATGGCACTAGAGTCAGCCTGTGGTTTTGCCCTAATGAGAAAGCGGCAGGCAGACTTCAGGTGAAGAATGAAAAAGAGACTCTTTTTTCAAAAGAATTTAGTTTCAATCCGATGCAGGTGGTAACTGGTTCTTTTACTTTCGAAGGAGACATTAAA
>Ga0187886_1003221_pt1 | contig 12372 bp, 8 predicted proteins | sample June2016WEW_20_1_FD_133001 | JGI IMG/M metagenome (GOLD analysis project Ga0187886, IMG submission 133001) | Peatland microbial communities from SPRUCE experiment site at the Marcell Experimental Forest, Minnesota, USA - June2016WEW_20_150 | ecosystem: Environmental > Terrestrial > Soil >...
CACGGACCCAGGACCAACTCATTGAAGCCGCACGCACCGCCTTCAATGCCATTTCAACCGCCGACTGCCGCGGCTTCTTTTTACACGCCCATTACGCTATATGATTTGTGGAAATGCTGTAGCCCTGACTTCGTTGGAGCGTTCGGAGTTCCGTGTTGAGGGCCGTGTCCACACGTTCTGCATCGTGATCCTAACCACTTACTGAGCGGCCCGCAGTCGCGCCAACCTGTTCTGCGCTCCGGCGAAATCGGGGTTGATCCGCAGTGCTTGCTCGTAGTGCCCGATCGCTTCCTGCACCTTGCCCGCTTGCTCCAAGGCGACCCCCAGGTTGTAGTGCGCCTCGGCATAGTTCGGCTTGATCCGCAGCGCTTGCTCCCAGTGCTCGATCGCCTCTGGGGTCCTGCTCAGCCGCACCAAGGCGACCCCTAGGTTGTAGTGCGCCTCGGCATAGTTCGGCTTGATCCGCAACGCTTGCTCGCAATGCCCGATTGCATCTTCGAGCTTGCCCACTTGCCCCAAGGCAGCCCCCAAGTTGTTGTGGGCTTCGGCGTCATCGGGTTTGATCCGCAGCGCCTGCTCGTAGTGTCCAATCGCATCCGCGATCCTGCCCGACTGCAATAGAATGTTTCCCAAGTTGTTGTGGGCTTCGGCGTCATCGGGTTTGATCCGCAGCGCCCGCTCGTAATGCCGGATTGCATCGTCGAGCTTGCCCACTTGCATCAAGGCGGCCCCCAGATTGTTGTGGGCCTCGGCATAATCCGGTTTGCTCCGCAGCGCTTGCTGGTAGTGTCCGATCGCCTCCTGCACCCGGCCCAGTTGCATCAAGGCAACTCCCAGATTGTGGTGCGCCTCGGCGAAACCAGGCTTGATTCTCAGGGACTGCTCCCAATGCCCAATCGCCTCTTGGGCCTTGCCCAGCCGTACCAAGGCAACTCCCATGTTATTGTGCGCCTCAGCGGAATCGGGCTTGAGACGCAGCGCTTGCTCGTAGTATGCGATCGCCTCTTGAATCCTGCCTGTTTCCCAGAAGGCATTCCCCAAGTTGTAGCGCGCCTCGGCGTAATCGGGCTTGATCCGTAGCGCCTGCTCGTAGTGCAAGATCGCCTCCTGAATCCTGCCCGCTTGGGACAGGCAATTACCCAGATTATAGTGTGCCATCCAAGCGTTCGGATTCTTTGTCACGGTATCTCGCCAGAGCGTTTGTTCATTCCTGAATACTATGCAGTGTTCCCAGCTCAGCGCCGAAAGCACGGCTACGATGGGCAGCGCCACCGCAAACAGAGATTCCTTGGTGAGTAGTGCCTTGGATAGAATCGTGCCGGCCAAAGCGATGAACCCAATGCTGGCCAAATAGTAGAAGTGATCAGCCACATATGAATAGCGCATGTAATACAAGTCGAAGGCTGCAGGCACCGGTGCTGTTGTGCCCACAAAGAACAGCGCGGCCGTCAGCGGTCCCTTGCCCAACCGCTTGCGCAAGAACCACAGAATCATCAGGACACAAACTGTCGCCAACGGAAACAGGTACTGCCACCAAACCCCTGTATCAACTCGCCAGCGCGGATAAACAAAGATCAGCGGATTTGGCCAGATGAACTTGCCCGCAGCGAACCACACAACGCGGCCCGCCACCAACCACCGCTCCACAAGCGAAAGCTGCCACTCCGGTCCCTCTGCGCGCACGTAGTGTTTCTCCAACCAAACCGTCTGCAGCGCCAATGCACCGCCAATGAGGAAAAAGGGAAGCACATGGAGAAGATCGCGCTCCTTCACCCGCTCCTGCTTCCACCATATCACCAGCAGAATGGCACCCGGCAATGCAACGGTGGAGGTCTTGCTCAGCAGTGCGCACACAAACAGCAACAGGGAAAGAGCATAGAACCACCACCGGCGTTCGGCCTGCTGATGAAAACGAAGAAATGCCAGCAATGCGCTCAGGAAAAAGAATCCCGACAGGACGTTTTTTAACTCCGTAATCCAGGCAACCGATTCCACATGCACGGGATGCACGGCAAAAAGCAGCGCAGCCAGCCAGGCTCCCGGTACTCCCAGCCGGGAGAGCAGAAGCCCGATCAAGACAGCGTTCAACGCATGCAAAAGCACGTTGACGACGTGGTAGCCGACGGCGTGCGTCCCCCACAGATTGTATTCGACCCAAAAACCGGTGTAACTCAGCGGGTAGTATTGAAATGATGCCTGCGTGTCCGTCCACGTCTTCTCCAAACCCGCCCACGTTCGGAGCAACTGGTTATCAGTGATGTTATTGTGATCGTCCCAGATGAACCCGCCGCGCAATGCAGGAAGGTACGCCAGCAGCGTCAGCAGAATAATGAGACCAGCGCCCCGGACCAAGTTTATCCATGCATTCTTCATCGTGTTTCTAACCACTTACTGAGCGGCCCGCAGCCGCGCCAGCCTGTTCTGCGCCCCGGTGAAATCGGGCTTGATCCGCAGCGCTTGCTCGTAGTGACTGATCGCTTCCTGCACCTTGCCCGCTTGCTCCAAGGCGACCCCTAGGTTGTAATGCGCCTCGGCGTCATCAGGCTTGATCCGCAGCGCTTGCTCGCAGTGCCCAATCGCATCTTCCAGCTTGCCTACTTGCGCCAACGCTGCCGCCAGATTGTTGTGTGCCTTGGCGTAATCAGGATTGATTCGCAGCGCCTGCTCATAATGTCCGATCGCCTCCTGCACCCGGCCAAGTCGTACCAGGACAAATCCCAAGTTGTTGTGGGCCTCGGCGTAATCGGGCTTGATTCGCAGCGCCTGCTCGTAGTGCTCGATTGCATCATCGAGCTTGCCCCGTTGTTGCAAGGCGGCCCCCAGATTGTTGTGGGCCTCGGCAAAATCGGGCTTGAGACGCACCGCTTGCTCGTAGTGCCCAATCGCATCCTCAAGCTTGCCCACTTGCATCAAGGCGACCCCCAGATTGAAGTGCACCCCAGCATCATCCGGTTTGATCCGCAGCGCTTGCTCCCAACGTCCGATCGCCTCTTGCACCCTGCCCAGTTGTGCCAAGGCGACCCCCAGATTGAAGTGCACCTCAGCGTCGTCCGGTTTGATCCGCAGCGCTTGCTCCCAATGTCCGATCGCCTCTTGCACCCTGCCTGCCTCAGTCAGAGCAATTCCCAGGTTGTTGTGCGCCTCTGTGTAATCAGGTTTGATCCGCAGCGCCTCCTCGAAATGCGCGATCGCCTCCGACACATTACCTTTCGCCCGTAGCACGTTCCCAAGATTGTTGTGCGCGATCCAAGCGTCCGGATTCTTTGTCAGGGTATCGCGCCAGAGTCTTTCATCGGTCTGGTAAACATAGCCCCGTCTCCAAGTGGCCACCCCCAGCACCATCAGCACAGCCACGACAGCCGCCGTTCCCAAAGACCGACGCCGTTCGCCCATGCGGCGGCAAATCAGTTCCCCGGCGGCCACCGCCAAGGCAACCGGCGCGACAATCGCAACATATTGCCAATGATCAGCCACCAGCGAGTACCGATAGAAACCTTGATCAAAGAATCCCAACACCGGGAAAAGCGTCACCACAAAATAGCCCAGCCCGAAGAATAACGGTCGTCCCCAAGTTTTGCGCTTCCACCAGAACAATGTGAGACAGCCCGCAAGGATCATTCCGGGCGCGTAGTTAACCCAAAGCGAAGAATCAATCTCCCATTTTGGATAAACCACGCTCAGGTCAAACGGCAGGAGCGCCTTGCCCAGGTAAAACCACGGCACCCAACCAGCCGCCGCCAGGCGAGAAAGAAAGCCATCTGCCCGGACCAAGTGTCCTCCCAGAGCACGATTGTACTGAAACCAAATGGTCACCAATCCCAAGACCAGCGACAGGATAAAGAATGGCACACTCCGCAGGAAATCTTTCCACCGCACCTTGCCGCGCGTCCACCACACGCACCCCAGCAGGACAACCGGTAGCATGACGACCGCGGTCTTGCTGAGCAAGGCCAGCAGAAACGCCGCCAACGAAAGACCGTACCAGCCCCGAACGCTCGTTCGGGGCCAGCGCCATCCGTCTTCCTCGTAAAACCGCAAATACAGAAGGATCGCCACCGCATAGAACAGCATCGACAACGTGTTCTTTTGTTCGCTGATCCAGGCGACCGAGGCCACGTTCACCGGGTGCACGGCAAACACCAGTCCCGCCACCCAGGCTCCCGGGATCTTCAAGCGTCGCAGGATCAGCCACACCAACACGGCGTTGACGGCGTGCAACAACACGTTGACCATGTGGTAGCCCATCGGGCTGGCGCCCCACAACCGCCACTCCAGCCACCACAAACTGCATGTCAGCGGATAGTAATCCGGAGCTTCCGTCGTCAACCAGAACCGATAAAGTCCGTCGCTCGCTTTGACCATCCGGTTGTCGATGATCAGGTGGTAATCATCGAAGACAAAGCCGCCGTGTATCGCGGGGATGTGCGCCACGACTGTCAGCAAAATGATGAGAGCGGCATCTGGGCCCAGTGATCTCCACCCGTTCTTCATTGTGTTCCTAACCAGTTACTGAGCGGCCCGCAGTTGCGCCAGCCTATTCTGTGCCACGGCGAGATCGGGCTTAATCCGCAGTGCCTGCTCGTAGTGTCCGATCGCCTCTTGGACTCCGCCCGCTTGCTCCAAGGCGACCCCTAGGTTGTAGTGCGCCTCAGCGTAGTCAGGTTTGATTCGCAGCGCTTGCTCATAATGTCCGATTGCATCCATGAGCTTACCCGCTTGCCCCAAGGCAACCCCCAAGTTGTTGTGCGCCTCGGCTAAATTGGGATTGATCCGCAGCGCCTGTTCGCAATGTCCGATCGCCTCCTGCACCCTGCCCAGTCGTAGTAGAACAGTTCCCAGGTTGTAGTGTGCCTCGGCGTAATCGGGCTTGATCTGCAGCGCCTGCTCGTACTGCCCGATTGCGTCCTCGAGCTTGCCCGCTTGCGCCAAGGCAATCCCCAGGTCGTTGTGTGCCTCGGCGAGATCGGGCTTGAGACGCAGCGCCTGCTCGTACTGCCCGATTGCGTCCTCGATCTTGCCCGCTTGCGCCAAGGCAATCCCCAGGTCGTTGTATGCCTCGGCGAGATCGGGCTTGAGACGCAGCGCCTGCTCGTACTGCCCGATCGCCTCTTGGACTCTGCCCGCCTGCAACAGCGCGTTTCCCATGTAGCAATGGGCCTCGGCGTAATTCTCAACGCTAGCGAACAGGTTGAACGCCACCGAGAAACCGAGCAGCAGGCCCCAGCCCCAACAAACCGCACGCCGCCAGCCCGGTCGGTCAGCCAGCCCCGACTTCGCGGTCGGGGCCAGCGCGCGCTCCAATCCCAGAATGCCAACCACGGCCAGCAACACCAATGCGGGCAGGAAGTCCACCTCATAACGCATGCTCGCGGCGAAGAAGAGGCCAATGGTCAACGCGCAAATCCCCACAAGCAGGGTCACCGCCGCCAAGAACCCGTGCAGGATGGAGCGCGCCTCCGCCGACCGGCTGCGCCAGGCCAGCGGCACCGTCAGCGTCAGCCACACCAGCGGAATGTTGGTCAGCACGCCGAAAGGCTTCTGCACTCCCCGGTGGCCCGGTGGCAAGGGTGGCAGGGCGATTTCACGCACGAAGGGAAAACGACCGTTCCAGCGCACCGGCTCCAGAAAATACACCCGGAAGTTGAACCAGAGATAATGCAGACTGAACTGTTGCCCCGTATCCTGCCGTACCGGGGCCAACTGGTAGTGCCAGCCGAATTCGAAGGGACTGTCAAATCGCAGTGCGTTGTAGAGCATCAGCCCCAGCCCGATAAGTACGATCGGGCCGGTCGCCGCCATCAGTAGGATCCAAACCCGCCGCCGCTCACGCCGCGCTTGGATCACCGGCACCAGCAGGATTACTGCGCCGAACACCAAGGGGGGACGCGCCCCCACCGCCAGCCCGTAAGCCACACTCGCCACCGCCAGCCACCGGCACCGCCGCTCCGGCTCGTGCAACGCGCACCAGATCGCCCCCAGCGCCAGCATCGTCAGCATATACCCGCAACTGACCGGCACTTCGTAAACATCGGATCGCGACAACAACACCGGCACACCCGTCGCCAAGCCGAGCGCGAGCACGCAGGCCGCCACCACCCCGACGCTCACTTCTGCAAAGTAGCGCCGCCACAGCGCGCGCAGCAGGCCCACGCTGACCAGAAAACCCAGGGCGCAAAAGATCGCCACGGCTTGTCTGTGGAAAAGGTAATGGCCGGTCAGCGCGACGAACGGCCAGAATAATATCAAGGCGGGCGTAACCCCGAAGTAGAGGTAGAGCCGGCCCTTGTAGTAGCTTATGTCGAGCATCCTGTACGGCTCCGATCGATAGAGAGCATTGGCGGTCGGATCGTATGGGTCAGCGAGCTGCACGAACCCGGACGGCACCTCTTTTTTCAGGCTGAGCCGGCCGGCGCGAAAACCCTGCACCAACAAATTGTAGTAGGTAGTATCAGCCGCATTCAGACTGAACGATTCTAACGCGCCCGAGCGGGCTGCATACGCGTAAAGCCCGATGACCAGCGCGCACACTGCTCCCAAGACTCCGCACTGCATCCACCGGAACTTTCCTCCGGGCACCTCCGCCTCCCTGCAATCTGGCGTGCTGTCGGGATGTCCGTAGAACAAGGCCAACAACGCCCGCCGGGTCTTGCCAAACAGCGCCGCCCCCAACTGGCTGGTGGAATCGGTTGTACCCATTCTGGGTACACTCTTCAAGCTCTGTCTTCGGGTCATAAGGGACTTACTTCTCCGCGCATTCCTCCACCAATCCCGAAAGCGTTCGGGACCGGCTTGATGCCGTCGCGGTCAGACCGGAGAGGGCGTGAAGGAGAAAGCGGATGTTTCTGCACGAGGACACTGGCTGTGGAGCAGTCGTTGTTTTAATAGTGCGCATGAAATGTTTTTCTCCCATTTGAGCCGGGTGATGAGGGTTACGGGAAAAAGTGGTTTCGAGTTCGCCTGAAGTTGCGCATGCTGTCTCCCGTGCGCGCGGCGGACAACAGAAAAAGGCAGCCCGTCGGATTGTTCCACCTCAAGCGCCGCCACGGAATGATTTCCCCGCCAGTATCAGCGGAGCCTCGGGCTCTTTCAAGGAATTATTCAAATCGCTTGCTGGCCAAACTCGGCAGCAGTGATTCCCGTCACCGGCGTTGCGGAGTGGCTCCTTCATGATTCACGAGTTGACACCGAGCAACAGCTAATCTGTGAAGAGTGTGGAGTTGACCCCGAAGAGTAAAAGTAGTAACTCTTACGTTATCGAGTCCCCAGCTCTCATCAGCAAGCCCCTTGCCCTCAAAGAGGCTGCTCCTGAAGTTCAGCGTCAACTCGCTCCCGGTATGCGCGAAGGTGAATTCGAGTGGATAGATGCTGTCGCCAAAGAAAGCGTAACCAAGGGAATTTGTGAAACTGGTGCCGGTCCGAGGTGGACTCTTGAAGTGCGGGTAATCCTGATCACTTCCCTCGGTGTTCACCTTAGGGTTGTTTGAGAAAGTCGTGGCGAGTAGAACGGGGCCGCCAGCGACATCCAAACTCCAACGGTCCGGCCCATAGCGGGAACTGTTTCCGTCCCACGACTTCAGGATGTAAAGATCGAAAGACACCTTGAGAGCAGAATGCGGGGGAAGGTCGCGCAGAGTCAGGCTAATCGTCTGCTCGACCCGCGTGCGATTGTAGCCCGGATCCCCCGGAACGCCGATTCGCGGTCCGCCGAACTCTCCGAGAAATCTCTGCGATCGATTTGTCGATCCACAATTGGTGACGCTCGGCGGCGGCAAAGTTCCCTTTCCGGGCGGGTCCGCGGCACTTGTGAATGTTATAGGTGTGGCAGTCCATTCCGGGTATTTCGAGTCCAATGGGCCGTTAAAATCATTGAAATACGCGTCGTCCGCCAGCCCGCTTAACACTCCGATGGTCGTAAAAAGAGCCAGGCGGACAGTGGGGAAGAGTAGGGATTTCATGGAAATGAACGCGAATTGCACCCAGCGTTTGAAGTGAGCCACGAGTGCCCGCCAGGGCGCTCGTTGGCTCGACCGGATTGGGCTAATCATCCTGGAATCCAAATCTTGCCCGCTGAGATCAGCTCGCTATCGCTCGGCAAGCTCAAAAGTGTGTCTGACTGGCAGAAGAACGCCAAGCCTTTGTAGCTTGTCAGGTATTGGTATTTCGTGCCGAAAAAACCTCCGCGAGCCGTGATAACGAGTGAGCCGTGCTGTCGCGCGAGTATCCGTTCGAAACTCACTTGGCTCGACTTTCACGATGACTCCGGAAGCCCTGATGGCTTGCGCGATTGCTGCTGTGGCCGATGCTCCTGCTGCTGCGCCATTGCTCATTTGATTACTCCTGTTTTTCAGCCCAACGTTTGAGATTAGCCATCGCGAGCCGCGCAACGGACCGCGGTTGGCTGAAGCAAATGATTAGGTTCTCCATCGTAAATGGGCCTTGTAATGCGCTATCAAATGTCCTCCCCTCGCTCGTAGCACTCCGGCTCCGTCTTATCAGGCGGGATGGTGATGACGAGAGGCCGAGGGGGCTTTTCATGCACTCCGCCTGTGCCGCCCAAGGCTGTGCTTCGCGCTGCTTTCTCAGGGCCGCCTCGTACTCCTCTTCCGAAATCTCACCCCGGTCTCTTTTCAACGCCAACCCTTGTTGTTCCGCCAAATACGGTGTTGTGCAGCCTGCCACTAGGCACGATGCCACAATCAGAACAGCGATGTAGCTCTTACCTCTCATGCTCTGGCTAGACATCAGCGATCATTACTGATCCTGATCGCGTCTCCGGTTTCTTCCAGTTCAAACAGGCGGACACTTTCATCCGGGCCGCGATTGGGCTGATGATGAGGCGCAAACCCGGCGGCACCCCCCTACTTCTTCGGGTACCCCACTGTCTGGGCCAGAGTGATCCTCTGCTCCGGCCGGAGCTTCATGATCTTGGCCAGCGATTCGCGGTCGACGCTGCCACGCACGACGGTTGCCAGTCCTTCCGAAGCGCAGTATAGATAGACGTTCTGGCTAATTAAACCTGTGTCGGCGTACGCCATCGCGTCGTCAGCCCGGCCCATCTTGGCCTGGTCCGCCACGTAGATGAGGTTGACCGGCGCCTGGCCGACGAACGGCTGCCTGCCCGCCGCGGCGCGGATATCCTCCTTCAGAACGGGCTCGAGCTGGTGGTCCTTCGCGTTATACAGGTACAGGCCCTCGGCGGTGGCCACATAGATATCGATTTCCTGGCGGTTCGACGCGGAGGGCGCCGTGCGCCGGCCGTCCGGACGGTTCACGCCCCATGCCGCCCACAGCAGGTTGGAAAGCATCTGGGGCGGGAGCTTCTCCGGACTGAAATCGCGCCCGGACTTCCTTTCCTTGAGGACCTGCATCAATGGTTTGCCGCCATCGGTTTGCGGCTTCGGCAGCACGACGGGCTTCTGCTCCTGCGCGGATACGGAGATCGCAACCAGCAGCAGACCCGCCAAAGTACGAGATAATAAGTTCATAGACTCTCCTTTTAAAAGTGGTATACCATGACTCGCGTTACAACTCGAGCCGGTCTATCGGTATCACGGTGACACTTCGCAGACGCATCAATTCTTCGTGCTTGAGTTCTTCCGTCACAACCTGAATTCGAAAACATCCCTGTCATATTTCGCCGCTGAATGTGCGTTCCTTAAATGTCATCTTGCCGCCGCGCCGGACGGGATGGGACCGACGACGATGAACTTCGTTTCGTGCGGCTCCAACACCAGCGGCACGCTCACGGTGCCGTTCTCCGAGGTTGCGCCTTTCAAGACCGCGACGCTCCCCAACGCGGCATCCCAGACCTGCGCCCGTCCGTTTCCAGTCAGCACCGCCTTGCACGACTGTTTCTCGGTACCCTCGTTAAAGAAGAAGTAAATATCGGCATCGCGCCAGCGCCGGTGCTGATACTTCACGGGCGCACAGGGCTGATCCAACGCCACATCCGGCTTGGGCAGCGCTTCCAGCACGCGGGGTGTCAGTTCGCCAGATGGCTCGCGTACAGCCCAGCCCGGGTCCGGCGGTCCGCCGGCCTTCAGAAAGTTTTTTTCAACGACCATACCAGGCCCTTGACCAAGGAAGATGACACGCCCACCTGCTTTCGCAAAGGCTTGCAAGCGGTCCAAGGCCGCCTTTGAGATCGCGCTGACGGCAGGGACAATGATGGCGCGGTAGCCTTGACCGCTCAGGTTCTTCAACTCGCCGCCCTCCAATTTCAGGACCGAGGAAAGCGCCTGCTCGTCCACCCAGTCAAAGTCGCGCTGCTGCTCCAGGAGCTTCTGCGCAATGGCCAGGTTGTTCGTGTCCGCCGCAGTGTCGCCCAACCAGAGGCTTGTGGTGGGAATGTAAACGCCGATTTGGGCAGCCGGCCGTCCAAGCGACAGCAAATACGAGGCGCGATGGACGTATTTGGCTACTGGCGGGAACTCGGGGCTGGCAAAGAATCTGGGGCCTCTCGCTCCACCAGCCGCAGCCGCGCCGGCGGCGCCGCCCGCCCGCGTTCCCCGACCCGCGCCCACCCCACCAGCCTGACCGGCAACTACATTTGTCGTGGCCACCGAATTGGTCCCAGCCGCCAAACCCTGCCCCGGCCCTGGTGTTGCGCCCGGAGCCATGCCCGGCGATCCTCCCGGCGCGCCGCCCGGACCACCCGGGCGACCGCCGCCGCTGGACGCGCTCATGAACATGACTTGGATCAGGTTGATGCCGCGGACGAGTTGGTAGTCGATGACCCACTTGGCCGTCGGAACGTCCACGGGGTTGTAAAACGCCGCGAAACTTTCAGTGAACGCGTGCGGCTTGCCGAATAGGTGCGCGGCCGAGGAGGCCATTTTCGGGTAGTCGGCCTCATGATCAAACCAGATCTGAGCCCAGATCACGTCGATGCCGGGAATCCCGACGTTACGCATGTTCTTGAAGAAGTCGCCGCCAGATCGGACAAAGGTGGGGTTGCTGTCGTCTTTGTCCAAGTGACAGATATACTCCAGATTGTTCGCCCTGCACCAATCGGCCAACTTGTTAAAGTAGTTCTGGCCGAAAAGGTCTGACCAGACGTCCCAGTAATCCGCCTTCGCCCGCCGCGCATCTTCCGGCATGGTGTTCGCAGAGAACCAAGCCAGGTAGGGCCGCACGTCGTAGCCTTTGCGCTTCTGAAACTCCTCCAGCATTTTCGGCGTCCATGGGATGCTGGCAAAGGCTGGTTCGTCCCCCATGAAGCCCATGAACGTGCGGCCGAACTCGTCGCCGGCGGCTTTTTTGTACCCCTCGTGGGTCCACACCAAGATCTGCCGGGTCGCCTCTGGATTCAGATAATCGCACAGCGAGGCGGAGTTGTCTTTTCTCGCCCCGGTCGGGTTGTCAACCCAGGCCGTCGGGCCGCTGCGGAACACGTGCCGCATCGTCCAGATCTGCCACTTCCCCTGCGGCGGCGCCGTGAACGTCACTTCGCCGTTATTGATTTCCAGGACCTTGTTCTCGTTGTTATCCAGGTTGTAGGCGACGGCGCAGATCGTGTCCGTCGTCATTCCGCGCGTGACCGTCTGGCCGGCGGCCACGTCAATCTGTTCGCCGGCGGCCAGCGCCTGCATGCACAGGTCGGGACGCTCCTGGGTGAATTTCCCGCCGACGAACCCGCTGGGATACTTTCCTTCGTCCTCCACCCAGACCCGCATGTTGCGCTGGCGGGCCTGTTCGACCGCGAACTTGAACAGATCGAACCAGGCGGGCGACAGGTACTTTGCCTCCATTCTGTTGCCCGCTTCGATCATGACGCAGGTGAACCCCATCGCCTTGATGCGGTCCAGGTCCCGCTTGATGACCTCCTGGTTCACGGGGCCGTCCCAACCCCACCAGAGTGTCATGCCGTTTTCGGGCGGCGGCGTCTGGAATTTGGCAGCGATCTCGGCGACGGAAGGTTCGGTGATCTGCAACCAGGGTCTTTCCGCTGCCGAGGCTGCATTAAAGAAGAGAACTGCCATCAGGGTTAGACAAGAACCTCGCCAATCAAGGCTTGTTCTTGATCCCGTTCGTCTTGGTTGAGCTGCAATCATGGGTTTCATTGGTCAGCCTCCTTGAATATCGAATTAATGCTATGCCTCACGTGAGCCGGAGTCCAGCGATCCCGCTCGGTAGCGCTGACCGCTGGCTATCAGGCAGGGAGATGCCTGCCGCGCCGAAGAACAGGTTCATGATACAATTGTGGTTTGATCTGGTTTGATTCGGCCGGAGCGGCCGCCCGCCGGATTTGGGTTCGTTTCGCAAAAACAGCCTTTGGCGCGATTCAACGTCAATGCGACACCTCCATGGTGGTCGGTGGCGGGACGACTTCGCCGTTGCGCCGCCGTTGCAGTCGTTCCAACTCATCCACGG
>Ga0187886_1003222_pt1 | contig 12371 bp, 11 predicted proteins | sample June2016WEW_20_1_FD_133001 | JGI IMG/M metagenome (GOLD analysis project Ga0187886, IMG submission 133001) | Peatland microbial communities from SPRUCE experiment site at the Marcell Experimental Forest, Minnesota, USA - June2016WEW_20_150 | ecosystem: Environmental > Terrestrial > Soil >...
GGCGGCGGTGGTCGTCCAGCCGGAGTTCCGCAGGTAAAGGGGGAGATACCCCATGAAACCCATGGTGGCGCCGAAGTGGGCTAAAGTCAATAACCCTATAATCCAGACGTCTTTGATGTGCGCCACGTGGGATAAGGCCTCGCGGAAGGGTACGGTGACGGCATGTACCTCCGGTGCCTCATTTTTTGCAGGTTCCTGGCCGGTGAACAGCCATACCAGACCCAGCGCGGTGCAGGGTACGGCCCAGAAAAACATCACTCCCCTCCAGCTGCCCAGCCAGGGGGAAATGGCCGTGGCGCTGAACATGGTGGCCGACATCGACCCCAGCGACCAGGCCACGTTAATAAGGGCATTCGCCAGCGCCAGCCGCTGCCCGCTGAACCACAGCGCGGTAACTTTAGCTACAGTGTTTGGAGTCGAGGCGCTCAACAACCCGAATAAAAACATGGTGGCGGCCAGAGAAAGGAAGTTAGCCGAGAATCCTCTTAAAGCGCCGAATATTCCTGCCAGGATGCATATCACGGTCAACGTGCGCTTGATACCGAAGCGGTCGGCGAGCAGACCCGCCGGCAGCCCGATGAAGATGCCGGCCAGCGGGTCCATGCCCCATATGGTGCCGATGGACACCAGGTTTAGGTGCAATTTACCGGCAATTTCCTGGAAGAGCACGGGCATGCAGAGCCTTGAGGCGCCCGGAATCAAGGCGGCGGCCAGCATGGCAAGCCCCAGTATGTACCAGCGGTAATTAGGGCTATTTTTTTGTATCATTATTTAATGTCGTGGGGGTTAAAAAGCCATTGATATTTATAAAGACGTGGCACATTATCGTACCATCTTTCACGGGTGATAAACAATCACTAAAGGTTATTAAAGAGTGCAGGTTCCCGGTTACTTGAGCATTTTACACATTTAATGGATAATAGAGTTGTAATTTTTTATTGCTGAAACGGATGAAAAGTATGAAAGCCGAGATAATCACCAGCGGCACGGAATTGCTCCTGGGGGAAACAACCGATACCAATACGCCTTACATCGCCGGGCAGCTCGCCGCTCTGGGAATAGACCTTTACTACACCTCCGCCGTAGGCGATAATTTCGAGAGATTTACCGGGGTACTCCGGCAGGCCTGGGACAGGTCCGACCTGATTATTATCACCGGCGGCCTCGGGCCGACACAGGGCGACATCACCCGGAACGTCATCGCCGGGATGCTGGGAGAAAAGCTCGCCGTAGATGAGGCGTTGAAGCAGGAAATCACGGCCTTCTTCGCCGGGCGCGGTGTGGAAATGCCCGAGAACAATCTCCGGCAGGCCACGCTCATTCCTTCAGCGGTGGCCCTGCGCAACACCTCGGGCACGGCGCCGGGCTGGTGGATAGAGAAGGAAGGGAAAATCATCGTTACCTTACCCGGCCCCCCCGGAGAGATGCAGGAAATGTGGCAATTGCAGGTCCTCCCCCGGCTGAAGTCCAGCAGCGGGGCGGTTATTCTTTCCCGGACACTGAAAAGCTGGGGCTTGACCGAGGCCAGGGTAGACCAGCTTGTATCTCCTTATCTTTCAGCCAGTAATCCCACTCTGGCGCTGTACGCCCGGCAGGACGGTATCAACCTGCGCATCACGGCTAAAGCGTCCGCCGGGGCAGCCGCACAAAAGATGCTCCAGAGACGGGAAAATGAAATCAGAAAAATCCTGGGCGAAAACATCTGGGGTGTCGATAACATGACGATGGAGGGAGAAATTTTCCGGCTGTTAAGCACCGGGAAAATGACTCTGGCCGTCAGCGAGTCTTTAACGGGCGGCCTGCTGGCTTTCTCTCTGGCCGGCGCTCCCGAAAGACGGGGCAGTTTCCGGGGAGGCATCGTCGCGCCTATCAGCGCCGGGGAAGCCAGCGCCGCCGGAGCCTTGGCTAAGGCTGAAAAAGTGCGGAAACAGTTTAACGCGGATGTCAGCATAGCTATCGAAGGATATTACGAGGCTGGTGGACAGTCAACCGGAGGGCGCGCCTTTATTGCGGTTAACGTGAAATCGAATACCCAGTCGGTTACCGTAGAATACCCCGGTAAGTTTCCACAGCTTGCCAGGAGAACGGTTAACCACGCACTCGTTTTCCTGATTAAACAACTTAAATCAAATAGTTAATTAGTACTGTCAAGGCTGTCCAGCTTTGATGTTTACACTTCCTTGATTTATCTCCGGTAATATTTATGTTCTGTTAATTTCTCATGGTGTATCGTTTATATCCTGTTTACTCCATAGTACTATAATACTACGTGAAACACAGGACGTTTATCGGGAAGTGAGACCAAAATGATTGGCTGGAACCATACCACAAAGAAAGAAGCAAATAAGGCCCTGAAAGCCCGGAGAAATGCGATTGCCTTGGCGGACATCGACCCGGAACTATGCGAAGGCAATATTAAGCTGGAAATAACACCGTTTGAAAGTTTCTCCCAGATAAATAAATATAAAAAGTACCTGGCTACTATTAAGAACCTCCGTATCGTAGAGGAAAACTGGTCGGAAGAAGAGGGTTTAAATATTCTCGTTTCGGTACAGGTGCCCCTGGCTTTAGGGCGCCTCCTCGAAGATATGCCCGAAGTAGCGCGGGTGCAGCTCAACGGTGAAAAATCCGGTCACAACGGACACAAACGCGGCTTTAAAAAGATGATTGTGGTCATGAAGACGCCGGTGGTAGAGGCCGAGCCGGTGCTCGTCTAACACGGCTTTTCTCCTCGTCCTTTAAATTCAGTATTTTACGCTTCGTATCTCCCCTAAAACACCGCATCTGTTCGATGCATTCGCCCGCGGTTTTCACATCGGGATTTGCCTTCAATTTTTCCCTCCGGCGCTTTACTTGAAAATAGGTTCATGGTAGAATATATCACGTTATATCGGAATATTGTTAACTTCAGGTAGTTCCAGTGAAAACCGTTTTTAGAATACTGGGTTTCATCCAGAAACACTGGTTCCTGCTCCTCCTGGCCTTCATCTGTATCATGCTGACCACCGGATTCGCCATCATTATTCCGCGTATGCTCGGCGATGGCATGGATACGGTGCTGGGGATGGGCAAACGGAGCTTCGTTATCGTGGCGGCCGTGGTTATCATCGCCGCGAGCGCGTTGAGAGGTCTCACCGGCTACGGGCAGCGCTATTTCGCCGAGGTTGCCGCCCAGAAAATTACTTATAATATCCGCAACACCCTCTACGAGAGACTGCAGCGGTTGAGCTTTGCTTTCCATGACCAGAACCAGACCGGGCAGCTCATGTCCCGGGCCACGGTCGATGTGGAAGTCATTCGCATGTTTTTCAGCCAGGGTTTTCTCGGCCTGGCACAGATAGTGTTCATGGTCATCGGGGTCGGCTACATGCTGCTGACGATGAACTGGAAGCTCGGTCTGATGACACTGGGCTTTGTGATACCGGTATCGTGGCTGGCGGCCACCTTCGGCCGGCGCATGCGCCCGGTCTGGATGAAAGTCCAGGCGCTGATGGGTTATATGGGTGATACCCTGGAGGAGAGCCTTAGCGGCATCAGCGTGGTCAAGGCGTTTTCACACCAGGAAGAAGACGGCCGTAAATTCGAAGCCCAGGTGGCCGCTCTTTATGACGAACAGATGCGGGCTGCCCGCATGCTTTCCATTAATATGCCGACGATGATTTTCCTGGTCAGCATACCAACGGTCCTTATTTTATGGTACGGCGGGAACCAGGTGGTCGCCGGGAAAATGACGATAGGCGAGGTCACTCAATTTATCCTGCTGATGAGCATGATGATGATGCCGATACGCCGTCTGGGGATGATGGTCAACCTGTTTTCCCGCACGTCCTCCGCCGGACAGCGCATCCTGGAAATCCTGGACACCGAGTCCGAGGTCAAGGAAAAGCCGGACGCTATCCAGCTGGGTAAAGTCAAGGGGCAGGTATCTTTCCGGAATGTCAGTTTCAGCTACAATAATGTCAGCCCGGCGCTGAAGAATGTCAGCTTCGAGGTAAAACCGGGACAGCTGGTGGCCCTGCTGGGGCAATCAGGTAGCGGTAAAAGCACCATCGCCAGTCTGCTGGGCAGGTTCTACGATGTAACCGATGGTAAAATCCTGGTGGACGGCATCGATGTGCGCGATATCACCCTCGCCTCCCTGCGTAAGAATGTCGTCACCGCGCAGCAGGATGTTTTCCTCTTCTCCGCGACCATCCGTGAAAATATTGCCTACGGGGCCGTGGACGCCAGCATGGATAAAATCATCGAGGTAGCCAGGGCGGCCTATCTGCACAACTTCATCCAGTCCCTGCCCGAGGGCTATGAGACCTGGGTAGGCGAGCGCGGCGATACCCTTTCCGGTGGAGAAAAACAGAGGCTGTCCATCGCCCGCACGCTGCTGGTCAACCCCAGTATCCTCATACTGGATGATTCTACGGCGAGCGTAGACTCCGAGACCGAGAAGCTCATCCGCCAGGCGCTGGACAGGCTTATCCAGGGGCGGACGACTTTTATTATCACCCACCGTATACCGATTATCCAGAACGCTGACCTTATCCTGATGCTGAAGGACGGTGAGCTGGTGGAGCAGGGGACGCACAAGGAACTGATGGCTAAAAACGGCATCTATAAAGAGGTTTTCGAATCGCAGCTTTTGCTGTACCAGGACTATGAGGAAAGCCTGGTGAGTTAAGGAGCAATTATGTTCGGCGGTGGAATGGGCGGCGGCTGGCACGGGCGCGGCGGTCCGGGCGGGGGTATGGCTGGCCGCTTCGATTCAGATGACGTGCTGGGCAAGGCCTACGATAGCAAGGTCATCGCGCGCCTGCCCGGCTACCTGTTGCCCGTCAGGAGATGGATAGGCATCGGGGCGGTGGGCATGCTTATCCGCAGCCTGGCTACCCTGGCGACCCCTTACCTGGTAGGCCGTGGCATGGACTATATCGTCAAAGGAAACCTGCACGGGCTTAATATCGTGGTGATTATATCGGCGGCCGTCATGCTGCTGATGTGGCTCGGGTATCACTGGGAAAACCTGCACCTGTCCTATGCCGGCCAGAAAATTATTTACCGCATGCGCAACGATATGTTCGGCCACCTGCACCGGCTGCCCTTGAGTTTCTTCGATACGCACCAGGTCGGCAAGCTGATGTCCCGTGTGCAGAATGATGTGCAGCAGCTGCAGGAGATTATTACCCAGGGTATCCTTTCCCTTTTAGCCAGCCTGATAACGCTGATTGGTATCGCTGTCATCATGATTACCATGGACCCGCGGCTGGCTTTAATTATGCTGGCCATCGTGCCGTTGATGATTTTACTGGTATGGATATGGCAGAGGTACGCCCGCCGCGCCTTTATCCAGGTGAGGCGCGCTATCGCCACGGTTAACTCGCAGCTCCAGGAGGACTTATCAGGCGTGCGCGTTGTCCAGAGCCTTTCGCGTGAGGATGAAAACCTGGGGCAGTTCGACCAGGTCAATAAGGCGCATCTCGACGCTAACGTCACCGCCGTCAAGCTCGAGGCGCTGATGATGCCGACGATTAATATTCTCACCGGCGTCTCGTTCGCCATCGTCATCATTGTAGGCGGCTTTCAGGTGCTGGATGGCGTTATGACGGTCGGCGTTTTGATGAGCTTCCTGCTTTACGTCCAGCGCTTCTTCGACCCCATCCTGGAGCTATCGATGCAGTACACCGAGCTCCAGCGCGCCATGGCCTCCGGGGCGCGTATCTTCGAGCTGATGGACATCCAGCCTGATATTAAGGATGAGCCCGGCGCCAAAGAACTGCCTCCGGTAAAAGGCGAAGTGAACTTCAATAATGTGTCCTTCGCCTATGTGCCGGGCGAATATGTGCTCGATAATATCAATCTAGCAATCAAACCCGGGGAAACGGTGGCTATCGTAGGGCAAACGGGTTCGGGCAAGAGCAGCCTGGTGAACCTCATCGCCCGCTTTTATGATGTGGAAAAGGGCGAAGTGACTGTAGACAACCACTGCGTGCGCGATGTCACCCAGCAGTCGCTGCGGCGGCAGATTGGCATCGTGCCCCAGGACCCTATTCTTTTTTCAGGCACCATCGAACAGAATATCAAGTACGGGAAGAAAGACGCCACTCGCGACGAGGTTATCGAGGTGGCAAGATTGGTAGGCGCACACCATTTTATCAACCGGCTGGAAAAGGGCTACGACACTCCGGTAGGGCAGCGCGGCGGCAACTTGAGCGCCGGACAGCGCCAGCTAATTTGCCTGGCGCGCGCAATATTGACCGACCCGCGTATTTTGATACTGGATGAAGCTACCTCTAATGTGGACACGAACACCGAACGCATCATGCAAAGGGCTTTACGCAAGCTGACTAAAGACCGCACCTGCATTACCATAGCCCACCGGCTCTCCACTATCACCCGCGCCGACCGCATTATCGTTATTGATAAAGGGAAAATCATCGAGCAGGGTTCCCATCAAGAGCTGCTGGCGCAAGAGGGCGTCTACGCTAAAATGTACCAGACGTTGAGCCAGCCGGGGCTGGCGGGGTAAAACTCGTAAAAGATTAAAGGAAGCAGCTTGCGAAGAGGGGCGCCGGCCCCTCTTTCTCTTTTCTTCACCTTCGCCTCCCGGGGCAAGAGGATAAAGCGGATAAGGTCGATATTTCTTGATTTGCTTTTCGCAGCTGTTATGTTGATAATATGCTACGAAGCTTGATTACCAAGGAGGCCCAACGTGAGCACCGAAGCGTTAGAGGACCGGCTTAAAGCGCTGGAAAAACAGGTTAAGACCGTAGATAAACTTAAGTCACGGGTAAAGACTCTGGAAAAAGAGGTGCGGGTTTTAAAGGACATCGAAGCGATAAATCGACTCCAGCGGGCGTACGGCTATTATGTGGAACATATGATGGGGCAGGAAATAATCGACCTTTTTTCATCTAGCGACGACGTCTATCTGGAGTGGCTGGAGGGACGCTATAACGGCCAGGCGGGCCTCCACCGGTATTTCGATAAAATGAGGGACACTTTCTCCCATGAGCTACTACACCAGGTAATCCAGGTATCGGGCATCGTCACCGTAGCGCCGGACGGGTTGAAAGCTAAAGGCCGGTGGTACGCTTTCGGCGGCTTGGCCCTACCCATGGGCGATAAAGTCAGGGAGATCTGGCCAAGCAGCATCTACGAGATGGAATACGTTAAAGAAGATGGTATCTGGAAGGTTCTGGGTATCAGGTGGAACCTGAACTACTGGCTTCCAGGGCGTACTGGCCTGGTCGCTGAAGAAAGGCGGCTCGCCGAGCCGCCGAAGCCCGGCGCCATGAAATTTACCCCAGATGTTTTTTATGATAACGATCCGCGCTATCCCTCCGGTTACATCTTCCCCTTCCATTTTCCGCACCCCGTGACGGGCAAGAAAACATCCGAAGATACACGCAACGCTACTATCGATTGGACGAAGCACAGACTGGCCTGGAGAAAATAAAGGAGGCAGAATGCAGAAGATTACCAGTAATGTCTATGTCGAGACCGGCAACCGCGGTTGTAATACCAGCTTTGTGGTCACCGCTGATGGCGTCGTGGCTATAGATACCCCCATGGTGCCCGAGGCCGCTAAGAAATGGGCGGCGGAGATAGCCAAACACGGCCCCCTGCGCTACGTAATCAACGGTGAGGCCCACGGCGACCATATTTCCGGCAACTGCTACCTGGGCGGTATTTTGATCGCGCACGAAGGCACGCGTGAGGCCATTTTAAACAGCGATTTAACTTCTTACAAGCAGATGCTCGAAAGACTGGCCCCGGGCATCCCACTCGATAAGGATTTCAGATACCGCGCACCGGACATCACGCTCACCGACCGACTGACCATCTACCTCGGCAAGCATACTTTCAGGTTAATGGCGCTTCCGGGGCACAGCCCTTACCAGGTCACCGTCTATGTGCCGGAAGAGAGGGTGGTCTTTACCTCGGACAACGTCGTCACTGTGATGCCTTTTTTCCGCCAGGCGCTACCGGATGAATGGATTAAAAGCTTAAAATACCTCCAGCAGCTGGACTTTGATAAAGTAGTCTGCGGGCATGGCGAGGTACAGGACAAGGCCTATCTTCCGCAGATGATAAAAAATATCCAGACCTGGACTGGCGCCGTCGCCGACGCTATCAAGAAAGGGATGACGCTGGAAGAGGCGCAGAAGAACGTTACCATGATTAAAGAGTTCCCGGATTTAGCCCGGAACCAGCAGATGCCGGGCGTCATCCCGATGAACGTGGCCGCGCTCTACGGGTATCTGAAAAACAAGGCGAAACCTTAAACAGCCTGATTCCATTGACCTGCGGGGATGCCGATGGTAGAATTCCAGAGAATATACCGGGAGCGGGGCTGTGTTTAAATGCGTGGTACACCTGTACGGGCTGCCTTATGAAATCACCGCTTTGCGGGAGGTTGAGGTGGATTTGGAGGAAGGTGCGGGCATGGCCGCCGTCATCGCCGCGCTAAGGGAAAAAATTCCGGCGCTCGAAGGGCCGGTCTTCAGGCCCGGTGAGAACCGTTTGCAGGAGCTTTACAAGTTCAATATCAACGGCCAGTTTTATTTTGACCGCGCGGACTTCGAGCTCCACCTCGGCGACCGCATTGCCCTGCTGGTGCCCGTCAGCGGCGGCTAACTCTGTCACCTTAGAAAACCCTGAAAGGAGGGCTTTTAATGCCGGATAAAACGGATTGTAACTACGAAGTATTAAGCCCCTGGGCGGAGGCCGACCCGGTTCCCTGGCGGGGGATAAAGCCCCGGCTGACCGACCTGGCGGGCAAGAACATCGGCCTGCTGCGCAATAGCAAGCGGGCGGCGGAGCCTTCCTTGCAAATCGTCGCGGACAGGCTTAAAAAGAGATACCCCACCATCAAGTTCAGCTGGTTCGCCAACTTGAGACCCAACGAGATGTCCATCGCGCAGGATATCAAGGACGATTTCGAGGCCTGGCTGAAGGGGGTGGACGCAGTCATCGCCTCCTACGGGGATTGAGGGTCGTGCACCAAGTACCTTGTGTACGACGCAGTCTCAATCGAGGAAAGAGGTAAACCCACGGTTAGCCTGGTCAACACCGGCTTTATCAACGACGCCGAATCGGCCTCCCGGGGCATGGCGATGCCGGTCTTACGCTATGTGCCCACGAAAGTCCCCTGCGAGGCAAGTATTATGTCGGATATCGAGGCTGGTATTGACGGCGCCATGGACGCTATTATCACGGCGCTGACGAAGCCATTGACCGCCGAGGAAAAGTCCCCCAGGGCGAGAGAGCCGGAAAAGCCGCAGCGCCTTATTTTCAAGGGCAATCTGGAAGAGGTCAACCGCTTTTTTTACCAGCGTGGCTGGACGGACGGCCTCCCCGTTATTCCCCCCACCGAAGCCGCCGTCGCGGAGATGCTCACGGGAACCGACCTTCCGCCTAATCATCTGCTCGGCAAATTGCAGTCGCGCCACGGCAAAGCCACGGTAGAGAAAATCGCCATCAACGCCGTCATGGCCGGTTGCCTGCCCACTTACATGCCGGTGCTTATCGCCGGCACGATTGACCTGCTGGAGTCGGAGCCCGGCTTCATGGGCTATACCACCTTCGGTTTCAGTACGGGCTCATGGGCGCCTTTCTGGATTATCAACGGCCCGATACGCAATGAAATCAACATCAATAACGGCTCCGGCGCGTTCTCGCCGGGCAATATCGCCAACGCTGCTATCGGGCGGGCGATGGGACTGATAATCAAGAACATCGGCGGAGTGCGCAAGGGTGTAGAGGACATGGGCGTGATGGGCAACCCGATGAAGTACAGCATGGTCATCGCCGAGAACGAGGAAGAAAGTCCCTGGGAGCCGCTTCACGTGGAATATGGCTATAAAAAAGAGGAAAGCACGGTGACGGTTTCCTTCCCGCAGTCCTATTTGCAGCACTGGCCTTACAGCGCCGACGCGGACGGCCTCCTGCGTTCCGTGGTGGACAATATTCCCCGCGGCATGCGGTATACGCTTATCTTCACCCCGCCCCACGCCAGGAACCTGGCCCGTGAAGGTTTTGATAAGGAAAAGATTAAAAAATACATCGTCGAGCACAAGCTGGTAACCGTAGCGCGGATGAGGTCCGTGGCGGGGACGGGGCTGGGCATAGAGCGCCGGGAGACTGACGGCCTGCCGGATAACGATAAAGCCATGGTGCCGCTGATAAAGGACTCTCGGTTCATCCGGGTAATTGTCGGCGGAGGGCCGGGCGCTTTTATCGCCCACGTTATCGGCGGGGGAGCGACGCCCGGCATGAAACAGACGCAGAAGATAGAGCTGCCGAAAAACTGGGCGAAGCTGGTGGCTAAATATAAGAACGTGGTGCCCACTTACGCTAAGTACTAGATACAATTTTCATTGCGAGGACGAGGCCTGAAGCAATCGGTAACGACGCCTATGCCTTGAAGACGGATTGCTTCGCTACGCTCGCAATGACAAATGCAAGGTTTAAACAGGAGGTAGCCATAATGATATCTGGCAAGAATGACGCGTTTTACGAAGTTTTAAGTCCCTGGGCGGAGGCCGACCCCGTTCCGTTAAAAGGGCTCGCGCCCCGGTTAGATAAGCTGGATGGCAAGAAAATCGGGCTCCTCCAGAACAGCAAGCGAGCCGCGCCGCGTATCCTGGACGTTACCGAGCGTCTGCTCAAAGAAAAGTTCCCACGCACGCAGATAAGCAGGTTCGAGGGGCGCTCCTTCTCCGTCTCATCGCTTGAGCCGGAGCGCCGACAGGAGTTCGAGGACTGGCTCAAGGGGGTGGACGCGGTCATCGCCGCCGTAGGTGACTGAGGGGCTTGCACCAAGTACCTTGTGTACGACGCCATTTTTATCGAGAATTTCGGCAAGCCCACTTCTACCTACATCTTCGAGCATTTCGCCAACGACGCCGCGTCGGCGGCTTCCAGCAAAGGTGTGCCGGTCATCCGGACGGTGCCGGAAAAAATCGTCTCCGAGTCCACGGTGATGGAGGACATCGATCTGGCTATCCAGGCTGTATTCAATAACGTGGTCGAAACGCTGACCCGGCCGCTGACCGCGGACGAAAAGTCCCCGAAGCGCCGGGAGCAGGAAAACCCGCCCCGACTCATTTTCAAGGGTAATCTGGCGGAAATTAACGAATTTTTCTATCGTCGGGGCTGGACGGACGGCCTCCCCGTCATTCCCCCCACCGAGGACGCTGTCAGGGAAATGATGACGGGTACGGACTATGCACCCGATTACCTCGTGGAGAAGCTGGAACCGCGGCAGGGCAAGGCGACGGTCGAGAAAATCGCCATTAACGCCGTCATGGCCGGCTGCCTGCCCACCCACCTGCCGCTGCTTATCGCGGGTGTGCACGCCCTGGCCGATAATCCTACCACCGGCATGATGGCCGCCAGCACCGGCTCGTGGGCGCCATTCTACCTCGTTAACGGGCCGGTCAGAAATGATGTCAAAGTGAACTCCAGCTACGGCGCTTCAAGCCCTGGAAATATCGCCAATGCCGCCATCGGGCGCGCGATGGGGTTGATTACTAAGAATATCCGTGGCATCCGCAAACAAGTAGAAGACATGGGAGTTCTCGGTAATCCGGGGAAATACTCCTTTGTCGCGGCGGAGAATGAAGAGAACAGCCCCTGGGAGCCCTTTCACGTCGATTGCGGCTTCAAGAAAGAGGACAGCACCATTACGGTCAGTTTCCCGCAGTCTTACCAGCAGATGGTGCCCTTTGGCACCGATGATAAGGGCATTATCGCTACCGTGGTCGGTAGCATCGTGCCGGCGCGCATGGGACTGTTCAGTCTGATACTAACACCGAACAACGCGCAGTCTTTAGCCAAGCGCGGCTGGAGCAAGCAGTCTGTCAAGGACTACATCGTTAAAAACGCCCGTGTCCCGGAGGATTATTATACCCGGCTGGGCCTGGACGCCAGCGGGCCTTTCGACCGGGGTAATTTCATGGGCCAGGGCACCAGTCCGCAGATTTTACGTCCCACGCCGGACCGCCCCGACCCCGTGCAGATATTCGTATTCGGCGGCTTCGGCTCGTGGGTGGGGTTCATGCAGGGCGGCCCGCCGCCGATAATAAAAAAAGTCGAGCTGCCGAAAAACTGGCCGCAGCTGGTGAAAAAATATCAAAACATCGTGCCGACGTACGTAAGGTATTAAGCATCAATACGGCGTCATTGCGAGGCCGAAGGCCGTGGCAATCTCTAAGTATGTTTTAAGCTAATCATTGAGATTGCCACGTCGCTCTCATCTAATAACCCGAAGGGCAGAGTTCCACGGGCTTTGCCCGTGGGTGAATGAACAGGCGGCGATATGAGGTGTAGAATAGATGCGTGGAGACGAGGTTATCTGGGCACGGCGTTTATTGCAC